>Ga0075471_10001257_pt1 | contig 16519 bp, 21 predicted proteins | sample DEB19_08_DNA_2_FD_74787 | JGI IMG/M metagenome (GOLD analysis project Ga0075471, IMG submission 74787) | Aqueous microbial communities from the Delaware River and Bay under freshwater to marine salinity gradient to study organic matter... | ecosystem: Environmental > Aquatic > Marine > Coastal ... | reverse complement strand
CGTCCAGTATACGTTTGATGACCCGATGCACGCGGATACCGAAATCAATGACCGATTGATGTATCTGTTGAAATGGAACAGTGTGGTGTTGTGTGAACACGGTGGGACTGAGGTTGGTTCCTATCAGACCAAACTATTATACAAGGAAGAGTTTGAACGCCCGCTGTTCGTATTCGGTTCAGAGAGTCACGGACTCCCAGAGGTCGTAGTGAACAACGAACAATTCTATAAGTTGAGTATTCCGCAACGTGGAGTGCTTCGGTCGTTTAATGTTAGTGCCGCAATGAATATTATCTTGTGGGATTACGTCAAGGAGATGTTTCTATGAAAAAGCGGTATAAACAAATGGTAGATACCAGACGGGTTTACCAATTAGAAACCGATATGTACTATGATATACGTTTTGAATTTATTACCCGTCAACGGTCGCTTGACTACCTCAAGCGATATGCAAATAAGATTTGGAAGGGTGAGAAGTATAAGAAACCCCTTCCACTTATTCGTTTTGGAAAGGGTATGCAGAAGTATAGTTGGTGTGACGGAGAGATTCTTGAACTCGCACCAACCCAACGGGATATTCTGACGTTGGTGCATGAGTTGGTTCATGCAATTGGGTACGATGACCACGATAATGCCTTTGCAAGAAAAGAAATGATTTTACTGGACAAGTACACACCAGTCAAATTAAATATACTATATGAGATGTTTGAGGTAATGGTATGACCAAGTTTAAACAAGCAGCAGTACTATTCATCATTCAGGTATTCTATTACGCTATCTGGTGCATTAATTCTCGTGCGGTTGCGAGTACGCACTACCATACCGCAGGAATGAGTGACTTCATGCTTGCTTCTATTCAGTTCTTCATTATCCGTCAGATTTCACACGGTAGTGACCACGTACACGAATGGGCAGGGTATGCAACGGGGTCAGTGGTCGGAAGTTATTTGGGTATTTGGATTTCCGCAACATTCTTGGGGGGTTGATATGCCACGAAAGAAAAAGGAACCCGTTGACTCATTAAAGATAGACTTCACAGGGAAGATGGTAGTCATCTTTGACCTAGAGGGGTGGGGTCCGATGGAACTTCGTATAGATGATAAGGAAGTTGCAGTTGCAGTATTAAAGACGATACTGGAACTGACAGGAAACATTTCCACGGTAAATTCTTATACAACCGCAGAAGGAAAGAAACTTAAGAAATATGTGAGTTTAGAATAGTAACCTACTACTTATATATAACGGTTATAGAAGGTTATAGACAAGGGTTACAATGAGAAAAGATAAACACAATTATACTACCATTCAGGTTAGTAAAGAAATAAATAAGCATATCAGAGAATTCTGTATTCAGAATGGACTGGTTGCTGGTACCTTGACAGAACGTCTGTGGGTACGTTATATTTCTTCTAGCGTGAGTGGTAGTATTATTTTATAAGAGGTAAGTTAATATGAGAACTGGTTATATACCAAAAGACCAACGTAAGAAAATTTTATTTCTCGCAGACGATATGCGAGTCACCTCTGGCATCGGTGTGATGACCCGAGAAATTATTGAAGGAACGTGTCACCGATATAATTGGGTACATGTTGGGGCGGGAGTCAACCACCCAGAAGTAGGCAAGATTATTGATATATCTGAGGCTTTACAGAAGGAATGCGGGGTAGATGATGCATCGTGTCGCATTTATCCATATAATGGTTACGGTGACAGTAGATTAATTCGTGCATTAATCCAACGAGAAAATCCCGACGCCATCCTTCATTTCACGGACCCGCGTTATTGGATTTGGTTATACCAGATGGAACACGAAATCCGTCAAACTATGCCAATTATGTACTACAATATTTGGGATGACCTTCCATATCCTAAATATAATCAAGGATATTATATGTCCTGTGATGCGCTTTTCGCCATCAGTAAGCAAACATATAACTTGAATAAGCATGTACTTGGACCAGAGAACACACGGCATCAAGCATATATTCCGCATGGTATAAACACCAATCGATACCATCCACTCCCGACAAATGACGAGAAAATGTTAGAAACTCGTAAGAATTTATTTGGTGATGCAGAAGTGGATTTCGTACTATTGTATAACAGTCGGAACATACGTAGGAAGCAAACGTCTGATATCATTCTTGCCTTTGCAGAATTTATGAGGAAGCTTCCAGCAGAAAAGCGTGAACGGTGCCGATTCGTCCTTCATACGCAACCAGTCGATGATAATGGTACCGATTTACCAGCCGTGATTCGTGATGTCACTCCTGATGTTGAAAAATATATAATTTTCTCTGCGGATAGAACCGAATCAACGCATCTGAATCATTTGTACAACATCGCAGACGTTACTATCAATCTGTCCAGTAATGAAGGCTTCGGATTAGGTACTGCAGAAAGTATTATGGCAGGAACCCCTATTATCGTCAATGTCACGGGTGGATTACAAGACCAATGTGGATTTATGGACGATGACGGAAACTATCTAGACCCAGAAACACACTTCACTTATGAATGGGGTAGTAACCACGATGGCCGGTATAAGAAGCACGGAGATTGGGCGTTCCCAATCTTCCCATCCAACCGTTCACTTCAAGGGTCACCATTGACTCCATATATCTTTGATGACCGTGTGAAGTTTGAAGATGCGGCTGAACGTATTATGGAAGTTTATCTCTTAGGTCGTGAAGAACGGAAACGCCGTGGTGAACTTGGTAGACAGTACGGATTGACCGCGGGAATGTTTACCGCCGAAAAGATGTGTGAATTATTTATTGAAAACATTGATAAGTCTATGGAGTTATGGACTCCTAGAAAGAAATTTGAATTGGTGAGGGCATAATATATGACAACAGAATCAAAACCACTTTGTGTGGTACGAGCACCCTGTGCCACCCGTTCTGGGTATGGTGATATGAGCCGGGATATCATTCGTCACATTATTGAATACGGAAAGTATGAGGTAAAGGTAATTTCCGTTCCGTGGGGTGAAACTCCAATGAATGCTCTTGACGAAACAAATCCACGGGATAAAATGATTACGGATTGCATACTCACAGAAAATCTCAATCGTCGTCCTGACCTTTTTGTGACTATTACTATTCCAACCGAGTTTGAAACAATTGGAAAATATAATATTGGAATTACTGCCGGAATTGAAACCACCGTTGCTTCTGCGAAATGGATAGAATCTTGCAATAAAATGGACGCTGTATTTACTATTTCTGAGCACTCTAAGAATGTATTCTTGGCTTCTAAGTTCATGCAGCAAGGCCCAAATGGTCAAAATCTTGGTACATTGGAAATAATGAAACCTGTTGAAGTATTACATAATTGTATAGACCAATCTATCTTCAAACGATTAGAATATGAATCGGATATCAAACCTACTATTCGTGCTACATTAAAGGATATTCCTGAAAACTTTTGTTATTTGTTTGTGGGACATTGGCTCCGTGGAGACTTTGGCGAAGACCGTAAGAATGTATGGTTCTTAGTAAAAATATTCTTAGAAACGTTTAAACAAACAAAAGAAAACCCACCAGCGTTAATTCTAAAGACCAGTGGCGGTAGTTTCTCTATTCTTGATAAGAGAGAAATATTGAATAGAATTGAAAATATTCGTAAAACTGTACTACTGTCTGAAGGTCAGTTTATGCCAAATGTATACTTGTTACACGGCGAATTAACTGACGATGAAATGAATTCGTTATATAACCATCCAAAGATCAAGGCTCACGTAAGTCTTACAAAGGGAGAGGGATTTGGTCGTCCGTTACTTGAAGCAAGTATTAGTGGAAAACCAGTTATCGCGTCTGGGTGGTCCGGTCATATGGATTTTCTGAACTCCGAGGATGCCGTATTGGTTGGTGGTGAGTTAACCCCTATACATCCAAGTTCTGTATGGGATGATGTTCTTATCAAAGAATCATCGTGGTTTACTCCTGATGCACAACAAAGTGCTAATGCCTTCGCAGCAGTTTTTGTGAATTATGATATGTTTCATAAAAAGGCAAAGAAGTTGGGGAAGGAAAATTTTAAGAAATTCTCGTATAAAGCAATTCAACAACGTACTTGGAAATTATTGGATGAATATGTACCCGAGTTTCCAAAGCAGGTTCCATTAAAGTTACCTACTTTGAAAAAGATAGATTTACCCAAATTAAAAAAGGCTGAATAATGGCGTTACGGAGTGAACGGAGATTCATCAGTATAGACAACGTTGAATCTGGAATGATGATAGAATTTAATTATGTTAAACTATCAGGAGAACAGAATCAATATACTGTCTTGGTGATTGACCCTAATAAGAAAAATGCTCGCGCGACAGAACCACAACTTCACGGATTTATTATCGAAGAGTTATCAGATGAAGAATTGATTAAATTTATCACCTCGTTTGGAACCACTACTAATATTGGTGATTATGAAAACAGAAGACGAGCTATAATAGAAAAGTTAGATTCTGATACATCGTATATAAAATTCAAAAGTTCCACTTATGCAAGTGGCCGTCCATATAGAACATTCAATCGAAGTAAAATATCTCAATTACGACAAATATTAATCGGTGGAATAGAATGACGGAAAATATATGTCCAGAAAGTACAACTGATTGCGTTGATACCAGTCAACTTCCTAGTTTAATGGAAATGGCTAAGAACTTAGCATCAGATGGTACAAAAATTATAAAGAACGCAGTTAAAGGAAATAATACATTAGTAATTGATGAAACCCGTGAATTACGTTGGAGCATATGTCAGCAATGCCCACGGTTACAGAATGATAGATGTCTTGAATGTGGGTGTTTTATGAAGGTTAAAGTTGCATTCCAAACCTCAGTATGTCCGTTAGGTAAATGGTAAAATGAATCTAAATTTGGTTACGAAGTACTTTCATCCATATACAATACTGGATATAGGTGCAAACGTTGGTCAATTCCACACGTTAGCAAAAAGTTACTTTCCGGATAGCTATGTGTTTTCTATCGAAGCATCTGAGGACTGTGAACCAGAACTACGAAAGATTACTGACCAGTATTATATTGGACTCTTGACAAAAGACGATGCGACATATAACTTTTATAGTAGACAAGATACCGGTACAGGAACAGGTAATTCTATTTACCGTGAATTGACTAGATGGTATGATGATACAAATGTTAAGATAGTTGAGAAAAAAGGAATCCAACTTGACGCATTATTTACCGACGATTCCACATTTAATCTTATCAAGATAGATACCCAAGGTTCTGAATTGGATATTATCAGTGGTGGAATTAACTTATGTCATCGTGCAACTGGTATTCTTCTTGAAGTATCATTAAAGTTATACAATGAAAACTCTCCACTCATAAATGAGGTAAACGCATATATGAGTAACATCGGTTATGACCCAAAGGAAATACTATCTGCTGGTCACCATCCGCAAACTGGAGAAATAATTCAACACGATATTCTTTATATTAAGCGATGAAAAATTTACTTATTGGTGCTATTAGTGCAAACTATACGCCGGCAGACATTCAAGGATGGGTGACCACTTCGCAATGGGAAGATTGCGAACGAGTACTTCTGGTGTATAATGTAAACGACCAGCGTAGTCCATTATTATCATATTTAAAAGAACACAATATTACTGTACTTCAGCCAAATTTTGATTTTTGGGGAAATGATATTCAAGAATATGCGCACCACACCGGTGTATGTAATTTAGAGAATTCATATAATCTCATTCATAACATCAGATTCTTTCACATTTGGAACTACTTAGAGTCAGAAACATACGATAAGGTTCTAATTACTGATGTGCGAGATGTGTATTTTAACAGAAATCCATTTCAGCAAATCCCAGCTGATAAGTTGATATCGACTAGTGAAGAAATTATTTATAAGAATGAATCTTGGAACGAAGCTCACATCCACTATAATCTGGGTGTAATTGGTCTGTCTGTATTACTTGACGAGTTGGTATATAATGTTGGGGTATTTGGTGGTCCATCGAATTTGGTCAAGCAAATTGCAGCAGACATTTATTTACTCTCCGTTGGTCGCCATAAGGTAGCTGACCAAACGTCATTTAATTATCTAATTCAGACGAAGTATAAAGAACTGACAATATTTAGTAGGTTGTCTGATAAGTTTGCCGCACACCTCCACGTAGTTCATTCTGGATTAGTTCCCTTTGATTATAAGTCTGCAAAAGATTATGCAATTATTCATCAATACGATAGAATCCCTAACTGGAATAGTTTAATTATATGAAGATACTATATAGAATTTCTGATGGTTCCTATAAGAAGGAAAGATTTCAACATGCTACAAAGCAGCATTGTATTGAAAACTTTTTAACCCATTTCCCTGTGGAGGAAGTCACTATCTACGCTGACAATGTACGGGATGAAACTCTTGATTGGATTACCAATTTAGGATGTACGACTGTTAGGACAAATGGTGGAAGTAGTGCAGCTGGATTTCGTATTGTATTAGATGCTGCATTAGAATTGCCCGATGATGAATTCGTGTATTTTGTAGAGGATGACTACCTACACCTACCCAATTCTCGTACCGTGTTATTAGAAGGATTGGAGCGGTCACATTATGTTTCATTGTATGACCATAAGGACAAATATATTTCTGCACACAATGGCGGTAATCCCTATATTGACGATGATGCTGCGGAGGTAACAAAGGTATTCCTCACAAATAGTTCGCATTGGAAGTTGACCAATAGTACTACAATGACATTCGCAACGAAAGTTTCAGTATTGAAAGAAGATGCACCCATCTGGAAGCAGTATACGTCCGGCACCCATCCGCACGATTTTCAATGTTTTCTTGACCTTCGTGAACGAGGAAGAACGCTTGCTACACCAATACCAGGTTACAGCACTCACGGTGAACCAATGTGGGCTTCGCCGTTGATTAATTGGGAAACGGTATGAAATATTCTATTATTATTACGTATCGTAACCGTGAAGAACATCTAACTACATTACTTCCGCGATTGAAGGATGTGTTTGTAAATGAGTCTTACGAAATCATCGTAGCAGAACAAGATAACAACGAGAAGTTTCAAAAGAATTCCTTATATAACATCGCCAGCACCTATGCTAAAGGTGAATTGTTAGTGTTCCACGATGTAGATTATTATCCATCGGATGATGTTATATACAATACAGACGAACAAACACCGTTATATCCTGTAAGACGAGTAGTGTTCTTAGATAAGAATGGAGAACTCAGAACGGAGTCCGATATCCCCGCTGGATATAGAAACTTTAAGTATGATGTTGGTGACCATTCCGGTGGAGTATTTGTGCTTAGCAAGACTCTATTCGATAAGATTAATGGATTAAACCCATATTATAAAGGGTGGGGTATGGAAGATGATGACACCCGCCAACGGATACGATACCACGGGTACGAGTGGAAGAGAAATGAAAACGGATTGTTCTTTTCATTATATCACGAAGATAGTAGACCATTGGATAGCGATATGGATTTCCAGAATAACATGCGGTTATTAATGAGTCAACATAATATTTTGGCAGTAGGACGTACTAATGTTACGGCTGATGTAGACTCATACAACGTTGATGAAGTAACCACATGGCTTAAAATTACAAACTTTAAATACAGTTGACAAATTATTATGTATAAGATATATTCTAAAGTAGTACCCGATAAGTTGTTACATATGATTATCCGCAAGGACGAAATTAAACCTGGTCGAGTAGATATTGTTCCGGAAAATAACTTTATTCAATGCTCAATGTTGAATATGGATAAGGGAAAGACGTTCCGTCCTCATAAGCATATCTATAAAGAGCGTACCCATAACGTTATTGCTCAAGAAAGTTGGATGGTTATCCAAGGAAGTGTACAATGTATTTTTTATGATATTGACAATACTCATTTAGAGTCACCTATTCTGTATGCCGGGGATTGTAGTTTTACATTGGAAGGTGGTCACAACTATCTAATTCTCGAAGATAATACTCTGGTGTATGAATATAAAACTGGCCCTTATGAGGGACAAAAGTTAGATAAGGTATTTTTAGATGAAGTATAAGTCGATTGGTAAAGATGTTGTCATAAGTAATTTAGCAATAATCAAACATCCTAATTTTTGTGAAATAGGTAACCACGTGGCGATAGATAATGGAGTGACGATTGCTACACGGTTAGTTGTTGGTGACTACGTACATATCGCACCATATGTATGTATGATAGGTGGTAAAAACTCTTCTGTTATCTTGAAGGATTTTTCGTTCGTTGCCGCAGGGACAAAGATTGTCGCCGGAAGCGAAGATTACACCGGACTAGGATTAGTTGGACCAACGATTCCAGTTCACTATAGAGAATTAAGACTAACTGATATTGTGTTTGAAAAATACTCTGGATGTGGAGTTAATTGCTCTATTATGCCTGGTGTACGTTTTGGCGAAGGGGCTATACTTGGTGCAAATTCCTTAGCAACAAAAGACCTTGAACCGTGGACAATTTATGTCGGTAGTCCAGCAAAACCAGTAAAGATGCGTGAAAAAGAAACTATTTTACAATACGTAAAGGAATTAGGATATGAGTAAAGTACATTATAATAGTTGGCCTCTTGGAAAGCTACCTACAGAGTGGCAACGACCCGAACCTGCTTTGTTAAAACAACGTGGGTACGACTGGAATGACCCACGGGACATTGTAGATATATTTGAAAAAAAGTTAGCAGAGTTTGCAGGGAGTAAATATGCAGTAACCACCGACTGCTGTACCAACGGAGTGTTTTTGTGTATGAAGTACTTGGAAGTAACTGGAACGATTACTATTCCAACTCGCAGTTATATTTCTATTCCCATGCAAGTTAAGCATGTCGGTTGTGATGTTGCGTTCGAAGATATTGAATGGTCTGGTATTTACCAATTAAAACCTTACCCTATTTATGACGGAGCAACGCGGTTCACTAAAGGTATGTATGTTGGGGGTGATGCATTACAAGTCGTATCATTTCAAATTAAGAAGAGACTTCCTATAGGTCGTGGTGGGGCAATCTTCACAAATGATGAACATGCATATCGTTGGTTAAAGTTAGCAAGTTATGATGGCCGAGATTTAAACACCCCGTATATGTCAGATGAACACGTAACACAGTTTGGGTGGCATTATTATATGACACCCGAAGATGCCGCTCGTGGTATTTTATTAATGGACCAATTACCAGAAGAAAACGAGGACACTGGTGGGTCTAACAACTATTTTGATTTGTCACAACATCCACTTTTTAGGTAATCAAATGAAAAAAGCATTTATAACAGGCATAGCAGGTCAAGACGGTAGTTATCTCGCTGAGTATTTAATTGATGTAGGATATGAGGTGTATGGAATTATCCGACGAAGTTCAGTAACAGAGAATCAACAGAGTCGTATTGAAAAATTATGGGATAAAAACATTAGTATTCATTATGGAGATGTGACGGATTCATCATCGTTAGAACGACTGTTTGATACGATTAAGCCCGATGAAATCTATAACTTAGCTGCACAAAGTCATGTACGTATCAGCTATGATATACCACAGTATACTACCCAAGTAAACGCTTTGGGTGTTCTAAATGTGTTAGAAGCATATCGTCGGTCATGCCCAGAAGCTAAATTTTATCAAGCAAGTAGTTCAGAAGTATTTGGTGGTTCTGTTGAAAGTGATGGATATCAAAGAGAAACAACAAAAATGGTTCCCGTATCACCGTATGGATGCAGTAAATTGTTCGGATATAGTATTGTTAGAAACTATCGAATGGCATATAAATTACATGCGTCAAATGGTATTCTTTTTAATCACGAATCTCCACGGAGAGGATCTAACTTCGTAACAAACAAAGTTGTGAAGGGAGCCGTAATGATTAAGTTAGGGATGTTGGATAAATTAGAACTTGGTAATATGGATTCGTACCGAGATTGGGGACACTCAAAAGATTATGTAAGAGCTATGCATATGATTGTGCAACACAGCGAACCCGATGATTGGGTGGTTTCTACCGGCGAAACCCGTTCTGTCCGTGATATGTGTCAATATGTATTTGAACGGTTGGGAATGGATTACAGAGATTACATAGTTCAAAATGAAAAGTTTTTGCGGCCAGAAGAATTACCATATCTTAAAGGTGATTCTACGAAAATACGTACTACGCTAAATTGGCAACCAGAATATACATTTGAATCAATGATGGACGAGATGATTGATGCATGGATGTCACACTTCAAGGATAAATGACACATTTAGATGTTAATTTATATTTTTCTGGGAATTATGGACCGGAAGAGCAGATTGGTGCATATCCATGCTGGCCAAGTGAATACCTTCGGTGGGTAAGTGAAAAAACTGATTATGTTATAATAGTTGATGATTTTGATTTGATAGATAGTGACCATAAATATAAATTCGCCGTATTAATGGAACCCAAATCATTGACGCCCAAAAATTACGAAACAGTGCTAATTAACCAGCATAAATTTAATTTAATTTTCAGTCCATACCTTGACTATGGGAACGGAGGTAGTAAATTTAAATATTATGCCGGTGGTGCGAGGTCATTCATAAGACCTGAAGAACGGCAGATGCATTCAAAGACGCATAATATTGTATCGATTGCATCTAATAAAAGGTTTATGTTAGGACATCAACTTAGGCATAAACTAAAAAATTGGAACTATACTTCAGGTGGTACTCGTATTGATTACATAAATCCGCCTATGAATAGAAAGATAGATGCACTTCATAATTATCGATTTGAAGTTGTTATTGAAAACGAAGATGCAACTTTCTTTTCTGAAAAACTTATAGACTCTATGTTGGCAGGTTGTATTCCAATTTATTATACAGAGTTGGACGTTTCATATTTAAATATGTTTGATTTAAATGGTATTGTAATCGCTCGGTCTATCGAAGAAATACAACAATTGGTATTAAGTGATACATTAAATGAAGAATATTATAATTCACGTATAGATGCTATTAGATATAATCTAGAAATAGCAAAACAATATTCTAGGTTTGGAGATGTTATATGGAACGCAGGATTGGGTGATTATATTAAAACGTTAGGTGGAGAATGAGAACAGCATTAATTGTATGTCATGGTTATTTTGGTGACCACTTGTTTGCTAGTAGTATAGCAGAACGTCTTATTGAGGAAGGCCAATTTGATGTTGTAGACTATGCCGTGGGGTTCCCACAAGTGTTACCATTTTTTGAACGTAATCCATACATACGATCGGCAACACTTACGGGAATTGGTCCTTCGTTAAAAATTCCAGACAATGCTTCTACTTATAATAAAGTGTTTCAGTTGGGACCAATTCATAGAAAGATTCCTCCTGCAATAGAGATGCAATTAATGTGTGGGGTATCTAATCCAACGCCACAGTTTTATGTACATACCAACCCAGAATTAGATAAATTAGTTTGGGATGAATATAACGTGAAAACAGGCACAGTTGTTGCAATTATGAATGGCTGGAAGGAGAAATCATTTTTATATTCCAAAGAACAATATGCTCGCGGAATAGATGTTCCAAATCTTGGATATGGCGGTTCGCATCGAAATACAGACTATATTACTGGTATGTTAGAGCAGAAATATTCAAGTATACGTGTTGGACCTACCGGGAACGTCAACCAATACTCCTTCGAATACAATGGACCATCACTTGATTTAACTGCGTCTATATTAAAATATTGTGATGTGTTTATAGGTGCTGAAGGTGGATTAGCTAACCTTGCTTATGCGGTAGGCACCAAAACAATAATAACTGGTGATTTTGTACATCAGTTGTATGGTCCTAATGGAGTTATTCAAAAACTTGATGAACCGACGTTAGGCCCAAAGTACTATGGGGATGTAGAAGGTAAACACATTACCCTTGACCCATATCTTACGGACAAAGAAGTACTTGAACAAATTATACAGATATTAGGATAACGGAGATAAAATAAATGAAAGTATTAATTACTGGTGTTGCCGGATTACTTGGTTCTCGATTAGCAGATTGGATTGCAGAGAATCGTCCAGACGTTCAAATAATTGGAATAGATGATTTGAGCGGTGGATATATAGAAAATATCAACCCTTCTGTCTTATTTTACAAATTTGACTTAGGAAAGGATTCCGTAGATTTCATATTTGAACATCATAAGCCGGACATCGTATATCACTTTGCAGCATATGCCGCAGAAGCCTTATCTCCATTTATCAGACAATATAACTACACTAATAATCTTGTCTCTACCGCTGGTATAGTAAACGCCTGTATTAAGTACGGCGTCAAACGATTAGTATTTACTTCGTCTATGGCTGTATACGGGGATGGGGTACCGCCTTTTGGTGAAGATGCACCGAGAAACCCAATTGACTCTTATGGTGTTGCGAAGATGGGATGTGAAATGGATATTCAGATTGCAGGACAGCAGCATGGATTGGATTGGTGTATCATCCGTCCACATAATGTATTTGGTGCAAAGCAGAATATCTGGGATAGTTACCGCAACGTTCTAGGTATTTGGATGTATAAACATATGACGGGCCAACCTCTCACTATATTCGGGGATGGTACCCAAGTTCGTGCATTTAGTTATATTGATGATTCCCTAGAACCATTGTGGAAGGCGGGAACTGACCCAAGGGCTTCTAAGCAAATAATTAATTTAGGCGGTATTCACGAATATAGTATTAATGAAGCAGCACAGACATTGATAGAAGTTATGGGTGGTGGTGAAATCAAGTATCTTCCTCCTAGACACGAAGTTAAATATGCATTCCCAACGTGGCAAAAGTCAGTAGACATTCTTGGATTTGAACACAAGACAAACCTCCGTGAAGGGTTGACAAAGATGTGGGAATGGGTTAAACTTCAACCTGTTCGTCCTCGGCAAATCTGGAACGAATATGAATTGGATAAAGGCGTTTATCCATTCTGGCAAAAGGAAGTATTAATTTCCGAAGCGGCATCTTCTCACCTTCTGGGTAAGTAAATAAATGATAACGGTTATTGTTCCAACATACAGGAATCCTACATATCTGGATTTATGCCTGAAGTCTCTCACCGAAAATAAGGTATTAGATTCATCGCAAATAATTGTAGTAATTGATGGTTATGTTGAAGAAAACCAAGAGGTGATGCAAAAGTATCCAACCGTTGGATTCTTACCGTTTGAACAAAATATGGGAATGCAATACGCCATCAATGCTGGTGTGATGCAAGCTGACACTGAGTATGTATTCGTCGTAAACGATGATAACGTATTCCCATCACGATGGGATGAACGGCTTCACGATACTATTAAATCGATGAAGAATCGGAGTTATGTTGCTACGGTCAATCAAATTGAACCGACTGGTCCCGGAATGTTTAACTTTCCCGTTATGGACTTGGGACAATCTGTAGATACCTTTCAATATGAAGCATTCCTTGAAAATGAATTGAAGATATCCAGAAGTGATTTGGTGACGCAAGATGGTCACATCTTCCCATTCATTATCAGTAAAAAGCATTTTATGGCAGTGGGTGGACTGGATACATTCTATAATAGTCCTAACATTTGTGATTGGGATTTCTTTTTGAGGTTGGAGTTGTTGGGATTCTCATTCCCACGAATTCATGCACTCCACCTATATCATTTTGGTTCAGTGTCAACTAAGAAGAATGCAGAGAGTGTAACATTCCGAGCCAAGGAACAAGCGGCGGTCGAACAATATATGTGGAAATGGGGAGCACCTCCCCATAATCAAATGGGAACAAATAGTAAAATTATTCCAACTAGAGAATTTAGAGGGTTTACAGTATGATAACTGGTTATGAGTTTAAAAATCCAAAAGTAGTCGAGCAGATTGAACGGGAATATCCCAATATGACTGCTGAATACAAGAAGATTATTATGGAACAGTACGAAACTTTTTGCCTCAAACAGTCTAACTACGGTCCAGGCAATATATCTGTTGGAACTTCACTATCTACTCCCGACGATGTAAAGTTGTCTTTGACTGGACTCTGGTTCAGAATGAATGATAAGATACAACGACTGAAGCAGTTGATTGTATTAGGTAAGCAGGATAATGTGGGTGAAGCGGTAGAGGATACCTTCCAAGACCTATCGGTATACGGGGTCATCTGCCAGTTGGTTAATCGTGGTAAGTGGGCTAAATAATTTTATAACAAGGAGCAATAGCAATGCCGAAGTGGAGTTTTAATGGACGAATTGACGATGATTTTGAATTTGAGGACGATTTCAACGTAGACGAAAGTTATACGGGATTTCAAAAGATTGGTCGTAAGAATCGTGGTGAGGAAGAGATTCGGAATCAAAAGAAAAAGTCCAGCATAAAACACCAAAAGCGTCCAGATAAGGAATAATAATACTATTTATTATAGTACCCTTATCAGATAACTTATGGAATTCTTAAAGAAGAATCTTATAAAAGCTATTATCTCCGAAGCCAAACCAGATAAAAAGTCTATCGCTCCACCAGGACTATTTGCTGGACCGTTCGGTAAGTATTATCAAGACCAAGAGTTAACCAAATATGCTGGAAAGGTAGTTGGTAATCGTTGGGTTCCTGCTTCCGTAGAACCGGAAGAACCTCAGAAGGGTACTAGCGCAGCCGAACCTGCTGCACCTAAAAAGCGTGGTCGTCCTCGTAAGCCTGGGCCGCCGGATATAGATACCGTTACCGCTGCGATTGGAGCAAAAACAGCAAAAGATGTAAATAATTTAATTGTACGTGCTCTTAAAAAGGGAGACAAAAATCCATTCATTGGTGGCGATGGTGACCAGAAGTTAGCTGTACTTAATGGGTTGATTAAGAGTGCTGGACAATCTGTTACTGCAACCGGACCAGTACACGAAGTCACAATTGGTCTTGCATTAGATGTCTTGACAAGATTCCCAAAATTAACCGATGACCAAATTACCAGATTATTGACGGAACAATTAAAGAAAACAAAACTTGGTGCGTCATTGGGACCAAAGTTATACGAAACTACGAATAAAGCTGTAATGTCCGCAAAGGCTGAAAAGGTTCGGGTAGAGCTGGGAATGAAAAATAATGGTATGCGAGCAGCTACCACCGTGACTGAGCACTATCACGGCAACGCTCAGTCTAAATCAAAACTAAGTACCCAAGTATCTAAATTGGTCAAAGATGGATTTGTCGTATATACTTCGGAAGGGATTGCGATTGACCCCGAAGATATTCCGTTACTTATCAAAGAAGCTGGTAGTAGTGCTCACGGCGACTATATCACTCCGGGTGATACTTTCGTGGTGTCCGTTGATTCTGATTCAAAGAAAGTTATCCTCAGCACTAGTAGTAATAAAACTGCACGTGGTGACCAAAGTTTAAATACAACCGTATTAAAAGAACTCACCGACTATCGTGATTCACTTAGTTCTTTGGTAGATAGTGGTGCATTATCATCAACTGACCTTGCTAAAGCAGAAGCTCAATTAAAGAAAACGGACGATACTATATCAAAGTTATCATCACAAGTCTCCGATGTATTCGCTGGTCCAGTTGAATCCTTACAGGATAAAGGAACTCAAAAGCAATTTATTGATTTCATTTCGGTAGGTGGTGCTGACAAAACTACAAAGAATCTTCCTAAGTATTATGAACAAGCTGTCAAGCCATTTATGGGATTTGACCCTAATAAAAAGAAGATGTCGAAACGAGACGAACGAATCCGTGATGCGTTTATTGCGACGGGGTGGAAACCCGGAAGCCCTATTAGTGAAGATAATGCATCGAAGGCATGGGTGTATGATATGCAAGCACGTATCGCAGATACAGACCCCAAGACAGGTTTAACTGGGTCTGAAGCAAAGATGGTCGAACGTTTCTTTGCCACAAAGGGTGGGGGCAAGGTAGACACCACTCAAATCAGAATGAAGGCACTCGAAGCTCTACAAGAAAGACATTCTGCATTAAAGACCATCAATTGTAACTTGGAAGGAGAATCGGTGCCGGTATCAAGTGCGGTATTAGGTATTTTCACCGCACGTGCATTGCATTTAGAAGAATCATTATCGGATATCCCAGGCAACAGTAAAGTATATACCAAGTATCGTTGTTACTTCAAGGCTGTTACGGGAGACATTGTGGGATACCCAGAATCTAATCAAAAAGCACTGGGTGTATCTTCGTTCGGTCAGTTCTGTAAAAACCTTGAATTAAGTGAACCAAAGGTCGCACAGAAGCGTGGAACCGAAGATGGAGAAGCAGGAACCATTACTTTCGACATCGTGAGTGTCACTAAAGATGGACAGAAGAAATCTATTTGCGCCCGTGTTATTCGTACAAAAGGTGGGACAGCATTAAACATTGTAGCTGTCCCGCTTAGAGGATATACTGACGCATTAGCAGAGAATCAACCAAAGGTTTAATATGGAAATTAAAAAAGAAATATTTAAAAGACTTCCACCCGGTGACCGCTGGGTGGCAGTTGACAATCCAGACGGACAAGTATA
>Ga0075471_10001256_pt1 | contig 16536 bp, 34 predicted proteins | sample DEB19_08_DNA_2_FD_74787 | JGI IMG/M metagenome (GOLD analysis project Ga0075471, IMG submission 74787) | Aqueous microbial communities from the Delaware River and Bay under freshwater to marine salinity gradient to study organic matter... | ecosystem: Environmental > Aquatic > Marine > Coastal ... | reverse complement strand
CGCGCTGCTCGTCTCAGAAACTCGTGGGATTTCAACACCGTATGGGTGTCGCACATCTGACACCCCGCGTCATTTCGCATGACGCACCGAGTCAGCTATTGAACACCGACGACGATTAGAAACGCCCCTGCGACACCATACTGAACAAGGTCACCGCCCACTCTGCCTCCTGAGCTCTGCAATCCCCTGCATCAACTCCCCCTCCGTCATCCCCATCTCCCCCGCCGCCCTCACCGCCTTCCCTAGCGCCCTCCTGACCTCCCTGGCCACCAACGTCCTATGCCTGCCAACCGCATCGCCCGTCTGCTCGTTGGTGTGCTCGCCCACGCGATCGATCTCGTCCAGCGCACAGCTCGGTACGCCGCGCACACGCGTCAGTACTAGCGCCGAGCTCGAGCCATACACGTGCTCTGGCAGCGCCCTGTCCATTGCCAGCCCATCCGGCGTCAGCCGTGCGCGTGCAAGAAGGCACGCCCGACGAGCATCATCGTTCAGTGCGAGCCCATCGCGCGCGGCTCGAGCAAGAGCGTCCTCGTCGAATATCAGAACGAGCTCGTCGTAGTGCAGTTTGTTCAGCCAGTGCTCGAGCATTCCCGCCCTGACATTGAACAGCCCGCCATCGCGGTCGATGTAGACTTTGACCTCCCGTTCCACCTCTAGCCCGCGCCACTGCAACCAGGATGGCCTGACCGTGGTTCCCGGTCGCTCGGCGCCAGCGTCCCCGCTAACGGCCAGAGTCAGTCCCTTCTCGTCCCGCGGCACACTGCCAAGCCCTGGCCTACCAGCTCGATGCTCTGCGTCGACGAGGGCGAGGTGATAACGGCAACGCAGGTGAGGGCACGGACGCTGCGTTGGACAGTCGGCGCGCGTTGCGGGTACACCTGCAGTCGCCTGCCCCGAGAACCGCACGTCTGGCACGAGTTCTGGCTGCAGTACCGGCAGCCGATACCGCGCACGCTTGGCCTGCCGCGCCTTCGATGCCCGCTTGCTGATGGCGTTGGCGCGGTGAGTGAAGCCGGGGAGGGATTGCTGTGTCATGGCATACGCCAGTAGGTGTCAACCTCGATAGGCGTGTTGTCTGTGCCGTCGTGGTACTCGTCCCAAACCCACTGCTCGTCGGCGATGACAGCACCCGATGACTCGGACAAGTAAGCGCCCAACCGCTGCATGACGTCCTGGGCGCCATCCCCATACGCACGCTCAAACGCATCCGACAGCGACGCGAGAACGGGCGCTGAGATGGGCGGTTTTGGCAGGTCATTGCTAAGCCCCAGCGCATCAGCAATCCAGAATCCGACCTTCCCAAGATCGAACACATCGCGCCTATCACGGCGGACGGCGTACCAGACTGTCCCCATCTGCCAATCCTCCCCAGCGCAACACCCGCGCTGTGGGACTATCTTTGATGGAATGGGATCAATACGTCAATCAGACTTCAAAACTAGACAAATCTGAGACTGCTTGAAGTGCCAGTGTCGGCGCTTTCTGCGCTTGGTGTCCTCGTGGTGAAACTTGCACTCGTCATCATCCTCAAGTGCAGCACTGGTACAGCCGGGGTACTCGCAGCGCCTCACTCGCGGCGGGGCGCACTCGTCGCATAGCCACGCGTCCCCGCACTCCTTGCCGCACCCCACCCGCATACAGCGTCCAGTCGGGGCGAGCAGGGCTTTGCGGTCGGGGTAGGTCATGCTGCCCTCCTCTGCTTGAGCCTGTACACCGCGCCGAACCCCTGGACCCACTCGCGCTCAATCTCGCCCGCATCGACGAGGTATTGCACCCTCGCGGATACCACGATCGGATCCTCGTCCATCGCGACAGCCAGATCGCCGAGCTGCGGTCGATCCAGAAAGCGAAGCGCCTGAAGGATTCGCCCTGTCGTGCTCTCGGAATGCTTGCGCGCATTGTCTAGGTCAAGACATGCGCGGCAGCCCTCGCTGGATCTACGGCCGTTGAGCGGTCGTCCGCAGTCGCATTCTCCTTGTGGCTTTCTCATGCGGCCCTCCTGGCCCGTGCCCATGCGTTCTTCTGCTCCTGGTGCCGCGCTGCCCACGCCGCATCGGCCCGCTTGCGAGCGAACCACTCACGCTGGTACGCGTTGCGCTTGGCACGAAGTCGCGCGTTCAACTGCCTGCGCTCCCTGTGCCGCTGTTGTCGCTCGCGTTTGCGGCGCTGACGGAGCCACACGAACAACTCCAGCTGCGCGCTGACGTCGTAGAAGTCGGGCTCGGATAGCTCGCGGAAGAGCTCGGCGATGCCTGTCATGACGCCTTGCGCTCCTTCGGGAACAACGCCCCATCCTTCATATAGACGCCGTCGACAGAACCCTCGGCGATCCACTTCGCGAGAGATGACCGCGCCCCGGCTTGGCTTGAGTAGTGGTGTGAGATGTCAGCGATCGCGTCCTTCAGGCGAACCCCGGGCTCTCGGCTAACGCGCCGGGCCAGTTGCTCGCAGGTATTGCGAAACGGCGTCCATCTACCCGCCGCTCCGACGGCGCCAGCCTTGGCGTGCGTCTTGTGCTCAGGCTGGAGTTTGCTGGCGAGTTCGACCGGGCGGCGGTTCCATCGGCGACTCCAAACGATTGAGTCAACCTTCGGGGCGCCGTAGTCATGGCGGCTATTCTCCCAGCCCGGCTCGCCGAGTTTGACGCTAAGTAGCCCGACGCCGATTGCGTCACACAGCATGCCGACGTCACGGATATTCCGCGTGTACGGCGCAGCAAGAAAGACGCGATGTCCGAGTCGACGACGCTCGTATGCTTGGCAGACCAGCGCGAGGCTCAGCGACGTCTTGACCTCAACGATCCAGACCTCGGCCCGCATGCGCGCCACGATGTCAGCGACGCCGCCGCGAACCGTGACCTCCTGATACACGTCGGCGCCCAGCGTTTCGAGCCAAGCAACGACGACCTCTGCAACCTCTTGCTCTGAGCGCTTCATCGCTCCCCCTTCCCCTGCTCATACGGCCGCCACCCATACGGGCGCGGGACCTTGCCTGTGCCGTCGCAGGACGTGCAGGGGCGTGTGCGGACGTACTCGACGATCGTCTCGGTGCGGACGCCCCAGCCCGAGCAGAGCGGGCAGACGCGGTCGTAAACGAGCAGCCAGCTCACAGCACATGCTCCTGGCACAAATACCCCTCCCCATCCGCCGTGTACCCCCAGCCCATGCCGCGCACCCACAGCGGGATCGCGTCCTCGGGCGGCGCGACCTTGATCGAGATGGGCGGCGCGCAGCAGCCCGGCGCGTCGCAGTAGACGGTCAGCGCAGGCTCGGACCGGGCGACCTTGACCACGTCGCGGGTGATGGAACGGAGGCGCTCGAGCTCGTGAAGGAGGGCGTTGTTCTTGGCCTGGACGGCTTCGTACTTGGTGCGCAGGGCGCGGTTCTCGGCATCGATTTCTCGGCAGGCGTCTTCGAGGTCGGCGCTCATGACTCGCCTCCCAGCAGCTTGTACAGTTCGGCTAGCGTATCGCTGTCGCCGGCCGTGAACTCATCTCGCCCGCGCCGCCACGCGATCTGTAGCGCCTCTCTTAACCCCGCCCGCAGTCGCACGCATTCAAGCGCCACGCGGCGGTTCTCGGCGCGTAGGCGTTCGATCTCGGCGTAGTCGCTTGGTAGTCCGTATTCCATCTCTATCCCTTTCTCGGCGCCCATACGCGCGCCAGCAGTTGTTGTCGTCACGCCGCACCGCCGAACATGTCGACCTGGATCGGCCGGGACAGTCGTCGTGTGGCTTCGTTGAATGCGTCGGCGTCCATCTCGGACCCGATCGCGCGTCGGTTGTTGGCGACCGCTGCGGCCAGGGTCGAGCCCCAGCCGGCGAACGGGTCGCAGATCAGATCGCCGGGTCGCGAGTAGTCGCGGACGATTGCGTTCATCAACCACGCCGGTTTGCCGCGCCCGGTACCGGATTCGCGGCTCGGCGTGCCGATGTACGCGCCCGGCAAAGTCCCCCATGTCGCAAATGCTCGCGTGCTTGGACGCGCGACCATCGCGTACAGCGTCCACGAGCTCGGACCGTCGCCGCCAAGGCGCACCGTCATCCCTCGGATGACGCACGCGACCGGCGCAAACGAATATCGACCAACCGCGCGATACGCGGACTGCCATGCCGCGATCAGGTCGCTCGACGTGAGGGCAACCATCCACCCCCTGCACCGATCAGCCGATGCGGCAACGAACGCGGACACGTCGGCCTCGGTCCAGTGTTGATAATTCGGGGCCTCTCCTCCTGGTGTCGTCGCGTCGTACCGCTGTCCATGGGCGCCATCATGAGTGTGCGAACCATACGGCGGGTCGCACACGATCGCGTCGACCTCGACGTCCGCCAGTTCGTCCTGCCACTTGCCGAGTCGCAGCTCCCATCCGGGGCCGGTGGAGATCACTTCCGCCCCTCCAGCTCCGCTTGGATGTCGGCCAGTGCGAGGCGCTCGGCGTCCGCACGTGACATCCCGCCGTCAAACTGCATAATCGCGGCGCGCTCAGCCCACCATTCCTGAATCACCAGCACATTGACGCAGTGCGTTTCGGCGAGGTGTTCGAGTTGGTTTGAGAGGGGGCTCATTGTGCCACTCCTGGAACAGTGTGTTGAGTGCCTAGCGTGCCCGCTGCGAGCTTATCGGAATAGGTAACCGCGACTGCGAGCGCCTGCCAAACGTCCGCCTTGAAGCCAAAGAGCGGCCCTGGTGAGGCCTTGTTGCCCAGTGCCGCCTTCTTGCCGCCCCAGCGGTCCAAGAGAGCCTGTCGAACGTTACCGTCCTTGGCGCGAGATGAGCCGCAGAGGTGGAGTTTGACATCGCGGCGGTAGACGAACGACCACGGACCGCCCCATGCCTGAATGAACCGGCCGATCCAAACGCAGGTCTCGAAGACCTCGGCGCCAACTGGCATCCCGTACGATGCGATCATCTCGATCGCGAGCGGAAAACGTGGCGCGACGCCACGCGGATCTACCCGGTAGTTGAGATAGAGCAAATCGGCGTTGTCTTCCTTGCCGAATGACTTCGGGCTTCCGTCGGCGTAGAGGACCCATGCGCTCTGCTCGTTGCCGGGGTCGATAGCGAGGATGCTAGACACGCTTCGCCGCCTTCCGCTCTGCCCGTGCCTGCTCCAGCACACGCAGATACGCCTCCTTGGCTTCACGCTCTGCGCTGGTCTCCATGACGGCGACCCATGCGCGGCGGGCGGTTTCGATGTCGATTGCCTTAATCATATTCACTCCATGCGGGTCGTCGGGCCGTCCCACTTCGCCTTGACGCGCCCGATCTGGCCGTTTGAATTCTTCAGGATCAACAGGTCAACTCGCGCCTCGAACTCGGGATCTGTCGGCGGCGAGCAGAAATGCTTGGTTGTTCCCTTTGGGCATTCACACGGGTAGTCAATGCCTCGTTGCGGCGGGCCATAGACCGAGCCGCGATAGACACCGACAACGCACTTGCTGCGCTCCTCAAGCGAACCGGACTCGCGCAGGTCGGCCAGCATCGGCCGCTTGTCGTCCCGCTTCTCAAGTTCGCGGTTGAGCTGCGACATGACCACGTAAGCCATCCCGTCCGCCTTCGCCGCGTCCGCCAGCGTCGTGATCGTCTCGCCCAGCGCCTCGTGCGTGCTCATGCGCGGGTGAGGCTTCCGAACGAGCTGGATGTAGTCGACGATGACGACCTTGGTCTTGTTGTCTCGCTTGCGGCGACGGACCGAGCGGACGATTTCCTCAGCGGTCACGCCCGAGCGGTCGTCGAACAACCAGCCTTGACGACGAGCAAGCTTGCGCAGCGCATCCTGCACGTTCTGGAACTGCCCCTTTTGCATCTGGCAGGTCCGGATCGTCTCGGCGCTGACCGTGCTCTCGCGTGATAGCGAGCGGTCTGCGTAGGCTGCCATCGTGTCTTCCAGCGAGAACACGTGAACGCCGTGTCCGGCAGAACTGGTTGCGTCGGCCGTCGAGAGCCCGAGCGATGACTTACCCATCGCGGGACGGGCTGCCACGATGCTGACGATGCCGGGCTGCCAGCCGCCTAACTTGCGGTCGAGCTCGGCGATGCCAGTCGGGAAGCCGGTGAGCGTGCTGCCGCCACGTTGCCGCTCGGCCTCCTGCGCCTCGATCTCGCGGACCCGGCGCTTGACGATCTCGCCGATAGGTAGCGCGTCCTCGGGTTGCTCGGCGTCCAGGCGGGACGTCATCGCGAGGACCAGCCCGAGCATCTCGGCGCCGGTCACCTCGCTGCGCTTGCCCCTCTCGACCACGTCAGACAGTCCGGTCATGAGCCGCCACCGAAGCGCGTTGTCCTTGAGCCGCTTGGCGTACTCGATCGCGTTGCCGATAGTCGGCACCTTGAGCGCGCACTCGCCGAGCCAAGCGAACCCGACCTGGTCGGCCTTGCCCATCTTGGCGAGCTCGTCGCCGATGGTCGTGACGTCGATCGGCGCGTTGACGGCTTCCAGGTTGCGGATAGCGGTCCAGGCGACTTGCGGCCGGTAGTTCTGGAAGTCCTCGATCTCGAGCGTCGGCAGCAACGACAGGGTGTCCGCCTTGAGCAAGACCGCACCGATGACGGACATCTCGAGCTGCGAGACGGTGTCTGCGTCGTCGCTCATAGGTCTTTGATCTTTCGGATGGGCTGCTGCGGCGCGCCGCCCCACAGGTTGGGTTGCTTGCGCTTGGCCTGGGACAGAAGCCGATTACGGAACGTCTGGTCCCAGTTCTTCTTGGGGCGCCCGTCGCCGAGCCAGTACGCGAAGAACTCGGCGGCCTCGGCATCGCAGTCGAGTCCGAGTTCGGCGGCCTGTGCCCGCTCCTCATCCCGCGGCTTCCAGTCGTCCGGGATGCCCTTGCGGCGTTTGACCGGCTCGCCATCGGACACCTGCGCAGCAGGTGGTGATGATGATCTAGTCTTATCTAGTCTAGTCTTATCTGTGTCACACGCGTCACCGTGACGTTGCGTGACGTCACGCGCGTCACATGCTTTGTCACTCTTTTCTACCTTCTTGTTTTCACGCCACTTTGCAGTTCGAGCCGCTCCGTTGCTGTTGTCCTTGCCCCATCCATCCTTCCAACTGACGATCACATACGACGCGCCATCTTTCACGAGTAATCCGGCTGTGACAGCGGCCGTCACACCCGTCACAGCCTCGTCACACGACATCTGCAGCAGGTCGGCGACGTACCAAGGCTCGAGCTCATCGGCAGGGATTCGGCCGGCAACGGGGTTGCCCGGTTCCGCGTTCCTCCGAAGCGCGAACAAGAAGACCTCACGACCCAGCCGACCCGCCTTGCGGATCTTGGGATGGGTATCGAGGTTGCTCGCCACCTTGCACCAGTGAGCGGCCATTTACGCACCCGCCCTTTCTGCTTCCACGATCGCCGCCTGCGCCCTCTCATCCTGCTCAGCCCTCACCCGCCGCGCGCACTCGCCGCAGATCTGATACTCGCTCGGGTGCATCGGACGCGGCCGGGTCAGCAGCACCGCGCCGTGACCGATCTCGTCGGTCGTGCGGCGGCACTGGATGCACGTACTAGACGTCACGAGTCGCCTCCTCCACGAGCTTCCGCACGCTCCAGCCGCGCTCCTTCGCCGCCTTCTGGAACGCCTCGTACTTCTGCGCGTTGACGCTGACCGTGTACTTGCGCGCCAGCCGCTTCGCCTTGCGCTTGCGAGGCGTGGGCGGGTTGCAGTGGAGGCAGAAGGGGCAGCTCATGGCTGCACCGCCTTGAACTCAACGACCCAGACCCAAGGATTGGCGTCCCAGGATTCCTGTCCGTTCAGTTTGATCCAGAGATCGCCGAACGCGGATAGCGGCGAGCCAAGGCATTGTCCGCAGTCCTCGGGGGATTCCATCGACCACCGATTCTGGTGCGGGCTGTCGGAAAACAACTTGGACGTCGGGATGCCGTCGAAGCGACGCGCTCCTTCCGCGATCGCGTCGTCCCTGGTCATCGCGTGCAGTCGCTCGACGCGCACGGCGGTTATCTCGAGCGAGATGCGCGACAGTACACGCGGCATAAAGATGGATGGCTTACACCTCGTCGTTAGGCCGTATTCGTCGTCGTGGTACTCGCGGATCCCGTCCGTCGCCACGTACCCGATATCCCAGCCGTCTCGTGATGTGTAGTCGGGCCGCCGCTCGCGATGTTCTGCCCAGATCGGCTGCCAGGTTTCTTTCACCCACAACCGGTCGCCGCGCTCGCCGTAGGGGCAGCGCATCGGCACACTAACGACGCCGCGAAGCCCATCGCAATCGAAGCTGACGCCGTACTCATCGCTCTTGATCGGCGATCCGTACTCGCGAGCTAGTCGCGTCAGTGTCTCTGGATCTCCGGGCTCGCCAGCATTGAGAATGTGCCGAGGCTTCACGATCCTCCGCGTCTGCGTCTTCCTGCCTTCGAGGATCGCTCGCACCATGGGCGCACTGAAGAGAATGGGCCGCCCCTTCACGGCTCCGTCCCCTCCACCATCGGCGCCACTGCCTCGTCAAACTTGCGGATGGCCTCGTCGTGGATGAAGCAGCGGAGGCGTTCGGCTCTCTGTTGCGCCCTCTCCGCGACCCACGTCTCCACGATCGATCGCGCGTGGTCCATGCCACTGTTGAACCAGCGCCGCTCGTTACGGTCGTCTGTGCCGTGACTGGACTGGCTTTCGATGTAGCGATCGTTGTGGAGCTGGTCGAGAAGGCGCTGTTCGTCGGGCGAGATGCGGAGTTGTTGTGTGGTGATCACATCAACCCCCTTGATGCCGCGCCGTCGATGAGCAGCGATTCTAGGATCTCGTTTGCGTGATCGAGTGACGCGGCCCTCGCGGCGTCCCTCGCGGCGTCCCTCGCGGCGTCCCTCGCGGCGTCCCACGCGGCGGCCCTCGCGGCGGCCCTCGCGGCGGCCCACGCGGCGTCCCTCGCGGCGTCGTTCGCGGCGTCGTTCGCGGCGTCGCACGCGGCGTCGTTCGCGGCGGCCCGGAGGTCCTCGTTGCCGGTCTCCATGAACTCGCGCACGACATCAGGCGCATCCGGCCACAACGGCAGGGCTTCCAGAGCCGCCAGCCGCGCGAACGTCCAAAGTTCGTCCGTGCAGTCGTACCCCCACAGCGCGGTCCGCTTGCGGCACACGAACTTGTCTCCGTGGTCGACGATATTTTCGCACTCGACGAGCGTGACGACCGGGCCGCGCGCGTACGACAGCGCGTCAATGGCGCGAGTCGATGCGTGCAGCCCAGAGTGGCAGGCGAGTAGTTCGCCCCTATGGACGAGAGGCTCGCCGATCTTGACGAGCAGACCGCCCGATGAGGTGGTCCAGTCGGCGTTAAGAAAATGAAAAGCGATACGGTTCATTCGGTTCCCTTTTGGATGCGCTACGCGCGTCACGGTTCGATTCCGTTAGGTGCGCCGCCCACCATGGAGGCGCGGTTGGGATGTGGCCGCGTTGCGAGGACTCGAACCTCGCGGGACCGGGACGCGGGGGTTAGGCGACCCGAGAGACGGACTCGGACCGCGGCATGATTACGATCTCGCTGTTCTTGCGGCGCTGGTCGTTCTTGGCTTTAGCGATCGTGTACGTGAGCGCGACTGATTCGATGTCAGCCCACGAGTACAGATCGCGAATCACTGCGTGGTCGTCGTAGCTGAGAACCCACGGAGCCCGGCACGACTTCAACGACAGCGAGAGGCGACGATGATCCTCGTCGGACATGTTGTGCTTGTAGAGCTGTCCGCCCTTCTCGTAGTACGGCGGGTCCAGGTAGATGAACGCGGTCGGTGGCGCGTTGTCCGTGAGATCTGCGAAGTCCAGACGTGTCACCCGGACGCGCTCGAAGCGGTTGAGTAGACGGTGCCGCTCTCTGATCGCGTTGCAGTGTCGAGTCGCGTGCCAGCGGCATGAGACGTTGTATTCGCTCGACTGAGATCGTCCGCCGATGGGTCCACCAGCCATCGCGCCGAGACCGCTGAAACTGATCTGATGGAGTGCGAACTTCTGGAATCCGGTCCGAACCACGTCCATATCGGTCCGCCCGTCCTCATCCTTGAACTTATAGAACGCGTCAGTTGTCGGGATGAACTCGCGTACCATCTCGATCAGTTCGTTGGGGTTCTCGTGGACCGACTTCCAGAGGCACACCATCGCGTAGTCTTTGTCATTGATCCAAATCGACGAACTGCGCGGTAGTTGACGAATGACATCGAATCCGACAGCCCCGCCGCCGAAGAACGGCTCGCGATATTCCAGTCGATTCGACTGCCATAGTTCATCGACAACAGAGTGCGGAAAGAACCGCATGATCTTATCTGTGATCTTGTCCTTGGACCCCGGGTACCTAATCAAGCTGCCCTCCAGAACTGGAATTCCTCAACGAGTTGAGACATCGGGCGCAGTTCGCGCTCGTCGATGTCGAGATTCCACCACTCCCCGCGTGTCGATTTCACGAGTTTGGAGAGCAGGCGGAATTGGCTACGTGTCTGCCATCCAAGCAGGTGGATTTCGCGCTCTGAAATGAGCTTAGAGAACGCCACGTAGTCCGAGACGATCTCCTTGATGCGACGACGATCGTCGAGTCGTCTCACCAGGTACCTCTCGCCGGTGACGCGGGTCTTGAGCTCAACCGACATCCCGGCGATCTCGATGTCCCTGCCGCCGTCTCCACGAATGCGCAACTCGCCGTCGACCGCGAGTTTGGTTCCGAGTCGCTTGTTCAGGTAGGAGCAGAGCCCGTGTTCACCGAGTAGACCGCAGAAGGCAGGATTCCTGATAAGCCCGCGCCCCCACGTGTCCTGTCGATGTGCGTATCCGCGAAACGAATTACGACGCTCTGCGATGAGGCGGACATACTCGACCTCTGATGCCGAGATGGTCACGACATCCGGTGACGGAGGGACCTTGCCCTTGCCCTCTACGAGGCTCATTGCGACTCCATTTCATCTGCGACCTCTCGAAGGATTGACGGGATGTGCCTGTGTTGGTCGGACGGCCAGCGATCGACGAGTCTGGTGATTGCGTCGCGCAGGTGACCAGACTCGACGAGGAGATGGAATGGGTCCTCTTCCTTGGGCGCACGCAGTGTGGCGAGCGCCTTTGATTTGGTGATCTCACCCACGCGCAACGATTCGTAGGTTTCGTCGTCGAGATCCGCTATGCGCTGGGACTCGGATGACAACTTCTTGGAAATGCCGAGGTCGCTGAGGGTTGGGACGCTTGACTTAGGTACCGACGAGGAACCTAAGTCAGGTCTGCCGCCGTGAGGTGCGTTTGGTGTCTGCTTGAGGTGCTCGCCAAGCACTCGCTGTGCATCGAGTTTGATACCCGCAGCGTATCGCTCTGCCTCGATGCCGAGCCCAAGTCGCTTGGCGTACTGCTCCGCCACGGACGCCATGTCCATCACACGCTTGGCAGACGGGGCATCGTGGATCTCCGCGAGCATGCGCGTTGCGTCGCTCAGCTTCGCGAGTGCATCGTCACTGCGAACAGCGACTGACGTCGCCAGCGACTCCATCTGCTTGCGCTCCGCCGCCGTGTAGATCTTAGAGACCGCAGCGCTCATAGCCCCAACTCCTTCCTCATGATTGCGAGCAGCGCCGGACACTGACGTTCCATCCACCCGAGCACCTCGGGCAGCGCCTCGTCGGCCGTCTTCACGCGCTTGCGCTTCGGCTCCTCGTACCCGTGCTGCTTCGACATGATGTCGAGGTACTCGCGTACAAGTGCGTCGGGACACATGCGGAGCACGACCGCGATCCAGCGCGCCTTGATGTCCTTGCGCTGCTTGGCGTCGAGCGCGTCGCTCAGGTTGCTCGCAGTGATGTTGAGATAGAACGCGACTTCCTTTGCGCCGACCGCGGCAACGGCGCGCTTGAACCAGTCCTCGATATCGGACCAGTCACCGCTACCCGTAGAGACCGGGTCGAATGAGATGGGGAGTTGCATCTACGCGATTCCCTTGATGCGGAAGCCTGCGTGGATTTGTTCCGCACGGTTCCGCAGGATTTTTGACGCAAAAAAATGCAGGGTTGAGTCAACCCATGAAAACGAGTACTCGCCCGCATCGACAGCGCCGGCACTCAATGGGAGCGTCGGGATCACGATGCTCGCCTCTGCCGCTCAGCCACGAACGCAGCGATCAGGCGCGCGGCGTCAATTCCGTACACCTTGGCGGCGCGCCGCAGGTCGCGCGGCATGGACTGGCCGCCCTCCCATCGGGTCACGCACGGCTGGGTCACGCCCATGGCTGCGGCGATCTGGTCTTGGCGTTTCCCTGAACGCTCCCGAGCATCCCTAAGCAGGTCACGCAGGAGCTGCGGCTTCGGCATACTCCATCCCATAACTGAAACTACTAACGCCGGTCAAGGACCAACATGCCTGAAGATTATAAGCGAGTGTGGTCAACTGTCCGCGTGACCGACGCCGCAGACGAGAAGCCACCAGAGTTAGCCACGAACGACACGTGGCGCGGGATCATGGCGCGAGCTCGAAAGGACCATGATCTCAGCCAGCAACAACTGGCCGACAAGCTCGGCAGCACGCAGGCGGCCGTGTCCAAGATCGAGAGCGGGGAGATCCGATCAAGTACGCTGGTGATCCCCATCTGCACTCTGCTTCAGATCCCGCTACCGGAGTATCTGGCCAACGAAGAGGACCGCCGCTGGCATCAGATCGGACGTGCGCTACGCCACAGGAGCCCCGAGATGGCAAAGCGCATCGCCGCGCTCTGCGAGTCCTTGGCCGACGCAGCCGAGCTCGAAACGGGGGACATGCCGCCCGTGCCGTCCAAGAAGCCCTAGACCGTTGACTCGGCGCATGTCGTGCGCGTAAGTTGCGCCCTCTATTCTGTGAAGGGGGGGATGGTGCAACAAAGCGCGGAGGATAACGGTGGGAGACGACGGCGCGTTTGATGATAGCGATGTCAGATGGTCGGCGGATGCTGTGCAGATGTTACTGCAAGAGCGAGAGACGCCCGAACCAATCAAGGATGCTGAAGCGTGGAGGCTCGCAGGCGCCAGGTTGCGCCGCGTCTCCCCGGAGATCTACGCGCAGATCTGCGCGGTGATCATCGCGTCGTTTCCCGACGACGACGAAGAAATTATGCACTAAAGTTATCTCGATTGTTGACCGCCGAGCGGCGTTATTATAACTATGGGGCATGTCCAAGCCCCAAAGTTATGGCCGCTGGCACGGCGCCGACGAGACGGAGTGGAGGGAGGAGAAGGAACCCTCCTACATGCACCGCGCCCCCGAGCGCGTTGCACTGCGCGAGAATCCGGCGTTCGACCCGCGCGTCTGCACAACCTGCAGCGAACCGGCGCGCGATTGCACGTGCTGCAAGTTCTGCAACGAGCCCGCCGTAGCCGTTCGGCTGTGCGCGGCGCATCACCGCGAAGAGGTGGAGCGCGAGCAGGCCGAGTCGATCAAGCAGACGGCGTGGCTGGTCGCTCAGATGGCGATGGTGGCGCCGTGAAGAACGACCCGAAGCACTACCGCGAGATCTCCGTCCCGTTCGACAGCGTCGAGGCTGCCAACAAGGCTCTCGCTGCGTTCTTCGAGAACGTCGAAGCCGCGCGAAACAAGCACCGTATCCCTGACGTGGTAACGCTCTGTGAGATCTCACACGTCCTCGATGGAGAGGAGCTGCGCGGCAGCGCTTCGTCGTTTCTCGGCGACTCATCGCGCGTCGTGACGATCCTCGCCCGTGAGTACGGCGCAGAGCAGCAACGCCACGAAGAGCGGATCGCGTTGATCATGGCTCACGCTCGGAAGGCGGTGCGCAAGTGACCCTCGACCGCGCCACGATCCTCCTCTCGCTCGTCGAAGCCAGCAAGGCGCTCTCGGCAGCCCATGCCGCCGCGCGTCGCATGGGTGATGTCGAACTGGCCACGTACATCGCGGACCTCGCGGCCGATTGCTACGCGACCATGTGCGACGTCAGCAAGCGCCGCGATGAGCGGATGGCGGTGGTGTCGTGAGGAACTGCAAGCAATGCGGAGAGCCACTCCAGGCGCTAACGTCGGTCGCATCCGACCCGCACGATGAGCCCGCCTATTACTGTCCGTGCTGGCCGACAGGCTGGCCGGTCGTGGCGCTCCAGGTCGGAATCATCGCATCGGTGGCAGCGGCGTTCTACGCGATCTCCGTGGTGGTGCCATGATCCTCGACGCCATTGATCAACTGGCGCGCGATGTAATTAAGCAGAACGCGTCGAGCAAGTGGGGGCGGTCTGATTACACAAGCCCGATCAGTTCCCAGCAGCTGAGAACGCTTGTTGAGTCCCTCGTGGCAATTCTTCCGGTCGCGAAGGCAGCCCTCGAATGCGAGGAGAGCGAGTACGACCGCTCGTCTTTGCAGGTTCTCGATTCCGCTGTCGGTCGGATGATCGAGGCGTTTGCACTGGAGGTTACGCCATGATCCTCCGTCCGTTCTTCCATTACTACGGTGCGAAGTGGCGCGCGGTTCATTCGGGGCGCTATCCCGAGCCGCAGCACAACCACATCGTCGAGCCGTTCGCAGGCGCGGCCGGCTACGCACTTCACTATCCACTCCGTCGCGTCACTCTCTGCGACCGCGATCCAGTTATCGCCGGCATCTGGCGCTGGCTTATCTCGGCAACGCCCGATGAGGTGATGAGCATCCCGCTCACCGACAACGTTGACGAGTTGCCAGAGTGGGTCCCGCTTGGCGCCAAGGATCTCGTCGGCTTCTCTATGAACGCCGCGACGACATCTCCGCGTAAGACACTATCCGCGGGAGGACTTCGTCTTCGCGAGATGGGGCGAAGGTTCTACGGCTGGACTGCAGAGTGGCGGTGGCGAGTTGCCCAGCAGGTGCCACACATCAAGCACTGGCAGGTTAATCAAGCCGACTACACGTGCCTGAACCAATACCCGATGGCGCCAGCGACGTGGTTCGTTGATCCGCCGTACGTCGACGCGGGCAAACACTACAAGTTCGGCCCCGACGGCATCTCATATACGCGCCTTGCCGAGTGGTGCAAGGCGCTGCCTGGTCAGGTCATCGCATGCGAGCAGAGCGGCGCATCGTGGTTGCCGTTCAAGGACATCGGTTCGATCAAGAGCGGGCCGCGCACCAAGACAAGCGCCGAGGCTGTCTGGATCAAGGAGGCTGCGTGATCGCCGTCATCTGCGCCTGCCTGCTGCTGCTCGTCGCGTGTCAGCGCGATCCCATCTCCTCCAAGCGCCGCGCCTGGCGCCGCGAATCCGACCTCGGCCCGGCGCTGCAACGACGATGGCTCCGACGCTAGAGGAACTAGCCCGCGAGCTCGCCGAGCGCAACTCGCGCTGCGGTCACATCGACGCCGACCGTATCTGTCTGCGCCAACTCAACCACGCTGGCACTCACGAACACGAACGAATCGACCGGGTCATTCCGATCCACTGAAGAAAGAACAAGCAATGTCATACGAAATCAAAGGCACCGTTAAGTCCGTCTCCGCCGTCGAGCAGGTCTCCGAGAAGTTCGCCAAGCGCGAGCTCGTCATCGAGCACGCAGAGAACCCGAAGTACCCGCAGCTGACCAAACTGGAGACGAGCGGCGACCGCAACGCGCTACTCGACGGCGTTAGCGAGGGTGACACCGTGACGGTCCAGTTCGATCTGCGTGGGCGCGCGGGCCGTGACGGTCGCGTCTGGAACACGTTGAACATTTGGAAGCTGAACGTCGACACGAAGGGAGCCGCCCGTTCGGCTCCGAGCGGCAGCGGTAGCGCACAAGACGACATTCCGTTTCGCGCGATCAAGTGAGCCTCGAGTTCGCGCTCCGCAGAACCATTCAGCGCTTAACCGCAGGCGAATCAATCGAGGCAATCAATGACTCAAGACGCACAACAGAAGCAGAAACCGTTCACCCACTGGCGAACTGCCCACAAGCGCCTAAACGCCCACCTCCTCTTCGCCGAGGACATCGGCCCGGTCGGGACCAAGGTTGACGTCGATGTCATCGACGCCGTGATCGAAAAGGTCAAAGGAGAGGATGGCGTCAAGGACATGCCCATCCTGACCTTTGCTGGCGCAAAGAAACGCCTGGGACTCAACGTCGGCAACTCCAAGACGATGGAGACGCTGTGCGACACACCGGACGTTCATCAATGGCGCGGGCCGATCACGCTCGTCGTGATTCGGCGCCAGTACTTCGACCAGAAGACGAAGCAGAACCAGGAGACCGACGCGATCTGCATCGCAAACAAGCGCCCGGCGCCGAAGGTGAAGCCGTGAGCGACGAGACCGATACCGACGTCGAGCAAGCGGACGACTCGCCGATGTCGCTCGACACCCGCTCCCTCCCCATGCGCGCGACCGTGCTCAAACTGATGAGCAAGTCCCCTCTGCACGCGCGCCACGCGCTACTGCACCAAACCGACCAGACGCTATCTCAGCGCCTTGGCACGGCAGAGCATGCGCTGCTGCTCGGCGGCGCGGAGGTTCGCATCGCGGACGGACTGTCGGGCAAGTCAGACGACGCGGCCAGGTCCATCCGTGCCGGCGAACCGATCGCGGTCTACGACGGCGCGACCCGCCGCGGTAAGGCGTGGGACTCGTTCGCCGCCGAGAACGC
>Ga0075471_10001253_pt1 | contig 16586 bp, 14 predicted proteins | sample DEB19_08_DNA_2_FD_74787 | JGI IMG/M metagenome (GOLD analysis project Ga0075471, IMG submission 74787) | Aqueous microbial communities from the Delaware River and Bay under freshwater to marine salinity gradient to study organic matter... | ecosystem: Environmental > Aquatic > Marine > Coastal ... | reverse complement strand
GACGGCGTATGTGACCAGCGCAGGCATGGATGCCGGAGCGCAGGCACATCCGAGTGAGCCGTAGCCTGGAGGGCGGAGGCGAACGTCCGGCGAGACGGTACGGGGTAACCCCGAGCCGGCTTGGGCGAGTTGATTCCCGGCGAGCTCACGACAGGCCGTCACGGAATGCGTCGGCTTGGCGGCGGATCGCTTTCAAGTCGGCCACCGGCTTGCGATCGAGATTCTTGAGCTGCATCGTCATGCGCTGGTTCTTGCGCAACAGTGTCGCGTGGCGGGCGAGGAAGTCCCAGTAGAGGGTCGTGAACGGGCAGGCGTCGGGGCCGGTCGCGACCGTGGGCTTGTAACGGCAGCCCTTGCAAGCGTTGCTCATCCGGTCGATGTAGGCGCCGGTGGCACAGTAGGGCTTTGAGGCCATCACGCCGCCGTCGGCGAATTGGCTCATGCCGAGGGTGTTGGGCAGTTCCACCCACTCGACCGCGTCGACGTAGACGGCGAGATACCAGCGGTGCACGTCCTGTGGCTTCACGCCCATGAGCATCGCAAACAGCCCCGTCACCATCAGCCGCTGGATGTGGTGGGCATAGCCGTAGCGCAGGGTCTGGGAAAGCGCGTCCTTGAGGCAGTTCATCTCCGTGGCGGCCGTCCAATAGAAATTCGGAAGGTCACGATCCGCCCCGAGGCTGTTGCGCGCCTCGTACTCCGGCATGAAGTGCCAGTAGACGCCGCGAACATACTCCCGCCAGCCGATCACCTGCCGGATGAAGCCTTCGGTGGCCTCGAGTGGAGCCTTGCCTTTTCGCCAGGCGCGCTCCGCCGCGGACACGACGTCGCGTGGGTCGAGCAGTTTCAGATTCAGGGCCTGCGACAGCCGTGCGTGGTAGAGCCACGGTTCGCCGATCCAGATCGCGTCTTGATAGCGGCCGAAGTTTGCGAGCCGTTTGGCGACGAAGTCGTCGAGGGCGGCCCGGGCATCCTCGGGCGTGACGGGCCAGTCGAAGTCGTCGAGGCTGCCGGGGTGCGCGGCAAACCGCGCGTTCACGAGGTCGATCACGCGGCGAGTCACGGCATCCGGTGCAAAGCGTTTCGGCGTCGGGAGCTTGCCCGGCCCGGTCTTCGGGAAGGCGCCGCGGTTTTCGGCATCGAAATTCCACTGGCCGCCGGCCGGCTCGCCATCGTCCATGAGCACGCCGAATTTCTCCCGGAGCGGCCGGTAGAAGTATTCGAGCCGCAGCTGCTTGCGGCCCTCCGCATGCGCCGCGAAATCGGCCCGCGAGGCGAAAAAATGGCGATCGGGCCGAATGTCGAGCGGGATGCCGGCCGCCTTCGCCGCGGCTCGCAGGGCCTGCTGCACCCGCCACTCGCCCGGCTCCACCACGATGAGCCGGTCAGGGGGTCGGCCGGCCTTGCGCAGGGCCTCGAGGCTCGCCGCGAGCGCGGCCGCGAGCGATGCCGGCTCTTGGGCCCCGGTTTTCGGCGGCAGTTCCCGATAGTCGATGTCGATCCCTTCGGCCCGGAGCCGGTCGCGAAAATGCCGCATTGCGGCTAGAAACACAGCGATCCTGGCCTTGTGCGTCCAGACGTGCGTCGATTCCTCCGCGACTTCCGCCATCCAGACCCGGTCGCGGGTGCGGTCGAAGCCGTCAAAAGCACTGCCCTGGCGGTCGAGCTGGTCACCGAGCACGAGAACGAGATTGCCAGCCATGGCCTTTACGGTAACGGAAACCCCGGTGAGGGGCTGCAGTGAGGACACTCCAGAGAGGGGGTTTTGGCCAAGCAGCCCATCGTTTGACCCTGCCTTTCGGCGCGGTATTCTTCACGAATCGGCCTGCAGGGATTCTTCCCAGAATGGTGCTCGGCCGACATTTCGAGAAACGCTTGTGATGGCCCGCTGAGTCCGGTTCCGCTGCCCGTGGGCTCCGCCCACAGTGCACGCAGTGCTTCTGCTCAGCTTCTCGAGCCACCATGCCCCCGACCTCGCCATCCAGGCGATGCGTCTTTTCTCCACAGGGCGCGGATGCCGGCCCCGAGACAGTCCATCCCAACCCAACGCTTGACACCAATCGCAACACGAGTACTCTTGCAATTGAGTTGCATATGAGACCCACATCCAAGTCCATGCCATCCGCATTCACCCTCGTCGAACTGCTCGTCGTGATCGCCATCATCGGCGTGCTCGTCGGGCTCCTGCTCCCGGCCGTGCAGGCGGCGCGGGCGTCGGCACGCCGCTCGCAGTGTTCGAACAACATGCGGCAGGTGGGGCTCGCGATGGCGTTGTTTTGCGAAGCCCACAAGGGAAGGTTTCCGGAGACCTCGCACAACGAGGCGAACGACGAGCAGTTGTCCTGGATCTACACCGTGGCCCCGTTCATGGAGAGCGTCGATGCCGTGCGAATCTGCCCGGACGACAAGAAGGGCGCCGAGCGGCTGCGGGAGCGGCTCTCGAGCTACGTGATGAACGTGTACCTCACCGACGAGGGTGGGACGGGATCGGTGACGAATCGCAACCAGCTCCAGGCGACGTCGAAGACGCTGGCTGCCTTCGAGATTGCGGATGCCAAGGCCGCGCTTATCGAAAACGACCATGTCCACAATCAGGGCTGGTTCACGGCGTCGAACGTCGCGGCGAAGCGCGTCTTCCAGCGCATCGAGGGCGATATGGCCACCCGACGGCATGCCGACGGCAGCCATCTTTTGTTCACCGACTGGCGCGTCGAGTTCGTGCCCGCAGCGACGATCGAATCGTGGGCCGCCACGCAAACGCCGACCGACAATTTTTGTCTTCCCAAGTAGCCGACATCACCATGCGTGCCTCCGGAGTATCACCGATGAATTCCATGACCCTGCGATCTGTCCTCGTCAGTTGCCTGTTGGTGTCGGTTCTGCGATCGGGCATGGCTGAAGAGGTTCACTACGACGTCTTCGTAACGTCCAGTGGTACGTCGCTCGTGATCGGTGGCTATGACGACGTCAACACAGTCGCGGTCATTCCCGAAGGGCAAGTCAGGGTGTTCGGCGGACACGTCGTGGGTTCTGGCACGACCGGGCCATACGAGAGCGAAGCGCCTGGAGAGCCCGGTTTCCGCGCGAGCACCCAGGCGACGCTCAACAATCCGGCGTTGACGACGCCGGCGAATACCTATACGGCGTTGTCCGGCTCGACGGCATTGACCTTCACGTTTGAGCCGATGAGCATCGATAGTCAAGCACGCAATCTTTTCTTTTGGGACGGTGCCGGTGCCGTGGCCTTCGCCCCCGTGGCGTCGAGCGTTTCTTTGGGGCTCCAGAAGCAGGGTGGGGGCGGGTGGCTGGCCTCCATCAATGGCGGATCAGCGGGAGTGATTTCGGGAAACACCATTCAGGCCACGGGTCCGACCGGCAGCGTCCACACCCATCTCTTCACGTTGATCGACGATGCGGGAGCCGCGCCCGGGCAGGGCTTTTACCTCTACTCGCTCCGCATGCATATGAACGGCTACGAGTCGTCCGATCCGCTCTACTTCGTGTTCGGTGCACTCGATCCACTGAATCTTGCCCCGCAGTTCGCCGATCTTGCTGCATTCGAGGCAGCACACGGACTCGCTGAAGGCTGGGTGGAAAGCAATCTCGTCGCCGTGCCGGAGCCGTCCACCGTGGTGCTGGCCGCGCTGGGGTTCGCGGCCGCCGTGGGGGCCAGGTCGTGTCGCCGCCGCGGGGCGGGCTCGCGATAAAACCGCCGTTTTTTCCCTCTTTGACGGTTCGGTTAGTCGAGCCGGCGGGCTGCGGTTGTCCCTGCAGAGAGGCGGCCGTGTCCCCCACAGGCTGCCTCCGGATACCACCGAGGGAGGCAGTCGTGATTGCATTGATTCGTTCGAAGGCAGCAGGCAGTCGACGGCTTGCGCGGCAGGCATCGACGAAGCGGTCGACGGATGCCCGGCGGGCAGAACTCCGTGAGCGGCGGGAGCGATTTTTTGCCCGCCCGATCGAATACATCCCCTGCCGCGAGTTTCTCAGAAAAAACGCCGAGTCGCTGGCGACCACGCCGCCGGCCGATGCCGCTGTACCCCTCGACCGGGATGCGACCGATCGTGCGGGTGCCAAGGGTCTTTCGCCCTATCTGGCGAGCCTCTACCAGACGCGGCTGCTCACGAAGAACGAGGAGCAGTATTACTTCCGCCGGATGAACTGGCTGAAGTTCCGTGCGGCCACGTCCCGAGGGCGGCTCGACAAGCGGCGTGCCACGCGGCGACAGATGGAGGAGGTCGAAGGCTGGCTCGCCGAGGCGGAGACGGTGAAGTCGATCATCATCACGTCGAACCTGCGGCTCGTGGTTTCCATCGCCAAGAAGTTCGTCGACCCGAGCAATTCGTTCGAGGAGCTGGTGAGCGACGGCAACGTGGCCCTCATGCGGGCGGTCGAGAAGTTCAATTTCGCCCTCGGGAACAGGTTCAGCACCTATGCGACCTATGCCGTGCAGCGGCACTTCTTCCGGATGTCGCACAAGGGGCGGCAGCAGAGAAACCGATTCGTGGCGAGCGACGAAGCCCTCAAGGATCGGGCCGAAGATGCGCCCACGGCCGAGTATTGCTCGGCCGAACAGATTGGCGTGCTCAAGGAACTGTTCGGCGGGTTTCTTGGTGATCTCGAGCCGCGGGAACGCCAGATCGTGGTGGCCCGATTCGGGTTCGACGGCAAGCCGCCGCGCACGTTCCGGGAACTCGGCACGGCGATGGGCGTGTGCAAGGAACGCATCCGGCAGATCCAGACGCGGGCCCTCGACAAACTCCGCGACATGGCCGCCGAAGTGAAACTCGAGCAGACCGTGGACAACTGGCTGTGACCGCCGCCGAGGGCCCGAGTCAGCGGGTGTTGATCTTCGGCGCGGGCGGTGGGATCGGGTCCGCTCTCGCGCGGCTCGTCGTGGCCTCGGGCGGCAGCGTGTTTCTCGCCGGTCGTGACGTGGCGAAACTCGAGTCGCTCGGTAGGGATCTTGGCATGCCATCGGGTGCGGTCGATGCGACCGACCCCGATGCGATCGACGCATGTGCCGATGCGGCTTCAGCCGCGCTCGGGGCCCTGACGGGCATCGCCAACTGCGTCGGGTCGCTGTTGCTCAAGCCCGCGCATCTCACGAGCACGGCCGAGTGGCAGGCGACGATCGCTACGAATCTGACGAGCGGCTTCGGCTGTGTGCGGGCCGCCGGCCGGCTCATGAAGGCCGATGGTGGGGCAGTGGTGCTCGTGTCGAGTGCCGCCGCCCGGATCGGTCTGGCCAACCACGAGGCGATCGCGGCGGCGAAGGCGGGGCTCGAGGGGCTCGCCCGGTCGGCGGCGGCCACGTATGCCCGCCAGCGAATCCGGTTCAATGTCGTGGCGCCGGGCCTTGTGCGCACGCCGCTCACGCGGGGGCTCGTCGCGAATGAACTGGCCGAAAAGGCCTCGCTCGCGATGCATCCGCTCGGCAGGCTCGGCGAACCCGACGACGTGGCGCGGGCAATCGCCTGGCTGCTCGACCCAGCGCAAGGCTGGATCACCGGGCAGGTGCTCGGCGTCGACGGCGGGCTGGCCGATGTGAAGTCCCGGCCAGGCTGAGGGCGCCGGCAGCCTGAAATAGGCCGCCCGGCCCGCCGGTGCTATTCTCTGCCGCATGAAATCCCAATCCGCATCCGCCGCGCCCGCGCCGACGTTTCGGCTCTGGCTGATGATGGTGCTCGAGTTCGCCATCTGGGGCGCCTGGCTCCCGCTCATCTGGGGCTACATGGGCAAGGACGGCCTCGCCTTCAGCGATGCCCAGATCGCCTGGGTGGGCAGCGCGTTCGCGATCGCCTCGATCGTAGGCATCTTCTTCTCGAGCCAGTTCGCCGACCGCACGTTCGCCGCCGAGAAGTTCATGGCGGTCAGCCATCTGCTCGGCGGGCTCGCGATCCTCGCGCTCTACTGGGTCCGGGAGATCGCCGCCGCGACGGGGCTCGGCGTGTTCGCCGTGTTCTTCGGGCTGATGCTCGTGCACGCGCTCCTCTACGTGCCCACGATCTCGGTCTCCAACTCGATCGCCTTCACGCACATGCAGAACGCCCGCAAGGAATTCGGCCTGGTGCGCATGGGGGGCACGATCGGCTGGATCCTCTCCGCCTGGCCGCTCTACTTCGTGCTCCAGGGCAAGGAGGGGGCCGAGGCCGTCGCGGCCAGCCGCAACATCTTCCTCGTCTCCGGGATCACGTCGCTCGCGCTGGCCGCGTTCAGCCTGTGCCTGCCGCACACGCCGCCCAAGCGGACGGCCGCGAGCGGCCTGGCCGGCATCGCCTGGCTCAAGGCGGTGGGCTACCTGTCGCATCCCTACCTCCTCGTGCTGTTTGCCGTGACGTTCATCGATGCGGTGATCCACAATGGCTATTTCGTGATGGCTGGCGGATTTCTCGGCAGCAAGACGGTCGGCATCAAGCCCGAATGGATCATGCCGGTGATGAGCATCGGCCAGGTGGCCGAGATCCTCACGATGGCGGTGCTCGGCGGCGTGCTCGCCCGCCTCGGCTGGAAGACGACGATGATCCTCGGCATTCTCGGGCACGCGGTCCGGTTCGCGGTGTTCGCGTTCCTGCCCGACAATCAGGCGCTGATCATCGCCGTGCAGGTGCTCCACGGCATCTGCTACGCCTTCTTCTTCGCCACGCTCTATATCTTCATCGACGCGGCCTTCCCCAAGGACGTGCGCTCGAGCGCCCAGAGTCTGTTCAATCTGCTCGTGCTGGGGCTGGGCGATCTGGCCGCCAAGTGGCTCTTCATCCCGCTCCAGACGCGGCTCACGGCCGCCGATGGCGGCATCGACTACCGGCAACTGTTCCTCGTGCCGGCGTGCATGGCCGTGGCGGCCGCCGGGCTGTTGCTCGTGGCCTTCTGGCCCCCCCGGTGGCTCGCGAGCGGTGCGGAGGTCGAGGACGACCCCGAGACCGAGCCGCAGGTCGCCCCGTAGCGCCCGAGCCCGCGGGCCGGCCTGAATCCGCCTTGCGGGCCCGATCCTCCGCGGCCTATTCTCCCGCCCCCGCCCGAGGCTGGCGCAAGGAGGTGTGGTCATGGCCGTGACGCTCGAAGCTCTCGCGACCCACGTGAACGGTGCGCTCGTCGGCGGTCCCGGCGCCCGATCCGTCTGCGACGCCACGACGCTGGAGGTGGCGACAGCCGAGCACGTCACGCTCGTCGACCATCCCGAGAAACTCCACCTGCTCGCCAAGAGCGGGGCCGGCGCGGCGATCGTGCCGCAGGGATCGGGCCCGCTCGACCGGCCCACGATCGAGGTGGCCGACGTCCACGCCGCCTTCGCGGCGGTGATCACGCTGCTGCGTCCGCCCCGAGGCGCCGCCAGGATCGGCGTCAGCCCGCAGGCCGTCGTCGATCCCTCGGCGCGGCTTGCCGCCGACGTCGATGTGCATCCCTGTGCGACGGTCGGCGCCGATGTCGAGATCGGCGCGGGTGCCACGATCCATGCCGGCGTGCGGCTGCTCGCCGGCTGCCGCATCGGCGCCGGAACGGAGATCTTCCCCAACGCCGTGCTCTACGAAAACACGCGGGTCGGCGACCGCTGCATCATCCACGCGGGTGCCGTCATCGGGGCCTACGGGTTCGGCTACAAGGTGGCCGATGGTGCCTACCGGCTCTCGGCGCAACTCGGCCATGTCGAGGTGGGTGACGACTGCGAGATCGGCGCCAACACGACCATCGACCGCGGCACCTACGGGCCGACCGTGATCGGCGCGGGCTCGAAGCTCGACAATCTCGTGATGATCGCCCACAACGTGCGGCTCGGCCGCCACGTCATGATCTGCTCGCAGGTCGGCGTCGCCGGGAGCACGACCACCGGCGACTGGGTGGTGATGGCCGGGCAGGTGGGCGTGCGCGACCATGTGCACATCGGCGACCGGGCGATTCTCGGTGCACGGTCCGGCGTTTCGAACGACGTGGAGCCCGGCAAGACAGTGCTCGGCGAACCGGCGATCGATCTCCGCGACCGGAAGCTGCAGTTGGCCACGATGAGCAAATTGCCCGAGATGCGCAAGGACCTCAAGCTACTCCATGCGCGGCTCGAGGCGCTCGAGCAGGGCCGCGGCAACGCCGCCGCCGAGGCGGCATAGGGGCGCGGACGATGTCGGGACTTCTCTGCGACAGTTCCCTCGCCGGCGAGACGATCGGCATCCTGGCCGGCTGGGGCCGCTACCCCGTGGCAGTCGCGGAGGCGATCCGGCGCCGCGGAGGCCGCACGGCGATCCTGGAGATCCGCGGCCACGCCGACGCCGATTTGCGGGCGCTCGCCGACGTGTTCGGCACTGTAGGCGTCGCCGAAATCGGCGGTGCGATCGAATTTTTCAGGCGGCATGGCGTGGTGCGGGCCACGATGGCCGGCAAGATCCACAAGACGAAGCTCTTCGCCCGCGGCGCATGGCTGCGGCATCTGCCCGACTGGACGGGCCTCACGACCTTCTGGCCCCACTTCGTGACCCGGCGGCGCGACAATCGCGACGACTCGCTGCTTGGGGCCATTGCCGGTGCCTTCGATGCCCGTGGGGTGCGGATCTGCCCGGCCACCGACTTTGCGCCGGAGTTGCTCGCCGCCGGCGGCGTGTTCGCCGGCCGCGGCCTGTCGGCCCGCGAGCGGCAGGATGCCGTCTTCGGGTGGCGGCTCGCCAAGGAACTTGGGCGGCTCGACATCGGCCAGACGGTGGTCGTCAAGGATCGGGCGCCCTTGGCCCTCGAGGCGATCGAAGGCACCGACGAGTGTATCCGGCGTGCCGGCCGCCTCTGCCCCACGGGCGGGATGGTCATGGTGAAAGTGGCAAAGCCACAGCAGGACCTGCGATTCGACATGCCGACGGTCGGGGTCGGCACCCTCGAATCGCTCGCCACCGCCCGGGCCCGCGTGCTCGTGATCGAGGCCGGGAAGACGATTCTCGTCGACGGGGCCGCACTGACGGCGGCCGCCCACCGGGCCGGGATCACGATCGTAAGCTTCTTCGATGCGGCGGGCGTGCCGGAAGGCGTCGAGTTGGAGCAGGCGGCCTGACGACCCGGGGCCGTATACTCGCGGCATCTATGGGACATCGTGTTTTCCCGTGCTGCGTCTTGTCGCTCCTGGTCGCGATGCTGTTCGCCTGGGCTGTAGCCGCCGCGCCACCGGCTGCGCCGGTCGTCGACCTCGACGTTGATCGCAGTGTTCCCATCCCGCCCGCTGCGACTCATCACATGGGGCGGGAGATCGCCCAGACGATGCACTACACGGGCGCCCCGTGGCTCGTGCGCGAGAGCCGGCAGCGCGAGGAAGATTGCCGGATGCTCATCGAGGCGCTCGACATCCGTGCCGGGCAGGTGATCTGCGACATGGGCTGCGGCAATGGCTTCTACACGCTGGAATTGGCCCGTCGTGTCGGGCCTCGTGGCCTCGTGTACGCGGTCGACGTGCAGCCCGAGATGCTCCACATGCTCGCCGAACGCCTGGTGCACGAGGGTGTGCGCAACGTCCGGCCCGTGCTCGGCACGGCGATCGACCCGCGGCTGCCGCCGGGGGCCATCGATCTGGTGCTGTGCGTCGACGTGTATCACGAGTTCTCGCATCCGGAGGCGATGCTCACGAAGATTCGCGACAGCCTCGCGACGGATGGGCGACTCGTGCTCGCCGAGTTCCGCGGCGAGGATCCGGCCGTGCCGATCAAGCCGCTCCACAAGATGACGAAGACGCAGGTGCGGGCCGAACTCGAGCCGGCCGGCTACGCGCTCGACGGGCAGTTCGACCGCCTCCCCTGGCAGCACCTGCTGTTCTTCAAGGCGGCAAACCGGGGGGGGCAGGAGGCCGGGGCGGGTTTGGCCCCGGCCCAGTGAGGCTTCGGCGCGGAGCGACGATCGGCGCAAGTGCCATGGCAGTAAGGGTTTTTGGCGAATAGAGCGCCGCTTTTTGCCCGGGCCCGGGGCATCACGAAATTCTCACGACGAAAAGTTGCTTTCCATCCTGCGGTGAAAGATACTCAGACCTATCGTTTGAGCGAGGGAGGAGACGCAAGGCTCTTCTCCTTACGCGGGCGAAAGGATTCTGGCCATGGCCATCGTGCCCACCAACTTCCGCAGTGCTGCGGCCGCCGCGCGCGATCCGCGCGGTGGGTCGTTGGATCCGGTCGTTGCCGACGGCTCTGCCGGTGTTGTCGCCTGCGCGACGGCGCAGCGCGACGAAGCGAATTGGGTGCTCGGCAACAACGCCGCCATGCGGCGGATCGCCCGCTCGGTCGAACGCGCCGCGGAGGTCGAGTGCACCGTGCTCGTGTCCGGTGAGACGGGCACGGGCAAGGAGCTCTGGGCGCGTTTGCTGCATCGCAGCGGCCCGCGTCGCGACAAGATTTTCGTGCCGGTCAACTGTGCGGCGCTCACGCCCTCGTTGGCCGAGAGCCAGTTGTTCGGCCACGAGAAGGGGGCCTTCACCGGCGCCGCAGGGCGATCGCTCGGCATCTTCCGTGCGGCCCAGGGCGGCGTGGTGTTCCTCGACGAGATCGGCGAGATGCCGCAGGAGCTTCAGCCCAAGCTGCTTCGCGTGCTGCAGCAGCGCGAGGTGCTTCCTGTCGGCGCCACGGAGCCCGTGCCGATCGACGTGCAGGTGGTCGCCGCCACCAATCGCGACCTGGAGGCCGAGGTCGAGAAGGGCTCGTTTCGCGAGGATCTCTACTACCGACTCAACATGATCGAACTCAAGGTGCCGTCGCTCCGCGAGCGAAGCGAGGACATCCCTGAGTTCATCGACTTCTTCTCACGGCAGTTCGCCGAGCGCTATCGTCTGCCCGTCTGGACGCCGACGCCGGAGCAGCTCGCGGAATTCTGTGCGTTCGAATGGCCGGGCAACGTCCGGCAGCTGTCACATGTGATCGAGCAGGCCTACGTCCTGCAGATCGAGCCCCAGTTGCCCGTGCGGGGAGGTTCCAAGGAGCCACAGGGAGCGGGCCGGCTGCCGTGCCTCGACCTGGGAAAGTTGCGGCAGGAGGCGATTCGGCAGGCGCTCCAGATCACCCGCGGTCACAAGGCCCGGGCTGCCAAGTTGCTTGGCGTGCATGCCAATACGATGACTCGGCTTCTAAAGGAATCAGACGACACTGTCTGATCCCTCGCCTTGGTTCGGCGTTGTGCCCTCGGCGCGGCCCGCTGTGTTCATAGTTGGCAGGTGCCCTCTTCGCACGTGCCCGACAGCCGCATCCGGTTGCGGGCCACGAGCCGATAGAGCCAGTTCCAGAGCGGAAGGCTTCCCGGAATGTGCAGGACCGGGGCGAGCGGCCAGAGCAGGGGGAGCTTTCTCGACAGATACCGCAGGGCCGTCGCTCCGCCGCGAACCTGGCCGTGCGTGTCGATGACGACCATCTCTTCGTGAAGCCGTGCGCGGGGCACCTCGGGAAAGTCACGGGCCACGCTCTCGTCGTGCAACGACGTGTATGTGAGCCGCTGCGACACGTCGGCCCACCGCAGATTCGCCACCCGTTTCCTGCAGAACCCGCACGCGCCGTCATACAAGACGGTGTCGCGAACGGGCTTGGTGCGGGTGAAGGTCATGGCAGGGCCGGCCGACCGGATCCGCGTGTATTCTAGGCGCGGCCCGGATCCTGGATCAGTGCGGCCGGGGCAGGTGCGGGCTCGCCGATCTGAATGGCAGGGAACCGAAATTCAGCAGCGTGATCGCCCCGCCCGAGATCAGGGTCCACGGCGCCCAGTCGGGGGCCATGAACACCCGCGTGGCACCGTGCCCGTTGATCGGGAGTACGACGGCCGAGTCGATCACGAGCAGTTCCAGGCCGATCACGCAGGCAAAGATTCCCGCGGCGATGAAAAAACTTTTCCACATGATGATTTGGGCGGACCAGAATCCGGTCGAGAGTGATTCGATGGGGCGTGCAGGACCTCAACACACTCGTGATATCGGCACCTCGAGTTGGGCGGCTCAAGCGGCGCGGCGAACGGGGCTGGCCGTGCGGAATATGCCGGCCGTGATGCCTCCACCAGCGGCCACCTGCACCTTGGCCGGCTATTCGGCACCGTCGCCGACGGATCGGGCTTCGCCGCTCTCGGTCGGCGGCCGGGCCGGGCGGCGGTCGGTGTCGGTGCCGGGCACGAGTTGGGGGCTGCCCGTGGCCGCTTCGACGATCTCGCGGAGTTCGCTGCCGTCGATCACTTCGCTCTCGATCAGCCGCTTCGTCACGGCCTCGAGCGCCTCCCGACGGGCCTCGAGAATCCGGCGCACCTCCTCGATCGAGCGATCGATGATCCGGCGCACCTCCTCGTCGATCTCCCGGGCGGTCTCCTCGCTGTGGCTGCGGGCCGTCGGCAGGTCGGCGCCGGCGGCCGCCAGAAACGGCGACCGCGGGCTCTCGCGATACGTGACCCGGCCGAGCCGGCTCATGCCGTAGTCCATCACCATCGCCCGGGCAATCTCGCTTGCGCGCTCGAGGTCGTTTTGCGCGCCGGTCGACACGTCGGCGTAAACCATCTCCTCGGCGATCGTGCCGGCCAAGAGCACGTGGATGCGGCTTTCGAGCTCGCTCTGCGTCATCAGGTAGCGGTCGTCCTCCGGCCGCTGCATGGTGTAGCCGAGAGCGGCAAGGCCGCGGGGGATGATCGACACCTTGTGGACGGGGTCGGTGTTGGGCAATGAAAACGCCACCAGGGCATGGGCCGCTTCGTGGTAAGCCACGCGGCGTTTCTCATCCTCGTGGATCACCCGCTTCTTCTTCTCGAGGCCGGCCGTGACGCGCTCGACGCCCTCGTTGAACTCCTCCATGCCCACCGACGTCTTGTTGTTGCGGGCGGCGAGCAGGGCCGCCTCGTTGACGAGATTCGCGAGATCGGCCCCGCAGAATCCGGACGTGATCCGGGCCACCTGCTCGAGATTCACCGAGGGGTTGAGCTTCACGTCGGCCACATGGACCCGCAGGATCGCCTCGCGGCCCCGGACGTCGGGCCGATCGACGAGCACGTGGCGGTCGAAGCGGCCCGGCCGGAGCAGGGCCGGATCGAGCGTCTCGGGGCGGTTCGTGGCGGCCATGACGATGACGCCCGAATTGCTGCCAAACCCGTCCATCTCCACGAGAAGTGCATTGAGCGTCTGCTCGCGTTCATCATGGCCGCCCACCACGCTCGTGCCACGCGTCTTGCCGAGCGCGTCGAGTTCGTCGATGAAGATGATGCAGGGGGCCTTCGCTTCGGCCTGCTGGAACATGTCGCGCACGCGGGCGGCGCCGACGCCCACGAACATCTCCACGAAGTCGCTGCCCGAGAGGCCGAAGAATGGCACACCGGCCTCTCCGGCGATCGCCTTGGCGAGGAGCGTTTTTCCGGTGCCCGGAGGGCCCACGAGCAACACGCCCTTGGGAATGTGACCCCCGAGCACCTGGTATTTCTCGGGGCTGCGCAGAAACTCCACGACCTCGCGCAGCTCCTCCACCGCCTCGTCGATTCCGGCCACGTCATCAAATGTGATCCCCAGATCTTCCTGGGCGTACATCTTGCCGCGGCTCCGGCCAAAGGCCATCGGGCTGCCCGCCCCACCGAGGCGGCGCATCATCATGAAGAACAGCACGCCGAACAATCCCGTCACGAACAGCATCGGCAGCCAGTTGCGCCACGGGCTCGGCGCCTCTTCGTAGCGGAAGGGAACGCCGTGCTCGGCCAGCAGTTTCGACAACTGGCCCTCGGAATTTTCGCTCGGCAGCTTGGCCGTGTGAAACCGGCGCCGCACCCCGGCCGAGCCGCCGGCTGCCGGGGCCGGCTTCGCACCTTCGGCGGCGACCTCGCGGAGCGTCCCCGACACCTGGAAGGCGCCGATCACGACATCCGCAAGGTCGGTGTAGAGAACGGGAGACCTCGTCGGGCCTCCAGCCACTTCGACCAGGCTCGTCTCGGCCGCCTTCCCGGCCGCGGTCCCGGAGGCCCTGATCAGCCGCTCGAGGTCGCTGTAGGAAAGCTCGATCTCGGGATTGGCGTTCAGCAGGCTGAGGGCGAACAGGCCGGCCACGCCGACGGCGATCAGCGACCAGACGACGTTCGATCCTCCGAGCGGTGGCCTGCGGTCGGATGACCGCTTCGGAAGAGAGTGCTTCGCTGGCATGAGGCTTTCATCCTATGTCGCCCGGAAGACCGGGACAATCACGGAGTCCACACGAGGCCATGTCGAACGACATGGAAGTTTCCCCGGCAAAAACCTACACTTTCGAGAGCAATGCCCGCTCGCCGCCCGCCGGCCCCCCGCATGGATTCACCCGCATCACTCCCCACGCTGCCCTCCGGCGGCAGCCTGAACGTCGCCATTCTCGGATCGACCGGGAGCGTCGGGACGAGCACGCTCGAGGTGGTGGCTGCGTCGGGCGGGAGGTTTGCTCCCTTTTTGATCGCGGCCCACCGGAACACCCGGCGGCTCGTCGAACAGGCGCGCGCCTGCCGGCCACGACACGTGGTAGTGGTCGATCGCGACGCGGCCGAGACGATCGACTCCGCCGATCTGCCCTCGGGCACCCGCCTCTCGGTCGGGCCCGAGGCCCTCGACGACCTCGTGCAGTCGCCGGAGGTCGACCGCGTGGTGGCGGCGATCGCCGGAGCGGCAGGACTGCGGAGCACATGGGCCGCCCTCGAGGCGGGCAAGACGGTCGCCCTTGCCAACAAGGAGACGCTCGTGATGGCCGGGCCGCTCGTGATGCGGCTGGCCGCCCGGACAGGCGCCCGCATCCTGCCGGTCGACAGCGAGCATTCGGCGATCCATCAGGCCCTCCGGGCGGGTGGGATCGGCGAAGTAGAGCGGATCGTGCTCACGGCCAGCGGGGGTCCCTTTCGCACGTGGTCTGCCGCAGCCCTGGCGGCGGCGACGCCGGAGCAGGCCCTGCGGCACCCGACCTGGTCGATGGGCAGGAAAATCACGATCGATTCGGCCACGATGATGAACAAGGCGCTCGAGCTCATCGAGGCGCGGTGGCTCTTTGGCCTGCCGGCCGAGCGGCTCGCCGTGCTCGTGCATCCGCAGTCGATCGTCCATTCGCTCGTCGAGTTCGTCGACGGGTCGGTGATCGCCCAGCTCAGTCCGCCCGACATGAAACTTCCGATCCAGTACGCGCTGTGCCACCCGGAGCGAGTTCCCGGCATCGCCCGTCGGTTCGACTACGGCAGGCCTGTCGCGCTCGAGTTCGAGCCGCCCGACCCGGTGCGGTTTCCGGCCGTGCGGCTCGGGCACGAGGCGGCTGCGCGGGGCGGCACGGCCGGGGCCGTCCTCAACGCCGCCAATGAGGAGGCCGTGCGCGGCTTCCTCGAAGGCGCGCTGTCATTCACCGATATCGCTGCGGTGTGCGAGCGAATCCTCGGCGAGCATTCTTTTCACGCGGATCCCGCGCTCGACGACATCCGTCGCCTCGATGCCTGGGCCAGGCAGGAGGTGGTCAAGTGGGCATGTGTCTGATGGCGGCGACGTGGCTCGTGGCGACGACGTGGCTCGTGGCGACGACGTGGCTCGTGGCGACGACGTGGCTGGAATGGATCGTCCAGCCCGCGAGCTGGTGGGTGATCTTTCAGGTGGCCCTGGGCCTGGGATTCGTGATCTTCGTCCACGAACTCGGTCACTTCCTCGTCGCCAAGGCGTGCGGGGTGAAGTGCGAGAAATTCTTCCTCGGGTTCGACGTCGGCGGTCTGAAGCTCGCAAGCGTGAAGTGGGGTGAGACGGAATACGGCATCGGCGCCCTGCCTCTCGGCGGCTACGTGAAGATGCTCGGGCAAGACGACAACCCGGCCGCCGCCGCCAAGGAGGCGGAGCGGGCGAAGGCGTTTGTCGAGTCGGGCGACTTGCCGAAGGAGCCCGTGGCAGGCCCGCATCCGGCGTGGGATCCCCGCAGTTATCCGGCGCAGAGCGTGCCCGAGCGCATGGCGATCATCTCGGCCGGCGTGATCATGAACGTGATCTTCGCGATCCTGATGGCGAGCTGGGCCTTCGGCCTGGGAGTCAAGGAGCTGACATGCGAGGTGTCGGGCGTCCGCCCCGGGGGCGCGGCCTGGCGGGCGGGGCTGCGCACCGGCGATGAGATCACGGCCATCGGCTCGCTCAAGGATCCGATTTTTTCCGACCTCCAGAAGGGGGTGACCCTCGGTGATGTGGCGAAGGGCGTCGAATTCACGATCCGTCGTCCTGCCGACGGCGCGATCCGCACGCTGCTGCTGCACCCCGACACCGACCTCGGTGTCCCCACGGTCGGTGTCACGAGCCCCTTCTCATTGACCCTGCCGGCCGACCTCAAGGAGGGCTTGCCGGGGGCGGCGGGGCGGGCTCTGCCAAAGCTCGAGGCGCGAGATACGATCGGGGCGATCGATGGCCGGCCGGTGCGGACGTATGCCGAGTTGGTCGCGGAGTTGTTGCAGCGGGTGGACAAGCCGGTGCGGCTCACCGTAGTGCGGCCGGCACGGTCAGGGTCCGAGGTCACCTCCCTCGACGTCGAGATTCCGCCGCAGCCGATGCGGACGACCGGATTGGTGATGACGGCGCTGCCGATCAAAGCCGTGCAAGATGATTCCCCGGCGGCGGTGGCGGGCATCAAGGCAGGGGATCGGATCGTCGCGATCGACGGAAC
>Ga0075471_10001252_pt1 | contig 16591 bp, 13 predicted proteins | sample DEB19_08_DNA_2_FD_74787 | JGI IMG/M metagenome (GOLD analysis project Ga0075471, IMG submission 74787) | Aqueous microbial communities from the Delaware River and Bay under freshwater to marine salinity gradient to study organic matter... | ecosystem: Environmental > Aquatic > Marine > Coastal ... | reverse complement strand
TACCGGCTGTAGTACACCCCCGAGCCATCGGGCGCCCAGGAGAGCTCCCAAAACTTGGTGAAGCGCAGTTCGTCCGGCAAATCGACGCCGTCTGCAACGCGACGGAATTTCCAGATCTCCCAGTCGGTACCACCATCGGAGAGCGAATAGGCGACGAGCTTGCCGTCTGGCGATGGTTCGAAGCGCGCGAGCGCCACGGTCGCGTCGCGACTCGCAGCATTCGGATCGAAGAGGACACGCGGCGCCCCCTGCAAGCTGTCGGCGACGTACAGCACGCTTTGGTTCTGCGTACCGTCGTTACGAACAAAGAAATACTTGCCACCCTTGAGGCGAGGTATGCCCACGCGCTCGTAGTTCCAGAGCTCTGTGAGACGTTGGCGAATCCATGGGCGCTGCGGCAGCGCCTCAAGCCAAGGCTGCGCCAGCGCGTTTTGTGCGCGCACGAATTCGCGGGTTGGGCCTGCCGCAGGCTCTTCGAGCCAGCGATAAGGATCGGCGATCGCTACGCCGTGATAGTTGTCGACGACGTCTCCGCGCGGCGCCACGGGATAGGCCAGCGTTGGCGCGCGCGGCGTCTCGGATGGATCGTTGGCGGTGGTGTCTTTGTTGGGCATGGCAAGACAGGCGCTCAGGGTTGGAACGAGCAATACGGCCAGCAAGGCGGCGCGCGCAGACGCGGCGCCGAAGGGCCGCACTCGTCTCGGGTGGCGATGGTGCATGTTCCTCTCTACACTGCGGTGGGAGTTTCCGCAGATGGTACTGGACGGGCATCGATGATGGGCAGCACTTTCAGGCGTCGGCCTTTACGCGGGTCGTCGGCGTTGGCGATTCTGGCAGTCGGTGTCTCGGCGATGCTCTCGGGGCTGGCCCTGGCAGAACCGGCGAAACTCACCATCGACAGACTGTTCGCGGCGCCCGATCTTTCCGGTGCCACGCTGCGCGGCGCGCGCTTCTCGCCGGACGGCAAGCTGGTGACGTACTTGCAGGGCAAGACCGAAGCGAAGGACCGCCTCGACGTCTGGGCCTACGACACCGCCACGAAGCGGAGTCGACTGCTCGTCGATTCGGCGTCACTGGTCGCCGACGAGGGCAAACTCTCGCCCGAGGAAGAGGCTCGCCGCGAGCGCGCGCGGACCTCCTCGCTCGCCGGCATCGTCGACTACGAGTTTTCGGCCGACTCGCGTTTTCTTCTGTTGCCACTCGCCGGCGATTTGTTTTTGTACGACTTACGCGCAAGCAATGGCGCAAGCCCGGTGCGTCGACTGACCACCACCGCAGCAGCCGAAACCGACGCTCGATTTTCGCCGCGCGGTCGTTACGTGAGTTTCGTGCGCGATCAAAATTTGTACGTCATCGACTTGCAGTCGGGGCGCGAGCTGGCGATCACCCGCGACGGCGGCGGACTCATCTCCTTCGGCATAGCCGAGTTCATCGCCCAGGAGGAGATGGATCGCAGCACCGGCTATTGGTGGTCACCCGATGAGCGGCGCATCGCCTACACCCGAGTCGACGAGTCATCGGTCGACGAACTCGAGCGTTTCGAAATTTACGCCGAGACGGTCAAGGTCATCCGGCAACGATATCCGGCGGCCGGTCGGCCCAACGCGCGCGTCGACCTGCGGCTGCACGATCTCGGCGACGGCAGTGATCGCGAGCTGCCCGCGGCGACCGCAGGCGAAGGATATCTGGCGCGGGTCGGCTGGTTTCCGGACTCGTCGGCGCTGGCCGTGCAGCGTCAACCGCGCAACCAGAAAGCCCTGCAACTGCTACGCATCGAGGCGGCGACCGGCGAGTCGCGCGTACTGCTCGAGGAACGCAGCGACACCTGGATCGATCTTCACGACGAACTCACGTTTCTACCGAAGCGTCGCGCGTTCATCTGGTCTTCGGCTCGCAGCGGCTACGACCATCTCTATCTCTACGATTACGACGGCAAACTGCTGCGTCCGCTGACGGCGGGCGCCTGGATGGTGACCGGCAGCGGTCGCGAACGTGCGATCGAGGCCGTCGACGAGCTGCGTGGTCTCGTCTACTTCACCGCCAATCGCGAAACTCCGATCGAGCGGCATCTCTACGTCGCGCCGCTCGATGGACCGACGGCACCCGCACGCATCGAAGCCAAAATTCGTCGACTCAGCAGCAGCGCAGGCTGGCATGCGAACGCGATGTCTGCCGATGCGCGTCTTTGGCTCGATAACTTCTCGACGCCCGACGAGCCGCCCTCACTGAGCTTGCGTCGCGCCGATGGCAGTCTGATCGACGTACTGGTGGCGAACCGACTCGACGATGCGCACCCGTATGCGCCCTACCGCGCGTCCCATCAAGCAACCACCTTTGGCACGCTGACCGCGAGCGACGGACAGGTGCTGCACTACCAACTCACGAAACCGCAGGGGCTCGAGTCCGGCAAGCGCTATCCGGTGATCGTCGAGGTCTACGGCGGCCCGGGTGCGCAACAGGTACGCCGTGCTTGGGGTGGTCTGTTCCGGCAATTTCTGGCGCAGCAGGGCTACGTGGTCTTCACCATCGACAATCGCGGCTCCGGGTTTCGCGGTCGCGCGTTCGAGGGGGCGATCTACCGTCGCCTGGGATCGATCGAAGTCGAAGATCAAAAGCTCGGTGTCGACTTTTTGCGCACGCTGCCCTACGTGGATGGCACACGCATCGGCGTGTGGGGCTGGAGCTATGGCGGTTACATGGCGTTGATGTGCATGGTGCGCGCGCCCGGGCATTTCACGGCGGGTGTTTCTGGTGCGCCGGTGACGGACTGGCGGCTCTACGACACGCATTACACCGAGCGCTTCATGAGTACGCCCACCGACAACCCCGAGGGTTACCGCGATGGCATGGTGATGACGCACGCAGTCGATCTCGCCGGACCCTTGCTCGTCATGCATGGCATGGCCGACGACAACGTACTCTTCACCCACAGCACCGCGCTGTTCAAAAAACTGCAGGATCTGCGCAAGCCTTTCGAGGTCATGCCCTACCCCGGCAGCAAGCACGGACTGTTGCGTTTCGGCGCCACCGGACCACACGCCTACGACATGATCGCCGATTTCTTTGCACGTACGCTGCATCCCGATCGCCCCAAGCTCGATCGCCCCGCGGGCGAGCCGATCGCGGCCCATTGACCCATTGCGGAGCACGCCCCGTTGCGCAGCCTCAAGCCCCTGTTCGATCGCAACAAGATCTGGTCCGCGGAGATCACCGCGCAGGACCCTGAATTCTTTGCCAAGCTCGTCGGCCAGCAATCTCCGGATTATCTTTGGATAGGCTGTGCCGATAGTCGCGTGCCAGCCAACGAAATCGTCGGACTGCTGCCCGGCGAACTGTTCGTGCACCGCAACGTCGCCAACGTGGTGGTACATACCGACCTCAACTGCCTGTCGGTGCTGCAATACGCGGTCGACGTGCTCGACGTCGAACACGTGATCGTCTGCGGCCATTACGGCTGCGGTGGCGTACAGGCTGCGCTTAACAATTCGCGGCTCGGTCTGATCGACAACTGGCTACGTCACGTGCAAGACGTGATGAAAAAGCACCACTCGCGGCTCGACGAGCTGCCCGACGAAGCCAGCCGACTACACCGACTCTGCGAACTCAACGTGATGGAACAGGTGCTCAACGTCGGCCAGACGACGATCGTGCAAAGCGCCTGGGATCGCGGCAAGGCACTCGAGATCCATGGCTGGATCTACGACCTGCACGACGGACTGCTAAAGGACCTCTCGGTGTGCGTGAAGTCCGCAGCCGAGTTCGCAGAGGTCTATCGACAGGTGGCCGAGTCGGCCTGATCGCGAGCGCCGGCGCGAGAGCGAGCGCGATCGCAATGGCTCTCGGATCAGGGCAGTTTGATCTTGCCGCCTAGCGACTGACCGAGCGCGGCACCGCCTTCGGGCACGACGATGCGCGAAGCCGCCTCGCGGCGCATCTGCTGCGCTTCTTCGATGGCCTCTTCGAGCGCGGCACGCGCGGCGGTCGGGAATTTTTCGATGGCCTCGGCGAGCGTGGCCGCTTCGATCTCGAAGCCGAGCGGCAGCACACCGCCCGGGGTCATCAGCTGCGTCTGACCGAGCCACAGCACGGGACGTGCCGGATCGGGCGCACCGTCTGCCGTGACCGGCATCATGCGACGCAGCGTGCCCGCACGGCGATCCGTGAAAACCTCCTCGCGGTAGAGGCTGGTGGCATCGATCTTGATGTCGGGCAGACCAAGGTCCTGAGTACTCATGATTTTTTTCCTGTGCTGAGATTCGATTCGGCGATATTCGCCATGGTAGCGGGTTGCCCGTGCTGGCGGATGAGCACCTTGCGACGGAAGAAGCGAGTGTAACCAGCCGCCCCCATCCGCGAACCGCCCATACCGGAGAGCTTGAAGGAATGCTTCTCCATTTCGTGGCACATCGCGGTGAGCGAGCCGTCGTTGAGACTGATGCCGCCGGCATCGATGCGTCGACCGATGACCTCGGCTTCCTCGAGCGTGCCCGCGATGACGCCGGCCGAGAGTCCGTAGACCCCCTCGTTGGCAAGTTCTATCGCCTCGTCGACATGGTCGTAGGCCATCACCGGAATGACCGGACCAAAAGTTTCGTCCCGCATGATGCGCATGTCGTGGTTCACGTCGACGAGCACGGTGGGCCGCAGCCACTTGCCACCGTGATCTTCCATGTTGCCGCCACACAGGACGCGCGCACCCTTGGCGACGGCCTCGGCGATCTGCGCAGCGACGATATCGGCTTGCTTACCGAAAATGAAGGGACCGATCGTGCCCTCGTGGATGTCGGGCCAGTTGGGCTCGACGCGTCGCGCCTTCTCAACCAGCAGGGCGACGAATGGTTCGTAGATGCGTCGATCGACGTAGACCCGTTCGAGACTCTGGCAGGCCTGACCCGTCGCGAGACAGGTTGCACGCAACGCGACGTCGGTCGCTCGTTCGAGATCGGCGCTCGCGGTGATGACGAGCGGATCGTTGCCGCCGAGTTCGAGGAACGCCGGGATGAAGTTGCGCGCGGCGTTTTCGGCGACGATGCGACCGGTTGCAACGCTACCCGTGAAGCACACCACGTCGACGCCGGCGACGAGCTGCTCGCCGGTCGCACGCCCACCCGGCTGAACGTGCAGCACTTCGGCAAGCTCGGGGACGGCAGCGATGGTGCGCATCACGGGCGCGACGAAACGCGGCGTGATCTCGCTCGGTTTGATGTACACCGCACAGCCTGCGAGCAGTGCAGGGATGGCGTCGATGAAACACAACGAGACCGGGAAATTCCAGGGACTGATGATGCCGACGAGCGGGTACGGCACGTACTGCGAGCGATACGAAATGTTCGGCATCGTGGCCGAGCGTAGCTCCTCTTCCTGCGCGAGCGTCGGTGCGCTCGCGATCCAGCGATCGATCATGCCGAGCACCGAGGCCACCTCGCTGGTGGCAATCAGGAATCGCCCGGTGTCGTGCGCCAGCGCCCCAATGATTTCGGCTTGTCTTGCGACCCATTTGCCGCGCCAGCGCTTGAGGATGGCGATCCGCTCCTCGAGCGGACGGGCAGCCCATCGCGGTTGCGCATGACGCAAGCCACCGAGCCGCGCCGCGAGCTCCACCTCCGAGGGCGCATTGAAGTCGTAATCGATTTGTCCGGTACGCGGGTTGCGCACCTCGATGAGTTCGCCGCTCGGTCGCGGCGGCAACTCGTCGGTCTGCGGATTGCTTTGCACGATGCTCATTTTTTTGGTCACCATCAAGCGACTGGCGGTGCCGCGGCGCGCGCTATCTTGCCGTCCCGCGCCCGCCGCTGCAAAGCACGGATGAAAGGCAGGTCCGCCTCGAGGATGTCCGCGTGGTCGAGCTCCGCCGGCATCAGCCAACGCAGACGCTGACCATCGAGTGCCTGCGGCTCACCGACGAAGGAATCGACCACGTAGAAGCGAAGTTGCACCTCTCGATCGGGATAGGTGTGCACGAGTTCCATGACGAAGTCGGCCTGCGCCACTTCGACACCGAGCTCCTCGCTCAGTTCGCGCCGCAAAGCCTGCTCGGGCGACTCGTCGCGTGCCACTTTTCCGCCGGGGAATTCCCAGCGCCCAGCCATGTGCTTTCCTGGCGGACGCTCGGCGATCAGCACCCGACCGTCGCGATCGAAGAGCGCTCCCGCGACGACGATCAGGCCTGCAACGCGCCGTGACACTGCTTGTATTTGCGACCCGAGCCGCAGGGACAGGGCTCGTTGCGCCCGACCTTGCGCTCGCCACGCGTGACGGGCGATTGCGGCACGGCCTCGGCCGTGAAACCGTCGTCGCCCTGCGCGTTGGCAGGCTCGTCGGCCGCCGGGCCCGAGAGCACGGACTGAGCCTCCGCATGCTGCGCCTGCAGCGCAGCGAGCAGGCGACGTTGTCGTTCTTCCTCTTCGCGCTGCAACTCGGCCTCGCTGCGAATCTCGACGCGAGTCAGCATGGAAGCGGTATCGAACTTGACGCGATCGAGCATGCTGGCGAACAGCTCATAGGCCTCGCGTCGGTACTCGTAGCGGTAGTCTTTCTGGGCGTAGCTGCGCAAGTGGATACCCTGGCGCAGGTAGTCCATCGCCGCCAGGTGCTCGCGCCAATGCTGATCGAGGGTGCGCAGCATGATGTCTTTCTCGAGCGCCTGCATGAGATCGACCCCATAGCGCTCGGACTTGACGGCGTAATTCTTTGCCACGGCATCGATGACACGTTCGCGCAGCGTGACTTCGTCGAGATCGGGCTCTGCGGCGAGCCAATTGCGCGGGTCGATGTCGGCATTGAAATCTTTGCGGATCGCCTCGCGCAACCCGTCGAGGTCCCAGTCTTCGTGCGGCACGTTGCGCGGCAAATACTCATCGAGCATACGGCCGACGACATCGGCCTGGATGCCGCGGATGGCGGGCGCAAGCTCGTTCGCACCCATGATCTCGGTGCGTTGCTGGTAGATGACCTTGCGCTGATCGTTGGCGACGTCGTCGAACAGCAGCAGCTGCTTGCGGATGTCGAAGTTGTGCGCCTCGACCTTGCGCTGCGCCGCCTCGATGCGCTTGGTGAGCATGCGGCTCTCGATGACCTCGCCTTCTTTCATGCCCGCAGCCGACAACAGCCGCTTGGTGAAGTTGGGGTCGCCAAAGATTCGCATCAAGTTGTCTTCCATCGACAGATAGAAGCGCGAGGAACCCGGATCACCCTGACGGCCAGAACGACCGCGCAACTGGTTGTCGATGCGGCGCGACTCGTGACGCTCGGTGCCGATGATGTGCAAGCCACCCGCGGCAATCACCTGATCGTGACGCTGCTGCCACTCGGTGCGCACGCGCTGCCGGTCGCCATCGTCCGCCTCGCTCGGCAAGGCGTGCAGTTCGGACTCGAGATTGCCGCCGAGCACGATATCGGTACCGCGACCGGCCATGTTGGTGGCGATGGTCACAGCGCCGGGACGACCGGCCTGGGCGACGATCTGCGCCTCTTTTTCGTTCTGCTTGGCGTTCAGCACTTCGTGCGCGATGCCTTCTTTCTGCAACACGCCCGAGATCAATTCGGAAGTTTCGATCGAGGTGGTGCCGACGAGCACCGGCTGCTGCCGCTCCACGCACTCGCGGATGTCTTCGACGATGGCTTTGAATTTGTCGGCCTGCGTGAGATGCACGAGGTCGGGCATGTCCTTGCGCACCATCGGCCGGTGCGTCGGAATGACGTTGACCTCGAGATTGTAGATCTGCAGGAATTCCGGCGCCTCGGTGTCGGCGGTACCGGTCATGCCGGACAATTTTTTGTAGAGCCGGAAATAATTTTGGAAGGTGATCGAGGCGATGGTCTGGTTTTCCTCGCGGACCCGCACACCCTCCTTGGCCTCGATCGCCTGGTGCAGACCCTCGGACCACCGACGACCGGGCATGGTGCGTCCCGTGAATTCGTCGACGATGATGACTTCGCCACCGCGCACGATGTATTCGACGTCGCGCTTGTAGAGCGCATGCGCGCGCAGCGCCGCGTTCAGATGGTGCATGAGACGAATGTTGGACGGGTCGTAGAGGCTCTCGCCGTGACGCAGCAGCCCGCCTTCGATCATCAAGGCCTCGACCTTTTCGTGACCCACCTCGGTGAGATGCACCTGCCGCTGCTTCTCATCGACCATGTAGTCGCCCGCGGGTTCGGGCTCGGCTTCGCCCGAGAGCATGCCGCCGGAACGCGGTGGCGGCCCCTCGGCGCGATCGAGACGCGGCACCAGCTTGTTGATCGATACGTAGGTGTCGGTGCTTTCTTCGGCGGGTCCTGAAATGATGAGCGGGGTACGCGCTTCGTCGATCAGGATCGAGTCGACCTCGTCGACGATCGCGAACGACAGCGTGCGCTGCACGCGGTCTTCGAGGCGAAAGGCGAGGTTGTCGCGCAGGTAATCGAAACCGAATTCGTTGTTGGTGCCGTAGGTGATGTCGCAGGCGTAAGCCGCACGCTTGTCGGCAGCGCTCTGCCCGTTGCGAATCACGCCAACCGTCAGCCCGAGGAAGCGGTAGACGGGCGCCATCCAATCGGCATCGCGTTGCGCGAGGTATTCGTTGACGGTGACAACGTGGACGCCTTCCCCGGTCAACGCGTTGAGATAGGCGGGCAGCGTCGCCACCAGCGTCTTGCCCTCGCCGGTACGCATTTCGGCGATGCGGCCACGGTGCAGCGCGATGCCGCCGACCAGCTGCACGTCGAAGTGACGCATGCCGAGGGCGCGACGTCCCGCCTCACGCACCGCGGCGAACGCTTCGGGCAGCAGTGAGTCGAGGGTTGCACCCTGCCGCAGACGCTCACGGAACTCGGCCGTCTTGCCGAGCAGCGCCTCGTCGGAAAGCGCCTGCATCGCGGTCTCGTGGGTGGCGGCTGCGCGGACCTCGCGGGCCATGACCTTGAGCATGCGGTCGTTGCGACTGCCGAATATACGCGTGAGAAAGTTGAGCACTCTGAAAGCCCTGCCGGGGAAGCCGGTAAAAAGGCGCGTATTTTACGCGCTGGAATCAGCCGCCGATATAGGACAGCGGATTGACCGGATTGCCGTTGCGCAGCACTTCGAAATGCACGTGCGGGCCCGTGGAGCGACCCGTCGAACCCATCACTGCGAGCTGTTGGCCGCGGGACACGGTGTCCCCCGCCTTCACCAACAATCGCTCGTTGTGGGCATAGCGGGTGATGTAGCCATCGCCGTGGGTCACTTCGACCACGTTGCCATAGTCGAGCTTGTAGCCCGCCCAAGTGACGACACCTGCACCGACCGCAATCACGAGATCGCCGCGGTTACCGGCGAAGTCGATCCCGCGGTGGAACGCGAATTCGCCGGACAGGGGATCTTGTCTCACGCCGTAACCCGATGACATGAATCCGCGCACGACCGGGCGCCCCTCGGGCACGGTCTGCTGGCGCAATTCGCGCTGCAAAATCAGTTGTTCGAGGACGCTGAGCTGCGACTCACGCTGCGAGAGCTTCGATTCGAAATCATCGAGCATTCCGGACAAATCTGGCGCAGACACCGGCACCGACGACTCGGACTCGGGCCCACCCGCCGCCGGTGCCGCCGAAAAATCGAATTCGCTGGAATTGACGTCGGCCATCTCGGCGAGACGTTTGCCGAGAACGTCGAGTCGTACGACGTGCGCGTTCAGCTGACCGATGCGCGCGGACATCGAGTCGACGCGCTCCTGCACGCGCTCGCGCAGCTGGTCGAGCTCGCTCTTTTGTTGCAACGCGGCCCGAGCCAAGGCAGCGGGACTGCCGTCACCGAGATCGATGCCGCGGCTGCCGACGTTGAAGCCCGCCACGAATGCACCGGCGAGTAGCGCAAGCACGCAACACGCGCCGACGCCCAGCACCCAGGGCCCGGAAACATTGATGCTCGATACGCCTGCGGCGCGTCGCCTGAGAACCACTAGCCTCACGTCACTTCCCCCGACGGAAGGCGCCGACGACGACATCGACCGACTTCTCGTTGGAAGCCGGTGACATAATCCATCGACTGTTATTGGACGGTAGCCGAACGAAAGACAGGCGCGACTATGCCCAAACCGCCCCCCCGAAACAACCCAAAATCGCCCAGGTTGGCCGGAAATGGGCTTTCCAGATCTGGAAAGCCCAGGGAAATCAGCAGCTTATTGTCAGGTTCAGGCCTTGCGAACCGGGCCCGGGAATTCGTCCGCAAACAGGAAGACTGGGGCAGCTTCTTTGCCCCGCGGCTCGAGCCCGCGCTGCTCGCAGCCATCGGACACTACGTGGAGAAAGACGGGACGCTCACCATTTTTGTGGATTCGGCGTCCTGGGCCGCTCGTCTGCGCTTCGCCTTGCCCGATCTTTGGGACGCCGCGCGCGAATTTCGCCCGAGCATCGCGCGCTGGGCGGTGAAGATTCAGCCGGTGGCGGCGAGGACCGGCGCACGCACGTAAGAAATGGGCGCGTCCTCGGGACGTTCGAAGACGATCGCTTCCCATGCCGATTCGTCGGCCAGCAGCGTGCGCAGCAAGCGGTTGTTCAGGCCGTGGCCCGACTTGAAGGCGGAGAATTCCCCGATGAGGCTGTGCCCGAGCAGGTATAGATCGCCAATCGCATCGAGGATCTTGTGCTTCACGAATTCGTCTTCGTAGCGCAAACCGCCCTCGTTGAGCACCTTCGAGTCATCGAGCACGATGGCGTTGTCGAGATTGCCACCGAGCGCGAGATTACGCGCGCGCATGGTCTCGAGGTCGCGCATGAAGCCGAAGGTCCGGGCACGACTGATTTCTTTGAGAAACGACGTCGTGGAAAAATCCATGCTCGCGCGCTGCGCACGACGCTTGAAGATCGGGTGGTTGAACTCGATCTCGAAATTGACCTTGAAACCATCGAAGGGATCGAACTGCGCCCACTTGTCACCGTCTTCGACACGCACCGACTTGCGGATACGCACGAAGCGCTTGGGTGTGCGCTGCTGCTCGATCCCAGCCGATTGCAGCAGGAACACGAACGGGCCCGCGCTGCCGTCCATGATCGGCACCTCGGGGCCCGTGACTTCGACCAGTGCATTGTCGATGCCTAGCCCGGCGAACGCCGAGAGCAGGTGCTCGACCGTCGACACACGCACGTCGTCCTTGACGAGTGAAGTGCCGAGCGTGGTCTCGCCGACGTTGCCCGCACGTGCCGGCACGTCGACGGGGACCGCAAGATCGGTACGCCGAAAAACGATGCCGGTGTCGGGCGCGGCCGGACGAATGGTCATGAGAATGCGCTTGCCGGAGTGCAGGCCGACACCGCTCGCGCGAATGACGTTTTTAAGCGTTCTCTGTCCGACCATTGCTGTCCCCGGTTCCGCCCGTGCCCGCCGCGCAACCGCAGCGGGCCGGGGGAATCACAGAAGGGCGCGAGTGTACCCGAAAAGACCCGAGATCAATCGGCCTGACGACGCAGGAACGCCGGGATGTCGAGGATCTCCTCGGCACCTTCGGGCTCGTGACGCAGACCGTCACCCGCAGCCGCCTTGAAGCGCTCGTAGGCGGGGACGTCGAGCTTGCTGTAGTCGGTTGGCACCACGACCGGACGACGTCCGGCACGCAGCCCCTCGAGACCCGATCGTGCAGCACTGGCGCGTGCCGCCGGTGCGGCGGCCACCGCCGGCGCCGCGGCGATCGCCGGCGCGAGCTGCGGCGCGACGGTCTGCGCTTGCAGACGGCCGAGACCGGTTGCCACCACCGTGACGCGCAGCTCGTCGCTGAGGTTCGGGTCGATGACCGTACCGACCACCACCGTCGCATCTTCGGAAGCGAATTCTTTGACGATGTTGCCGACTTCCTCGAATTCGCCGATGCCGAGATCGAGCCCGGCGGTGACGTTGACGAGGATGCCGCGGGCGCCACTGAGATTCACGTCCTCGAGCAGTGGCGACGACACCGCCATCTGCGCCGCCACACGGGCGCGGTCCTCACCGCTCGCAAATCCGGTGCCCATCATCGCCATGCCGGTTTCACTCATCACCGTGCGCACGTCGGCGAAGTCGACGTTGATGAGACCCGGACGGGTGATGAGATCGGCGATGCCCTGCACAGCACCCTGCAACACGCCGTTCGCGCGCTTGAAGGCGTCGAGCAGCGTGGTCTTCGGCCCAAGCACGGTGAGCAGTTTCTGGTTCGGGATGGTGATCAAGGAATCGACGTGCTTGGCGAGTTCTTCCATGCCGTGGTCGGCGACCAGCGAACGCTTGTTGCCTTCCATGTTGAACGGCCGCGTGACCACGGCGACGGTGAGGATCCCGAGTTCCTTGGCGATCTGCGCCACGACCGGCGCAGCGCCCGTACCGGTACCACCACCCATGCCCGCAGTGATGAACAACATGTCGCAGCCTTCGATCAGCTCGATGATGCGATCACGATCTTCCATCGCGGCTTGACGACCGATGTCGGGATTGGCGCCGGCGCCGAGACCCTTCGTGATGTTGGAACCGATCTGCAGTGCGGTCTTGACGTTGGAGTTCTTCAGCGCCTGCGCGTCGGTGTTGACGCACATGAAATCCACGCCCTCGATTCCGCTCTGCACCATGTGCGAGACGGCGTTGCCGCCACCGCCGCCCACGCCGAGAACCTTGATCACTGCGCTCTGGGTGTATGAGTCCATCAGTTCAAACATGACTTATCACTCCTGTTTCCAATTCGAAAACGATTTCAAAAATTGCCCTGAAACCAATCCCGCATCCGCTCGGCCATGCCGCGCGCCTTGCCGGTGATCGCACCGGCGCGCGAACGGTTGGGCGCGAGGTGATCGCGCCCGTAAAGCAAAAGACCGACGCCGGTCGAATGGATCGCATTGCTCGTGACGTCCGCGAGGCCGCGCACGCCAACCGGCATGCCGAGTCGCACCGGCACGTGGAAGACCTCCTCCGCAAGTTCGATGGCACCTTCCATCTTCGAACTGCCACCGGTCAGCACGATGCCGGCGGCGATGGTTTCCTCGAAACCGCTGCGCCGCAGTTCCTCGCGGATGAGGCTGAAGAGTTCCTCGTAGCGCGGCTCGACGATTTCGGCGAGCGTCTGGCGGGCGAGCCTGCGCGCCGGCCGGTCGCCGACGCTCGGCACTTCGATGGTCTCGTCCGGATTGGCAAGCTGCGACAGAGCGCAGGCGTAACGCAACTTGATCTCTTCGGCGTTCTGCGTCGGCGTACGCATCGACACGGCGATGTCATTGGTGACTTGGTCGCCGGCGATCGGAATCACTGCGGTGTGCCGGATGGCGCCATGCGAGAACACGGCGATGTCGGTGGTGCCACCGCCGATGTCGACGATGCAAACGCCGAGGTCTTTTTCGTCCTCGGTCAGCACGGCATAGCTCGAGGCGAGCTGCTCGAGCACGATGTCGTCGACGTCCAGACCGCAGCGCTGGATGCACTTCTCGATGTTCTGTGCGGCGCTGTCCGCACCGGTGACGATGTGCACCTTGGCTTCGAGGCGCACGCCGGACATGCCGACCGGATCGCGTATGCCCTCCTGCCCATCGATGATGAATTCCTGTGGCAGCACGTGCAGGATTTTTTGATCGGCCGGAATCGCCACCGCCTTGGCGGCATCGATCACGTGTTCGACGTCGGCGAGCTGCACTTCCTTGTCGCGGATCGCCACCACGCCATGCGAATTCAGACTGCGTACATGGCTGCCGGCGATGCCCGCGTAGACCGAGTGGATCTCGCAACCGGCCATCAGTTCCGCCTCTTCGACGGCACGCTGTATCGACTGTACGGTCGACTCGATGTTGACGACGACCCCGCGCTTGAGCCCGCGCGACGGCTGCGAGCCGATACCGATGATCTCGATGCTGTTATCGGGCGCGATCTCGCCGACCAGCGCCACCACTTTGGAGGTGCCGATGTCGAGTCCGACGATGAGTTGTCTTTCCGGTTTCTTTGCCATGCGTATTCCGTCCGTCAACCTTCGGTGGACTCGTCGAACTCGTCCACTGCCGCAACCTTGGTGCTGCCACGCCAACCGACCGAGAAGCCGTTGGTGTAGCGCATGTCCACGTAATTGATTTCTGCCGAGCGCTGCACCACGAGTCGCAGTGCCGCTGCCACGAAGCGCTCGAAGCGCTCGTCGACCTGTCGACGACCGAGTCGGATGCGCACGCCGTTGTCGAGATCGATCTCCCAGGCCCCGCGCGCATCGAGCCGCAAGGCGGCGATGCGCACGCCACCCTCGATCAGCCGGCCCTGAATGGCGAGGTAGCGCTGCGCCACCGTGCTCTCGCTGCCCTTCGGCCCGGAGAGCCGCGGCAATTCGGGTGGAATGAATCGCGACTCGGACAAGAACAACTCGCCACGCGCGTTCAAAAGCCCGTTGGCACCCCAGCGCGCTGCAGCCACCTGCTCGACGACACGAACCTCGAGACCGCGCGGCCAGGCACGACCCACGCTCGCGCTGTCGACCCAGGGCAGCGTTTCGATGGCGCGCTGCAGCGTGGCAAGATCGGCGGTCACGAGACCGGCATCGTGCAAGCGATCACGCACGGCCTGCTCGACCTCCATCGGCGAGACGCGCTGGAAGCGGCCCTGTACCAGCACGCGATCGATCGGCTGGTCGAGTGCAGTCACGATCAACCAAAGAAATGCACCGACCACCGCGAGACCCGAGGTCGCGGACGCCAAGCGTTTCCAGTCGATTTGCGGCATCTGCCACGCCGCTTCCTCGGTGCGTTTGCGATTGCGGGGTTTGCGATTACCGAACATGGCCATGTCCTGTGCCCTCCGCCAAGTTCTTGGGCCGGCGCGTGAAACTGGTCTCGAGCACGCGCCACACCAGCGTCGGAAAATCGATGCCATTCGCTCGTGCCGCCATCGGCACCAAGCTGTGGTCCGTCATCCCGGGAACCGTGTTGATTTCGAGCAGCAGCGGTCGCCCGGTTTTGTCCATCATGAAATCGACGCGACCCCAGCCCTCGGCTCCGGTCGCTGCGAATGCACCGAGCGCGAGTGCACCGAGATGCCGCTCCGCCTCGGCAGCAAGCCCCGATGGACAGTGGTACTGCGTGTCGTCACGGAAATACTTCGCTTCGTAATCGTAGAAATTCTTTGTCGCCACGATGCGTATCGATGGCAGTGCACGCCCGTGGAGGATGCCGACGGTGTATTCGGCGCCGCTGATGAACGCTTCGGCCAGCACCGCCGCATCGGTTGCGGCAGCGGCCGCGAAGGCGGCAGGCAAGTCGGCCGCGCGCTCGACCTTGCTCATGCCGACCGAAGAGCCCTGCGTCGCCGGCTTTACGAACAACGGCAAACCGAGTTGCGTGAGTGCGGTGTCGAAATCTTCGGGACCACGCAGCACGACGAAATCCGCCGTGCCGATCCCGACCGCCGCTGCCAGACGTTTGGTGCGGACTTTATCCATGCACAACGCCGAGCCGAGCACCCCGCTGCCGGTGTAGGGAATGCCGAGGCACTCGAGCGCACCCTGCAACGTGCCATCTTCGCCGCCCGGACCATGCAGCGCGATCCAGACACGAGTGAACCCGTTTTCGAGAAGCTCGGCGAGGGGTCGCTCGCGAGGATCGAAGGCATGCGCATCGACGCCGCGCTGCTGCAAGGCGGCAAGCACCGCACGACCGCTCAACAAAGAAATCTCGCGCTCGCTCGAGTCGCCGCCCAGCAACACGGCAACCTTGCCGAACTCGCGAGCATCGCCGACGTGGCTCAGGGCGCTGGGGTCGTGGGCGAGACGCATCAGGGCGCCTCCCCCACGATCCGCACCTCGGTCTGCAACTTGACGCCGAAACGCCGCTCGACCGTACCCCGCACGTGGGCAATGAGTTGCTCGAGGTCGGCTGCGCTGGCCTCGCCGTCGTTGACGATGAAATTGGCGTGTTTCGGCGATACCAGCGCACCACCGATGCGCGTGCCCTTGAGACCGGCCGCCTCGATGAGACGCGCGGCATGATCGCCCGGCGGATTGGTGAACACCGAACCGCAACTCCACTCGCCGATCGGCTGCTTTTGTTTGCGCTCGACGAGCAGATCGCGAATGGCGTCGGTGGTCGCGCCCTCGCGCTGCTCGAATTGCAGCGACGCTGCCAAAAACGCCTCGTCGGCGACGGGCGGCTCGACATGACGGTACGAGACGCGATACTCGCCGGCGCTACGCAGCTTGACAACGCCGCTGCGATCGATGACTTCGACGTTGCGCACGTGCCGCCAGGTCTCGCCGCCGAACGCTCCGGCGTTCATGGCGAGCGCACCCCCGAGAGTTCCGGGAATTCCGGCAAAGAATTCGGCGGGACCCAGACCCCAACGTACGCACTGCCTGGCGATGCGCGCGCAGGGCACGCCGGCCTCGCACCAGACCTCGGTTTCACCCCGACGCTCTAGCGCGCCGAGCGCACCATGCAGCGAAATCACCGCTCCCCGCAGACCACCATCGCGTACCAAAAGATTGCTGCCGAGCCCCACCCAGGACACCGGAGTCGTCACCGGCAACGCACGGAGGAAGTCGGCAAGATCTGCACGATCCCGCGGCTCAAAGAAAATTTCCGCGGGCCCACCGACGTGCCACGAGGTATGCCGCGACATCGGCTCATCGAGCGCCACGCGCTCCGCAAACCGTTGCTG
>Ga0075471_10001251_pt1 | contig 16593 bp, 13 predicted proteins | sample DEB19_08_DNA_2_FD_74787 | JGI IMG/M metagenome (GOLD analysis project Ga0075471, IMG submission 74787) | Aqueous microbial communities from the Delaware River and Bay under freshwater to marine salinity gradient to study organic matter... | ecosystem: Environmental > Aquatic > Marine > Coastal ... | reverse complement strand
CGGGGATCCGCGGCCGTCCAGGGTACGGATCGACGGCGCGAGCGTCACGTTCGATGCGTTGGCGAGCATTCCGCCGGGCGGGCAGTCGACGGTGGAGCTGGCGTATCGCGTTCCGGGACCGGGCTCGGCAAAAGCCACCGCGATCGTCAGGGGAGCGGAGCTCGACGGTCCCCTGGAGTCGAGCTGTCAGACGACGTTCCTCGTCCCCTGATGTTGCTGGAGCCCTCCCGGCAAGGCGGCCGCCCGCAGGGTCTCCGTGATCGGCACACTCCGATGATCGGAAGGACGTGCCGCCAGGTATGGCGCCGCGGGACGGTCACCCCGTTCGGGCCGGCGCGCCGATGACCAGACAGTCGACAGGCGGCTCCAGTCCGCGGCCAACCGTTGCCCGCCGGAACACACGTCATGCTCGTGGTCACGTCGAATTGGTGCGTTTCGGACGCGTCGCTCTCCGCCGGCCCCTCTCGTGGCGTTCTCGACCGCTTCCGCCGGGAGCTGCGGCGGGCGAGCTGTCGGGCCGGCATGCAGGCCGACGGCCGGTATCGGCCGGTTTCCGCCATCGCCGTGGTGTTCGCCGGTGACACGTTCGACTGGCTGACGAGCCGCGAGTGGACCGGCACGGTGCGGCCATGGGAGACGGGTTTACGCGCCGCTCGAGCCCGGGAGCGGGTGGCGGCGGCGTCCTTGCGGCGGGCGCGCCGCCTGCTCGCGACGCTTGCGGCGTGGGGCCGCCGCGGCGTGGAGGTGCCGCTGGCGGATGGCCGTGGCCGGCCCCTGGCGGGCAAGGGGCGGCGGGTGCCTGTCGCCGTCGCGGTCCTGCGGGGAGATCGCGATCGTTGGATAGACGCGGTGCTTCCGGCGGGCTCCGCCGTGGCGGCCGTCGTGTCGACAGGAGCGACGTGGACCGACGGTGGCGTGCTGGTGCGGCATGGCGAGGAGATCGAGTATTTGTGGCACGATGCGGAGCGGGAGCCGACGCTCGGTGAAAGCCTGGCCGTCGATTTGATCGCCCGCTTCGGCGCCCTGCTGCACGAGGTGGCCGATGTGCGTCCTCGGGTAGCCGCGATCATGCACGATCTGGTGACCGGCCGGATGCTCGATGCCCGGTCGCGTCTGCAGGCGTGGCTCACCGCCCATGGCCGGGACGGAACGCTGTCGGCCGCGGCGATCCGGTCCGTCGGCGAAGCCTGGCAGCGTGCCGTCGACGCCTGGTATCGTGCCGCCTGGCGACTCGACCTCGGCCAGGGGCACGGCATGGACCTGCTCGGCCTGCTGGCGGCCGACTTGGCCCGCCGTGAGTCCGACGCTGCGGATCACGGCGAACCTCCGCGGCAGAGCTTTTCCGCGCCGGGGCTCGGCGGCGGACGGGACGCGGAGGGCGTGACATGCGAGATCCTCGGGCATCCCCCGGTCGGATTCATTCCTGCGACGAAGTGGCGGTGCGGAATCGAGTGCCTCGGCCCGGCCTGCTTGGCGCGGCCGACCGGTCGGGAAGGGCCGCGAGCTGCGCGCGGCCGTGCGGGCCTTGCACTACTCGATCCGCCGGGGATGATTTTCCGGGGCGCCGTTGGCGACGAGTCGCCGGTGCCCGCCGCGGCGATCGTCGGTCGCGGGCCGATGGGCATCAGGCTCGACTGGCTGCCGATCGGCGGCGGTGCGGTCCCAGGGCCGTGCGACGCGTCACCGCACGGGATCGTCTGGCACTCACTGCCGGCGGATCAAGAAGCGCGGATCGTCGATGCTGCCTGAAGCCGTCGGCAGCGGTGCCAGGTCGAGGAGTGAGGAGATGACGACCGGGCACTTTTCCGAGCCGATCGTAGAACTGCGGACGACGTTCGGCGATCGCGTCGAGGCGGAGGCGTGCGCCGCCAGGCTGGTGTCGGAGCGATTGGCGGCGTGCGTGCAGATCGAGGGACCGGTGCGCAGCACCTACCGCTGGAGGGGAAACGTGGAGCACGCCGAAGAGTTCCGCTGCGTCTGCAAGACCAGCGTGGAACGAGCGGACGCATGCGCCGTGGCCCTGGTGCGCGGTCACGCCTACGAACTACCCGAGCTGATCAGGGTCGTCGTGGGGGCCGCGCCGGCCTACGCGGCCTGGGTGCGGGAGAGCGTGGCCGGCGATTGAGGTGCAGGGGGCCATGCTCGGCGACATCTACGCGTTCGACGTCACGCTCCACGGTCTGCCATCTGCGGAGCGCGAGCCTCCGGCAGCGGGCGGCTACGAGGACCTCGGCCGCTCATGGCCGACGCTCGACGTCCCGCGGGCGTGGCTGTCGGTGCCCATGGACGTGGGCTTCGACGAGGCGTTGGAGCGACTCGGCCGACTGGAGCGGATGTACGTCGAGCCAGATGGCTCGCTCGTCTGGACGAGTCCACGCGAGGGACGTCGTTGGCAGGTGGATGGCAACGCCTACGAGCGGGATGGCCGGGTGCTCCTCGTGGACCTGAAGGGCAGCTGTCCGCGGCCGGAATTCGACCATCTCATCGCGTGTTTCGGCTGGCCCGCCCAGCGGATCCTGGTGCAGCTCGTGCGGCCGGCGTTGTTCCTCGATGAGGCGACGTTCCGTCGGCACGCCACGGCGCGCGGCCTTGCCGGAGATGGGGAAACCTTGCGGCCGCCGTGACGGTCGGGTGGTGCGGGTTGTGCCGACGATTCGTGGCCCGCGGCGGCGCCGCCCGCGGCCGGGCCGATACAGTGGGGGGCGGTCCGAGGTCGAATGGAGGAGCGCAGATGCAGCGGCGGAGTGCGAGTGTGCGGGGGCCGAACGCGACGCGAAGAGCGGCCGCCAACGGCCGTGCCGTGAGGGCCGTCGTGGGCTCGGTCGTCGTGCTGGCGGCGCTGCGGGCCGTGGCCGCCGGCCTCCCCGGCGAGGATCCGCTGGCCGTCAAGGATGCGATCGGCCATGGGATCCATGCGTTTCATACCGGAGATTTCGACCGCGCCTACGACGATCTGACGCAGGCGATAGAGGCCGGCAGCGACGACCCGCGCGTCTTCTACTTCCGCGGATTGGCGGCCCTGAAGCTCGGCCGCACGGGTGAGGCCGACGCGGACTTCATCGCCGGAGCGGAGCGGGAGGCGACCGACGGCGGCACGGCGCGCGTGTCGAGGTCGTTGGAGCGGGTGCAAGGATGCGATCGGCTGGCGCTCGAGCGGCATCGGGCCCGCGCCCGGCTCGCCGGGCTGCAGCGGGATCGGCAGGCTGCGGGCCGCCGCTACTCGACGATCGAGGATCCGGCGAGCGAAGTGCTCCGCCGGCGTCGGCCGGAGGACGTGACGTCCGAATTGCTTGCCCCGCGCCGCGGCGATGGCGTCGAGGAAGTGCCTGCACCGCGGCCGGCCGGCCCGCGGGTGAAGCCGGGCAAGCCCTTTGCAGACGAGACGGAAGAGATGGAGGGGGACGATCCGTTTGGAGCTCGGCCGCGGCCCACGGCCAAGGACGGGGCGGAAGACGCCGAGATGTCCACGGAGGACGAGAAGGAGATGGCCGAGAAGGACGACAAGGACGCGGTCGAGGAGCCCGACGCGACGTAGGTCGTGGGCGGGGCCGTGGCGATACTCAATCGCCCATTCGCATGGCGGCTGCCGCCAGCAGCGTCCAGCCCGTCAGGAACAGAACTCCCCCGATTGGCACGATCGCCCCGAGGATCCGCACTCCCGTGAGGGCGAGCGCGGCGAGGCAGCCGCTGAAGATCAGGGTGCCGGCCAGAAAACTCCACCCGGCCCCCTGCAGCAGGCCGCGTGCCGGCAGCGACTGCGGCAGGGCTGCGGACAAGGCGACGACCGCCAGCGCCGCCGCGTGATAGAAGCAGTATCTGACCGCGGTTTCCCAGTTCTCGGTCCGGCCGGTGGCTTCGAGCACATGCTTGAGCCCGTGTGCGCCGAAGGAGCCAGCCGCCACCGCCACTCCACCCAGCAAGGCGGCCCACACCAGCCAAAAGCGCAGCATGTCGTCGGTCCGCGGTGGTCAGGGGCGGGTCGTGCCCAGCAGTTTGTCCTCTTCCTCCTCCTGGATGATGATCCGGGGCGTGACCATCAACATCAGGCTGTCGGTCGTGCGACCCATGCCGACGTTCTTGAAGAGGCGGTTGATGTAGGGGATTTTCGAGAGGATCGGCACGCCGAACTCGTTGCGTCCCTCCCGCAGTCGCTTGATGCCGCCGAGCAGCACGGTGCCGCCGTCGGGCACGCTCACGGTGGTCGTCACCGTCGTCATGATGAACTCCGGCAGCTGGATCGTCGTGCCGCGCGAGAAGATCTCCTGCTCGCTGGCGCTCTTGGCCTGGGTCTCGAGGCCGGCGTTGAGCGCGCCCCCGGCGTTCGCGTCGCCGCTCAATCCGGTCTTTTCGTCACTGCTCTTCGACTTCGTCGACCGAGTGCCCTCGAATTGGAACTGCTCGACCTTCCCGATCTGGGAGAAGAAGGGCACGAGGGTGAGGCGGACGAACCGCCTGTCGCTGGAGACGACCGCCTGCACGTTCACCGCCGTGCCCTCCGAGAGCACGGTGATGACGGGCTGCTGGGCGGCCGCGAAGTCGCCCACCACGGGCACGACGCTCGTGACGAACGGACGCTGGGTCTGGTCGGAGATGAATGCGGTTTGTCCGTTGAAGAGCGTGACCTTCGGCGCCTGCATGACGTTGGACCGCGTGTTGCCCTGGGCGGCCTGGATGAGGAAGTAGGCCTCGATGTCGCTCAGAATCGCGAAGCCGAAGTTCGCGGCCGAGGTCGCCGGATCGGGGAGGCCGGGCAGCGACGGAACGGTGGCGCTGCCGAAGCTGTTCTGTCGGAAAGGGATGGAGAAGTAGCTCGGGATGAAGGTGTTCTGGGCGCCGGCAGCGCCACCGCCGGCCCCGCCGCCGGCCCCGCCACCCGCCCCGCCGCCGCCGGTGGTCGATCCCAGCTGACCCGACCCCACGGCGACGCCGGGATTGCCGGCGTTGTCGAGGCCGATCGTCTGGCTGCGGCCGCCCGGCTGTGCCCGCAGGCCCAAGGCACCGGGGTTCTGCGAGCTGTTCCCCTGAGTGGGGATCGCCGTCATGTTGAGCGGTTCGTTGACGCCGGTCTGGATGTTGAAGTCGAAGTCGACGCCGATCCGCTCGAAGAACGTGTCGTTGAGACGGATGAACCGGACTTCGATGGTCACCTGGAGATCCTGCAGCCGCCGCAGCTGATCGAGCAGGTCGGCGATCTCCTCGTGCACTTCCTGCGTCTGGCTGACGACGAGGCTGAGATTGGTGGCGAAGGGCTGCATGTTGCCCTGACCGCCGACGGTGGCCCAGGTCTGCGGGGCCACGGTGTTTTGGATCAGGTCCATCAGCGACTGGAAATCGGCCTGCGCGCCGCCGCCCACCATCGGACCGAACTGGGCGGACTGCGGTGAGCCGACGGCCGGCGAGCCCCCGCCGACCTGCAGCTGGGCGAGAGAGGCCGCGTCGATGGAGGCATCGGAGGCGGTCCGGCTCACACCGTTGATGCCGGCCGGGGCCGGGCCGTACTGCACAGTGGCGCTGGTGCGCGGACTGATTCGGGAATACCCGTCCCGCAGTGCACCCGTGATGCCGAGGCCGTCGGACGAGAAGTTCGGAATCGGGATCACGAGGTCGGCGACGGGGTAGGAAACGGCGTAGACCTCGCCCTTCACGAGCCTCGGGCTGGTGACCTTGAGCACCTCGTCCTTGATGACGTAGTCGAGGTGGAGCGGCTCGAGAAGCAGCTTCAGGGCGCTCTTGAGCGAAATGGGCTGGTCGAGCGAGATCGTCACCGGCGTATCGCTGCGGATCGCCTCCTGCTCCAGGCCGACCATGTCGAGATGGATGGGCACCTCGGCCTGCTTGGCCAGCGCGTCGAGGACGGCGGAGAGCGGCTGGTCGCGGTGGGCGGCCTTGACCCGCGTCCCGAGTCGCTTCTGGATCTGGAGTTCGGCGGGCGAGGCCCGCGAGCGGCCTTCGGCCTGCAGGCGGGTGCGGTTTTTCGTGAGATCCTCCCAGTCGCGCGTGGTCGGGAACGTGATCGGGCCGACGAAGGGCGTGGAGGAGCGTTCGGTGTCTTCCGCCACGTCCATGAATCCCTGCCGCTTCTGGCCCTCGATCGACTTCTGCGTGTCGAGCCGGCGGATCACACGGCTCTGTGCGAGGAGCTGCCGGACGATCGGGTTGTCTGGGGCGAGCTGACCGGCCTTCTTGGCGACGGCCTCCGCCTCGGGGAACCGTTGCGCGTCGATGAGGGCGTTGTACTCATCGACGAGCATCGCGAGCCGCTGATCGACCTCGACCCGCTGGGATCGCTCGCGCTCGACGCGGGCCTCCACCTGGGCGCTCTTGCGCTCCATCGCCAGTTCGTTACGACGCTTGCCGGTCGACTCTTCGATGTCGCGACGGGCGCGTTCGACTCGCTGTTGGAGCTGCTTGCGGACCTTTTCCGGCAGCGACGGCGACGAGACCGTCGTCATGGCATCGTCGAGCAGCGCGAGCGCATCGGCCGGTGATTTCTGGGCGATCCGTCTCGCTTCAAGCTGCTTGGCGGCCACTTCCGCCGACACGCGGGCCACGGTCAGGTCGTCGGCCACGGGAGCCGCCGGGACGGCAGGATTCGGGTCGGAAGACCGGGTGATGGCTTCCTCCATAACCCGCCGCGCAGCCGCCGCCTCCGCGGGCGCCGCGGCGACCTCCGCCGCATCATCCTCCGCGACCGCAGGACGCACGCCGATCCACGCTGCCAGGGTGATGCCGACCATGCAGCAGGCCAGGCCGAGGGCGGCCGCGTGACCGCTGCCTTCAGTTATCTGCGGTGTCACCGGGGCTGCCGGGCTCGATGCCGGAGGCTTCACGAGAAGTGCCATGCAAGCTGCTTTCTGTGCGCGGGTCCGAATTTTCCGGCGGGAGAATTACCGAGCCGCGCGCATGCGGGTCAAGGGCATGTGCATTCGGCGAAAATTGCCCCGCTTGCCCAGGCTCTGGACTGTCGCCAGGTGTCGCGGAGCAGTCGGCCGACGGCGCTGCCATTCGCCGCGGCTTCAGGGACGCGCCGAGGATGGCGTGGGCCGCTCGGAGGCCGGGCGGCGGGCCAGCATCTTCTCGACGGTGTCGAGCAGCTGGTCGACGCGGAAAGGCTTGAAGAGCACGAGGTCCACACCCGCCTGCCGCGCTTTCACGATGGAGTGGCCGGGATCGTAGCCGAAACCCGTCATGAGAATGAGGGGGATGTGATCGTGGAGTTCGCGCAGGCGGAGGAGCAGTTCGTACCCGTTCATGTCGGGAAGACGAATGTCGGCGATGATGACGTCATAGCACTCCGCCCCGCAGGCCCTGACCATCGACGCCGCCTCCGCGCCGTCGCGGGCCGTCTCGACCGTGCAGTCGTACCGCTCGAGCAGGGCATGTGCCGCCGCCCGCACCTGATCGTCGGCATCGACCACGAGCACGCGCCGGCCGGACAGGGCGGGGTGCCGATCGCCCTGCCGCCGCTGGGCGTGCGCCGAACTGGGGGTCATCTGCTCGCCGACCTTCTGGATCACGTGCTTGATGTCGCGGGCGTTGCGGAGGATGCGCTGCAGCCGCTCCACCACATCCACATCGTGGCCGATGTACCGCTCCATGACACTGACGGCGTCGTTGAGGATGTCGTCGACCGGAAGCGCGACGGCGCCGTGGATCGCCTCGATGCTCTCCGCCGCCGTGGAGGCCTTCTCCGCGACCAACAGTTCGAGCGTGTTGAGCGCGACGGCGACGTCGCGCGAGAAAATCTCCAGAAACCGCAGGTCGGTCACGGAAAAACCGCCGGGCTCCGGGCTTTCCACGTTGAACGTGCCGATGACCTGGTCGTGCAGCATGAGCGGCACGGTGATCGACCCCTTCGCCCCTTTGCATCCCTCGAGGTAGAGGGGATCCTTTGTAGTGTCACCGCAGAGATAGCTGCGGCCTGTCGCGGCGACGAATCCGGTGACACCGTTGTTCTCCGGGCGGGCGTAGAGCACCCGCGCTTCCGCTTCCGGCTGCATTCCCAGCGCGAGCAGCGGTTCCAGCCTGCCCGTCTGCCGGTCCAGGAGCCTGATTTCCACGACGTCGAACTGCAGGAGATCCTTCGAATAGTGGAGGATGTTGCTTTTGAGCAGGTCGATCCGTTCCGCGATCGTCATGTCGGCCAGTTCCGCCGGTGCGAGGTCGGCGAGCTGCTGACCGGCCTGGTGGATGGCGGCGAGTTTCTGCTGCTCTAGGATGGTGTGCGTGACGTCGCGCAGCGCGGCGACCGCGACCGGGCTCGAGGGGCTGCCGGCCGCCTGCAGGTGGAAGTACCGATTGTCGGCCGTCCTCAGCGTGGCCGCGGCCATCCGGCCGGTGGCGATGGCGGACCGGAACGGCGCCGACTCCGGGCCGAGCATCTCCGGACTGCCGAGCGCCGCGAAAAAATCGAGGCCGCCGAGTTCGGCTTTGCCGCACCACGTCGCCAAACGGGCATTCGCCCATTGAATGCGGTCGTCACTCCCCACGATCGCGATGCCATCCGGCAGCTGCTCGAGGACGGCCGTGGGATCGAAGGACATCGGCCACGGCTTTGCCGTCGAGGCCTCCGCGGTCGTGGCCCCGGATGCGGCGGAGGACCCGGATGCGGCGGAGGACCCGGAGGGCGTGGGAACTTGATTCGGCACCGACCGCCCTCCATTGCCGACGAAGCGACGCGAACTTAGAGTATAAAACAATCGTTTGGGCAGCCCAACAGGCCGGCGCCGTTGCCGATGGCCTGGCGAAATCTATACTGCCCCTGGATGGCTCCTGCTCTTGGGTGTGTCGTCCGCACGGCCTATCCCCTCGGCCTGCGGTTCGCCTCGGCCTGGTGCAGGCGGGCTGCCGTGGAATCCGGCGGGATCCCGGCTCCGTTCGCATGCCGGACGCGACGGCCCGGAAGTTTCCAATCAAAGGCATTGTGAGGCGGTTTGTGACCACAAACGACACGTCGTCATTCCTTTCCCGCCACCAATTTCTCATCTTCCGGCTGTTTTCACTGGCTGGCCTGGTGCCGGTCGGGGCCTTTCTCGTCGTGCACCTGCTCACAAACGCCTCCGTGCTGGCGGGCCCCGGCACCTTCCAATCCCGCGTCGACATGATCCACTCGCTCGGGCCCCTGTTGGTGCCGATCGAATGGGCGTTCATCTTCTTGCCGATGTTGTTCCACGCCGCGGTGGGCTTCGTGATCATCGCGAATGGCATGCCCAACGTCGGAACGTACGCGTACGTGGGCAACGTGCGGTACACGCTTCAGCGGGCGACGGGCATGATCGCCTTCGCGTTCATCATCTGGCACATCGTGCAGCTCCACTGGATGGGCGCGGCCCTGGGGGGAGGCGCATTCGATCCCCACCATGCCGCCAGTTCTGCGGCGGTCGCCATCCGGCCTCTGTCGGTTTCGCTCCTCTATGCGATCGGCATCCTGTCGACCGTGTTCCACTTTTCCAACGGCTTGTGGACGCTCGGCATCACCTGGGGTTTGTGGACAAGTCCGGCCGCGATGCGGCGGGCCAACTGGATCAGTGTCGTCATGGGCGTGGTCCTCGGGGCGGCCGGCCTGGGCGGCCTCGGTGGCATGCGGTCCATCGATGTCGAGCAGGCCAAGGCGATCGAGACCCGCATGGAGGAGGGACGACGGCTGTTGGAGGGGGTGGCGCCCGCCTCCGGCCCGTCCCCGCAGTCCCAGCCCGCACAATCAAGGAGCCTGTAAATCCATGGCACAACCACGGGTACTCGTCATCGGCGGTGGGCTGGCGGGGCTGTCCGCTTCGATGCGTCTGGCGGAATTGGGCGTTCAGGTCGACCTCGTGAGCCTCGTGCCGGTCAAACGGTCTCATAGCGTCTGCGCCCAGGGGGGCATCAATAGCGTCAACTCGCTCACGCGACAGCAGGGCGACAACGAGTGGAAGCACTTTGACGACACTGTCTATGGCGGCGATTTCCTGCAGCATCAGCCGCCCGTCAAGGAGATGGCGGAGTGGGGGCCGCGGATCGTCGATCTGATGGATCGTCTCGGGGTGCCCTTCAACCGCACGCCGGAGGGATTTCGCGACCAACGGCGGTTCGGTGGCACGCTCTACAAGCGAACCGCGTTCGCAGGCGCCACCACCGGCCAGCAACTCCTCTATTCGCTCGACGAACAGGTGCGGCGTTGGGAGGTGGAGGGAAAGGTCAAGAAGTGGGAGTTCTGGGATTTCCTCGAGCCGGTGCTCGACGACTCGGGCCGCTGCCGCGGCGCGATCTGCCAGGACCTCGTGACCATGCAGTTCCGTGCGTTCCCTGCCGATGCCGTCATCCTGGCCACGGGCGGGTGCGGGCTGATCTACGGACGGTCGACGATGTCGATGGTCTGCACCGGCAGTGCCGTGAGCCGCGCCTACCGGGCGGGTGCTGCGTACGCCAACGGCGAATTCATCCAAGTTCACCCCACCGCGATTCCCGGGGCCGACAAGCTGCGGTTGATGAGCGAGAGCGCCCGCGGCGAGGGCGGTCGCGTGTGGGTGCCGCGGAAGCCCCACGATGCCCGGGACCCGCGCGAGATTCCCGAAGCCGAACGGATGTACTTCCTCGAGGAGCGGTATCCGAAATACGGCAACCTCGTTCCGCGCGACATCGCGACGCGGGAGATCTTCGACATCTGCACGAACGAGGGGCTCTCGGTCGAGAAGGATCGGCTGTGCGTCTACCTCGACCTGACGCACGTGCCACGGGAGACGCTCGACCGCAAACTGGGCGGCATCCTGGAGATCTACGAGAAGTTCCAGGGGGTCGACCCGCGGGTCGTGCCCATGAAGATTTTTCCGGCGGTGCACTACTCCATGGGCGGGCTGTGGGTCGACTACGAGAAGAGCGGCACCGGAGGCCTGGTGGAGGGTTCGCCCAGGAACCAGCAGACCACGATTCCCGGGCTCTACGCCATCGGTGAATGCGACTACCAGTACCATGGTGCCAATCGTCTGGGGGCCAACTCGCTGCTGTCCTGCATCTTCAGCGGCCTGTTCTGCGCACCCGGGGTGATCGCGGCGTGCGAGTCCGGCGGCCGGGCGGCGGCGGAGGAGTCGTCCCGCCTGTTCGACGCGGGCGTCCGTCGGCAGGAAGAAAGGCACCGCGGCCTCTTGGCACGCACGGCGGGCCGCGAAAATCCGTACGAACTGCACCAGGAGCTCGGCAATCTCATGACGCGGGTCGCGACGGTCGTGCGGCGGAACGACCAGTTGGCGGCGGCCTATGCGGAGGTCGCCGCGATCGAAGAGCGGTGGCAGCGCTGTGCCGTCTCGGACTCCGGCAACTGGACCAATCAAAACGTCGTGTTCACCAAGTCTCTCGGCGATATGTTTCCGCTGGCGAAGCTCATCCTCAAGGGCGCGCTGCTTCGCGACGAGTGCCGCGGGGCCCACTTCAAGCCGGACTTCGCCATGCCCGGCATCCACGCCACCGATCCCGTCGAGAAACGCCGTGAGGCGGAACGGTGGTGCGACCGCTTCGAGGAGAGCACCCGGCGCTGGCTCAAGAGCACCGTGGCGCGCTGCGGTGCCGGAGGGGAGCCCGACATCACGTACGAGCCGGTGGACACGTCGCTGATCCCGCCTCGTCCGCGGCTGTATGGGCTGGTCGGCGGCGAGATGATCGAGGAGGTGTGGAAGGAGCGGCAGGCGGGAGCGGTAGCCGATGCCGCCCCGGTGCAGCGGCTGGCCGGAGCATCGGCGTGATGGGTCGCCGGGGGCCGCGAGCGGCTGCGTGGCGCATCGGTTTTTCGAGGAGGACGGAAGCATGATCGAAGCGACGGACACCAACGGGCACGGGCGTGCCGCGATTGCGCCGCGAAAGGTTCTCGTGCGGATCCTTCGGCAGGATGCGCCCGGTGAGGAGAGCTACTGGGAGCGGTTCGAGGTGCCCTACGAGCCGAACATGAACGTCATCAGTATCCTGCAGCGGATCGCCGCGCTCTCGGCGTCGCAGGATGGCCGTCGCGTCGCCCCCGTGGCGTGGGACTGCAACTGCCTTGAGGAGGTGTGCGGATCCTGCACGATGCTGATCAATGGCCGCACACGGATGGCCTGCTCGGCGCTCGTCGACAAACTCGTGGAGGAGTCTCCCGACGAGATCGAGCTGCGCCCGATGTCCAAGTTTCCGGTGGTTCGCGACCTTGTGGTCGACCGTCGCCGGCTCTTCAGGTCGCTGGAGCGGGTCAAGGCGTGGGTGCCCGTGGACGGGTCGTATGACCATGGCCCGGGCCCGCGGATCTCCCCCGAGGAGCAGGAGGACGCCTATCCGTTGGCCACCTGCATCAGCTGCGGCTGCTGCGTGGAGGCCTGTCCACAGTTCACCAAGATCGAGGTGGTGCGCCGCGAGGACGAGACGCCGAGCGACTTTGAAAAGAGGCGGAATGCCGCGTTCGACGCTGCCTTCGTCGGTCCGCATGCGGTCAGCCAGGCGATGCTGTTCAACGGGCACCCCACCGGCAGGATGATCGCGGACGAGCGGCTCAACGCCCTCACGGCACAGGGCGGCATCCAGATGTGCGGCAACGCGCAGAATTGCGTCGCCGTCTGCCCCAAGAGCATTCCTCTGACGCGGTCAATCGCCCGCGCCGGCCGCGCCGCGACGGTGTGGGCGATTCGCAAGCTCTTCGATCGGTAGCGGCTCGCCGTGCCAGCGGCCGCTGTGCCATGCCCGATGCCCGGGGCGGAACGCGAGGTTTCGCTCCGGCCGAGGCCGGTGTTTGCCGTGACGGGGGGCTCGTGGTAGTTTCTGTCGATCATGCGGGTGGTCGCCGGTGCCTGAAGAAGCGTCTGGCGAGCGACCTTCCGGAGCAACAAAAGCGAGTCACGAGTGGGTGTTCACGACAGTGCTGGCCGGCCCGCTGAGCCGGCGGCAGGCAGTGGGGAAACGGCCGGCGGATTTCGGACGATGGGCCTCTCCCCGGCGACGTTGGCCGCGGTGGAGAGGGCGGGATACGCGACGCCCACGCCGGTTCAGGCCGGGCTGATCCCGCGTGCTCTCACCGGCATCGACGTCCTCGGGCAGGCCCGCACCGGGACGGGCAAGACGGCGTCGTTCGTGCTGCCGATCCTGGAGTGCGTCTCCCGGCCGGGCCGCGGTGGCGGCCCGCGGGCGCTCGTGCTCGTGCCGACCCGCGAACTTGCCGTGCAGGTGCGCGACGAGTTCGAGAAGCTGGCTCATGGATCGAGGATTCACTGCGTGGCGGTCTACGGCGGGAAGCCGCTCAAGGGGCAGATCGACAAGTTGGCGAAGCATCCCGCCGTCGTTGTCGGCACGCCGGGCCGCGTGCTCGATCACATGAGCCGCGGTACGCTCGTCCTGTCCGCCCTCGAGATCGTGACGCTCGACGAGGCCGACCGGATGCTCGACATCGGGTTCCGTCCCGACATCGAGAAGATCCTGCGCCGCTGTCCCGAGAGTCGCCAGACCCTGCTCTTGTCGGCGACCGTGCCGCCCCCCGTCGCCAAGCTCGCCACCCGCTACATGCGGAATCCGGAAATCCTCGACTTCTCGGTCAACGAACTGGCGGTTGAGACGATCGAGCAGTTTTATTTCACGGTCGAGCCGACGCGGAAATTCGACCTGCTGGAGCGGCTGCTGGAGCGTGAGCAGCCCCGCCAGGTGATCGTCTTCTGCCGCACAAAGCGCGGTACCGACAAGATCTACGAGCGGCTGTCGCGCCGCCGCGGCCATGCCGGTGGCGGACCGGAGAGCATCGCGTGCATCCACGGCGATTTGTCCCAGGGGGCCCGCGACAAGGCGATGCGGCAGTTTCGCGACGGCACGGTGCGCGTGCTCGTGGCCACCGACGTCGTGGGCCGCGGCATCGACGTGTCGGGCGTGTCCCACATCATCAACTACGACATTCCGGAGTTTTGCGACGATTACGTGCACCGCGTCGGCAGGACGGGACGGATGGGCCGCGAGGGCGTCGCCTACACGTTCGTCAGCCCCGAGGAGGGGCCGCAACTGACGCGGATCGAGATGCGGATCGAGCGGCTGCTGAAGCGGGACGAGATTCCCGGGTTCGAGGCGTTTGACCGGCGTCCCAAGACGGAATTGCCCCGGTTGCCGGTCGGCGAGAGCGGCCGCGCCGGATTGGCGGCGGGCCAGGCGGCCGAGAGCGAGGGCGAGCCGCCGGCCCCGGTGGCGAAGAAGCCGTCGTCGGCATCCCTGCTCGGCAAGGGCCGCGCTCCCAAGCGGTTTCGCCGCGCCCTGTGAGCGTCAGCTACGGCGACTCCTCCACCATGGACGACACCCCCGGCACGCCAGCGGCACGAAACGAAGCCCGGGCGTTGAGACAACGTCTGGAGAGCCTCGGGGCTGCGGGCGTGACCGGCCTGCCGAAGACCGGTGCTCGGCCGCCGCGAAAGCGGTCAGAAGGCGTCCCCACAGCGCCGGTATCGCGGGAGTCGCTGCTCAACCTGCTGCGCGACGAGGTTGCCGGATGCAACCGCTGTGCGCCGCTGGCGAGAACGCGGACACAGACTGTGTTCGGCACGGGATCGCCGACGGCCAGGCTCTGCTTTCTCGGCGAGGCACCCGGGGCCGACGAGGATGCGTCGGGAGTGCCCTTCGTAGGACGTGCCGGTCAGCTGCTCACGAAGATCATCGAGGCCTGCACGCTGCGGCGGGAGGATGTCTACATCCTCAATGTGCTCAAGTGTCGTCCGCCGGACAATCGCACGCCGCTGCCGGAAGAAACGGCCAACTGTCGGGGGTATTTCGAGCGTCAGCTCGAGATCATCGCCCCGGAATTCATCTGCTGCCTCGGCACGACCGCCGCCCAGGCCCTGCTTCAGACCGAGGAGACGATCGGAAGACTCCGGAAGACGTGGTTTGCGTGGCGGTCCTCGCAGGTGATCTGCACCTATCACCCCTCGTATTTGCTCCGTAATCCGGCGGCCAAGCGCGAAGTGTGGGACGACATGAAGCTCCTGATGGACAGGCTCGGCGTGAAGCTGTGACGGGCGGCAAGCCGCCGGTTTTTCCGGGTCTGCCGGTTTTTCTGCAGAATCCGGCCGCGACGATCCGATGCTCTGGGCGGGGTCTCGGGGTGGGGAGCAGCCGCTGGTGAGGGCGAGGAGGAAACCTCCTCGCCAGGCCGTCCGTCCGCGGAGCGTGGGCTCGCGGTCGGTGGCAGGCGACCGCACGCGGAGAGGGCAGCATGGAACGGGCACCGTCGATCGTCGTCAGTGTGCGAATGGGCGCGGCCGTGGCGACACTCGTCGTCATTCTCGGCTCCGCTGGCTGCACGGTTTGCCCAGATCCATTCGACTACGCAGGGCCCGTGCCCGACGGGACTCCGCCGCAAAACGACTTCCGTGCCCGCAGTGGCGGCATCCTGCCGGTGGGAGCGGCTCCACGGCCGTGGCCGCCCGTCGTGAGGCAGGACGGGCAACCGGCAACGGAGCCGGCGCTGGCGGACCCGGATCCGCTGCTCGCGGAAGAGGATGCGACGCCGCTCCGTCAGGCATCGATCCTCGTGTCCGACGTCGGCAGACCCGATGCGGAAGACGACGAGGCTTCCGGGATGACCACGGACGCGGTCGCCGGCGAGTTCGCGGCTCCGTTAGAGCCCGTGCTCTCCGACGACGGCACTGATGATGCCGTGGCGCCGACCGACGGCGATGCGGTGCCCGATGCCGGCACTGCGACGACCGAGCCGTCACCTCCGGCGGCGCGGGGGCCGGCGGAGACGCCCGGCTGGCGGCCGAGGCACCGGGCCGGCTGAAACGCCGGCTGTGACTGAATGCTTCGGCAATGTCGGCAGACACCGTCGGCTCGGATTCGCTCGCACGCGGCCTAGAGCGCATCCGTCTCAGCTGGAGCGATGTCCCCGTAAACCCGGAGATGTAGGCGAAGGGATCGGCGGAAGCTCGACGAGCGTTTGGCCGCCGCGGCCACGGCGAGGAGACTTCTGCCGTCCCGTAGCCGGTGCTACACGGAGGCGGGATGCGCTCTAGGGCCGCCAGCCGTCCGGCACGACGGCATCCTTCGGCACGACTGCGATGCCGTCGCGCACCATGAAGGTGTCGCTGTCGGGCGACGTCTCGAGCCCGTGGTCGTTCACGATCCGCGTGCCGCGACCGATCCGCACGTTCTTGTCGACGATCGCCCGCTCGATGACCGTGCCCGCTCCGATTCCCATCCGCGGTAGTCCCTTGGCGCCGTTCGCGATCACGTCGTCGGCGGTCTCGAAGAAATCGTTGCCGAGAATGACGGAGTCGCGGATCACCACGTCGCGGCCGATTCTGCAGCGGACGCCGATGACGCTGTTCTCGATGACGGCGCCCTCCTCCACCAGGCAGCCGTCCGACAGCAGCGTATGTCGCACGGTGGCCCCATCGATCCGCGACGGGGGAAGGAAGCGGCCACGCGAATAGATCGGTGCTTCGGGCATCGCCATGTCAAACGGCGGTGCCGGGCTGGCGAGGTCGAGGTTGCACTGGTAGTAGGATCGGATCGTGCCGATGTCCTCCCAGTACCCATCGAAGGGGTGCAGCTGCACCCGCTTGGCCCGGATGGATGCGGGAAAGACTTCACGGCCAAAGTCCTGGTAGTCGGTCTTCGTGAGCAGATCGA
>Ga0075471_10001245_pt1 | contig 16615 bp, 7 predicted proteins | sample DEB19_08_DNA_2_FD_74787 | JGI IMG/M metagenome (GOLD analysis project Ga0075471, IMG submission 74787) | Aqueous microbial communities from the Delaware River and Bay under freshwater to marine salinity gradient to study organic matter... | ecosystem: Environmental > Aquatic > Marine > Coastal ... | reverse complement strand
TGTCGTCGGCGCGGGCGCCGGGCACACCGCCACCACGCGGACCTTCCTTCTTGGGGGCGTTGACGCCGGTGTACTGCTCGGTCCAGGTGTAGCCCAGCGGCCGTTTCAACTCCTCTGCGGCGAGCAGCGCCCATGGCGTTCCCGGGTGCTCCTTCACCACCCGCTCGAGCAGCGTCGTGGCCTGCCTGGCCAGCTTTTCGTACTGCGATCCTGCCTGGGCGATGTCGTCGCTCTCCTTGAGCACCCAGGTGTCATTCTTGGGATCCTTGAACTTCATGCCCGCCTTCGCCTGGGCGAGCATCTGGTTGTAGGCGTCGGTGCGCACCTTGACCGCGAGCACGCGTCCCAGCGACAGGTCGTAGCCGGCCTGCCACCGCTTCTCCGTGATCTTGTCACGATCGCCCTGGCCAGACCGCAGCACCCGTTCCAGCTCGTCGAGCCGCGGCATGAGCCGTGCGGCGGACTTTTGCGCCTCGCCCAGGAGCAACGCCAGCGAGCCGTCATCCTTGCGGGGAAAGGTCATCTCGGGTGCTTCCATGGGCGTGATCTCCACGGACCTGGCGGCGTCGACGAGAGCCTTCTTCGCACGGTTTTGGGCGAGTTTCTTGTCGATCGTGGCGGCGGCCAGATAGTCGGGCTGGTAGTCGCGCATCACATCCGGATCGAAGAAGTACCGCAGTTGCGAGGCCATGGCCGCCGTCTGCTCGTTGCTCACCCGGCCCGCGGCGCCGCGGTTCGCATGCACGGTGAAATAGATTCCACCCGTCACGGCACAGAGTTTCGACAGGCTGAACGGGCCGAAACCCGAATCGATCGCTTCGTCAGCCAGGCGGCCGGAGTGGACGCGCACGACCTCGGGGTAGAGCGTCTCCGGCCCCTGTTCGACGACCGCCCATTGCGTCTCCTGGTCGTACTTCGGATCGAATTCGACGAACTTCATCCTCACGTCCTTCATGCCGAACGGCGCCGGCACACCCACCACGTACACCGGAATCCGTAGCTTGCTGCAGTACGCCGCCGTCTCGTCGGCCAGCTGCTGGTCGTTGCCCACCTCGTCGGTGAACACGATGATCATCACGTTGCGACGCGGCTGTGACGTGCGAAAGACGCGAGCTTCTTCGGCCGCTTTGCGGATCGCGCCGAACGTGTTCTCGATGCCTTTTTCGTCGATGGGGATCGATTCGATCGCCTTGGCGACGACGGCCCAGTCGTCTGTGGCTTTCGAGACGAGCGTGGCCTTCTCCCCGTAGGCGATGACAATGTTCTTCAGGTCCGGCCTCCGAGGCCCCGAGCGGCTGGCGCCCAGTTCGTCGAATACCCGCTCCAGACGGGCGGCGATCTCCTTCCGCTGCCCGGCGAGGCTGACCGACTGATCGAACACCCAGCAGATCACCGTCGGATGCTGTCCGAGCGCGACGGCGATTTCCGCGGTGAGTCGATCGACGGCCCCCGCCGCCCCGGTGGCCCCGGCTCCGACCGCCCCCTTCACCACGAAGTTGCCGTCGCTGGCCGCCGCGGTGGCGACCGCCTCCAGCGGCTCGACGACGATGTCGGTGACCATGTCCGTGTCGACTTCGGCGGGGGCCACGGACTCCTCGGCCAGCATGGGCGCCAGGGCTTGCGCCACGTCCGTGCTCTGCTCGCTGGCGGCACCGGCCGCGTCCTCAGGCATGTCGGCGACGACCAATTCCTGGGGGGCGATCTCGACCTCCTCCTCGGACTGCGGAGGCTGGATGATGGTCACAGCGGCGTCGGGGCGGGAGGGTTCTTGCAGGGCGACCAACGCCAAGGACAGCAGGACCACCACATGAATGAGCAGGCTGATGGCCCACGCCGACGCATCGGCATCGAAGGGGGACTCCTCGTCGACGAAATACCCCCGCCACCCGCGTCTGGACTGGCCAACCGTACTCATCTGCCGCATCCTCGCTCGAGCGATTCCGGAAGGGGGCTCTTCCGGGACGTTCGTGCCCGAAAACCGCCCGTCCTTCTAAAAAGGATACCTGAAACCGCGGCCCGAGACCCCGTGGCCACCGTGAACCCGGGCCGACCCATGCGGCCGCCGGTCATTTTCGCCCCTCTCCGATGGATTTTTTGCAGGATTCCGCAGAATAATGAGCGGACGGCTTCACCCCCTTCGGGATACGCCCATGCACCTGTGTCGTCGCGACTGCCAAAGGATCCTGCCCCGGCGAATGGCGGTTCCGGTCTTCTTCTTGATGACCGTCCTCCCAGTGGTCGGCAAAACCCAGCCTCCTCCTGCGGTCCAAGAACTCTCGCTGGAAACCTCGGACGGCATCCGCGTCGCCGCGTGGTACTACCCGGCTGCCACGGAGGCCACCCCGACGGCGACGGTCATTCTCGTTCACGACCTGGGCGGGTCGCACGCGACCGTTGAGGATCTCGCCCGCGCGTTGCAGAAGGCCGGATGCGCGGTGGTGGCGCCCGATCTCCGCTGGCACGGCTCAAGCCGTCCGCGTGCGGCCGCCGCCGGAGCCAGTGGCCCCGGCAGAAGTGAAGCCGCTGCGGCGCCGCAGGTGCTCCGGAAGGCCGATTTCGAGGCGATGGCTGCGTCGGCGGGGGGCCGCGTCCGCGACCAGGCCTCCCAACGCGGTGACCTCGAGGCCGTGCGGCACTGGATCAGACAGCAGGCCGACGCCGGAAAGCTTGACATCGACAGGCTGTGCATCGTCGGCTCCGGGCTCGGCGCCACGCTCGCGGCCATGTGGGTTGCGGCGGACTGGAACTGGCCTCCGACGACAGCCGGGCCACAGGGGAGGCAGGTCCGGGCGATCGCCCTGGTGAGTCCGGCCATGACGCAAAAAGGGCTGCCCATGACCGCTCCTCTCGCCAGCGAGGCATTGCGGTCTGCCGTTCCGGTGCTGGTATTGGCAGGCACCGGCGACCGCGATGCAGGTCGCGTCTTCGACCAGTTCAAGAAGTACAGACCCAAGGAATGGTTTCAGCAGCGGGCCGATCAGACGTCCGAGAAAGCTCGTGAGTTGGACGCCCCCGGCGACGCCTCCGTGTTCTTCATCCAGTGCAAGACCACCCTCTCCGGCGACAAGCTCGTCACCGATCCCACAATCAACGCCAGCGATCAGATCAAGAACTTCTTCGGCATGGCGCTCGCCCGCAAGCCCGACTGACCGTCTCCACACACGGGCCGCTCCGCTGAAACCGGATCCTCTCGAGCCCGGAGCCTCTCGAACTCGGGCGCGGACGTCGCCCGTTCGTGACATCCCGACGTCAGGGCAGCCGCAATTCCATGCCGACGACGAGCAGGTCGGGGCTGCGCAGCCTGTCCCGATTCGCCTGCCAGATCCGGGCGGCGGCCGCCGCATCCCCGTAGTGGCGGGCCGCGATCGACTCCAGCGTGTCGCCCGCGGCCACACGCAGCGTCGCCGGTCGGGAGGCGAAGGCAGGGGCGGGTGGAGGCGGCACCGCCCCGTGCCCCATGCCGTCCCCGGGCTGCAGCCAGCTCGTGGCACCGCCGTGGCTCGGCTCAGCGGCCGCCGGACGAGCCGTGCGCCAGGACGCCGTCGCAGCGGCGTCCGCGGCGGCGGGAGTGGTCGCGGCGAACGAGGGCTCGATGGCGCGACCGTCACCCGCGTGCGCCGAGGGCAGCGTCCACGACGGAGGCATGCGCAGCGTCATCCCGATCGGCAAGAGCTGTGGATCCTGGAGGCGGTCTCGATTCGCCGCCCAGATCGCGGTCGCCGCGCCGGCGGTTCCGTAGACCCGCAGCGCGATGCCGGTCAGATCGTCGCCGTCGCGGACGACGTATGCCGGCGGGGACACGGCCTCGTCAGCCGCGGCGGCCGCGGGCCGGGCCATGGCATGCGTGGACCAGCCGACCGACAGCGGTGGGGGCGACTGGGTATCCAGCAACGGCGGCGGCGGGATGTCGAGGGTCGAGCGGTAGGCGGCATCGAACGTCGGTGGCGCCGGAGCCAGATCTGCCTCCGACCGGGGCAGCGCCGCGGGTGGTGCTGGCGGCAGCCGGGCGGGGGGCGGGGACGCGGCCGGAAACTCCGGCATGAACCCCGCAGGCCGTCCCGCTGCACCGCCCTGGGTCGGAGGATTGCCGGCCGTCAGGGCCATCAGCGGATCGACGCCCCGTGGCAGGACGCCAGCTGGCTGGCCCGCCGGCCCAGGCAGTCCGAAAGCCTCGGAGGCTGCCGCCGGGGCGGGCGGAATGAAAGCCGCCGGCGCGTGCGCCTGCTGCCGCGCCTGCAGGACGACCAGGGCGAACGGCTGGGCCAGTACCGCCCCGCCCGCCACGAGCGACAGCCCCACCAAGATCCGTACGGTGTGGATGATCGGCGACACGCGCACCTCCGGCCGTCCCTGCGGACGAGACGAGCGGCCGCGCACGAACGCGGGCTGCCGCTCCACGCCTCTGGTCGAGTATGCGCCACCTCAGCCCATCGGGCGGGATCGCCACCGCCGCCGCCACCGCCGAATTCGGCACCGCGGGCCGCAGGAGCGGCATCACCGGCATCGCTCGCGCAGCCGGCATCAACCGTGCGCCGTGCGGCTGGCAGCTGCGACCTCTCGTGAGCCGCGAATCGTCAGGCGACAGGCCGAGCCGCCGGACGGCCTGCAGCCTGGTGCTGGCCGAGCCCCGCCCCCTCCTGCAGCCAGAGCACGATCGGGGCAGCGATGTAGATCGTGCTGTACGTGCCGGTCACGATGCCCACGAGCATGGTGAACGCGAAGGCGTGGATGCCCTGCCCGCCGAAGAAATACAGGATGATGGTCGCCAGCAGCGCCGTGCCCGACGTGAGGATCGTGCGGCTCAAGGTCTGGTTCACGGCCTTGTCGATCATGTCGGCGGTCACGAACTGGCTCTTGCCCCGCAATTCCCGCAAGCGGTCGAAGATCACGATCGTGTCGTTGATCGAGAAGCCGACGATCGTGAGCAGCGCCGCCACGACGTCGAGGCTGATCTTGAAGTCGTCGACCAGCGCCCAGCCCAGGAATGGGGCCACGAAGCTGCTCAACGCCAGGCAGGCCACGGCCACGAGCACGTCATGGATGAGCGCCACGACAGCGGCCAGCCCGAAGGCCACGTTCTGGAACCGCACCCAGACGTACAGCACGATCATCAGGAGGCTCGCCAGCAACGCATAGAGCGCGGTCACCTTCGTATTGCCGGCCACCTTGCCGCCGATCGAATTGGCCGACAGGTACACGGGCGTGTCGGACAGCTTGGTCGCCACCCGCTGGACGACGCGGCGGGTCGTTTCCGCGTCGAGCGCCGTGCTCAGCGACCAGTTGCGATAGGGCTTGGTGCGGCTGACCACCGCTCCCTTCGCCGCCCCACCCGGCACGTCCAGCTCGAAGGGAGCGTCAGCCAACCCCTCCGCCTTCAAGGCGTCTTGAATCGTGGCCCGCAGCGTCGGCAGGTTGATCATCTCGGGAAAGTCGAGTTCCACGGCAGTCGAGAGCGCCGCCGCGTCCGCGGGCTGCTTTCCGTCGGCGGCCGCCGTCACCACGTCGCCGAAACCCATCGAGTAGGTCGCCAGCCGCCCCGGAAACACCGCGCGCAGCAGCCGCTCCACCTCGTCGTCGTCGCGAAGCGAGGTGTCGATCTTGTACCGCAGGTCGGGGGCGATATCGGCCCCCGTCACCGCGCTCACCGCCACGTCGGGCAATTCGGCCACCGCCTTGCGCACGTCGGCGATGTCGAGTCCCTGTCCCGGCTTGAAGGCCACCTGCACGCTCGTGCCGCCGGTGAAGTCGATGTCGAAGAGTCCCTGACCGCGCTTCGCCGCCCCCGCCATGCCCAACGCGATGAAGGCCAGCGAGGCGGCGATCGCCGGCCGCACCCAGCGGACGAACTTGAAGTCGGTCGTGTCGAACAGCTTTGCCATCGAGATCTTCGTGAGCCACCGATTCCGCTCGGCGAGGTCGAAGATCACCCGTGCACAAAACACCGCGGTAAAGAGGTTGAGCACGAGCCCGAGGATCAGCGTGACGGCGAACCCCTTGAGCTGATCGGTCCCCATGACATAGAGCACCACCGCGGTGATCAGCGTCGTCAGATTGGAGTCGACGATCGTGGAAAACGCCCTCTGGAAGCCGTTGCGGATCGCCATGCGAACCGCGGCCCCACGTTCGGTCTCTTCGCGCATCCGTTCATAGATGAGCACGTTCGCGTCGACCGCCATACCGACCGACAGCACCAGACCTGCGAGTCCGGCGAGCGTGAACGCAGCCTTGATGGAGATCATCAGCGCGACGACGAGCAGGATGTTGAGCAGCACGGCCAGATCGGCCACGAACCCCGAGAACCGGTAGTACGCGAGCATGAACGCCAGCACGACGATCGTCGCCAGCAGCATCGCACGGGCGCCCGACCGGATCGTGTCGGCCCCGAGCTGGGGGCTGATCTTCTGCTCGCTGATCGGCTCGCTGACGAGCGCAGCCGGCAGGCTCCCCGCGTTGAGCACGCCGACGAGGAAGTCCACGTCGGACTGCTTGAAGCTGCCCGTGATCTGTCCGTCGCTGGAGATCGTGCTCCGCAGCGTGGGCGCCGAGAGCAGCGTGTCGTCGAGCAGGATCCCCAGGCGGCTGGTCAACCGGTTGGACGGATCGGGCTGGTTCTGCCCCGTCAGCGCGCCGAACAGGGCCGCGCCCGAGGAATTGAAGGAAAAATTCACGCACGGCTGCAGGCTGCTGTCGTAGCTGGTGGAGGCCCGCGACAGATACCCGCCGGTCACGTCGAACCGGTCGAGCACGACGAGCACTTCGGTGCGACCGTCGGGCATGGTGCGCGTGACGAGCCCCCGATCCTCGGCGGGGTTGATCTTCGCCGTGTCCAGCTGCACCCAGCGACCGATCTGCCTGCCCCCCTCGCTCACGGTCGTGCCGGGAGACCTCGTTCCCAGTTCGATCACCTGCTTGTGGCGGGGATCCTCCGGATTGGCCGTGATCCGGAACTCGAGCACACCGGCACTCGAGACCACCCGCTTGATGAGGTCGACCTCCGACTGATCGACCTCGGGAACGATCACTTCCAGCTGATCGAGCCCGTAACGCCGGACGGTCACCTCCTTCTGGCCGCCCGGGTTGACCCGACGGCTGACCGCCGCGACCAGCTTGTCCATGTCGATCGGGGCGGAGCGTCCGGCGACCTCGAAGTCGAGCTCGAGGGCGTCACCGACGGACCGGCGGTTCGCGATCCGCACCCGCGCATCCCCGAAGTCAAGCTGCTCGACTCCCTTGAGAAAGGACTCCCGCGCCACGGCGTCGGCGGTATCGAGCCGCACGACGATGCGATTGTCGGCCGTTCGAGACACGGTGCCCAGTCGGCCTTCCTGCCTGGCCAGCAGCTGCTCGATGCGCCCGGCGCACTCGTCCACCTGGCCGGCGGCCTGCCGAGTGGAATCGACCTCGTAGACGAGGATGACGCCACCCTTGAGGTCGATGCCCAGGCGGGGCGGCCAGCCGACCCAGGTGATCACGGCGCCCGCCACGAGGGCGACAAGCACGGTCGCCAGGCGGCCCCAGAGGTCGGAGCACCGCAGGGCCTTCGCCGTCAACCATGCCGCTGCCGTCGGCACGGCGACGGTCAGGAGCGTGATGAACCAGACGGCCCAGGGTTCCTTCCACCATGCGGCGCCGACGGGGGCGTTCGTCGTGACGACGTTGGCGGCCTGCGCAAAGCAGAACTGGATCGCAGCGGGAAACGCGGAAAGAATGTTCATGCCGTTCTCGTTTCAGGGTTCCAAAAGACTATGCGATCGAGGCGGGCGGCGGCGGGCCATGCCCCTGCGACGCCCCGCGGGGGGGAGCGGCTCAACCATCATCGCCGGACGCCCCGGCATCACCGAGCACTTTCGCGACGCTCGACAGCGTGACGGCGATCTTCACGTTGCCGGCCTCGTCGACCCGCAGCAGCACGCGGTCCGCTTCGCGGTCGACGTTTGCCACGGTGCCATAGATGCCCGATGTGGTGACGACGCGGTCGTTCTTCTTCAGTGCCGCGAGCAGCTCCTGCTGCCTGCGCATCCGCTCCCGCTCCGGCCGATAGAGGAGCAGCCAGGCGACCGCCACGATCATCACCATCGGCAGGTAGCTGACGAGCAGCTCCAGCCCGCCCGGCGGCGGGACCGCGTCGGCCGCCAGGAGGACGGCGACGTGCTGAAATGATGGGATGGGCTGCATGACTGCTCCGCAAACCGGCCGACGCTCCCCCGGCCGATGCTCCCGAGGAAGAACCGCAAATGTACGGCGATTCGTGCGTGACGGACAAGCCCGCTGCGTCAATCGCTGGCGCAGCCACCGTCACCGGCCCGTCCGGAATCGGAGCCGTCCGCCGGCTCATCGGCGGCCGCCCCCAGCCGCGCGAGCAGATCGTGCGCCACCGCCTCGAACCGGCCCGCGAGCACCGCGTCGCGGAGTCGGGCGACGAGCCGCTGGTAGAAGGTGAGATTGTGGATCGACGCCAAGACGGGGCCGAGCATCTCGCCGGCCAGGAAGAGATGACGCAGGTAGCTGCGGCCGTGCCGACAGGCGGGGCACGGGCAGCCCTCCTCCAGCGGCCGGGAATCGTGGGCGTGCCGGGCGTTCCGCAGCCGCACCGGGCCGGTGAACGTGTAGGCGAGCGAGTTGCGACCGCACCTGGTCGGGAGCACGCAATCGAACATGTCGACGCCGGCGGCCACCGCCGCGACGATGTCCCGGGGCTGTCCCACACCCATCAGGTAGCGCGGCCGATCGGCCGGCAGGTGCGGCACGGTGCAGCGGAGCGTGCCGACCATCGCTTCCCGCGCCTCGCCGACCGACAGCCCGCCGATGGCGTAGCCGGGGAATCCGAGCGCCCGCAAGCCCTCCGCGCTTTCGTGCCGCAGGTCGGGGTCGAGGCCGCCCTGCACGATGCCGAAGAGCGCCTGACCCGACCGGGCGTGGGCCTCCCGGCACCGGGCCGCCCAGCGCAGCGACCGGCGCATGGCGTCCGCCACCACCGCGCGGTCGTTGGGCAAGGCCACCACGTGGTCCATCTGCATGGCGATGTCGGCGCCGATGCGTTCCTGGATCCGCATCGAGTTCTCGGGGGTGAACGCGACGGGGCTGCCGTCGAGGTGCGAGCGGAAGAAGGCCCCCTCTTCGTCGACCCTCACCTGCCGAGCCAGGCTGAACACCTGGAAGCCGCCGGAATCGGTGAGCGTGGGGCCATCCCAGCCCATGAACCGCGCCAGTCCTCCGGCCCGCTCCACGATCTCCTCCCCGGGGCGGAGGTGCAGGTGGTAGGCGTTGGCGAGGAGCATCCCCGCCCCGGTCTCGCGGACCCGACCGATGTCGACCCCCTTGACCGAGGCCGCGGTGGCCACGGGCATGAATACCGGCGTGACCACGGCGCCATGGGGCGTGACGAGCGTGCCCGCCCGTGCGGCCCCGGCGGTGGCGTCGACGGTGAACGAGAATCCCGGCTGCATGGGGAGCAGACTACCGACTTTGGAAAGGACCCTCGATGCTTTGGGCGGAGCGGGTCGGGGGCACGCGCAGGATACGGTGAATTGGGCGGACCATGTGCCCCGCGATCCCGAACGAGCCCCGGCCTCGATCGGATGTGGTTTTGCAGGAGCGACTCCCCGGCGGCCTGGGCAGGGAGGCGAAGGGGGCGGCGAACGCTCGACGAGCGTGTGGCCGCTGCGGGCTAGGGCGAGGAGACTTTTGCCGCCCCCGAGCCGCTGCTACGGCAAAGTCGAATGAGCCCTCGGGTGAATCCGACGTACGTGCAGCAACGAATCAGAAGATGCCCAGCGCCTCCAGCGAATACCGCACCACGAGGCCCGCCACCACCACGCTCACCATGCTCATGAGCTTCACCAGGATGTTGAGGCTCGGGCCGCTGGTGTCCTTGAAGGGATCGCCGACGGTGTCGCCCACCACGGCCGCCTTGTGCGCGTCCCCCCCCTTGCCGCCGTGCACTCCCGACTCGATGTGCTTCTTCGCGTTGTCCCAGGCGCCGCCGGCGTTGGCCATGAAGACGGCCAGGCAGAAGCCGGTCGTCAGGCCGCCGACGAGCAGCCCCATCACGCCCCCGACGCCCAGCAGCAGGCCGGTGAAGACCGGCACGGCGAGGGCCAGCAGCGACGGCAGGATCATTTCCTTCTGGGCGGCCTTCGTGCTGATCGCCACCGGGGCGGCGTAGTCGGGCGTGTCGGTGCCCGCCATGATGCCCGGCTTCTCACGGAATTGCCGGCGCACCTCCTCGACCATGCCCTTCGCCGCGCGGCCCACGGCCTTCATCGTCAGGGCACAGAAGACGAACGTGCTCATGGCACCGACGAACAGGCCCACGAGCACCTTCGGGTTCATCAACGTCACGTCGTAGAACCGCATGTAGTCCGCCATCGTCGCCTTCTTCACGTCCACGATCCGCCGCTCGCTCTCCCAGGCGGCGGCAGCCTCCAGCGAGGGTGGGATCTCGAACGGCACCCGGCCGCGCAGCTTCGTGAAGCCCGGGATCGCCTTCTGGTCGAGCACCATCATGGTGGCGTTGGATTCCGGCCCGTCTCCGATCCGCACGGCCAGACCGTCGGCCAGCTTCACCCAGTCACCGGCCTTGAGCGCGGCCTCGTTCCCACCGGCGATCCGCTGCGTGCCGTTCCGCTCGTCGGAGACGACGGCCGATCGGCCCCAGCGGTCGAAACCGATCCGCACCTCCTCGACGTAGGCGGCCAGCAAGGCGAGCGCGGTCAGCGCTGCCGATCCGATCGCGAAGCCTTTTCCCGTGGCGGCGGTGGTGTTGCCCAGCGCATCGAGCGCATCGGTCCGCTCGCGCACCACCTCGGGCAGCCCGGCCATCTGGGCGTTGCCACCGGCATTGTCGGCGATCGGGCCGTAGGCGTCCGTCGCCAGCGTGATGCCGAGCGTCGAGAGCATGCCGACGGCGGCGATGCCCACGCCGTACAGGCCGAGCGCGAAGGCGTTGGGGTCCTTGAAGTCGAATCCGTTGGCGAAGCCGAACGACAGGAGCGTGGCGACGCCGGTGATCAGCACCGGCGCCCAGGTGCTCAACATGCCCTCGGCCACGCCGCCGATGATGATCGTGGCGGGGCCGGTGAGGGCCTGGTCGGCGAGTTCCTTCGTCGGCGTGTACTCGTTGCTCGTCGAGTACTCGGTCCACTTCCCGATCAGCCAGCCGGCGACGAGTCCGATGATGACCGACACCGCGACTCCCCAGTACGGCCGGCCCAGCCAGGTGCCGTTCGGCTCCCGCATCAGCAGGAAGGTGATCACGAACGTAGCCACGACGATCGCCGCCGTGGCGAAATTGATCCCCTTGGCCAGCGCCGCCAGCAGCGACTTTTGGGATGAATCCTCCTGCGTCTGCACCTGGTAGATGCCCCAGATCGAGAGGAGCGTGCCCACCGCGGCGATCGCCATCGGCAGAAAGAGCGCCGCCATCTGCATGGAGTAGTTGCCCGGAAAGGCGGCCACGCCCAGGGCCGCCGTCGCCAAAATGCTGCCGCAGTAGCTCTCGTAAAGGTCGGCCCCCATGCCGGCCACGTCGCCGACATTGTCGCCCACGTTGTCGGCGATCGTCGCCGGGTTGCGGGCGTCATCCTCGGGAATGCCGTGCTCGACCTTGCCCACGAGGTCCGCGCCCACGTCGGCCGCCTTGGTGAAGATGCCGCCGCCGACCCGGGCGAAGAGCGCCTGCGTGCTCGCGCCCATGCCGAAGCAGAGCATGGTCACCGTGATCTCCTCGAGCGACAGCGGCTTGAAGCCGAGTCCGGGCACCAGCCAGTAGAGGATGAAGAACCACATCGCGATGTCGAGGAGGCCGAGCCCGACGACCGTCAGCCCCATCACGGCGCCGGAGCGGAAGGCGATCTGCAGGCCCTCGTTGAGGGATCGCTCCGCACCGGCAGCGGTACGGTTGCTGGCGAGCGTCGCCGTCTTCATGCCGAACCAGCCGGCCAACCCGGAAAAGAATCCGCCCGACAGGAAGGCGAACGGCACCCAGGCGCTCTGCACGCCGAGGCCGAAGGCCATCCACATGAGCAGCACGCAGATGGCGAGAAACACCCAGCCAACCACCTTGTACTGCTGCTTGAGGTAGGCGTCGGCGCCGGTGCGGACGTAGCCGGCGATGTCGATCATCTTCTGCGTCCCGGCAGGCTCGTCCGCCATCCAGTTGAAGAACTGCCAGGCCTGCGCGAGCGCCAACGCCGCGCCGGCCACGCCGACCAGCCACCAGAAGCCGTAGGGACCGAACAGCCATTTCCGCTGTTCAGCGTGCGCGGCCGCGTCGGCCGCGAGAGCGGCGGCGGAATTGGCGAACACCATCACGAACACGGTCGCGGACGCGACGAGCGGACGAGGGACGAGTTTCATGACGGGCGCGACTCCACGGAAAGGTGCGAACTCGAGGCCGGCATCACGACGGCATCACCGGCATGGCCATCGCGTTCCGGCGAGGATCGTCCCTGACGCCCACCGGCTGACGACCTGCCGGACGAGAGTGAGGACTCTAATCCTCCCCTGGTGACCGGTCAAACGTCCGGCGACGAGCGGCGGCACGCGGCCCACTTCCTTCCGCGCGGCCTGACCGATTCCGGTCAGGCCGTCTGTTCCCGCCGGCCGCGCACCCGTCGCAGCGGCGACGCGGCGGCCGGCGTCAAACGACCGGTGCCCGGCCGATCGAGTGGTAGACGAAGCCTCTGGACCGCATCTCCGAGGGAGTGAACAGGTTTCGCCCGTCGAAGATGACCCGTGCCCGCAGCCGCTTCGCCATCTCGTCGAAGTCAGGCCTGCGGAAGTCCCCCCACTCCGTGACGATGGCCAGACAGTCGGCACCGTCGAGCGCGTTCAGCGGCCCTTCGGCATAGGCGATACGGTCACCGTAGATGGCCCGCACGTTGGGCATCGCCTCCGGATCGTACACGGTCACGTCCGCTCCGCCCGCGAGCAGCCGCTCCAGCAGGTCGATCGCCGGAGCGTCGCGGACGTCGTCGGTTCGAGGCTTGAACGCCAGCCCCCAGACGGCGATCCGTCGGCCCGCGAGCCGGCCGCCGAAGTGCGCGGCGATCTTCTCGCCGAGCACCTGCTTCTGGGCGAGGTTCGTCTCGTGTACGGCCAGGAGGATCCGCGGCGCGAGGCCCCGGTCGCGGGCCATGGCCGACAGCGCCTGGACGTCCTTCGGAAAGCAGCTGCCGCCGTACCCCGCGCCGGGAAACAGGAACGCGAATCCGATGCGGCTGTCATGGCCGATGCCGCGACGGACGTCGTCGATGTCGGCCTCCATCCGCTCGCAGAGATTCGCCACCTCGTTGATGAAGCTGATCTTCGTGGCCAGCAGCGCGTTGGCCACGTACTTCGTCATCTCGGAGCTCTCGGGCGACATGACCAGGAACGGATGCTCGGTCCTCAAGAACGGCTGATAGAGGCTGCGCAGGATCTCCCCGACGGCCGGCGACCGGACGCCGACGACCACGCGATCGGGTTTCTGGAAATCCTCGATGGCGGCTCCCTCCTTGAGAAACTCGGGATTGCTCGCCACGTGGCAGTCCCTTCCTGTCCGCTCCTTCAGCCGCCGCTCGATCCCGGCGCACGTGCCCACGGGAACCGTGCTCTTGGTCACGACGACCGCCTGTGGGTCGAGGTGCGGCGCTATGGAATCGACCACCTTCCACAGGGCCGACAGGTCGGCGGATCCGTCCGCGGCCGGCGGCGTGCCCACGGCGAGGAAGACGACGTGGGCGGTGCGGACGCCGGCGGCAGCATCCGTGGAAAACATGAGCCGGCCCGCTTTCGCGTTGCGGACCACGAGTTCCTCGAGGCCGGGTTCGTAGATCGGGATCGCACCGCGGTTGAGCTGCGCGATCTTCTCGGCATTGATGTCCAGGCAGGTGACGGTGTTGCCGCTGTCCGCAAAACACGTGCCGGTGACGAGGCCGACGTACCCGGTGCCGACGACTGCGATCCTCATGCGTAGCGATCCTGCGAAAAAGCCCTGCTCCGCACAGTGCGGTGGCGATGCCGGCTAGTGTAATTGGCCGCACTGGCGGCGAAAGAACCGGGAATTCCCGCCGAACTGCCACCTCGTCGTCAGAGCCCGATCCGCCGTCGTCCCCACGCGGCGTGCCCGTTCCGGCAGCTCCTGACGTCGGGAACGTCAGCCGGTGGCCGGGCCGCCGGCCGGGTCGCCGTCGGACGGCTCCACGGTGTCGGTGGCCTCTTCGGCTTCTCCGGCGGGCACCGGCACCACGGCGGCCAGAACGTCACCCTCGTCCAACCGCATGATCCGCACGCCTTGCGTGTTGCGGCCGATGGGCTTGATCTCGCGGACGTTCACCCGCTGGATCTTGCCACGGGCGGTCATCATCAGCACCTGATCCTCGTCGCGGACCGCCACGACGGCGACGACGTGGCCGTTCCGCGCCGTGGTCTTGATGTCGCGGATGCCCTTCCCACCGCGATGCTGGGTGCGGTAGCGCATGCCGCTGGAATCCGCCTCCGACTCCGCCTCTTCGGAGGACACGTCCGCGGTCTCTGCCTCGGCCGCCTCCCCTTCCTCGCCCGGTGCCGTGCCGGCCACCGGCGTGCCCGCCCCGAACGGAGTCCGCTTGCCGTAGCCGTTTTCGCATACGGTCAGCAGCGTCGCGTCGGGCTCCGCCACCACCATGCCGACGAGCCTGTCACCCGCGCCCAGCTTGATCCCGCGCACGCCGCTCGTATCGCGGCCCATGGGCCGGGCGTCCGATTCCGGAAACCGGATCGCCATTCCCTTGGCCGTCGCGAGGATCAGTTCGTCGCCGGGCTTCGTCACCACGGCATCGACGAGTTCGTCCCCCTCGCGGAGCTTGACCGCAATGAGTCCCTTGGTCCGCCGCCTGCGGTACTGTTCGAGCGCCGTCTTCTTCACCACGCCACCGCGGGTGGCGAGCAAGAGGTACTGATCCGGATCCTCGAACCCGGAGACGGCCCGGCAGTCGGCGACCTTCTCGCCCTGTTCGAACTCCAACAGGTTGACCAGCGCCCGCCCCTTGGCATCCCGCGCCAGCTCCGGCAGCTCGAACACCCGCATCGAGAAGACCTTACCAAGCGTCGTGAAGACGAGCAGCCAGTCGTGGGTGCTGGCCACGAAGAGGTGCTCGATGGGATCCTCCTCGTCCGTCCTCGCACCGGTGAGCCCCTTGCCGCCGCGCCGCTGGGCCCGATAGACGTCGGCCGGTGTCCGCTTCACGTAGCCGGCGCGGCTGATCGTGACGACCATCGTGGCTTCCGTGATCAGCTCCGCCATGTCGCGGATGTCGGCCGCCTCGCCACTGATCTCCGTGCGCCGCTCGTCCGCGTGCCTGCTCTCGAGCTCGACGAGCTCCGCCCGGATCAGCGCCCGGATGTTGGCCTCGCTGGACAGGATCCTCCGGAACTCGCCGATCTTGCCGAGGAGCTCGCGATGCTCGGCGCCGAGCTTCTCCTGCTCGAGATTCACGAGTTGGCCGAGCGTGAGCCGCAGGATCGCGTCGGCCTGCACGGGCGAGAGCCCGTAGGTCTCCGAATCGCCGCGCTCCTCCTTCATGATGGCGAAGCCCTCGGGCCCGAGCGCCCGTTCCAGGAGCGCCGCCGGCGCCTGGATCTGCACGAGCCGCTCCTTCGCCTCCGCCTGCGACTTGGAGCTGCGGATGATCCGGATGACTTCGTCGATGTTGGCCAGCGCGACCAGCAGTCCTTCGACCGTGTGCTTGCGGCTGCGGGCCCTGGCCAACAGGTGCTGCGTCCGCCGGCGGAGCACCGCAGTGCGATGCCGGAGAAACTCCTCCAGCATCATCTTCAGCGAGAGGATACGGGGCTTGCCGTCGACCAGCGCCAGAAAGATCAGGGAGAACGACGTCTGCAGTGGCGAGAACTGGTACAGCTGGTTGAGGACCACCTCGGGATCGGCGTCTCGCTTGAGCTCCAAGATCAGCCGCACGGGCTCTTTGAGGTCGCTCTCGTTACGGATCGCGGAGATTCCCTTGATGCGATCGTCGTTGACGAGCTCGGCGATCTTCTCCTCGATCGCATCGCGGGTCTGCTGGTACGGGATCTCCGTGACGACGATCCGGCTGCGGTTCTTGGCGAACTCCTCGACGTGTGCCCGGGCGCGCAGCGTGATCGTGCTGCGTCCTGTGAGGTATCCCCGTGCGAGCGCTTCGCGGCCCATGACGATGCCCCCCGTGGGGAAGTCGGGGCCGGGAATGATCTGCAAGAGTTCCGCCATCGAAGCGTTGGGGGTGTCGATCAGCTTGATGAGCGCCCGGCATACCTCGCCGAGGTTGTGGGGCGGGATGCTCGTGGCCATGCCCACCGCGATGCCGCCGGCACCGTTGACCAGCAGATTGGGGAAGCGGCTCGGCAGTACTACGGGCTCGCTGTTCCGCTCGTCGTAGGTGGGGACGAAGTCGACCGTGTCGAGTTCGATGTCGTCGAGCATCATCGCCGCGATCGGGGACAGGCGGGCCTCCGTATACCGCATCGCGGCGGCGGGCAGGCCTGCGATCGAGCCGAAGTTGCCCTGCTTATCGATGAGCACGTGCCGCATGTTCCATTCCTGGGCCATGCGGACGAGCGTGGGGTAGATCACGCTCTCGCCGTGCGGGTGGTAGTTGCC
>Ga0075471_10001244_pt1 | contig 16616 bp, 15 predicted proteins | sample DEB19_08_DNA_2_FD_74787 | JGI IMG/M metagenome (GOLD analysis project Ga0075471, IMG submission 74787) | Aqueous microbial communities from the Delaware River and Bay under freshwater to marine salinity gradient to study organic matter... | ecosystem: Environmental > Aquatic > Marine > Coastal ... | reverse complement strand
TGCGAACTGGGACGCGGTCTGCGTAGACGCGAGAAAAACGCCACCGAAGGGGGTGCGGGGCGTTTCGAGAAAACCGCTCCGGACGCCCGGGCCGCTCCTCCCGAGGCTCACGAGTCGCTCGTCAGCCGGAAGACCGGTGCGGAAGTGCCATTGACCGGGCTATCCTTCACTCTCAACACGGCGAGCGTGCTGGCGGCGGATATGAGCGGATCGGCGAACGCGTTTCGATCTTCGTGAAGGGTCGCGTCTGGTACGCAAACCATCAGGAAGGCCCGAAGCAAAAGCGCACGAGCCTCCGCACCCGCAACCACGAAGTGGCGCGGCAGAAGGCCCGGGCGATTGAGGCCGAACTGTCGGGGGCGGTGCCGCGGCAGGCCGGCACGTTCGACATTGCCGCCGCCGTGCAGGCCTACATCGACTGGCAGGACTCCAATGACCGGGCCCCGAAGACCATGGTCAAGTACCGCGACGTTCTCACCCGATTCGCCGCTCACTGCCGCGATGCCGGCGTGCGGCTCATGCACGCGATCACGACGCAGACAGTCGATGAGTTTGCCATCCGGCGGCGGCGCGACGGCATGGCCGCCAAGACGATCTACACCGAGCTGACGGTGGTCAGGCAATGGCTCAACTTCGTCGTTTCCCGCCGGATGCTCGCCGCCAGCCCGGTCGCTGGCACGAAGCTCGTGAAGCCGAAGCCAGGCCCCCGCGACTACTGGCGGCAGGAGCAGCTCGACGCGATCGTGGAGGCCGCCAGAGGGCCCTATAAGGCCGCTTTCGTCCTGATGGCCGAGACCGGCATGCGGATCGGCGAGGTCGTCCACCTGACGCACGACGACCTGACGCTGACTGGGCCGACGCCCGTCGCCCATATCCGGCCGAAGGAGGTCGTGCCCGGTGCCCGGCCCTGGCGGCCCAAGAACGGCGAGCAGCGGGCCGTGCCGCTCTCGCCCCGGGCCGTTGCCATGCTCCGGGACCTACCCCGCCGCCGCCGCTGGGTGATCGACCGGATGGACGGCACCGCCGCGAAGGCCAACCTGCCGGCCAACGACCGCCACATCCTTGCCTACCTCAAGACCGTGCTGGCGAAGCTCGGCCTCGAGGGCACGAACCACAAGTTTCGGCATTCCTTCTGCACGATCGCCGTCCTTGCCGGTGTGGACTTCTTCACGCTCCGCCGCTGGGTCGGCCACATCGACGAGGAGGCGCTCAAAATCTACGTCCACATCGCGGACGAGCAGGCCCAGGTGACCATGCGGCAGCTGGCCGAGCGCCGCCAGGCTGCCGGGCCTGCCGCCAAGCCCGCCCGAGGGCGGAAGGGCATCAGCACAGTTTCAGCACAGTCATGGAGGTGAACAATGACGCGCTGCTCGAAGAGCCTTGGAAACAAGGCATGTTCGATTCGACGTTCTTCACCAAACGGAGAGGGCGGGATTCGAACCCGCGGTCCAGCTTTTGACCGGACACGTCTTTAGCAAAGACGCGCATTCGACCACTCTGCCACCTCTCCAACTCCGCGAAAACTCCCGTGGACGAGGGGCGTGATCGCCGCTCTATTCTGGACCGCGAACCACGGTCCCGCAAGGAGGCGGCAGCAGACCATGACGAATTTCGCCCGACTGTCTGGCACGCTCGCGATTCTTGCTGCAGTGGCGCCGGGAACGCCGCTCGCTGCTGCCGAGCATATGGCGGCGGCACACGCCACCATCCAGGCCGCCGATGCCAGCCGCCACGTGCATGCGCTCGCCGACGACGCCCTCGAAGGCCGTGAGGGCGGCAGCCGTGGGGGCCGGGCCGCCGGCGCCTACATCGTGACGGCGCTCGAAAAACTCGCCCTCCAGCCCGCCGGTGACAACGGCACCTATTACCAGGGCTTCGGCAGCATGCGAAACATTCTGGCCCTCGTGCCGGGCAGTGATCCCACGCTCGCCCACGAATTGGTGGTCGTCGGCGCGCACTACGACCACGTGGGCTACGGCAACGCGAGCAACAGCTACGGCCCGACCGGCTACATCCACAACGGCGCCGACGACAACGCCTCCGGTGTCGCCGGGCTGCTCGAACTCGCCGAGGCGATCGGCCACCTGCCGAGCCGGCCACGGCGATCGCTCCTGATCGCCTTCTGGGACGGCGAGGAAAAAGGCCTGCTCGGGTCGTACCACTTTCTGCGTGTTCGGCCTGCAGCCCTGGCCCCCTTCACGGTCGTGTTTTCCGTGAATCTCGACATGATCGGGCGGCTCCGCGGAGAGCGGCTCGAGGTCTACGGCGCCCGGACGGCAGCCGGCCTGCGCATGGCCTGCCTCGAGGCGAATGCGCGGGCGAATCTCGAGCTGGTCTTCGACTGGGAGATCACCGACGACTCCGACCACTATCCGTTCATCGCCGCGAAGATCCCCACGGTGATGTTCCACACGGGCTTGCACGATCAGTACCACCGGCCGAGCGACGACACGCATCTCGTCAACTTCTCGGGGATCGAGCCCGTGACCCGGCTCGTGCTCGACTTCGTGACCGCCCTCGCCGACGACCCGCGGCCGCCGCGGCCGTTTCGCGGGCAGTGCCGGGCGGAGTCGGCCGCGACGAAACGGGGGCTCGAGATGCCCGCCGCCGAGATGGTGACGTCGGGCCCGCGGCCACGCTGGGGCGTCGGCACGCGAGGCGATGCATGCGAACCAACTGCGCCGATCGTCGTGCGCGTCACGGCGGGCTCGCCGATGGCCGCCGCCGGGGTGATGCTTGGCGACAGGATCGTGGCGATCGACGGCATGCCACTCGTCGATCAGCAGGACATGCTTGCGAAACTCTCGGCAGCCGCTGACCGCGTCGAGATCGACGTCGATCGCAAAGGCCGCCGGCTGCGGCTCGAGGTGAACGCCGCGGCTGGAATCGCGCGATAGGCGCTCGGCGCGAACCGTTCAGGCGAGGACGGTCTCAGTCGTCGTCGTCATCTTCCTCGTCTTCATCCTCGTCCTCGTCGTCCTCCCACTCCTCGTCGTCGTCTTCCCAGTCCTCGTCCTCGTCTTCGTCCGACTCCTCGTCCTCGTCTTCATCGTCTTCTTCTTCGTCGTCGTCCTCGACCTCTTCCCACTCCTCGTCGTCGGCATCGAGGTCGTCCTCGTCTTCATCCTCGTCGTCGAGTTCGTCTTCGTCTTCGTCGTCATCGAGTTCGTCTTCGTCCTCGTCGTCATCCTCGTCTTCGTCCTCGTCGCCACGGGCAACGAGCGTGCGGTCGTCGGTTCCGGGAAGGGCGGCCCAGTCGAAGAGTTCCTCGGCGGCCATCAGGTCGGGGAGTTCGTTCCAGGAGAACACATCGGCGGCCAACACGTCTTGATGTCCTCGCGGATTCGCAACGATCGTCACGGAAAAAGCTCCTCGGTGGGGACGGAATTTCGAACGGGCCTGAAAAGTGTGTCGCCCCGCTGCCAGAAGTGCAAGGGTCGCGGCGGCCCGAATTTCAGGCCGACGGACCGGGCTCGGCCGGGGCGGGGCCGTCGCCGGGGGGCGGGCTTGACGATTCCAGCACCGGCAGGTCTTCGATCCGGGCCAGCCCGAAGGCCTGCAAAAACCGGTTCGTCGTCTGGTACACGTGCGGTCGGCCGAGGTCTTCGGTCCGGCCGCCGATCGCGACAAAATCCCGCTCCAGCAGCTGGCGCAGCATTTCCTCGCAGCCGACTCCCCGGATCGCCTCGATCTCCGCGCGGGTCACCGGCTGCCGATACGCGACGATCGCCAGCGTCTCCATGGCCGCGGCGGAGAGCCGGTTTTCCGACGGCTTGGCCAGGAGCCGGCGGACCCACGGGCCGAGCGCCGGGCGGGTGAGCAGTTGAAATCCGCCGGCGATCTGTTCGATCCGGATGGCCGAGCCCGCGTCGTCTTGGAGCCGGCGCAGTTCTTTGAGCAGCGCGCGGGCCTTCGTGCCATCGGCAAGCCTGGCCAGCTTGGCGAGGCGGCGTGGCGACAGCGGCTGCCTGGCGATGAACAGCGCGGCTTCGAGACGCGCGAGGTCTTCGGATCGCTTCTGGAGGCCGGGGGCGAGCGGTTCTGCCGCCGGCTTCGCCCGGCGCCGCGGCTGCGGGCGGCGCGGGCGCCGCGGAGGTGTTGGCAGCGGAGGAGTCCAGATGCGCAGCGCCGTGCGGCCACCGAGGCTGCCGGGAAGCCCGCGGGAGTTCTTCGGCTTTTTGTGCATGGGCGGGTTCGTGCGGCGGAATTCAGCGCAGGCCGGGCTGCCCGGCGGCGCGCGAGGTTCGCAGCGGATTGTCGGCATCGGGCCGTGTTGCCAGCCGGTGCTTCCAGAACTGCACCTGGCCATGCAGGTTTTTCAACGCCACGATCGGGTCGGGGTTCGACGATTGGAACACGCGCTGCAACTGCCCGGAAGGATCCGCAGGCACCCGGCACGAGCAGCGGTAGGCCGCCCCCTGCATCATCGGCACGCACTCGATCGACACGGCCCCGAGCGCCCGCAGGCGGTCTTCCAACATCGTCCGCGAGAGGGCAGCGTCGGTCGCGGCGCCCGCTTGCTGCGGTACCACCAGCGACACGGTCGCCGCCGCTGTCTCCTGCGCCGGCGCGGCGGATGACGCCACGGGCACCGGGGCCGCAGGCTGTGGGGCGACGGGTTGGAGGGGCGGCTCAGGCTCACGCGACGGTGGCTGGGGAGATGCAGCCGCCACCGGCGGGGCGACCGGCGGCACAGGTTCGGGCTGCCGCATGGGTGACGCGGCGGGCGTCGCACCGCGCGCGAATCGTTGCACCGCCAGCCGCCATTCCCGCGGCACCTTGTGCGAGAACATCGCGACGAGAGGGACGACCGCCATGCAGGCGAACAGGATGCACGAGCGAAATTTCATCACACAGGTCTCGGCCACGAACGGTGCTCCGAGCGATGGGAATCGGGGGAAGGAGGGTAGCGGGGTGAAGGCCGCGTCACAATCCTGACTTCGACGCGTCCCGGCCGCCTGTGGGCCGCGAGCTACGGGCCCGGATTGGTGACGATCGCGCGGCGCTCGGGCGGGGTGTCTGCGGCGCCCGCGGCGAAGTGCGGGATGCCCGGGGCGTAGTCGATCGGTGTCGTCTGGCGGCCGCGGGCCACGATCTCCCGGATCGCATCCTGCACGACCAATTTCTCCAACTGCGGCCGCAGTGTCTCCGGACGCGCGTCGCCCGGCTTCAGGTCGGTCACCCGCACGATGTGCACGCCGAACGGCGTGACGAACGGCTTCGAGATCTCCCCCTTCGCCAAGGCGAACGCCTGCCGGGCAAACTCCTCGTCCATCGTGCCGTGCCTGGGGAAATATCCAAGATCGCCCCCCTGGCGACGGCTCGGGCCCGCCGAATGCTTGAGGGCGGCATCGGCAAAGCTGATCGTGCCCTGGAGGATGTCGGTGCGCAGCCGTGCGGCCCGCCGTTCGAGGTCGGCGAGCGCCTCGGCACCGCGCCCCGGGTCGGGCCGCAGCACGATGTGGCTGACGCGCACGAGCGTGCCGTCGAGATCACGCCGATGCTTCGTGAAGGCCGCTTCGAGCGCGGCGCTCGTGAGTTGCGGCAGCAAGAGCTTGTTGAGGGCGATCTCCAGCCGGATCTGGTTGCGGAGCGACGTCTCGTCGCGGCCCGACTGCGCCAGGAACGTCTCGATCGGAATCCGTCGGTCGGCGAGCTGGCCCCGCATGCGCGTGATGATCTCGGTCACCTCGTCCTCGTCGACGGTGATCTGCTGGGCCTCGACCTCGCGGCGGAGCAGGCGTTCGTCGACGAGCTGCTCCACCGTCTCGGCCATCAGTCGCGCCTGGCGTTCCGGGTCGAGGAAGCGGCCCTGGGCGACGCGGCGCACCGCGGCGTCGACTTCCGACTGGAAGATCGGCGTGTCTCCCACCTTCACGGCCACGCTGGCCCCCACCGACGCCGAGGGGTCGGTGGAGTCGCCGTCGGCCGCCATGCACGGCGCAACGAGCCTTGCGCCGATGGCGAATGCCCCGAGGAAGGCGCGCACCGCTGGGCATGGAATGATCACAGGGCGACGCGATGCCGTGCGGAAAGCCATGACATCCGTATCGTAGGGCATGCCCGCGTCGACCGACAGCCTGGTGATGCCGCCGCAGGGCGGGATCGTTGCTGGTGGACGAGGGCCGTTCGCGGCACAATACCCGCCATGCCCCGGATCGCGATCAGCCTGTGCGGAGAAGGCCGTGGCCATGCCACGCGGATCGCCACGCTCGCCGAGCGGCTGCGCGAGCGGCATGAATTGCTCATCTTCACCTCGGCCGACGCCCTCGAATTTCTGTCGCGCCGCTTCGCCGGCGATGCCCGGATTCGCGTCGTCGGCATTCCAGGCATCGTCTTCCAATACAGTGGCGGCCGGCTCGATGTGACGCGGTCGATCGCCACGGGCCTCGACTACCAGGCCCGCCAGCTCGGCCCGCTCGTCGACCTGCTTCTCAAGGAGCTCGACGACTTCGGGGCCGACCTCGCCGTGACCGACTTCGAGCCGGCGCTGCCCCGGGCCGCCGCTCGCAAGGCCATTCCGCTGGTCAGCGTCGATCACCAGCACTTTCTCCTGGCCTACGACCTCTCGTCGCTCCCCTGGTGGCTGCAGTGGCAGGCGTGGCTCATGAGCCACGCGGTCTGGATGTATGTGACGGAGGCGACCGACACGGTCGTGTCGGCGTTCTTTCGCCCCCCGCTCAAGCGCGGCTGGGAGCACGTGGTGCAGGTGGGGCCCCTGTTGCGTGCCGAGGTCGCCCGGGCGGCTCCCGGCGACGAAGGCTTCGTGCTCAGCTACCTGCGCAGACACACGCCCTTCGCGGCGCTCGAGACGCTCGCCGACTGCGGCCTGCCGGTGCGGGTGTATGGGCTCGGCGAGCGGGATCCGCTGGGATCGGTGTCGTTTCACGCGATCGACGAGCAACGCTTCGTCGAAGACCTCGCCGCGTGCCGTTGCCTGGTGTCGGCCGCCGGCAACCAGTTGATCGGCGAGGCGCTCCATCTCGGCAAGCCGATGCTGCTCCTGCCCGAGCGGGCGCATGCCGAGCAACTCATGAACAGCCACTTCCTCGCCGGGATGGGCTGCGGCGACTTCACGCTCCTCGAGCAGGTGACCACCGCCCAGGTCCACGGGTTCATCGACCGGCTCGACACGTTCCGCCCGGCCCTCGCGGCCGTGGCAGGCCGGCTCGACGGCACCGACGAGGTCGTGCGTGTCATCGAGCATCGGCTCGCGGCACCACCGAGCCTTCCGGCGCCAGATGCCGCACCAGTGCCGGCACCATCGCCCGCAGGGCCCGTCCACGGTGGCTGATCACGGCCTTCACGGCGGCTGAAAGTTCGCCGAACGTGCGGTGGTATTCCGGCACGATGAACAGCGGGTCGTAGCCGAACCCTCCCGCGCCGCTCGCGGCCTCGGCGATGATCCCGCTGCACGTGCCGGACGACGTGGTCACGATCACCCCGCCGGGCTCGGCAAGGGCCGCATGGCAGGCGTAGTGGGCCGAACGGGCCGCACCACGGTGGCGCGCGAGCCGTTCCAGGAGCAGCGCGTTGTTCGTGGCATCGGTGGCCGCCGCACCGGAAAACCGTGCCGAGTAGACCCCCGGCGCACCGCCGAGCGCGTCGACCACGAGGCCGCTGTCTTCGGCCAGCACCCAGGCCCCGGTGGCGCGGGCCTGCGCGGCCGCCTTGAGGGCGGCGTTCTCCGCGAACGAGCTGCCCGTCTCCTCGACGTCGACCGCGCGCGGCTCGTCGGCGAGCGATCGGCAGTGGATGCCCAGGGGCGCGAGCAATTCGGCGAGCTCACGCAGTTTGCCCGCGTTCGTCGTGCCGAGAAGCAGCGTTGGACGGTCTGCGTCCATCACTGCCAGCCGCCGGGCGTGCGGGGCACGTCGATCGGCTTCGGCTTCACGTCGAGCAGGATGCCGTCGATCACGCGCGGCATGACGCTGCCGGTGGCGAGCTTCGTCGGGTCGGGGCCGAGTTCCCGGATGATGCGGGCCACCTCGGGGTTGACCGCGGCGGCGCCGTTGGCCTGCGGAACGGCCAGCTGGTCGATGCTGCCCACGCAGACGATGCTCGATTCGCGGTCATGGAATTCCCACGCCTGCCAGCCCGCCCGGCGCAGCGACTCGGTCAGCCTGTGGGCCTTGTCGGCTGCATCGGCGAGCCGGCTCTCCAGCTTCACGTCGTCGTCACCGGATGCGATCGCCTTCTGGTCGAACGTGCCCGCCCCGGTGAACGTGGCCACGCGGACGGAGTAGCGTCCGGGGCAGTCGAGAAGACTATGGGTGACGTCGGCGTTCATCTCCACGACGAACGAATCGACCTCCTGCCGCGTGAAATAGTCCTCGGGCAGAAGCGGATTGGGAATCACGAAGGCCAGGTGCATCGGCCCCTTGGCGGCGTTTTTGTCGAGCCCGATCATCCTGCGAAAGTCGGCGAATGACCGGCTCTTGCCCGCGTCGCCCGTGAGCGCCTTCGGTTGCAGACCCTTGATCGTGGTCAGGAGTTTCTGGCCGCGCGGATCGTCGAACGAGGCGAAGTCGCCGACCAGCACGGCCACCTCGACCACCTGTTCGGAGTTGGCATACCGCATCTTCTTCGGCGAGCCGTCGGGGTTGAGGCCGAGGCCCTGCTGCTTGCCGGTGTAGTCGAACGACTTCTCATGCGTGTAGGCCTTGAGCTTGTGATCGCGCCGCAGTTCCTGCACGAGCCGCCGGGCGTCTTCGCGGGCGCCCTCGCCGCGAAACGTGGCGGCGAGCACGAGCCAGGGGCCGTCGCGCTCGGCGAGGGGAAACATCGCGTCGACCGGCATCTCCGCCGGCGAAAACCACGCGGTCGGCAGCCAGCCGCTCTGGGCCTGCGCCCCGGCCGGGGCGGCGAGCGCCCCGAGGGCGACGACGAGGAACGATGCGAGCGGCTGCCGAAAGCGGGCGGTGAACAGGCTCGGATGGTGCATGGGGAGCATGGGAATGAGGGTCCGCGCCGGAGCGTGAAACGGCGGGACGGTAGCGAACACACCGCCTCCGGCACCAGACCGATTGCCCCCCGGGGAAAGTGGAGAAGAATGGGCTGTATGGAGCGTGCTTCGGACCGCCGTGTGCCCGTGGGAATGATCGTCGCTCTGGCGGCGGTATGGCTCACGATCCTGGTCGTGCCGCCCGCGATCCTGCTCAGCCAGCGGTCGGCGTGGCTGGCCGCCCTCGAGCGGCCCGAGGCCCAGGCCGGATGGGACGAATTCCGCGACGCGATGCGCGAACAGACCGGCCGCCAGGGCCCGGTGCAGCGCAAGGTGCCCAAGAGCCCGGAGCCGCCGCTGCGCGTGTGGCTGCGCGACTACATCTGGCTGGCCATCGCGGCCTGGCTCGTGCTGGGCGGCGCACTCGGTCTTTTCACCGGCGTGCTCGTCGTCGGGGCCGCCACGACCACCGCCGGGCCGGCGTCAGCGGCCGAGAATCAGGCGGCCAGTGACCGCGACGACGAAAAACAGGACGACCGTGATGCCGAGGACGCCGAGCAGCGAGTACACGGAGGATGACCCTTTGCCTGATGCGTGAGACGGAGGATTCGTCTTGCGATGGTACGCATCATCGGCGGCCAGTCAACTTCCGGCCGAGCGGCGGAAGATGTCTTCGGGCAGGGCGCAGAGCGCCGTGCGGCCGACATCGTCGAGCGTCCGCCGCTGTCCAACCGTGTTCCACGGGGTGACATCGGCCAACTCGGGCATGATCTCGAGAATCTGGTCCACGAGCATGTCGACGATGCGCCCGACGGGAGTGCCGCGGGTGCGCTCGCGGAGGGCGGCCGCCGTCTTCATGAGCTTCACCATGCGCGATCGCTCGAGCACGGGGCCCGACAACTGGCCATCGGCCTCGACGAGGAGTTCGGCGATCGGCACCTCGAGCACCTCCTGCCAGCGCATCACTTCCGAGATGCGGAGGTCGCAGTCGGGCTGCTCCTGACGACGCACGACGGCCATCTCGATGCCGAGCCGCCGGGCGACGTTGCGCAGGGTGACTCCCTGACGTTGCCGCACGTCGGCGATCCGGTGCATGCGTTTCCCACGGCGCGATGGCACGCGCCGCTCACGCTGCGCTCCGGCGAGCGGGCCCGAGTCGATCGCCGCCCGGGCCGCTTCGGAGTGCCCGCTGTCGGCAACGGCGAACGGATCGTGATCATCGAAGTCGTCGTCGCACTCGGCGGCATAGTCGACGGTGGCCATCAGACCCTCCTTCATCTGGACGTGCCGGATCAGCGAGCCCGGGCCGGCACCGGCGTGCGTGTCGCGGCCGCGGGTCGCCGCGGTGAGAGATGTACGCAGGGGGGGCGATGCGCGTTCGCGCGGAGCGAAAAATTTTCGGTGCGGGCCGGGCGGCCGCCTGACGAATCCTGCCTGGTTGCCCCGCTCTGGTAGCCTGACGCGCTCCGCCCGGAATCGAAACGCCCGAACTCGACAGGAACCACCCATGCCCTCCGACGCCCCCGCCACGTGGCTCGATGCCGGCTCCAGGACCAGCGTGGCCGTGCGGGGCCCCGATGCAGCCCGATTCATCGACGGCTTCACCACGGCGGCGGTCGGGCCGCTCGAGGTGGGCTTCGGCACGGAGGGGTTCTTCGCCGACGCCAAGGGATGGGTGCTGGCCCTGGCCGCGATCCTGCGCACCGAAGACGGCGTGTGGATCGACGCCTTCCCCGGCGGCGCCGTGTCGCTCGCCGAGCATCTGGAGCGGTATCACATCCGTGAACGGCTCGAGATCGCCGACGAGACCGCCGCCCGCACGAATATCGTGGTGACGGGTGCCGCGGCGCGGGCCGCGCTTGAAGCGATCGGTGGGGTGGACATGCCACGCGAAACGTGGCGCCACGTGCGGGGCACGATCGGCGGCGTGTCGGTCGCCGTCGTCGCGGTGCCGTGGGCCGGGCCGGGAGGCTGCCTCCTCCAGGTGGCGATCGCGGATCGACCACGGCTCGTGGCGGCCCTCGAGGCCGCGGGCGTCTCGGCAGCCGGCGCGGAAACGCTGGACCGACTGCGGATCGAGCAGGGCTGGCCGGCGCCGGCCGACATCGCGGCGAAGACCCTGCCGCAGGAACTCGATCGCGACGCGACGGCGATCTCGTTCACGAAGGGCTGCTATCTCGGCCAGGAGACGGTCGCCCGGCTCGATGCGCTGGGGCATGCCAATCGCCGGCTCGTGGGCCTCGTCGCCGCCGGGGCGATCGAGCCTGGCGCGACCGTCTGCGCCGCCGGGGCGGCGTGCGGGGTGATCACGTCGGCGTGCGTGTCGTCGCGAGCCGGCGGCTGGCTGGGGCTGGCCATCCTGCCGGTGAAGGCCTGCGGGCAGGATGTCGCGCTCGATGCGGGTGGCGTGCCCGTGCAGGTGATCGATCTGCCGCTTGCCGAATCGGATGCCGCACCAGCGCCGCCCACGCAACGTGGCGGCGAAGTCGTGTTTACGGCGCGACGGTTTCGCGTGGTGCGGATCGCCGAGCCGGCGGTGGCGCGTGATCGTGAAGTCGTGGAGCATCCCGGAAGCGTCGTCGTGCTTCCACTGGTGGATCGCGATCAGGTCTGCCTCGTGGAGGTGGTGAGGGTGGCGGTCGGGGCGACGCTGCTCGAATTGCCCGCCGGGACGCTCGATCGCGTGGAGACGCTCGCCGATGCGGCCGCCCGCGAACTCGCCGAGGAGACCGGCTACCGGGCGGGCCGTCTCAAGAGCCTCGGGGCGCTCTGGATGTCGCCCGGCATCCTGCACGAGCGGATGCACCTGTTCGTGGCCGAGGATCTCGTGCCGGGGCCGCAGGCGCTCGAGCCGGGCGAGCAGATCCGGACGCGCGTGGTGCCGATGGCGGAGGCGGTGGCCATGTGCCTCGACGGCCGGATCGAGGATGCGAAGACCGTGGCGGCCCTGCTCCTCTGGGCGGCCCGCGGGCGGGATCAGGCCTGTGGGACGGTCGCCGGCGCCTGATGGCTCGGTGTGCGGTCGAGCAGGAAGAGCAGGCCGCCGATCAGGCCGTTGGCGATCGTGGTCAGGAACCAGAGCAGACCGATCGCGACGGCCTGCTCCGCGGGCACGCCCGCCGGCGCGAGCAGGAAGGCGAGCCCGCCCTCGCGCACCCCGACGCCGCTGATGCTGATCGGCAGCACCATGGCCAGCGCGATCAACGGCACGACCGCGAACCACACCGAGAGCGGCAGCGCCACGCCGAGCCCGCGGGCCACGAACGCCACCGCGACCGACCCGCCCATCTGCACGAGCAGGCTCCAGGCGACGGCCCGGGTCATGAGGCTCGGCTTCATCTGATAGGGCAGCAGCCGTGAGATGAAGTGGCGCGCGGCATGCGGTTCCGGAAAGAGCGAGAGCAAGCGGTCGAGCGACCCGACCCCGAGCCAGATCACGCCGAGCACCGCCGCGAGCAGGGCCGTGCCCACGCCGATCGTCGCCAGAAGCCCGAGCGACCACTCCTTGCCGATCACGGCCGCACCGGCGAGCACGCCGAGCGCGGCGAGGCCCGTGAGGCGATCGGCCAGCACCGTGCAGCCGGCGAGGAGGCGGCCGGGCGTCGAGTCGGCGAGCCGGTAGGCCTTGACGACATCGCCGCCGATCGACGTCGGCAGGCACAGGCTGAAGAAGGCGCCTTCAAAAAAACGCCAGATGAAGAGGCCGATCGAGAAGGGAAATCCGATCGGCCGGGCGAGCAACGCCCAGCGGATGGCGGCGATCACCTGCACGATCATCCCGGTGGCGAAGCCGGCGACCCACCAGCGCCAGTCGATCGTGCCGAAGAGCCCGATCAGTTTCGGCCACTCCACCCCGCGCAGGGCCAGCGCCATGAGCACGCCCGTGACACCGACCCGCAGGCCGACACTCGCCCAGGCCGGCAGGCGCGGACGCCCGCCCGCCGGGGCCGTTTCCACCAGATCCTCGTGTGCCGACGCCATACCGCTGCCTCTGCCGTACGCGATGTCTCCCGGCTACCCTACACGATCCCGGCATCCCGATCCCAGACTGATCCTCGAGGCATGACGAGCGTGGCGGCATCGATCGCATGGCCTGTCGCATGGTTCGCCGACGCGACGATCGTGGCGTTTTTGTGCGTGCTGGGAGGAAACGTGGGGAGTTTCCTCAATGTCGTCGCGCACCGGGCGCCGCGTGGCGTGTCGGTGGTCCGGGGGGGATCGCGGTGTCCGGCCTGCGGCAGCCGCGTGCGCTGGCACGACAACGTGCCGGTGCTCGGATGGATCGTGCTCGGCGGACGGTGCCGCGACTGCGGCAGCCCGATCGCCCGGCGCTACCCGCTCGTGGAGGCGGTGGGCATGCTGATCGGTGCGGTCGTCGCCATCGAACTGCTCTCGGGCGGTCGCACGTGGCCGGCGGTGCGGTTTGGCACCGGCCGGGTCGGAGCCGATGTGCTCTTGATGCAGCCCGACTGGTCGCTCGCACTTGTGTGCCTTTCCCAGGCAGCGCTGCTCTTCGTGGTGCTCGCATGGACGCTCTTCGAGGCGGATGATGCGCCTGTGCGGCCGAGCTGGTTTGGCGGGGCGTGCCTCGGGCTCGGGGCACTTGCCGTGATCGGTGGAGGACCGACGACGCCGAGCGGGTGGCCTGCCGTGATGGAGGCGGCGCTGGGCGCGGGGATCGCGGGCCTGGTCGGGAGTGCCGTCGGCAGCCGCTGGCTCTGGCAGGCGCTCGTGTTCACCGGGGTCGTGCTCGGCTGGCAGGGGCTCGTGGGCGCCGTGGCGATGATGCCGATCGTGGCGGCCGTGCGGATCGGTGTCACGGCGGCCGCGGGGGGGCGTTTCGAGCCCCGGCCGCGGTGTCTCGACCTTCTCGTGGCAATCGGCGTCTGGGTGCTGGCGTGGAAGTGGCTGGCGGCGATCTCGCTTGTCGCATGGTGTATGCTTGGACATGACCGCGAGGGAGGCTGAACGAGACCGATGACCATCACCCCGATCGTTTCCGGCGCCGCCCCCAAGCCTGCGGCTGCGAAGCCCGCTCCAGCGCCCATCGACGAAGGCCTGATCGAGGGCACGAAGCGTCGCCTCGGCGAGTTTGCCCGGGAACTCGCGCGGCCCGAGGGCCGCGGAGCCTGGACGGCCATCGCGGTGCTCACCGGCCTCCTCATCTATAGCTATTGGCCGGGCCTGCTCAACGCCCAGTCCAGTTGGAGCAATCCGCAGTATTCGCACGGCTGGATCGTGCCCCTGTTCACGGTGGCGCTGCTGTTTTGGTGGCGGAAGCCCGTCGAGCCGGTGAGCATCTCGGCGCGGGTCGCCGGCATGGCGCTGTTGGTCGCGAGTTTCGGGCTGCGGCTCGCGGTGGCCCGCTACCGGATCGTGACCATCGACATGTACACGTTCGTGCCGGCCCTGGCGGGCGTGTTTCTGCTCGTCGGCGGATGGAGCATGTTCCGCTGGGCATGGGCGCCGATCGCATTTCTGATCTTCATGTATCCGCTGCCTGACGAGGCCACGCGCTATCTGCTCGGCCCTCTCCAGACGCTCGCCACGATTGTGAGCACCTATGCGCTCCAGACGATCGGGCTGGATGCCTTCCGGGAGGGAAACCAGATCGTCGTCGGTGAGATGCACCTTGGCGTCGTCGATGCCTGCAGCGGCCTGCGCATGCTCACGATCTTCGTGGCCCTGTCGGTGGCCCTCGTCATGCTCGGAGACCGGGCGTGGTGGGAAAATCTCGTGATTCTCGCCAGTGCCATCCCGATCGCACTGATCGTCAACTCGATCCGTATCACCGTGACGGGCCTGCTGTACCAAGTGGCCAATTCGGAGTTGGCGGAAATGGTTTTTCACGATCTGGCGGGCTGGGTGATGATGCCGATGGCCCTGGGCATGCTGTTTTTGCTCCAGCAGATTTTGGCCCATCTTTTTGTGACGGAAGATGCGACGGTGGTGGCACTTGCGCCGCGCAGGCCGGCGGCCACGGCCGCTCCGGCGGGGCCCGTACGATCGCGTCAGGCGGCGCCACCCGTCGCGATTCGGCCTGGCCCGGGAGCTCCCTCCGCAAAGCGTGCGGATTGACGCGAAAATATGGGGTACAGTGAAGTCGGTGGCGATGGTCCCGGCCGGGTGGCTGCATGAGTGAGACAACGATGGCAACGGATGCTGCAACGGCGACGGCCGGATCCTCGGCGGGTGCGCTCGTGGTGCGCGACTCCGTCGTGGCGCCGTTGCCGCCATTCTCACCCCCCTCGTATCCGGGCGACGATCCGCTGGCGGGCGGTGTCGACTACCGCCGGGTGTGGCACGCCTTCCGGCGGCGCTGGCTGCCTGCCGTGGCCCTTGGCGCGCTCTTGGCGACGGCTGCGGCGGTCTCGACCTGGGTCTTCCTGCCGCGGGGCTACGAGGCCGTGGCATGGCTGCGGGTTCGCGACAAGGGTGGCATGCTCGGCGGCGGCGGCCGAGACAACTCGGAATACGAGGCCTACCGCAAGACGCAGGTGGCGCTCATCAAATCGCCGTTCGTGATGACATCGGCGTTGCGCCGGCCGGGCATCGCCGACTTGGAGTTGATCCGCGAGCAGGACAAAGACCCGGTCGGCTGGCTGACACGCTCGATTCAGGTCACCGCCCCCATGGAGTCGGAGGTGGTGCAGGTGCGCCTGCGCGGCAAGAACGCCGCCGATGTCGCGAAGCTCGTGAATGCGGTGACGAACAGCTACCTCGAGGACATCGTCAACAAGGAGCGCACGGAGAGCCTGGGCCGGCGCGACGCCCTCGAAAAGAAGTACAAGGAAAACGTGGCGGAGATGCGGGAGCAACGCGAGACGTTCAACACGCTGGCCCGCACGCTCGGCACCGGCAACAGCGCGGAGGTGATCACGCAGCGCGCGCTGCTTCTCGATCATCTGGGCACGCTCCGGGCGCAACTGTCGCAGGCGCAGCGGGACCTCACCACGATCGACGCGGAACTCGCAATCATGGACGCGAAGACGCGAGGCGACATCGCCGTGGAGGATGCGCTGCCGGAGGAGATGGTCGATGCGGCGATTGTCCGCGACCCGCAGATCATGGAGCTCGACGGGAAGCTTGCCGCAATCGACGAATCGATTCTCTTTCAGGAGCAGCGGAGCGCCCGTGGGTCGAATGAGCCGGCCGTGAAGCGGCTGCGAGCTCAGCGGGAGCAGATCGTGCAGCGGATGATGCAGCGGCGCGAGGAGCTGCGTCCGCAGATCATGGCCCAGTTGGCCCTGGAAACGGCCGGCCGCCGCTCCGGGCAGCCGCTGGAGAGTCCCGTGGTGCTGAAGATGCGGCGCGAGATCCTGTCCCAGACGATCGCGGAGTCGTCGAACGAGTTCGACAAGGTCGCCAAGGAAGTCACGGAACTCGGCAAGGCGAACGCCGACCTCGAGCACCGGCGCAGCGAGATCGAGCAGCTGCAGAAGGTCACCGATCAGATCGGCTTCCAGCTCGAGACCACGTCGCTCGATCTCTCGATGCCCAGTCGTGTCACGCTCATTGAGGAGGCCGGCGTGCCCGAGGGCGACGCCCGCCTGTTTCGGATCATGTTGACGACGCTCGCGGGCGGTGCCGGGCTCGTGCTCGGGGGCGGGCTCCTCGTGCTGCTCGAGTATCTGCGCGACCGCCTCAGCACGCCGGACGAAGTGCCGCAGCG
>Ga0075471_10001242_pt1 | contig 16623 bp, 11 predicted proteins | sample DEB19_08_DNA_2_FD_74787 | JGI IMG/M metagenome (GOLD analysis project Ga0075471, IMG submission 74787) | Aqueous microbial communities from the Delaware River and Bay under freshwater to marine salinity gradient to study organic matter... | ecosystem: Environmental > Aquatic > Marine > Coastal ... | reverse complement strand
ATGATCACGAGGGGGTGGATCAGCGACTCGAACTGCGCCGCCATGAGGAGATACGTGAGGAAGATCGCCAAAGCGAGGGCGAGCAGCAGCGAGCGTGTCGAACGCGCGGATTCTTCGTTCTGTCCGGCGAGGCGCGCGGTCGCACCCGTGAACGCGGACGGATCCGCCTTCATCGCCGCTTCGATCGCGGATTCGGCGGCGACCGCGGCGCCGCCGAGATCGATCCCCGCGAGATCCGCGGCGACGATTTCCGCGCGACGTCCTCCGACGTGTCGAAGTTCCGCGGGACCGTCGGCGATCTCGAGGGCCGCGACCGCGGAGAGCGGGATGGCGGGAGTTTTCCCGGGATTTACCTGCAGGTCCTTCAAGGCGGCGACCGAGGGAATCGCCGATTCGGGAAGGCGCGTGCGGACGTCGACACGGCGGTCCCGGTCGGCGAGTCGGGTCGGGACGTTGCCCGCCACCTTCGCACGGACTGCGTCCGCGACGTCTCCGAGGCGGAGGTCGTAGCGGGCGAGGGCTTCGCGGTCGTACCGGACGACCACTTCGGGGCGCCCGCGACGCACGGTCGAGCGCGCCGACATGACGCCCGGCATCGACGCGATCTCTTTTTCGACGAGGGTCGCGGCTCTGCGGAGACGTTCGACGTCGTTGCCGACGATTTCGATTTCGAGAGGCGTGCGTGTCTGGAACAGCGAGGGTGCGTCGACGAGCGGCGTCCCCGCACCCGCGACGCGGGATGCCGCGGCGACGGCGATTTCGCGGGCGCGATCTTCGACGAGGCCGAGATCGGTGGTCGATTCGAGACGGACCCACACGCGCGCGGTGTGCGGGCCGTCGCCCGGCTTCGCGATGGTGTCGCGGGGGACACCGGCGACGGTCGACAGGCTCGCCACGTTGACGCCCGCATTCGCGAGCGCGCCGCGGATCGACGCTTCGAGATCGCGGACGCGCTCGTCCGTGCGCTCGATCGACGTACCGATGTCGAACTGACATTCGACGAAGAACAAACCTTGGCGGACGCGGGGGACGAGATCGTGCTTCAGGAACTGCGAACCCCACCATGCCGAGCCGACGAGAGCGAGGGAGATTCCGATCGTGACGGCTTTTCGGCGCAGAGCTCCGCGGAGGAGGGCGTCGATGCCTTTTTCGAAGCCCGTGAATCCGAAGTCGAAAAGGTCGAGCGGCCACTTGAGAAGTTTGAGGCAGAGGCGCCATGCCGCGATCAAGACGATCCCGGCGACGGCGAGCGGCAGGAGAAGGGCCGCGCCCGCGAGACGCGTCGCGACTTCGAGCGGCCATTGGATCACGAACATCGGAAGTCGGTAAAGGACTCCGGGGAAGGCGAAGCGACCGTCGTCGAAAGCTTGTGCGGACGCGGTGCGGACGGGCCACGCGAGACGGCCGAGGGCGGCGAGATCGAAACGGCCGCGTGATCCGTTCGAGGGGGCGACTTCGAGGGTCGTCAGCATCGGGACGACACCGACGGAGACGACCCACGACGCGGTGAGACTCCAGCAGATCGCGAGCGCCTGGTCGCGGAACACTTGTCCGGCGACGCCGTCGACGAACACGATCGGGAGGAAGACGATGATCGTGGTCAGGGTTGTCGCGGAGACGGCGAGACCCATTTCGCGGGTTCCGTTGATTGCGGCGGCGATGGGTGATTCGCCTTCGTCGCGACGTCGGGTGATGGCTTCGAGGACGACGATCGCGTCGTCGACCATCATGCCGACGCCGATCGCGAGACCTCCGAGCGACATGACGTTGAGGGAGACGCCCTGCATGAGGAGCGGGGCGAAGGTCGCGAGAATGGAGAGCGGGATCGCGATCGCGATGATCAACGTCGGCGCGGCGCGGCGGAGGAAGGCGAAGAGAATGATCACCGAGAGGAGGGCGCCCTCCCACGCGTTCGCCTTCACCTCGTCGATGCTGCTTTCGATGAACGTCGACTGATCGGAGAGGAGGTCGAGTTTCGTGCCCGGAGGCACCATCGACGCGAGGGGCGGGACGGGCTTGCTCATCCCGCTTCCACCCATGCCGAACTTCGGTTTTTCGGCGGGCTCGGGGGGCTCGCCTTTCCAACGTCCGTCGACGAGCGTGGTCCGCCACGCCTTTCCGTAGAGACGTTCCTTCACCGCCTGCGCGACGCCGACGAGATTCGCGTCCGCTTCCTTGAAGATCTCGATCTCGACCGACTCGAGACCTTCGATGCGCGTGACGACGTCGCGTTCCTTGCCGGTGTCGACGACGCGACCCACGTCCGCGATGCGCAGCGGACGTCCGTTTTGGACGCCGACGGCGAGGTCGCCGATTTCCGCGGGTGTGCGGAATTCGTTCAGCGTGCGGACGAGGTATTCGACGTCGCCGTCGCGAAGAATGCCGCCCGCGACGTTCACGTTTTCGGCCTGCAGGCGTTGATTGATGGTTTCCGGCGACAGTTTCGCCTGACGCAGACGCGCTTCGTCGAGTTCGATCCGGATTTCGCGCTCGATGCCTCCCTTCACCTTCACGGCGGCGACGCCGGGCACGGTTTCGAGCCGACGACGAAGATCGTCCTCGGCGAAGGTGCGCAAACGGACGAGATCGTCGCTGCCGTGGAGTCCGAGGCGCAGGATGGGGTCGAACGTCGGGTCGTAACGAAGGATCAGGGGGCGTTCGACGCCCCGCGGAAGGCGCGGAAGGACCTGGTCGACTTTTTCACGGACGTCCTGCACCGCGAAGGTCATCTTCGTGTTCCATGCGAACTCGAGGATGACGTCCGACCCGCCCGCGCGCGAGATGCTCCGATAGCCGACGAGGTCGGGAATGACCGCGAGGTTCTCTTCCAACGGTCGCGTGACCAGTTCTTCGACTTCGGCCGGAGCCGCGCCGGGATAGTCGGTGCGCACGGTCACCGTCGGGTACGAAAGTTCCGGGAGCAACGTGACCGGGAGTTTGGTTAGCGACACCCAACCGAACACACACACGGCGAGCACGATCATCGTCACCGCGACGGGGCGGGTGACGACGAATCGTGCGAATCCGGATTCCGGCACGCTCTTGTCTTTACCGACGGGTTCCGACATGGGAGCGCCTCAGGACGTGGTGCGGGTCGTCGGAAGTTCGATTTCGACGCCGTCGCCGTCGCGGAGTCGGTCTTGACCGACGAGGACGATCTTGTCGTTCTCGCCGAGCATCGACGCGCCGCCTTCGGGGAGGACTTCGACTTCGTCGCGTCCCGCCAAGCCTTCCCGGAACCAGACGCGGGTGACGCGCGGTGCGCCCGACGCGCCGTCGATCTTGAAGACGAAGGGGCGCTCGCGCTCGTAAAGGACCGCCTTGCGCGGAATGGTGAGGGCCCCCGGTCGCGTGTCGAGCACGATGCGTCCGGTGACGAAGAGGCCGGGCTGAAGCACGCCTCCGTCGTCGAGGGCGATGCGGATCGCCACCGTGCCCGCGGTCGGGTCGACCACGGGGGAGACGACGGCCACCTTGCCGGGAAAGGTTTTCCCGGGCCACGCTTCGCTCCGCACTTCGGCGGGAAGACCGGCGCGGAGGGACGGGAGGTCGCGTTGAGTGACCTGCACCGTCACCACCACGGTCTTCGGGTCGTAAAGGTCGAACAGGGGCATCGCCGCGGAGGTCAGACTGCCGAGTTTGCCTTGGCGTTTGGCGATGATCCCGGAGATCGGGGCCTTTACGGTCGCGTACGCGAGGTCGCGTTCGGCCCGCTCACGGTCGAGTTTGGCTTTGTCCTTGGCCTTGCGTGCCGACTCGGCTCCGATGTCCGATTTTTGCAGCGATATGTCGAGTTTCTCGAGCTGGGCGCGCGCCATGTCGAATTTCGACTGCGCCGTCTCGAGGGCTTCCTGCGAGATGGCTCCGCGTTCGGCTTGCGCCTTCGCGCGGTCGAGCGCCTTCTTCGACTGGTCGAGCGTCGATTCCTGTCCGCGCCGTTCGGCCTGGAGTTCGCGCTTGGCGACTTCCGCTTCGCGGATCTTCGTGTCGGCGTCCTTTTCCGCGAGCAACGCCTCGTCGAGGGCCGTTTTCGCATCGGCGCCGTCGAGGATCGCGATGTCCGCCCCCGCGGCGACGGTGTTGCCGACGTCGACCAACAGGCGTTCGACGCGCACGTTGAGGAGTTTGGGAACGACCTCCACGCGTTCGAGGGCTTCGACGTCGCCGGTGAATTCCAGAGTTCGGTCGAGCGCTTGGCGCTTGGGCGCGGCGACGCGGACCAACGGCGTCGGTGCGGGGGGGGCGGTCGGGGGCTTCGGATCGGCGTTCATGCCGCAACCGGTCGACACCAGCAGGGCGATACCGCAGCAGAGGGCAAGTCGTGACACGAAGGGGCTCCCGAAGTTCCGACGACGGAGATCCCGCCGAGGAACGCGCGCGTTGGAGGTTAGCAATACGGCGCCGTGGGCGGGGATTTCGGATTCGAACGGCTTCCCCGTGTCCGCCGCCGATGGGAACATGGAACACCATGGCAACCACCCCCATCCGAGGCGGGTCCGGCGCGCTCGCCCATGTCGAGTCCGTCCACGCCCTCCATCCCGACGTCCCCCTCGAGGCGGTCGTCAAGGAGGACCTCCTCCGCCGGGGAGTGTGGTTCACGCCCGAGGCCCTCGCCGCGCATCGCGATTACGCCGCGAAGTCCTACTTCATCTTCTCCTTCGATCGACGCCCGCTCGCGGAGATGCAAGGCGAAGAGCGCGACCGCGCCCCCGAAGAGATCTCGCTCTCGGGAGGGCCGTTCGGGTTCAAGCGCGTCATCGTGTCGGTGCGGCTCGATCCCGAGAGCCCGTGGAAGGTCGAGTTGGTGGACGACCGCGTCACGCTCGTCTGCGAAGGCACGTCCGTCGCCGAAGTCGGATTCGCCCCGCGCCCGCCCTACTACGGCATGAAGACGGCCGACGGCACGCCCGTCGTCGAGGTCGCACCGACGATCGAGTGGGGATACCTCCTCTACCTCACGGTGTTTCGGCTGTGCCAGTACTTCGGACGGGACGAAGAGTGCCGCTTCTGCGACATCAATGAGAACTTCCGTCAACAGCGCGCCCTCGGACGTCCCTACTATCCGGTGAAGCCGGTCGAACGCGTGCTCGACGCGCTGCGACTCGCCGTCGGGGCGGGAGCTTCCGCGAAGGCGTACACGTTGACGGGAGGCAGCATCACGACCGAACTCGACGGACTCGACGAAGCGTCGTTCTACGTGCGCTACGCCGAGGCGATCGAGGCCGAATTCCCCGGACGTTGGATCGGGAAAATGGTCGTGCAGGCGTTGCCGATCGAATCCGTGAAGCGCATCCGCGCGGCGGGGATCCGCATCTATCACCCGAACTACGAGGTGTGGGACGCGGACAAGTTCCGCCTCATCTGCCCGGGCAAGGAACGCTACGTCGGTCGCGACACGTGGATCCGACGCATCCTCGATTCGGTCGACGTCTTCGGCGTCGGCAAGGTCATCCCGAATTTCGTCGGAGGCGTCGAGATGTCGAAGCCCCACGGCTTCGCGCACGTGAAGGACGCGCTCGCGTCGGCGGAGGAAGGTCTCGATTTCATGATGGCCCGCGGAGTGATTCCGCGTTTCACCACGTGGTGTCCGGAGCCGCTCTCCGAACTCGGCGCGGACAATCCGCCCGCGCCGCTCGAATATCACGTAGGACTTTTGTCCGTCTATCGCCGCACGCTCGAGAAGCACGGACTCGCGGCACCCCCCGGCTACGGCGAACCCGGTCTCGGCAACGCGGTCTTCAGCGTCTCCGCGTTCATGGACGTGCTCGACGCGTCCCGGGGCACGGTGCCTCTCGACGCATGATGACGAAAGACGAAGCCCTCGCCGCCCTCGCGGCGCACGCCCCGGGACGTCGACGGCCCGCCCTCGTCCCGCTCGCGAACTGCGCGGGAAGGGGCGTCGCGGAAGACCTCGCGGCTCCGTTCGACTTTCCCCCGTTCGACAAAGCCGTGATGGACGGCTGGGCGGTCCGTTCCGCGGACGCCGCCGCGCCGGTTTCGCTCGCGGTCGCGGGTCGGATCACCGCCGGTGAAACGGGTACGCCGCTGCGTGCGGGCACGGCGGTCAAGATCATGACCGGCGCCCCGCTGCCTCCCGACGCGGACGCGGTGTTGCAGGTCGAAGAGTCCGAACTCGCGTCCGACGGCGAAACGGTCGCCCTTCGCAAAGGCGTGCGGCCGTGGTTGAACACGGCGCGTCGCGGAGAGGATTGGCGCCGCGGCGACGTGGTCGTTCCTCGCGGCACGCGGATCGACGCCACCGTGCAGGCGCTCGTCGCCATGCTCGGACTCGATCCCGTTCCGTCGTACGCGCTACCGACGGTGTGCGTCGTGCCGACCGGCGACGAACTCGTGCCCCCGGGGTCGGCGACGGTCCCTCCCGGCGGCATCTTTGAAAGCAACGGGACGCTCGTGACCGCCCTTCTCCGCGAAACGCTCCCCGATCTTCGACCAACGTGCCCGGGGATCGCCCCGGACGAACGTCGCGCGCTCGGGGCGTTCCTCGACGTCGGAACGGCTCACGACGTCCTGATCCTGTCGGGCGGCGTGTCGATGGGCGATCTCGATCTCGTCGCGCCGATGCTCAAGGAGCGCGGTCTCGTTCCGACGATCGAGAAGGTCGCGATCAAGCCGGGGAAGCCGTTTCTTTTCGGCGACGTTCGACGCGCGGACGGCGGCGTCTGCACCGTCTTCGGACTGCCCGGGAATCCCGTGTCGTCGTGCGTGACCTTCGAACTTTTCGTCAAGCCGTGGTTGCGCTCGGTGGTGGGCGTCGTCGACGGCCCGGTCGGTCGGGCGACGGCGGTCTTCGCTCCGGCGACGCCGTTGAAGGCCATCCCGCGCACGCAGCACGTGCCCGTCCGCATCACCGTGGTCGACGGACGCGCGACGGCGGTCCCCGTCCGGTGGAACGGTTCGGGAGATCTGCGAGGGCTCGCGGCCGCCGACGGCCTCGCGGTGATTCCCGCCGGTGTTGCGGGAGAACCCGGATCCGTCGTGGAGATCGAACCCATCGGACATCGGTCATTCCGCGCGGGGACGGGCGCGTGACCGCGGCGTCGCGGCGCCGCGGCGACCTGCTCGCGATGACGGCGTCGTGGGCTCTGCTCGCCGCCGCGTTCCATCCGCTTCACGTGACGTGGCTCGCGTGGATCGCGCCGCTGCCGTGGATGGCCCGGCACATGGACCGCCGTATTCCCGGCGAGCCCCGATTCGGCCCCGTGTCGATGCTCGGGTCGTATTTGATCGTGGCGAGCACATTGGCGTGGATGCGCACCCTCGCGCCTCCGCTCATGTTCCTCGTGCCGCTTCTCGGGATGCCGACCGCATGGCTCACGGGGCGTCTTCTCGACGCCGGGAGGGCCCGCGGCGTCGCCCCGTGGTTCCTCTACCCGAGCGTGATCGCCTGTTGCGACGTGCTCCGCGACCGGTTGCTGGGCCTGTCTTGGGCGGTCCCCGGCTACACGCAGGAGGAAGTCCCGTCGCTCCTCGCGTTGGCTGCGGTCGGGCGCGCCCACCTCGTGTCGTGGGTGATGCTCTGCGTCGCGGCGGCCGCGACGCATTGGTGGGTCTCCCGCGGGGACGACCCCGTCGAGCGACGTCGGGCACGGCGCGGCGCGGCGATCGCCGCCGGAATCCTCTTGGTCGCGATCGGATTCGGCGCCGCTCGGCACCCCGAGACGACGGCGGACGGCCCGCTCGCCGTGGCGGTGCAGCCGAACGTTCCTCAGGCCGAGCGCCTGCGCGAAGGTCCCGGTCGGCAAGCGGTCATTCAGGCCGGGATTCTCGAGCGTTTCGCCGACCAAAACCCGGATCTCGCGGTGCTCCCCGAAACCTGCTTTCCCGGCGTGCGGGAGCCGGACGAGCGGCGGTTGGGTTACATCCTCGATCAGCCCGCGGCCTTCTCGCGCGGCGGCGACGCACTCGTGCGGTTCCGGGACTCGACGCTGCGGGCGCCCGGCCAGGTCACCGTCCTCGGGGTCACGGTCGGACAACGGATCCGCCCCGACGACGGCGCCGCCCGCGCGATGGACGACGACGGCGACGGCTATCTCGAACAAAACGTCGCGTGGGTGTTGACCGGGGGGACGCCGACCGCCTCCGACGTGCGCTACGGAAAGCGCATTCTCTGCCCGTTCGGCGAATACGTGCCTTGGCCCGCCGGGGCGCCCTTCAGGGACGCCGTGACCCGCGCCATCGAGCGGGTCGGGGGCTACATCCCGGATCTCGAACCGGGGATGGGACCCGGGATCTTCACCGTCCGTTCGCCGGGTGGCCCCCGAAAGGGGGCGATTTCCATCTGCTTCGAGGCGGTCTTCCCCGAGATGTTCCGCGAAGGCGTGCTTTTGGGCGCGGATTTCCTCGTGAACGTCTCGAACGACGCTTGGTTCTTCGATTCCGAGGAACTCGATCTCGTGGACGTCGCGACGCGATTTCGGGCCGTCGAGTCCGGTCGCACCGTGCTTCGGGTGTCGAACTCGGGGATTTCGACGGCGTTCGGCCCCGACGGGACCCGGCTCGCGATCGTCGAAGGGCCGGACGGCAGGCGCAAGGAAGTCGCGGGAGGATTCGCGGTGCGCCTGCCGATTTGCGCGGAAACGACGCCGTACGTGCGGTTCGGCGACGCGCCGTGGGCCCTGCTCGGGCTCGTGATTTCGTGGTGCTGTCTGCGCCCCCGGAGGGCGGCTCCAAGCCGTTCCGGGGAATCCGGTTGACAAGGTTTTCCCCCCGCCTACAATCCACGCCCCGGAATCGGAGTCTTCGATCGACTCAACGTCGCGAAGGGATCCGCGACAGGTCGAAGGTCTCATCCAGGAGATTTCAATGAGCCAGATCGCCCGCGTGTTCGTCGTTCTCAACCTGCTGCTCGCAGCGGGCTTCCTGTTCACTGCCGCCACCTTCCTCGGTCTCAACAACGACTGGAAGGGCAAGCACGAAACCGTCGCCAAGAAGGCGAAGGAAGAAGCCGCCCGTCACGAAGCCGCCCTGTCCGAGAAGGACAAGGCGCTCGCCGAGAAGGAATCGCTCCTCAACGCGGCCCGCGACGCCGAGTCGAAGGCGACCGCGGCCAACCAGCAGCTGAAGACTCAGGTCGAAGCCGCCGAGGCCGACAAGAAGGCGAAGGACACCCAGCTCGACCAGGCGCAGAAGAACGTGGCTTCGGTCACGGAGAACCTGAAGCGCACCCAGGACGCGCTCCAAGCCAAGATCGACGAGAACACCAAGCTCCGCGCCGAGACCGCCGAGGCTCAGCAGAAGGAGCGCGAGGCCAACGGTAAGTACGAGAAGGAGCACGCCGACGTCGTGGCCCGCGACAACAAGATCGCGGACATGGAGAAGTCGGCCAAGTCGGCGGACGACAAGATCCACCAACAGGGCCTCCTCATCGAAATCGCGCAGAAGCAGGGTTTCGACATGAAGGGCGGCATCCTGATGGAGCCGGTCAACGCGTCGGTCCTCAACGTCGACATGGGCATGAAGCTCGTGCAGGTCAACGCGGGTAAGAACGCGAAGGTCGCGCGCGGCTACGTCCTCGACATCGTTCGTGGCAACACCTACATCGGCCGCATCAAGGTCGACCAAGTGTTCGACGCGTCGTGCGCCGGTACCCTCACCGTCGTGGCCCCCGGCCAGACCGTGATGGTCGGTGACAAGGCCACCAACACCCTCAACTGAGAAAAGGCGGTAGTCACCATGGCTGAAGACACCAACGGTTCGGCTCCCGTCGACAATGCGAAGGGGCTGACGACGACGCTCGTCATCCTCACCACCGTCGTCCTTTTGGCGGCGATCTTCGTCGGCCAAAAGGCCCTCGGACAGTGGTTCGGCGTGGGCATGATGAAGTGAGATCCCTTTCGCGCCGCCGTCGGCGCGAGACTCCGCTTCCCTCGACAACCCGGGAATCCTCCCGGGTTGTCGCATTTCAGGGGGCGGACGGTTAAAGTGCGGCCCCGTCATGGACGGGACTCATGACGTTCGTGAACCCCGACGGAGGGGAAGATGTTCTGGATGCTCGACAGGCTCGTCGGCCTCTTCGCGGTCGACATGGGAATCGACCTCGGCACCGCCAACACGTTGGTGTGCGTGCCCGGCAAGGGCGTGATCTTGTCGGAACCGTCTGTCGTCGCGGTTCACAAGGGCACGAACAAGGTGCTCCTCGACGGACAAGCCGTCGGTGACCGCGCGAAGGAAATGCTCGGTCGTACGCCGTCCGGCATCGAAGCCATTCGCCCCATGAAGGACGGCGTCATCGCCGACTTCGAAATCTGCGAAGCGATGCTTCGCTACTTCATTCAGAAGGTGCAGGGCAATCGTCGCTTCCTCGCCAATCCGCGCGTCGTCATCGCGGTGCCTTCGGGAATCACGCCCGTCGAAAAGCAGGCGGTCGTCGGTTCGGCGGAACGCGCCGGAGCGCGCAAGGTGTATCTGATCGAAGAGCCGATGGCCGGTGCGATCGGCATCGGTCTTCCCGTCGCCGGCGCGCACGCGAACATGATCGTCGACATCGGCGGCGGTACGACGGAAATCGCGGTGCTCGCGCTCGCGGGCATCGACGTGAAGCGCAGCCTTCGCACGGCGGGTGACGAACTCGACGAAGCGATCATCGCCTACGTGAAAGCTCATTTCGGCATTCAGATCGGCCCGCTCATGGCGGAAAAGATCAAAGTCGAACTGGGTTCGGCGTGGCCGCTCGAAACCGAGCTCGAATCGACCGTGAAGGGGCAAGATCTGAAGACGGGGCTGCCGCGCGCCGCGACGATCACGAGTCAACAAGTGCGCGAAGCGCTGGATAAACCCGTCGGCGAAATCGTCGGCGCGGTGAAGGCGACACTCCAAGCGGCGAAGCCCGAACTGGCGGCGGATCTCGTCGACAAGGGCATCAATCTCTGCGGCGGTGGTTCGTTGTTGCGCGGCATGGACAAGCGCATCAGCGACGCCGTCGGATTGCCGGTCAAAGTCGCCGACGATCCGTTGACGGCGGTGGCGCGCGGGACGGGCTACGTCCTCGACCACCTCGAGATGCTGAAGCAGATTCTCGACACCGCCGACGATCCATGAACCAGCGGGCCGCGCGACGCCCGGTGCCCGCCGCCGGCCGCGCGGCGACCGCGGGTCTCGTTCTCGTGGCGGCCGCATGGGCGTTCGGGGACGCGCTCGCCGCCACGCGTCTGCGGACGTTGGCTTTGCTCATTCGTCCCGTCGAAACTCTGCTCGCGCCGGTGGACCATGCGTTGCCCGCCGCGCCATCGCGACTCCCCGGGCCCGGCTTCGTCACGCCGCCGGGTTCGACGGCGATTCCTGTGCTCGACGTACGACCCGGTCGCGGCACGCTCCTGATCGGAGCCGGCTCCGAATCCGGGATCGTGGTCGGTGAAACCGTCACCGCGGGTGATGCTTTGGTCGGGTTCGTCGAACGCATCGAATCCCACGTCGCGCGCGTCCGGACGTTCACCGGAGGCGATGCGTCCGTCGCGGTCGCAGGTGCCGACGCGCGCCCGTCGAAGTCCGGTGCGCTCGTTCGCCACGTGGGTCTCGTCGTCGCGGGGAGTCCTCCGCGCCTGATGAAGTCGCCGATGCCGGAAGCCTTCCGCGTGGACGAGCGCCTCGTGACCGTCGGCGGGGAAGGAAGCCGCGTGCCGCCGGGATTGCGCGTCGGCGACGTCGTCGAGACGGGGATCGCCCCCGCGGTGCGTCTCGCCGTCGATCCCGTCGGTGTCGGACGGGTGACGATCCCTCGGCGACTCGAGGGGCTCCCGCGCCTCTTCCACGACGAGCCCGTGACGGTCGTCGCGTCGCCGCTCGATCGTCGGGGGGGGGCTTTGATCGGCGGGCCGGGTCTCGCCGACGCCGTTCCCGGTGTGGCGTTCACCATCGAAGGACGGTTCTTGGGGCGCCTCTTGGAAACGTCGTCGGAGGCGGCTCGCGTGTCCCTCGTCGGCGACGTCGGGCACGACGTCGTCGCGCGGTGGATCGACGATCTCGGGCAGGAAGGCGAAGGCGTACTGACCTGCGTCGGAGCGGGTCTCTATACGTTGCGCCAGACGCGCGGCGCCCTGCCGGGCTTCGCCTTCTGGGCGTGTACGGCGGGCGGGCAGGCCCTCATTCCCCAAGGCCTCGTGATCGGTCGATTCGCGCCGGAGAACGGCTCTTGGCGTCTGAGCGAGCCGATCCGAACGCCGAGACGCGGCGTGGTCCCGATCTTCCTCGAATCCAAGGAGCATCGGCGCCTGCATCCGGAGGTGCGGACGTCGTGAGCCTCGCCCTTCTCGGTCTCCCTTTGGCGGTGCTCTCCGTTTGGGGGCGTCTGTCGGGGGTCGCGTGGACTCCCGACATGGCCGTCGTGATGGCGATCCTGTCGATCCGTTTCGATCGGGACGCCCGGTTCGTGCGCGTCACGTTGTTGACCGCCGCCGTGGAAGGGCTCGTCATCGGCCGCACGTGGGCCGTATGGCCGCTCGCTGCGCTCGCGGCGGGGGTGTTCGCCTACGGTGCCGCGCGGGTCGTCGCGCACCGAACATGGATCGGGTGCGGCATCATGGCGTTCCTCGCGACTTGGGTGGCGGGGGGCGTCGTCCGACTTCTCGAAGGCGGGACGACCACGACGTGGGTGCAGGCGTCCGCGACCGCCGCGGTGTGCGCCCTCTTCGCCGTCGTCGCGGGGCGACGCCGCGGCGCGAATCTCCCGGGAGTGTAGGCGCGCGACGTAAGATCCACGACACAGGTGATTCGTGTCGTCGACCAGACTCGGCATTCTCGCAACGCTTCTGTTCATGGGCTTCATCGGCCTCGTGGCGCGGCTGTTTCAGTTGCAGATCGTCGAAGCCGATCCCGAGCGGGCGGTCGCGGAGATGCGTCGTATCGGCGCGCGCTACGCTGAAACGCCCGCGGTTCGCGGCGCCATCCTCGACCGTGACGGACGCCCGCTGCGCGTCTCCCGCGACGGACTCGAAATCGGAGTGGTTCCGGCGCGCTTCCGCGAGCGCTCCGCGCCCGAAGCGGTGGCCGATCTGCGTGCGCTCCTCGAACCCGTCGTCGAAGGCGGCGGAGCCGCGGCGCGGCAGCGCTATCTCGTCGAGGCGGTGGAAGATCCCGCGGCCGCGGCACGTGCGCTCGTCGTGCTGCCCGTCGACATTTTCAAGAAGTCTCCGACGGTTTCGGCGTCCATACTCGCTCCGCGGATGCGGCCGTTGATCGCTCCCGAGGGGACGTTGATCCTGAACGCGGAAGACGGTCGCGCTCGGGTGGTGGATGCCTGCGCCGCTTTGGTTCCGCGCGCGCGCCCGATGAGCGCCCGGGCGATTCGCGCTCGTCTCGCGAATCCGGCGACGTCGACCGTGGGCGAAGTCCTCGACCTTTCCGCGGCCGCGGTGACCGAAATCCTCAACGCCGAAAATGCGACCGTGCATCGATTGGCGTCGTCCTTGGGATTCGGCGACGGTTTGAGATTGCGCGAACGCATCATGACACGATGCGACGTGCAGTATCAGACGGTGGTGTCGCGCGCGCTCGACGAACGATTGAACGACGCGATCTGTCAACAGGAGGCAGGAGCCCGGCATCCGTCGGTGGACGTGGTCGGCGCCGAGCGTTACGCCGAAATCGTCGCCCGCGCCCGTCCGGTTTTCGCCGACGCCGATGCGGCGTCGAACGCATTCGAAGCGGCGCGCTCCCTGTTGGCGGGCACGCTCCCGGGAGTCGTTCCGAGCTTGACCGATCTCGGCCCTTGGGTGGATATCGAACCCGAGGTCGTCGTCGATCCCGAGTCGATCGCGGAAACGTGGGGGCTGATCGACCCTCGCCCGGATGCGGTACGCGGGGCACTCGCGGCCGCCGTGCGCGGCGCCGCCGATTTCGAAACGTCGGCACGCGAGCGCTATCAGGGGGCACGGAAGCGGCAGCAGATCGTTCGTGATTTGCGCGACGACCGGACGCATCGCATCGGACTGGCGCCGGACTACGCGTTGGCCGATCTGATCGAGGGGCCCGGAGGACTCGACTACTTGGGATTCCGGATCGATCCCGCATTCGTCCGGGACGACACCCGTGCCGCGAAGGGTGCTTCGCTCTCGTTGTTGCTCGGCGACGTCACCGATTCGGGGGTGCCGGTCGGACGCGGTGTCGAATTGTTCGAGAACGGCATGCTGAGCGGGACTCCCGGACGTATCGCCCGTACGACGTCGCGGGGGCGCGTCGACGTGGAGACGGTCGACCCGGTGCTTCACGGCGAGGACGTGACGCTCGCGTTGTCCGCGCCGTTGCAGGCCCGTGTCGACAAAATGTTGACGCGGCCCGGAGCGATCGCCGTCGTCGATATCGCAACGGGGGGCATCCTCGCGGCTTCGACGTCTCCCGCACCGAAGGACGGCGACCTCCGCGAAGCGTTGCAGGCGTTGGCGAAACTGGAGGATCGACTTGCGGCGGCGCGTCGGGCCGCGGCCGGAGGCGATCGCGGTGCGCGTGCCGAGGTGCGGGCGATTCGCGAGCAGATCCTCCAAAGCGGGGCGCTGCATCGGGCCGTCGCCCCCGCGGGTCAAACGCCGCCCGGCTCAGTGTTCAAGGTGCTCACCTTGCTCCATGCGTTGGAGCGCGGAGTCGTGAAAGCCGACGAAGTCATGGATTGTCGGCTCGGACCACGGTCGAGCTTCGGATGCCACACGCACGGTCCGCTCGACATGTGGGGAGCCATCGAAAAGTCCTGCAATCACTACTGCTACGAGGCGGCGCTGCGCTTTTCGCCGAGTCGCGACGCCGCGACGGCGGAACTCCTCGATCTTTTCAAGACGTTCGGGCTGTTCGACGCCGTGCCCGGATTGATTTCCGCCGCCGAGGGGCGCGCCTACGAGCACCTTCTGCGTCGTCGTCCCGACGATCCGCGCAACGACGCGATCGGGCAGGGGAGTCTGACGTTCGCTCCCGTGCGTGTCGCCGGCGTAGCGGCGTCGGTCGCCGCGGGACGGGTGGTGCGTCCGTGGTTCGTGAAATCCGAAACGCATGTTCCGTTCGGACCCGTGATCGGATCGGTCGAACATCTCGCGGTGGTTCGCGAAGGAATGCGACGCGTCTGCGAGTCGTCGGGTGGAACCGCGGGCAAGCAGCATCGCGCGCGTCTCACGACGCTCAAGATCGCCGGGAAGACGGGGACGGCGCAACTCTCTTCGGGTGAGAATCCTCTCTATGCGGCGTGGCTCGTCGGCTACGCGCCTCACGACAACCCACGCTACGCCTTCGCCGTGATGTTCGATCGCTACCCGGGGGAAGGTGCCGACTGTGCACCGCTCGCCGCGATGGTCGTCAACGCCTGCTACGACGTGCTCGGAGGACGCCCGTGATTTCCTTCGGCGCTCTGGTGCGCAAAGCCCTCAGACTCGATCCGCTCGTGCTGATCTTCGCCGTCGGGATCGCGTTGTTCGGCATTCATGCGATCGACCTCGGGATGAGCGAAACGACGCCGCGCCCTCTCGCGGCGATTCAATGGAACTACTTTCTGCTCGGCACCGCGGTGATGATCGGAGTCGGATGCGTCCCGTATTCGCGATGGGTCGCGCTCGGGCCTTTGGCTTGGGGGGCGTTGCTCGTCCTTTTGATCGGCGTCGCGGTCGCCGGGACGACCGTCAACGGCTCTCGGAGATGGTTGTCGCTCGGAGGGTTCCAGTTCCAGCCGTCGGAACCCATGAAGACCGCGCTCATCCTCGTCCTCGCGAAGTGCCTCGATCGGGGTGAGCCCGTCCGAACCGTCGGCCGTTGGCTGCCGCTGCTCTTGTTCGCCGTGGTTCCCTTCGGTTTGGTGGTGCGCCAACCCGATCTCGGAACCGCGCTCATGTACGTCCCGATCGCGCTCGCCGTCCTGTTCATCGCGGGATTGCCGTTGCGCGTGGTCGGGTCGATGTTCGCCGCCGGAATCGTGCTCGCGTTCGCCGCCTTCCGTTGGTTTCTTCACCCGTATCAGCGTGAGCGCATCATCTCGACGTTCTTCCGCGAGAATCTCGCGGACTACGAGAAGGCGCGCGAGGGATTCCAACTTCTGCAGTCGCTCCGCGCGGTGGGGCTCGGAGGCATGCGCGGCAACCCCGACCCGGAAGGGACGTTGTCGGGATCGGGAGCGTTGCCCGAGTCGTACAACGACTTCGTTTTCGCGACGGTCTCGGAAAATTACGGATTCGTCGGTGCGTCCCTTCTGCTCGCCGCACTCTTGTGCCTCGTCCTCGCATGCTTCCGCGTCGGCTTCGTCTGTCGCGATCCCGCCGGAAAGGTCATCTGCACCGGAGTGGGGACGCTCTTCGCGGTGCAGACCCTCGTCAATGCGGGAGTTGCGCTCGGCGTCGTCCCGACGACCGGGATCGCGCTGCCGCTCGTGTCGAGCGGTGGATCCGCGTTGGTGGCGATGATGGCGGCGTTGGGGCTCGTTCTGAGTGTTTCGGTGCATCCGTCTTCGCCGCTCGCCCGCGGATCGATGGAATGACCGCTCGGGATCGCCTAGCATGAGCGGACCGTGACCGATCGTCCCAACATCAAAGGCTTGACGTTCGCCGAAGTCGAAGCGCGCATCCGTGCGCTCGGCGGCGAAAAAGCCGGAGCCACGCTCGGAGCGCGCGTCTACAAGGGCATCCTTCAGGACGGATTCCG
>Ga0075471_10001240_pt1 | contig 16638 bp, 17 predicted proteins | sample DEB19_08_DNA_2_FD_74787 | JGI IMG/M metagenome (GOLD analysis project Ga0075471, IMG submission 74787) | Aqueous microbial communities from the Delaware River and Bay under freshwater to marine salinity gradient to study organic matter... | ecosystem: Environmental > Aquatic > Marine > Coastal ... | reverse complement strand
GGTTGAACGTGGGAATTACATTATCAGTGGTGCTGGTAATTATCGTGCTTTACAAGTGGTACTACATGGATGGCAACCACCGATTGTAACGGTAAAAGCAAAAGCAAACTTATACGAGTTTGTAATTAACAAGGTTGTGCCAACATTAAAGGCAGCACTAACTGAAGCGGGCGTAGATTTTAATAAGACATCAGATGATGATGACAACAAGTTTGAACTTAATGTTTTACTTGGAATTAATGGAACTATCTTCGAGATAGATTCTGATTTTGCTGTTGGTATGAACAGCACTGGATTCTACGGTATTGGTTCAGGTGGTGACTTTGCACTTGGAGCACTGCATGCAGGAACAACAATGCTAGATGCAATGCGAATTGCAGCACTCAATAATAATGAAACATCAGAACCGTTTCATATATTTGAACAATTTACTAAGTAGGAGGAAACATGGCTGGAAAACCAGGACGTAGTGGTGGCGCCAATGGCGGGCCACAGTATAACCCTGCTAATGTCAATCCTCTAGGTGGTAACGGACAGAGTGGTAAAATGTCATTAAACTATACTGGTATGCCTTATGGACAAAATCAGGCTACAAATCAACAGCGCATTCGCGGTAACGAAGCAGTTGCTGCTGCAAACCCACAACCATCATTTAATGCAGGTTCTGCACGCATGGGCGAAGAAGCGTCACTTGCTGCACTTACTCCAATTACAGCAGAAACAACACTGCCAAACCAACCAATCACCGAAGGTGTACCAGTTGGAGATGGAGCAAACTCAATTCCTGGTCTTCCAACAGCACCAACTGAAGACCCAGACATCGACATGATTCGCAACTATTACCCAATGCTTGAGTTTTGGGCTAGCCAACCTAGTACTTCACAGGCTACTAAAGACTATGTGCAGTATTTAAGGACAATTATTTAATGAATCTATGGGAGTACATCGGCAATACGCAGGGTACCTTCAAGAATACTCCTGCAGGTAAAACGCCAGTTTCTCGTAATGGTCGAATTCCATTTAGCACATCTTTTGATATCGCATCAAACCTGCCAGCAAATCCTGGTGGATGGATGGATGCTACAAACAACACACTTGAATCTGCACGCAAGTGGGGTACAACAACAGTTGGTCAAGCAAACCCTGCACTTGTAGGTGGAACAATTGGTCTTTTGACTGGTGGTATTCCTGGCGCTGCAATTGGTGTTGGTGCTGGTCTTACAATCCAAGGTGTTGATGCAATTACTGATGGTGGAGCAACTAAAGTTCTGCAGGCTTCACAAAAGAATCTTCGCTCAAACTACGCATTTGTTCGTGATGTAACCGACAAAAATGTAGGAATGGGACTACTTGCAAGCCTAACAATGATTGCAGGTGGAGCACTTGGCGGTGTTGCTGGCTTTGCCGTAGGCGGGCCAGTTGGCGCATTTGCTGGTGCTACACTTGGTGCAAACCTTGCAGGTTTTGGTGAGCGTGAAGCGCTTAAAAGTGACCTTGGCGCCAAGATTAGTGGCACTTTAAACAAGTCTGCCAAGTTTGCTCAGACAGATGTGGGACATGAGCAATACAATATTGGACGAGATTTCGTACAAACTGCTGCAAAGATTACAACTTGGAATACACTAGGTGATACAACCAAGGGTATTGGTGCAATTACATCAGGTCTTGTAAATTTTGGCGTAGAAGCAACCATGGGTGGCGACATTGCTGCTGGAAAAGCAATCGGTGTAACAGCAAAGCGTACACTTGTGCGCCCAATTGTAGAGCCAATGACTGGCTTGCAGCGTAAAGTATTTGGACCAACAGAAGCAGCACGTGTGGGACAGCGTCTTGCTGCAGATGTTGACATGATTAAGCGTACCGTTGCTGGAGAAGAGACTCCTTATACACCAGTATTTAAATTTTATCGTGAGAATGACCTAGCAACTGTATCTGCTCGTAAAGAGTTTGACAGTGCTGATGGTAAGGTTGCGGCAGCACTCGTTGCTGGTGAGACAGATGAGCGAATCGCTCTTGTCATTCGCGCTGGTCGTTACGATACTGATGCGTTAGCAGAACTTGCTGCACAACACGCTGATAAATTTGCAGAGTTAACAAGACTAGATGATGCAATGGCCTATGTTGAGCAGGGTGGTTTGTTCAGCATGAAACTTAATGGCCAAACACTTGTATTATCTAAGCGCTTTAAAAACAATGTTGAACTTTTGAACGCTGAAATTGATTCCTTAAAGAAGCAGGTCAGTTGGTTAGACGATGCCCTTAGCATTAAGGGTAAGTTGACCGATAGAACTGTATCTAAGTGGGCTATGATTGAGCGTATCCGCAATGACTTCGCTAAAGAGAACTCAGCCAAGGGTCTTGCAGTCAAGAACGCTTTACCGATGGAGACTGGTTTAGGCAAGACATACCAGTGGTTCTATCAAAAAAGTCCATTATCACGTCCTATCCGTGGTATTGACCGTATTTCAGATGATGCCCCACGTCAGGTAATCCCATTCAATGATGCCCTACAGGCATCTATCAGAATGCAGACAAGCCTACGTTCTGCTGAGAAGTATGGTGCTTCTATCCCTCAAGAGAACATCAGACTCAATAACAACTGGCTTAACGCCCGTACTGAGGCTGAGAAGTTGAATGTTATTGAAGATTATGTTGGAACTGGCATGAAACTTCTTGCTCTCAAGCATGGTGTAAGTGTTCCTGTTATTGAAGAAGCAATCAAAAAGTACAACCAAACACACCGCCGTATGCGTGATGAGGCAGTTACTGCACGTGAACTAAAGCAAGGTTATATGAACGACCCTAATGATTTAGAGGGTCCACTAATTGCTGATGCTCAGTTAATTACCCAGTTAGCAAATGGTGCAATTATTCCTGACTGGAAGTTTGTTGATGGAGTACTTGAAGACTTTGTTAAGCGTAACGGAAACGTCACAAAGATTGATATGACAAAGGATAACGTCAAGTACTTGGCTGATGAACTAAACAGCCTATGGCGTACTGGTACACTTCTACGAAGTGGATACCCAGTAAACGTTATCAAGGATTCATACATCCGTGCATGGGGCGATATGGCCCTATTTGATATGTTCAAGTATGTTGGTCAAGACTTTATTGATGATATTGCCAAGTCTGGAAACTCTGTTCGCAAGGTACAGGCATGGTCACGTGGCAAAGTTGACCCAGCGTACAACATGAAGAAGTTACGTAATGAGATTAATGGTAGCCAAAGTATCCTTAATGTATATGATAAAACATTAAAGGATGCTGGCATTGACCCAGTAAATCCTCCAAAGAAGATTACGGTTGACATGCAGCGTCACGTTGACCTATACAATAACCTAGCAACTAGAATCGCAGTCCTAAGAAAGCAAGAAGAAAAGTTAGTTTCTGGCATTCAGGAAAAGCGTGTATCACGTCCAACTCTTGAAGTTGAGGGTGAGACATTTGAGTCTGCATTTGCTGGGCGCTTTGGTGCATTGTTTGAGCATAAGATTAGTCAGAAGGATGACCTACGTGCAGCAGTTGCTGGCGTAAGAGAACTCCATGTAGATACAGCGCGTCGTGGACGTAGCGGTGCTGCAACAGTATTGCCAGTAGATGAGACAAAGCACCTACAATCTTGGGTTCAAATCCTCAACGATAAGTTACGCTTTGACCCTGTAGCACGCATGATTATGGAAGGCAAGTCTAAGAAGGATGTAGTCAAGTGGCTACGTTCTGGAGACGCTGAAGCATTTGCTTACCTAGATAGATTCTCTGATAACCTTCGTGATGCTGCTGATGTATATGAGCGTGTCAAGGTTCCAGTTGACATGTATGCTCCTTCTAAGGCATTGCGTGATACAATCCTAAAGGATGAATTAGATTTAGTCTCACTCAAGAAGTTATATCCAGACCTAAACCAACGTCCTCCAGTCTATGGTGACTTGGTAGATGATATGCTTGCCGTAAGTCCTATGACAAAGCAGGCACGTCAGAAGGCTAAGGATATGGTTGTATGGCTATCTACCGTGCCTACAGCACGCCTTGCTTTCAGCCCGTACTTCCGTGTCAAGTACGAGCAGTCTCTACAGTCACAGATTTACCTAGCAAATGCTAATGGTTTGAAGTTGACTTCAAAGATGAAGAACGAGTTTGAGCAGAATGCACGTGTATTTGCTGAACGTGAGTACAAAGAAAAGTTAAACTCATTCCACAGAGACATGAACTACTCTGGGTTTATTAACTATATCCTAGCATTCTTCCCTGCAGTAATCGAGCAGTTCCGTGCATATGGTCGCATCACAATGGAGAACCCAGACTTCATCGTCAAGAAGACAATGATTTCTACAATCCCAGAACGTATGGGTGAGGTTCAAGAGGATGTAAACGGTAACCGATTTGTACCAATTAAACTAGGATTCCTTGGACTAGAAAGCCGTTTGCCAGTTGAATGGTTTAATCCTGATAACCCTACTGGTGGCAACATTCTATCAGTTAGTCCATTTGGTGCAGCACTTGTCAACGAATACGCAAAGCGTAACAATGTTGAGAACTGGTTTACAGACAAGATTCTACCATTTGGTGTACAGTCTAACTCGCTCAATGCTTTGACTCCTAATACTGGTCGTCGTTTGTACCAGTTATGGCAGGCAAAGAACAAGACTGGTGAGCAGTTTAACAAAGATGTTGACATGTTCAACAAGCAATTAATGCTTGAATATGTGCAGCAGAATGGTAAGCGCCCTAGCGCATCACAGGTTGACAAGATATTTGGAGAGGCACAGAACCGTGCATTCTTCCTATCTGTCTTACGTGCCGTATCAGCAGCAACTCTTCCAGTACAGGGACGTCTCGTGACATCAGTAACTGGGTATGTCGACTTGCTAAACAAGTACGATGATAAGTATGGTGCAGAAGGTTCAGAGATGTTCTCTCAGGACTTCCCAGATGCATGGATGTTTATGGACAGACTATCTGATTCAACATCAGGTATTAACGCTGATAAGACAGCAGCAGCCCTCGTAAAGGGCAACATGGGAAGTGTTAGAAAGATTATCGGTGGCATTGGCCAGGATAATTTGACAGTCCTTGGTGCAATTTTCAATGATGATGACTACGCATTCTCTAGCGCAGCGCAAGCATTCTTGCAGGATACAAAGATTCCTGGTGCAGGCAACAAAAAGTTCCGTGATGTCTCAGATGCTTTTGAGAACATGCGTTCCTCTATTGTATCTAAGGGCTGGAAAGACTACTTTGCATTAGAACAAATTGTCAAGGACGAATTCTCTAAGGCTTTTCCTCCAATCAATGCTTATGGTGGTTATGGTCAGGAAATTCTAAAGCAGTTTAAGAATGCATACGTTGAATCTCAAAAGGTACAAAACAACCTGTGGTGGAATGAGTACAACCAACAGTCATATGGTGGTGCAGGAAGCCGTCAGGCAGATACTGTTGCCGCTCTAACTATTGCCCTCAATGACGATAAGTTGTGGAGTCAGTTGGCAAAGCAACCTAAGTATCACATGATTGCTGACTACCTATCATACCGCTATACAGTCAAGGACCGACTAGACCAGATGGGAACAACCATCGATTCGAAAAAGGCTACTTGGCTACGCAATGAGGTATCAAGAACTGTTGGACAGATGCGTATGGCTGATGTAAACTTTGATAAGTTCTATACAAGATATTTCGAGAACGATAAATTTGATTTCGTTTACGAAGAACCAGGAGTAACTAGTGGCAGATAATAAACCAAAGACATTCGCTGAGGCTGTCATCGCCACTAAGCCGAAGTATGAGGCGCCAACAAGCGCACAGATAATTGATACTAAGAGTATCCTTGCTCAGTTAGAGGCAAGAACTGGCGTTAAACTATCAGTTAATGCTGAGTCAATTGCATCTGGTGATACATTGTTTAACTCATTTACTAACTCGCAGAAGCGAGTTCTTAATAGTACAATGGCAAAGTTGGGATATAAGTCACAGAATATAACTGAACTTAAGGCCAATCTTGAGTCATACTACCCAGAACTTTACAATGCGGCAAAGTCTTTTGCTGACCTAAATGCTAAGTTACTTGCAGATTATTTGCCAACGGATAGCGCTGGAACTGGTCCAGCATTGCCAAATCGTTCAATTACCATGATTGATAAAGCGCAGTTTGATACTACTGCTACAGACATCTACTTAAAGAAGGCTGGCTTCCGTCCTACTGCGGAGCAACTCAAAGCAGATTATGATGAGATTGTTAAGATGAACACTGGTACTGTTACTGAGTACAAGAAAAAAGTTTACAATCCAAAGACGAAGAAGTATGAGAACCAACAGATAACAACGCCTGGACTTACTGATGAAGCAATCGCCGCTAAGTTAGAAGAGAAGATTAAGAAACAAAATCCTCAGGCTTTTGAGTCTGCAAGCCAGCAGTCATTCTATAACTTTATACTGAATGCTGATTCAATGCGAGGTGGGAAATAATGGCAGGCGCATTTGATAGAGACATAGCAACCTCTCAGTCACCAGGAGCGGCGTGGATTTATAATCCTACTAGCAAGACATGGGAAAAGCCGCCTAAGCCAAGTGCTAACAAGGCTTATACTTGGGATGATACTAAGGGTTGGGTAGAAGAAACAACTAATACCTCTGGCCTATCTTCAATGACTGGATTTGTATTCACAAAGGCTATGCTTGAAGATAGCAAGTATGGTGCTGAACTCAAGGCAGTGTATGACCTATGGAATGCTGGCAAGATTACCGATGCGCTTAATGCATACTATAGTACTCAATGGTATAAGACACTAGGCAAGACTGCTGCTGATAGATATTCTCTCAAGAAGAATCAGCCTGCAGTATATGCTAGCGAATTTGAAGCATTTAAGATTACACAGAAGCAACGTTTATCACGTGTTGGAGTAAAGATTGATGATGCTGAGTTGGATGGATATCTAGAGCAGGCATTTGATGGGGCTCTTACAGATGGACAACTAGATGCTGTTATTGTAAAGTCTGCATCATTTGGTGCAAAGTTTGGTGGAGACACACTAACAAAAATTCAGAACTTCCGTGAGTATGCTAACTCATTTGGCATGACATATGATGAGACTAAGTACCGTCAATGGGGTATGGATTTATTTACTGGTAATATTACTGACTCTGAAATTGAACAGAAGATTCGCGAAGAATCAGCAAGTGCATTCCCAGCACTGTCTGACCAAATTCTTAAGGGTACATCATTGGATGCCTTGGCGTCTGCGTACAAGAACACAATGGCTACATTGTTAGAGATTGATGCAGACTCAATTGGGTATAACGACCCAACACTGCGTAAGGCTCTCCAGAATATTGGACCTGATGGCAAGCCAGCGGTCAAGCCATTATGGCAGTTTGAGAAAGATTTAAAGATGGATTCACGTTGGCAATATACCAACAACGCACGCAACTCTATTGACTCAATGTCACTTAAAGTTCTCCAGGATTGGGGTCTAGCATAATGCCACGTAATTATAATCCAGATATAATGCAGATTGATGGCGAAGGGTCATATGAGGCACTTGCTAATGTAATTGCTCAGGCTGTTGCAGCATCTCCTGTAGTAGTTGATACCCCTGCAAACGTTGCACCATCTGCGATTGAAGCATTAAAGATTGCAGAACAAGTTGCAGCAGCAGTTGCACCAGTTATTACTCCAGATATTAGTGATTCAAAGTTGTCACAAATTGCAAAACAAACGACACAGGCTGTTGTAACAAACCCTGCCGTAATTGCAGCACCTGCTGGTCAGACTGTAAATACAACAACACTTCAAGGAATTATTGCTGCTTCTCAATTTGGTTCATCTACTCCTTGGGCTCAGGCTGCTGCTAACTATACTCCTACTCCTGCAGTCGGTGCAACTTCTACAACTGAAACTCCTGCTGCAGAACCCACTGATATGATTGAAGGAATTCCCCTTCTTGACAGAGGTCAAGGTGGAGGAAGAGGTGGTTCGAATACAACTCCACCAACTGCAGAAGAATTAAAAGCAGCAGAACTTGCTTCAATACAAGCAGCACGTGAATTGGCTATGACTCCTTACGCTGAACTTTCTGCAGAAGAAAGAGCAGCAATGAGCCAAAAAGAAAAAATGGATTATATTCAGGCTGCACGTGAAGAGCAGGCTAGACTAGATGCTGAAGAACGTGCAATCAATGACCCAATGACTAATCCAAATGTTCGCCCTGAGGCTCAACCAGCAGATAAAGATTATATTTATTATTATTCTTGGATTGGTGGTTCTACTACTGGTAGTTGGCAGCCATACCGTGCTCCAAATACTCCAGAAAATCAAGCGAAGTACGGTTCACGCGCAGTCGGTGGAGAAACTCAAGCAGCAGATGAAGGCGTTACTGGTGCTAATACTCTTATTGTTCAACCAACCCCAGTAAAAGATGATAAAGGAACTATTACTGGATGGTCTGTTCCAGATACAACAGTGGCAGGAACAACTACAACAATGGGAACTGGTGTTACACCTACTAAAGTAGTTACAACACCAATTACTCCTACCGCTACTACTGGAACAACAAGTACTACTGGAACAACCAGTACAACCAGTACGACCAGCACTACGACAACTGACCCTAACGCTGCGCTTATTAAGCAGTTACAGGACCAGATTACTACATTGCAGAAGAGTGTAACAGATAAGACAACTGCTGACCAGACAACTGCAGCAGCAACACGTGCATCAACAATTGCTGTACTACAAGATAGATTTGCTAAGTATGGACTTACAAGTCTTGCATCTAAGATTGTCCAACTTGCACAAGATGGCGCCACAGAAGCAACAATTACTTTACAATTGCAGGAAACACCTGAATATCAAATGCGTTTCGCAGCAAATGCCGAGCGAGTCAAGAAGGGCTTATCAGTCCTTACTCCAGCAGAGTATCTCAATGTAGAAGATGGATACCGCCAGGTACTACGTGCCTATGGCTTAAAGCAGTTTGATACAGATGCATATGTAAAGCAGTTTATCTCTAACGATATGTCGCCTACAGAATTGTCTAACCGTGTAGTAACAGCAGTGCAGCGCGTACAGAACGCTGACCCTGCAGTTCTTTCACAACTTAAGAGTTACTACGGTATTGACTCATCAAGTTTGGTTGGATATGTTCTTGACCCAGAACAACAGTTCCAGAAGATTCAGCGTCAAATATCTGCAGCCGAAATTGGTGTTGCAGGTGCTCGTCAAGGACTACAGCCAGGAGCAGCAGTTGCTGAACAACTTGCAGCACAAGGCATTACACAGGCTGAAGCACAAAAGGGTTATGCAACTATTGCAGATATCCTTCCAACTGCTGAGAAACTATCTTCTATCTATGGTGGAACCATGGCTGGATATGGTCAAACAGAAGGTGAGCAAGAAGTATTTAATCAACTTGCTTCAGCACAGCGTAAGCGTCAAGCATTATCTGCACGTGAAATTGCACAGTTTAGTGGAACTTCAGGTGTAAATAAGACAAGCCTAATGTCAGAGACAAAGGGCACATTCTAATATCCTGTGTGGACCTATCGGCCCCGCACAGCGTACAAGACCGAGAGTAGGAGCCAGCCAGTTTCCCCGAACTGAACTGTGGCCTGCGACTAATAACAAATAGAAGGGTGGGTTGCTATGAGCAACAACTACTGGGACGAAGAAGACGATGACCTCGATACAAATGAATATGCAGGTGATGGCGGTGACTTACTTAAAAAGTTACGTAAAGCCAAGCGTGCAGATGAGAAGCGTATTAAGGAACTCACTGAGCAACTTGAGGTTTTATCCAAGGGGCAGCGTGAGCGAACCGTCAAAGAAGTCTTAGAAAAGAAAGGTGTCAATCCTAAAGCAACACGTTTAATTCTTAAGGACTTGGATGAAGTTAACGAGGAGTCAGTCAATAACTGGCTTGATGATAACGCAGACTTGTTCGGAATTGATGTGGCTAAGGATGCACCCGCAGCGAGTGAAGTCGACCGTGCAGCATTACGCCAGCAGGACGTCATCACACAGGGTGCGTTAACACCTGATAGAGCAGAAGATTTAAGTTTAAGGATGGACCAGGCTGATAGCATGGAAGACTTCTTGAACGTACTTCGCTCGCAACAATAATATCCGTTCATAGTCACTTGGAGGTGACAACTCATGGCTAATGCCTATACATCAACAGGTTCCTCTACTCTTGGAGGTACAGTTGGCGCAGCAGGTCTAGTACAAAAGGCGTATGACCGCCTACTAGAGTTCGCTCTCCGTTCAGAACCCCTAATTCGTTCTGTCGCAGATAAGCGTCCTGCTCGTCAAGCAATCCCAGGTTCAACTGTAGTTCTACAGAAGTACGTTGACCTCTCAGCAGCAACAACTGCTCTCACAGAAGACACTGACCCAGATGCAGTAGCACTGTCTACACCAACATCTGTAACCATTACTCTTGCAGAGTATGGTAACTCAGTACTTGTAACACGTGCGTTGGAACTATTCTCTCTAGCAGATGTAGACCCAGCAATCGCTAACATCATCGCTTTCAACCTAGCAGATTCTATCGACTCAGTTGCAATGACAACATTGCGCGGTGGTTCAAACGTAATCTACTCAGGTTCAACAGCAACATCAACAGCAACTGTTACAGCAGCGGCTACACTATCTTCAGCAAACATCCGCAAGGCTGTTGCTAAGTTGCGTGCAGGCAAGGCTAACGGTCGCAAGGGCTCACTATACTGGGCTGGCCTACACCCAGAAGTTTCACACGACCTACGTGCTGAGACAGGTTCTGCAGGATGGCTACTTCCAAACCAGTACGGTTCATCACAGGACCGCATCTGGGCAGGCGAAATCGGAACATACGAAGGTGCATACTTCGTAGAGTCTCCACGTCTGTACAATGCAACAGACGGAGCAGCATCTGCTCGCGTTTACCGCACAATCATTGCTGGACAGCAAGCACTTGCTGAGGCAGTGGCAGAAGAGCCACACGTAGTAATCGGACCAGTAGTTGACAAGTTGATGCGTCACCGCCCAATGGGTTGGTACGGCGTACTAGGCTTTGCTCGCTACCGCGAAGAGGCACTATACCGAATCGAATCAGGTTCATCAATCGCTTAGTTGATTGACGGGTGGGGCTAGGGAAACCTAGCCTCATCAGTAAGTTCATTAAGGAGAACTATGACAAACTGGACATTCAAGACACCAACAGTGGCCGAAGGCCCAGCGGGTGGACACCGTCTGTTCTACTTCTATAAACTTGACAAAGGTATTACAATAGTAAAGTCAGGTTCTACATACTCACAGATACGCTATGCTGTAGATGAGGACCTATTGGACTATGATGCCGTATATCGTGGTGGATATAACCATACAGTAGATGATACCACTAAGGCTGAATTAATTGCTGGTGGTATTGGAGTAACTGAAGCAAACTTTACAGAACAGTAGGGGACATGGAACATCAGCACATAAGTAAAGTTCTTGAATGGGGCTTTACTGCTGAACATAACTTTGAAGCAACTTTATGGGGTTGCGTTCTTTGTGATGTTACTGCGGAAAAACCATTTGAGTATGAAGATATATCTATTGACCATACAGCATGTGATGATGACTGTTTTGGTTGTAAGGCAAAAGGTTTACAACTTAATGCAGGGGATGCAAAGCGAGATATTCCAGATAAGAAATGGAATGCTGAACTATCTGACTATAGAGAAGCAAGACGTCAGGGAATGCAGCCGTCAGGTACAACAAAGGCACATGTAGAAGCAGCATATACAGCGTCAGAAACATTGGGCAAAGCATATGATGCAGATACAATGCCTAAGGCAAAAGATATAACTAAAGAATCCGTAGCAGTAATGAAAGAGATTGGACAAATATAATGTCAGTAAAAGGTGAGAAGTACAAGTCAATGGCTGCTATGAAAAAGCATGAGAAGAATGAGCCAATGGCAATGAAGATGAAAGAGTACGGCGCCAAAGCAATGAAGAAGTCTGCTAAGAAGGCAATGCCAAAGAAGATGGGCAAGAAGAAGTAAGATGGCTGCAAAGAAGCGCAATTACTTCGAGAATATTGCAAAAGAAATTAATGACGTATATCAGTCTGCACGTCGTAGAACTGAGATGAGTCAGACTCCAGGACCAGGAACTGATGAAATGGCAAATAAACTTGCTGGTATTGCACGTCGTCAAAAGGGTCAACTAGCAGGAGCAATCCTTATGGGTGCTCGTTACGATTCAAAGGGAAGAAGGGTTAAGGGATGAAGAAAGCACATCCAGGATTCAAAAAGGCTGCAGCATCTATTGCCAAGAAGCAGGGCATCTCAACTGAACGTGCTGGTGCTATTCTCGCTGCTGGTGCACGCAAGGCTGGTAAGGCTGCAGTAAAGGCAAACCCTCGCCTTAAGAAAGTATCTGGCGTTAAGAAGGGCAAGTAATGAAGAAGCCAACTAAGGGACAGAAGAAAGTGCAGAAAGTTATGCACGAATTCAAGGCTGGAACATTGCATTCTGGTAAGGGTGGCAAAGTAGTTAAGAACCCAAAGCAAGCAATTGCTATTGCATTATCTGAAGCAGGAAAAGCAAAGAAGAAGGCGAAGAAGAAATGATTGACCCTAGACTAAAGCGAGCAGGAGTATCAGGCTTTAACAAGCCTAAGCGTACACCAAGTCATCCAACCAAGTCACATGTTGTTGTGGCTAAAGAGGGAGATAAGGTCAAGACTATTCGCTTTGGTCAGCAGGGTGTTGTTGGGGACAGACAACCAACTGCACGTCAACGTTCATTCAAAGCACGTCACGCAAAGAACATTGCCAAGGGCAAGATGTCTGCAGCATATTGGGCTGATAAAGTTAAGTGGTAAGAAAGTAGGGGACGATGAAACAAGAAACAGTATCGGTTGCTTGGTGCGACAACGGTAACGTTGATGGCAAGTTTATGCAAGGCGTTGTAGATGTTATGCTCAAGTCTGGTGTAAAGTTTGAGACATCACTACGAAGCCAAGGCAATCAGATTGCAAGACAACGCGAGAAGGTAATCTCATATTGGTATGAAAACAACAAATCTGACTGGCTACTATGGGTAGACTCAGATGTTGTTATTAGCGTTGACAAGTTTAAGTTACTGTGGGACAACAAGGATGCTGAGAAGCATCCAATTGTAACTGGTGTGTACTTCACAACAGATACACCCGAAGACCCGCTTATGATTCCTATGCCTACGGTGTATGAGTTTGCGGAAGCAGGAGATACGATTGGCATTCAAAGAATGCATCCTCTACCTGAAAATAAGTTTATCAAGGTTGGTGCTGCAGGTATGGGGTTTGTCCTCATGCATCGCAACGCAGTAACTAAGATTCTAGAAGCAGTTCCTGGTGTACCACTGTTCACTGAGGTTGGTGTCAATAAGTCTTTTATGGGCGAAGACATTTACTTCTTTGCACTATGTGACAAGGCTGAGGTACCAGTATGGTGCCATACAGGGGCAACAGTTCCTCACATGAAGCGATTCTCATTTGACGAACATTACTACAAAGCATTCTTTGGTGGAGTTAAAGAGGAAAAGAAATCCAAATTAATTCTTCCAGAACAAGGTTTGATTACACCTAAGAAAGGGTAAACAATGGCAATAGGCAAAGCAGGCAGTAGTCTAGCAGCAGAGTTAAATAGGCTCGCTGGTACTACTGGACTTGATGAGCAGGGCGCTGCTAATGCTTGGGCTGGTACTACTGGTCTAGCAACAGTTGGTGCATTAAACATCAAGGCTTCATCTTCACGTACACGTGATAAGTTCAAGGACATCGACGGTATCTGTAATGAACTTGCTGGCACTACTGGACTTGCAGCACCTGCTGCTTTGAGGAGCATCAACGCATGACAACTACTTTAGAGAATATGATTGATGAAGTCCTTATCAATCTTGCAGGTTATACATTCCAGCAAGACCGTTCAACATATCTTGTTAACCCTGTAACAACCACAACCTCTTCAAGTGCTTCCCCTCTAATCTTGAGCCTAGGCGCAACTGATTCAGTTGGTAAGGGCGTAATTGAGATTGGCGAAGAGTTAATGTGGGTTGACTCATATGACCGTATTGCAAATACTGCAACTGTAGCACCATATGGTCGTGGTTATCTGGGCTCAACTGCTGCAACACACACAGCAGATAGCAAGGTTACGATTAGCCCAACGTTCCCGCGTCATTCAGTAAAGCGTGCTATCAATGACACAATCCGTGCGCTTGGTTCAAATATCTTTTCAGTAAAGTCAACAACCTTTACATTTAATGCAGCAGTATCTACCTATGCATTTGCTAACCTAAATATCAAAAACATCATCACAGTGATGTGGCAAACAATTGGGCCAACAAAAGAATGGCAACCAATTCGACGCTATGACTTTGATGCAGCAGCCAATGCTGAAGCCTTTGGTTATGTAACAGGCACTGACCAAGTACAGACAATTACCTTAGGCGAAGCACCAATCTCTGGCCGAACAGTAAAGGTTATCTACGCTACTGACCCAGTTGCTTTTACATCAAACTCTGAAGATTATGCTACACAAACTGGACTTCCAGAATCAACGCGTGATGTTGTGATTCTAGGAACGGCATATCGCTTACTATCATTCCTTGACCCAGCAAGAGCAGCAATGGTTAGTCCACAGGCGGATGAGACTGACTCAAAGCGTCCATATGGTGCGTCACAATCTGCAACTAAGCAACTCTACGCACTTTATACACAACGTCTTAACGAAGAGACAAAAGCACAACAACAGAACTATCCACCTAAAGTTCACTTCTCCCGCCGATAGGAACCTAAATGACAACCCGTAAATACTCCTCACGTTCACAGCAAACAACTCTATCTGCTGCGCTAACATCGTCTGCGACAACTGCTACAGTCGTATCTGGTTCATCACTACTTGGTGGTGTAACAGTGTCAGCAGGTGAAACATTCACTGTTGTTATTGACCCAGATACAGCGCTCGAAGAAATTGTAGATATCACCGCTGTTAGTACTAATACATTAACAATTGTTCGTGGTATTGATGGCTCATCTGGCCAGACTCACTCAGCAGGTGCAATCGTACGTCACATGGCTATCGGTCGTGATTACCGTGAAGCAAATACTCACATTGAGGCTACAACGGGACACGGTGCTACTGGTGCTGTAGTTGGTACAACCAATACACAGACCCTTACAAATAAAACTTTAACCAGTCCAACCATTACTGGTACTGGCGCTATTGCAGGAACATTTACAGGCAACCTTACAGGTAACGTAACAGGTAATTTAACAGGTAATGCTAGTACAGTAACTAATGGCGTTTACACAACCGATACTGGTACAGTTACTTCTACAATGATTGCTAACGGTACTATTGTTAACGCTGATATCAATGCTTCAGCAGCCATTGATAAGACAAAGATTTCTGGTACTGCTGTTACTGTAGCAGATACAGGTACAGTAACAAGCACAATGATTGCCAATGATACAATTGTAAACGCAGATATCAACTCATCTGCCCAAATTGGCTACGGTAAGTTATCCCTTACCAACTCTATCGTAAACGCTGACATTAACGCGTCTGCTGCTATTGATAAGACTAAGATTTCAGGAACAGCGATTACTGCTGGAGACACTGGAACTGTTACGTCAACAATGATTGCAGATGGCACTATTGTCAATGCCGATATTAATGCTTCTGCAGCAATTGACTGGACAAAGATTGCTCCATCATCAACTGTATCTTCAACTGAACTTGGATACTTAGATGGCGTAACTTCTGCAATTCAGACTCAGATTGATTCTAAGTTAGCAACTAGCACAGCAGCAACCACTTATGCTCCACTTGCTAGTCCAGCATTGACTGGTGTACCTACTGCCCCAACAGCAGCGGCAAATACCAATACAACTCAGATTGCTACTACTGCTTATGTGCAGACAGAAATTGCTGATTTAATTGCATCAGCGCCAGGAGCGTTAGACACTCTTAATGAGTTGGCTGCCTCTCTTGGTAATGATGCTAACTTCTCAACGACAGTAACTAACAGCCTAGCAACTAAGTTGCCTCTGGCTGGTGGAACAATGTCAGGTACCATCGCCATGGGAAGCAATAAGATTACAGGTCTTGGAACACCTACAGCAACTGGCGACGCAGCAACAAAGGATTACGCTGATACTAAGTTAGCACTATCTGGTGGCACTATGTCTGGTGCTATTGCAATGGGCACTAACAAAATTACAGGTTTGGGAGACCCAACCAATGCTCAAGATGCGGTTACAAAGTACTATCTTGACAACGTAGTTCTTGCTCCATCTAATTTGACTGGTCCAATCACTTCTGTAGGTGCAGCAACATCTATTGCATCTCAGACTGGTACTGGTACAAAGTTTGTAATGGACACAAGCCCAACTTTGGTAACACCAGATATTGGAGTTGCTACTGCAACATCAATTAATGGAACAACAATCCCAACATCTAAGACATTAGTTGCTACAGATTCAACTACATATGTAGTTCCTTCTCAGACAGGCAACTCAGGTAAGTATCTTACAACTGATGGTACAACATCATCTTGGGGAACTATTGCTACAACTGCTGCTGCAACTCCTACCACATTAGGTACAGTTCATGGTGAGACATCAACAACA
>Ga0075471_10001239_pt1 | contig 16639 bp, 11 predicted proteins | sample DEB19_08_DNA_2_FD_74787 | JGI IMG/M metagenome (GOLD analysis project Ga0075471, IMG submission 74787) | Aqueous microbial communities from the Delaware River and Bay under freshwater to marine salinity gradient to study organic matter... | ecosystem: Environmental > Aquatic > Marine > Coastal ... | reverse complement strand
GGCAAGCGGGAGGCGATCGCCGCCGCGATCCGCGCGGCGGGTGCTCGCGCGGTGGACTGGCTGCCGATCTCGGCGAGCCGCGCGTTCGCCGACCGGCTCGACATAGGGACGCTGCCGGCGCGGCCCGATCTGTGCCTGCTCGGCGCCGGCATCGGGAAGGCACGGCTGTTCGGGCAGCTCGAACCGCTGGCCGTGCCCTGCATCGATGCGGGTTTCTCCTTCGAGGCCTGGGCCGACCCCGACAAGCAGTGGGACCGGCCCTACATGACGCCCGACAGCCTGCTCGACGTCCCGCGGATCCGCTTCCTGTCCGACGCCGACAAGGCCGACCTGCTGGCGGCCGGCGCCGCAGGCGGCCGATCGCCGAGGTAGTATCGGAGCCGGTCCTGTGCCGTTGGAACGCGGATCCAGCGGCGAATATCTCCCGCCCTCGTCCCCACGGCGATCGAGAGCCTGATTCCATGGTGTCGAACAACCCGATCGTGAACCTGCTCCGCGGCGTGAAGCGACGGCTGTCCTCCGCGCTGGCGGCGCGGCGGATGAGGCGCGGAATCAGGCAAATCTTTCCTGGGAGCCAGGGCGGCGACCGATGGGTTGTGTGCGACGTGGGGGCGAACGTGGGGCAGACAGCCCTGCAGCTGCGCCGGGTACTCAGGGGCATCGCCAGCCCGAAGATCCATTGCTTCGAGCCGTTCGCGGACAACTACGCCGCGTTGCAGGCCAACACGTCCCGCCATCGCTGCATCCGCACGCATCGCCTGGGGATGGCCGCGGATACTGGCACGATGACCGTGTCTCTGTCGCCCGAGTCGCAGTGGCATTCGATCGCCAACCAGAACGCATGGCGCGGGCGGGAGGAGGTCAGCGAGACCATCGACCTCACGACCCTCGACGCCTTCGCCGCGAGTGAGGGCATCGAGCGGATCGCGATCCTCAAGACCGACACCGAGGGCTACGATCTCGAGGTGCTGCGTGGCGGTCGCTCGCTCCTGGAAGCGGGCCGAATCGACCTCGTGATCTGCGAGGTGGGATTCAATCCCGAGGACAGGCAGCACACCTACTTTCCTGCCGTGTTCGCGCTGCTTCTCGGGTACGGCTATCGGCTGTACCGGCTCGAGGATCAGATGGTCTATCGCAGCGCGGCGTGGTGCGACGTGCCGAGCGTAGGCTACGCGAACGCCTGGTTCGTCGCGCCGGCGAAAGCCCACGGGTGACGGCCCCGGGTCACGCCCCGCCGAAGCTCGGCACCAGACGCAGGTAGTTGCCCAGCGCCACCATCGCCAGCGGGCGGTCCCAGTAGGTGCTGTGCTGATTGTCGACGAACCACTGCCACTTCGCCCGCACGGCGGCGGCATCGAGCGCGGGGCACGCGGCGAGCACGTCGATGGCGGCCTCGCAGTCGTCCCGCAGGCGACCATACATCCAGGGGCCGATCGGCAGCGAGAATCCGGTCTTCGGCCGCTTGAACACGTCCTCGGGCAGGATCTGGCGGCCGATCGCTCGCAGGAGGTGCTTTTGCTCGCCGCCAGGAGGCAGGTGCATCGAGCCCGGCAGGCACGCGGTGCATTCGATCAACTGCCGCGAGAGGAACGGCACCCGCACCTCCAGGGAGTGGGCCATGCTGTTGGCGTCGGCGTCCCGCAGCACGGTGTTGCCCAGATAGAGCAGCGTCTCGGCCTCGGAGATCGTGTGGAAGGAGTCGGCGGTCATGTCATCGGCGAGCGGGTCGTATTCTTCGCGCCGGAGATACTGCCGCGTCAGTCCGAGGCCGTTCGCGGCGAGGCCGAGGCCGGTGAGGTCGGCGTCGGTGAACACCCGGCGGATCCGCAGCAGCACGTCGAGCGGCGAATCGCAGCCGGCGATCATCTCGACGGCCCGCGCCCGGCGGTTTGGCCGCAGCGGGGCGAATGCGACCGACGCGACGGCCCGCCGCAGCCCGCTGGGCATGCACACGAAGGGTCGGAGCCGGCGGTAGAGCGTGGGCACCGAACGAAACTGCGGATAGCCGCCGAAGAGCTCGTCGGCGCCGAGACCGGACAGGGCGACCGTCACTCCGGCCTCCTTCACGGCGCCGCTGACGATGAACGTATTGAGGCCGTCGATGCTCGGACGGTCGGCCGCCGCAAGCCACTGCCGCCAGAGCCGGGTGATCGAGGAGTCGTCGAGCACCGTCTGCGAGTGGCGCGTGCCCAGGGCCCGGGCGGTGGCGGCCGCGGGCTCGAGTTCGTCAGTCAGGGCGATGCTCTCGAAGCCGACGGCGTGCGTGCGCAGCGAAGGCATGCTCTTCTGCGCCTTGGCGGCGATGACGGCGCTGTCGATGCCCCCCGAGAGGAACACGCCCACCGGCACGTCGGCCACCGACTGGTCCCGCATCGCCAGCAGCAGAGAATTGCGGATCCGCTCGACCTCCTCCGCTTCCGCTCCGGCGGCCTTCGGCCGCGGGAACCGCCAGAATTGCCGCGGAGCGAGCGCTGCGGTGCCGTCGGCCGCGCCGGCGTCCACCCAGCACGACGAACCCGAGGGAAACGACCGGATCGAGCGGTGGATGGTGAAGGGATCCTGCGGCGCGCCGTAGGCCAGAAAGGTCGCGATTCCGGCCGGGTCGAGCGTGCTTGGCACGAGCCCGGAGGCGAGCACGGCCCGCACCTCGCTGGCGAAGACGAAGGCTCCCGGAACCTGCGCCACGTAAAGCGGCTTGATGCCGACATGATCGCGGGCGAGGAGGATGCGTCGGCTGGTCGCATGGTAGAACGCGAAGGCGAACATACCGTCGAGTTCGGCGAGCACCCGCTCGCCCCAGCAAGACAGGCACTTGAGGAGCACCTCGGTATCGCCGGAGCTGCGGACGTCGACGCCCTCCGCCGCGAGCTTTGTCCGCAGGTCGCGGAAGTTGTAGATCTCGCCGTTGAAGACCAGCATGTCGCCGGTATCGTGGTTGACCATCGGCTGATGGCCGGCCGGTGTGAGATCGAGGATCGACAGGCGGCGAAAGCCGAGGCCCGCCAGGCCGCTGCCGCCACCGGGGCCGACCGGCACCTGCTCGTAGCCCTCGTCGTCGGGGCCGCGGTGGACCATCGCGCGCATCATCCGACGAACGCCAGGCTCTACCTGCCGTGGGTCGGTGCCGATGATTCCGCAAATGCCGCACATCGTGAAGGCTCGGGCTTGGTGTGTTCTCTGGGTTCTATCGCAAGATCGGCCTGCCGCTCGCGAAGCCCGCAGGCCGTCGGCGGTCAAGATGCCGCCCGGCGGGTCGACGGATGCGTCTGTCGGGCGCAGGGTGAGCACGTCGCTGTCCGCCATGGTGCGGATGAACAGGCCGTGCCGGCCCGGGGATCAGCAGAACGCCGAGGGCGGTCGCAGCAGAGAGCGGTAGTGCCCCGACAGAGGCCGGCACTCGAGGGAATCGCTCACGAACGGTCGATAGAGATCGACCATCAGAATCATCTTGAGCATGGATCTGGTCAAAAGGGCCTGCACGCCATCGACGGGCGACACGGGGCGTTCGCTCCGCTGCCTCGGCGGCCGCGGCCGCCGTAGGTCGTTGACGAACCTGCCGATCGACCAGACCTTCCGCGGCTGCCGGACCGAAAACTCCGCTCCAGCGGGGCCCTCGGCATCGATGCGATCGGCGCTTTCGAGCAGCACGTGGTCCTGCTCGGCCGCGTCTTCGAACGTGCCGCCAGTGTCGGCGACGCTGGTGGCCCGGAGAGGCGTCGAACCGCGCAGGCCCGCGACGGCCAAGGCCATGCCGATCGCCACCCACAGGGCAGTCAGGCGGAGGCGTCGGGAACAAGACAGCATGGCCATTCCTGCACTGTAATCGAAAAACGACGGGCGCAACTTATGTGCGTTTTCAGTCCACATTGCGTGACTGTAAGGATCCCGCCGGAGGGCCGGCTTCAAGGGCTAAACGGCCATTTTTGGGGCCTGCGGTCGGGCAACCGCCCCGAGGTATGCTGCTCACCATGCGAGTCGTGGTCACCGGAGCGAGCGGATTCGTCGGACGGGGCCTGCTCGATTGGCTGGACGGGCGGGGCCACGCCGGCCTGGCCACAGGGAGAACACCACCACTATACCACCCTGATGGGTGGTATTCTGTCCGCAGGGACGACGTGCTCTCGGGGGCCATCGATGCGGGGGCCGTGGATGCGCTGGTCCACATGGAGGTGAAGCAGCATGTGCCGCGGCCGACTGCGGCCGACGTGGAGGAGTTTCGGCAGGGCAACGTGGCGGGCACCCGCGACTGGCTCGATTGGGCGGCCAGGCATGGTCTGCGGCGGGTGGTGTTCACCAGTTCGATCAAGGCCGTACCGGCGGACCAGCCGGACGAGGCCGTCGGGATGGCGGCGGATCCCGGCAGTCCGTACGGCCGCTCGAAGGCGGCGGCCGAACTGCTCGTGAGGGACTGGGCTGCGGCCGCACCGGGCCGAACAGCCGTGATCCTGCGGCCCGCCCCCGTCTACGGGCCGGGCAACGAGGCGAACCTGGCCGCGTTCGTAAGGCAGATCTTGGCTGGCAGGCCCTGCCTGGTCGGCAGTGGCGACACCCGCAAGTCGGTCGTATCACGGACGAACCTGGCCGCGGCCATCGAGTTTGCCGCTGAATTCGGCCACGAGGGGCTGCATGTCTTCAACGTCTCCGACCGGGAGACCTACTCGCTGGCCGAGCTCGCAGCGATGGTCGCGGAGATCGCCCGGGTGGCCAAGCCGCGGGGGATCCCGGCGGCGATTGCCGGGGGCCTGGCGCTGGTCGGCGACGCGGTCACCGCCGCCACCGGCCGCGATTTTCCGCTCACATCCGCCCGGCTGAAGGCGCTGCGGGAAACGAGCGTGTTCCCCTGCGATAAGCTCGTCGCGGCGGGGTTTCGGCATCCTCAATCGACCCGCGAAGGACTGGCCGAACTGGTCGCCGCGATGGGCTAGAGGTCCCGAACGCCTTTCCATACCAAGTGTCCACTGGGCAGGCCTTCCAGTTCGCGGCCAGCCCTTTCACGGCGATGAGCGGATTTTCCGATCGTCCGCGGACAGTTCCGTCGACGTTCTTGGTAGGGGCTTGGTAGGGGGCGGGAGCCGCCCCTAGGATGCACTGATGGCGGGGGATGGGAACGGGGAACTTCCCCTCTGCCGCCTCCTCACGATCTTCGTGAGAGACTGGTTCGCGGCTGGTTGCGATTGGGGGAGGCGACGATGAGTCGCAGGGAGCCTCGACGACGCCGTCCCAGGCGAAGAATCGCCTCGCGATTCTTCCGCACGTTCCTCCTCGCAACGACCCGGCCCCGCTCCAGCAGGCCGGGTCGAGTGCTTTCCGGGCCGATTTTTCGGGCCCGTTCCCCGCGGTGTTCCCGGCGGCCGAAAACCATCGCGTGCCGGCTGCGTACTGATCGCAGGTCTGCTGCCTGCGATCGCGATCCCCAGGATTTCTCTTCTTCTCTCTCTTCTCCGCGGGCAGCCCGGGTCGGCTGTCATCTGCTGCATGAAAGGCAGGGTAGTGCCATGGTTTCCCGGCATAAGGCAGGTTTTACGATCGTCGAGTTGCTCATCGGGGTTTCGATCGTCGCCGCGCTGACGGCGATCACGCTTCCCGCGATCCAGGCCGCCCGCGAGTCGGCCCGGCTCACGAGCTGCCGCAACAACGTCACGCAGCTGTCGAAGGCGATGATCCAGTTCGAGGGCTACTACGGCTACTTCCCGTCTGGCGGCTGGAGCTCGGGATGGCTCGGCGTGGCCGACAGGCCGGGCGATTCATCGCAGCCCGGCGGCTGGGCCTTTAGCGTGCTGCCCTACATGGAGGAGATGGCCACCCGCAACATCGTGGCCAACGTCCCCGCGAGCCAGGCGGCCGCCGCCTACACCACGCTCGTGACCACGCCGCTGCCCGGGTTCAACTGCCCGACCCGTCGCGTGGCCCAGCCGCTTCCGACGACGGCGACCACGTTCCAGACGGCGAGTGGTCCGGTCACGGTGACCAAGGCCACCCGCAGCGATTACGCCCTCAACAGCGGGTCGAAGGGATCGTGCCCTGATTTGGAGGATTTTGCCTCGATCATCGCCGCGGCGGGCAAGCTCAGCGGCAGTGGCAAGAAGGTGACGATCTGCCACGCCCCTCCGGGCAACCCGGCCAATGACGTCACGATGACGATCGCGCTGATGGGCCTCAGCGGCCACCAGAATCACGACGAGGACCGCATGGGCGCGTGCGACACCTGCGACGATCCGGTCGTCGCAGCGACCCCTTCGAGCCTCGCCGAAGGGGACCAATGGAGAAAGATGTCGGCGGCACAAAAACTGGTGACGCTCACCGACATGGGCATTCCGGACGTTCAGAATGGCATGACGAGCAGAATGAGCCGCTTGAAGGCGGCCCATGCGACGGACGGCTTGTCGAACACGTATCTCGTCGGCGAGAAGTACGTGGCTTCGCAGACCTACTACTCGGGTGGTGATGCTGGAGACAAGGGACCGATGATGGCGGGATACTCGGGGGATACGGCGCGATGGGCCTTCGCACCTCCCGCGATGGATACCCGCAGCAATGCGACTTCCACCGCCGTGGCCTTCGGCAGCGGCCACCGCGCCGGCTGGAACATGGCCTACGCGGACGGCATGGTGCGAACGATCAGTTTTTCGATCGAACCCACCCTCCACGCCCAGTTGGCCGGCCGCAACGACGGCCCGGGCGTGATCGCGATCCCACCCAAGTGAGACGGCAGCAGCGACGGATCCTCGTCCGAATCCGAAGAGACGGCCGCTGGCGTTACGGCGCGGGCGGCCGTCTTGCGTTGGCAGAAGCCACGGGCTCGGCCGACCTCGATCCGGGCCGCTGAACGGTGGCCGTCGACATGCTATTCTTACTGGAAGCACAGGCAGCCGGCGGGCAGAAGGCCCGCGCGGCCTGCAGGCAGGGAGTTGAGGCCATGCGTCGGCGCCATCAGGGCGGATTCACGCTCGTCGAGCTCGTGATCGTGATCGCTGTCCTGGCGATTCTCGGGGGACTGCTGCTGTCGGCCGTGCAGTCGGCCCGCGAGGCTGCGCGGCTCAACAGCTGCCGCAGCAACCTGTCGCAGCTCTCCAAGGGCCTGATCCAGCACGAGCTCATGCTGCGGTACTTTCCCTCGGGCGGCTGGGGGCCGGAGTGGCTTGGCGTGGCAGAGCGGTCGGGGGATTCCTCGCAGCCAGGCGGCTGGGCCTTCAGCGTGCTGCCCTACATCGAGGAAGAGAATCTCCGCAACGCCGTCGAAGGCGTCACCTCCGTCACGGCGACAGCCGCCTACGAGAAGCTCGCGACGGCGGCGATTCCGAGCTTCGCCTGCCCGACCCGGCGATCGGCGCAGCCGCTCGCGCTGACCGCCGCGAACGCGACCCTCAAGGCTGCGGGCGACACGACGGTGACGCTGACGAAGGGCAGCCGCAGCGACTACGCGGTCAACAGCGGCACGATCGGGCCCTGCGTCGACATGTCGGCCTACAAGGCGGTGCTCGCCAGCCTGACGGCGTCGAGCTACAACTCGAAGAAGGTCACCGTGTGCCACAAGGGCAAGTCGCAGAGCATCGCCCTGCCGGCCCTCAACAGCGTCGGCCATAGCGACGACAGGATCGGCGGCTGCGACGGCGATCCTTCCTGCACGCAGCCCTTCGTCGGCGGGACGAATCGGCGGGTCTTCACGTCGCTTTCAACCGGCGCTTTCAGCGGCGACTCCTGGCGGAAGCTGTCGGCGAAGGACAAGATCCTCACCGACCTGGCCGACCTGGGCATTCCCGACGCCCAGGACGGCATCTCCTTCCGCATGAGCCGGCTGCAGGCGGGCAGCGTGTTCGACGGCCTTTCAAACACGTATCTCATCGGCGAGAAGAGCGTGGCGACGTCGAGCTATCAGTCCGGCAGCGACGACGGGGATGCCCGGCCGATGATGGCCGGCTACGCGCAGGACAGCGTCCGCTGGGGATTCGTGCCACCGGTGAAGGATTCCCGGGCGTCGAATCCGGCGGCGTTCGGCAGCGGGCACGCCGGCGGCTGGAACGTGGCGTATGCCGACGGCATGGTGCGCACCACGAACTTCTCGATCGACCCATTTCTGCACCGGCAGCTCTGCAGCCGCAACGACGGCAAGGGCATGCCGCCGAAGGACTGAAGCGATCGCGAGGCGGCAGCGTTGGCCGGCCGCAAGTCGCTGAGATCCCGGCGATTTGTCGGGCGTGGACACGGCTTCTCGCCGCCGCTACGCTATGTGAACGGGCGTGCACCATTCTCTTGCCGCGAGGTGCCGACGATGGATGCCGATGCGATCCGCGAATACATCCGGCGGCGGCCGTTCGAACCGTTCGTGATCCGGATGTCGAGCGGGGAGACGCACGAGGTGCACCACCCCGAGTGCATCGCGATGGGCAAGACCCGCGTGTACGTCTCGTACCCAGACGAGGAGCGGCTCGTGTGCTGCGTGCTTTTGCACATCACGAGCGTCGAGTCACTGCAGTCGGCGTAGCAGACTCCCGCCCCATCACTCCGCCGCGTCGTCGGCCGGCAGGTCGCTGCGGCGGACCTCCACGGCGATCGAACCGTCGACGGGGATCGTCTTCTGGTCGGTGACGAGCTGGGCCGTCAGCGTGAGGCTGCGGTTCACCGGCGGCCGCCCGTCGCCCGTGGTGGTGCCGCCGACGGCGTCGATGAAGGGCTTGACCGCGCCGCGAAGGGTCTTGTCGGTGGCCGGCCGGGAGGTGTCGCCGACGAAATTCCGCAGATCGGCCCCGGCGAGCACGTAGGCGTTGCGGCGGGCGTCGAAGGCCGGGGCGGGAATCGAGAATTGGCCCGCCGTCGCGCCGCTGGCATCGTCGCGCAGCAGGCATTGCAGGGCGGCCCGGGCGGGCGGGGCGAAGCTCGCGGGCACACGGATCACGATCTCGTCCGCCGCCGACTCGAAGAACTCGTTCACCCGCCACGTGCCCGCCTTCGTGGGCGTCGTGGTGAGCCGGATCGAATTGCCCGGGGCAAACGCGAGGTCGCACGGGCCGGCGTCGCCGGCCGGAGACGCCACCGGAACGAGCAGGTGGCCGCTCACGCCGTAGGGAGTGGCGAGGTGGATGTCGACCACCTCGCGGGCGTTGCAGTCGGGCCGACAGTCGCAGGCCGCGGTCCCCGACGGGCCCGCCATCGCGGGCAGCGAGAGCCGCAGCGACTGCCGGCCGGGAGTGGCGGCGGGCGGCGCCGCTGCGGCCGGGGCGGGCAACGGCTCGGCGCCCGTGGCGAGGACGATGCCGCGGCCGCGGCGGGCGGCTGCTGCGGTTGGCATGCAGGCCGCGTCGATCGCGGGGCGGATCGTCTGCACGCCGGCCGGGATCTCGGCCCGCAGCACCTGCCGGCTCAAGAGCGTGGCCTTCACCGGGCGGCCGCCGGCGATCACGCTCGTGTCGTGCACGCTGAAGCCCTTGCCGATCAGAAAGAGCGTGGTGGCGCCGGCCGGGTCGATGCCCGGGCCGCCGTACCAGCCGACGAGTTCGGGGGCGAGGTCGGTCACGCCGGTGTTGAAGAGCTCGAAGCCTCCGGACGTGTTCTCGTAGGGGATCTGGGCGAGCATGGTCTGCAGGGGCAGTTCGCGGTCGAGCTGGTCGACGCGGCGGAGCAGCCTGGCCACCTCGCCGGCCCGATAGGCGTCGGCGCAATGGCCGCAGAGGGCGGCGGTCTGCTGCATCGCCTTCACGCTGCGCGACAGGACGAGCGCCTGCCGCATGCTCTGGTCGGTGTCCTTGGGGTGCGCGAGTGAAAACCAGTTGGTCCGCACGTCGAGCGTGACAAAGGGCACGAACGACGGCATGACGATGATCGCCGTGCACTCACGGCTACCGGGCTCGATCCGGCGATCGGCCATCTCGCGGTGGGCCGGCGGGCCGCAGAGCGTGTCGGCGAGGGCGGCGAGGTTGCCGCGGGCGGCCGGGGACTGGATGCGGGGATAGAACCGCCAGCCGAAGGTGTCGGGGCCGTGGGTGAAGCCGACGGCCGTCTTGTTGAGCGACACGGTGGCCAGATCGGTCTCGAGCCGGCGGGCGTAGCGGGCCAGGGCCTGGCTGCTCGTGCGGCCGCTGGCGAAGGCCAGCGCCATGGCGACCTGCATCTCGCGGCGCTGGGCGAACTGTTCCTCGACGTTCTGCTCCTCGCTCACCGGGTCGAGGGCGAAGACGCGGATCGGCCAGCGGCGGCGGACGTGGTCGTTGAAGGCCGCGCGGGCCTCGGGGGAGGGATCGGGGCCGTAGAAGGGGCCGGCGCAGGGGGGCATGCCGCCGGCCGCGACGGCACCGCGGGCCGCGCTGCTTTCCCGCATGTCCTCGGCGAGCCGCTCGTCGAGGAGCGCCGACTCGACGAGGATGGCCCAGGCGAGGACCGCCGTCGTGGTGTGGCAGAGCAGGCGGGCGGGGCGGTCGTTCGCGCACGGGGCCTGGGGACGCACGGCGCCGAGGGCCGCGGCGGCCGGGGTCGGCACGAGGCGGGGGTCGAGCGGATCAGCGACGGGCTCGTCGCTGGGGCGGTCGACGATCACGAGCTCGCCGGTGCCGGCGGCCGACACGGCGTCGTCGAGCCCGAGGCTCGAGAAGAACGTGCGGCGGCGGAGCTCGAGCTCGTTGGCCCGGCGGCTGCGGACGAGCTCGGCGAGGTTCCAACCAGGCAGTTCCGCCCAGACGTGCCGCTGCCTCTCGTGCGACAGGAAGTCGAAGGCGGCCTGAAGCTCCTCGGCGAGGAAGCCGCGGACGTCGGCGTAGTCGATGCAGGGTGCGCTGGCGGGGTGGGTGCCGAGCGCCTCGAGGACGGCGCCGACGAGCAGCACGACCTGCCGCTCGCCGATCGTGTCGACGAACTGCTCCGGTGGAAACGGCATCCGGGCGCGGCGGAGTTTTGGGGAGGGCACCGACACGGTCCGCGACCGCATCGTCCGCAGGGCGGCGACGGTGCCGGGGCCGGCGTCGGGCCGCATGCCGCTCCCCTCCGGGATCGACGGCTGGCACCCCTGCCCGCAGCCGTCCGCGGCGGGGCGCAGCTCGGCGCGGACGGCCGGCACGTTGGCGGCGTAGGTGAGCGGCGGGGCGAGCAGGTCGATCAGGTCGTTGACGACGAGACTGCGGAACGTGTTCGGCAGCAGGTCGTCGCCGAGCTGCGGGTCGGCGATGACGGTGATCTCCGCGCCGTGGCCCGCGGCGGTGTGCTTGCCGGGGAGGATCGACACGGGGATCCGCACGAGGTTGAGCGCGTAGCCGGGCGAGTCGGCGATGTCGTCCCCCTCGTTGATGCGGCGGAGCTCGTGGAGGTGGTTCACATAGCGGGAGAGGTGGTCGAGATGGATGGTGGGCTCGAGTCCGATGGCGTTCGCGTTGTCGAGGCCGAACGTGGCGAACGGCTTTTCGGGGGCGGCGAAGGGGGGCGTGCGGCTGATCACGCCGCCGGTGCCGGCCGGGTCGGCGGGATTGGAGATCATGTTCGTGACGCTGGCCGACGCCTGGGCGGGTTTTGCCGTGCCGCTCGCCTGGGCGGAATCCCCGAGGGCGAGAGCCAGCCCCAGAAACGCCTGGTCGCTGCGGCGGAGGCTCGCGTGGCTCAACTCCTGAAACGCCCCGAGCTGGGCCCGCAGCTGCTCTTCGTATTCGGCCCGGTGGCGGGTGAGCCGGCTTTGGCCCCAGACGTCCGGGTGCTTGGCGACGATCGAGCCGTAGGCGTCGATGTGGTGCTCGAGCCAGTCGATCTCGGCGGCGAGCTGTTCGACGTGGTCGTCGCGGCAGGTGGCCGGTTTTTCGCGGTGCAGCGCCCGCATGGGGGCGGTGAGGCCGTGGAGGACCGCGGCGAAGTCGCCCGCGGCCGCGGGAAGGGCGGCCATCGCGAGGCTAAGCAGGAGTGAACCAGCGAGGCCGACGGCGCCCGTGCTGGCTGTGGCGGAGATCGCGAGCGGGCGGGATCGCATCGGTTGCATGGCCTCCGCGTGGTAACTAGGCTGCCACTCGGGCGAGGTCCCTCTGGGAGGGTGGCAGTCCAATCGTCAGGGGATGGCAAATCCGCCCAATCGGGCCCGTCGAGGGCGGTTTTCTTGCCCATGTTTCGCTTCTTCAAGTGATTGTGCGGGGGCTGCTGGAGCGATCTGGGGCGAGGGGGGGGAGGGCGATGAAGCGACAGCCGATCCAGTGCATCGTGCCGCCGTACATGCTCGAGCGGCTGGCGCGGTCTCCCGATCCGGCGGTGCGGGAGCGGGCGATCGTGGGGCTCTCGGGCTCGGCGGCGGTGCGGGCGGTGCGGGCGTTCGCCCAGAACATGCCCGGCATGATGGCCCTGCCGTCGCCGGCGGCGGCGAAGCACCGGCTCGTCTACGACGCCAAGAAGAAGGACCAGCTTCCCGGCAAACTCGTGCGGAGCGAGGGCGACAAGAAGTCGGCAGACGTGGCGGTGAACGAGGCCTATGACTTTTCGGGCGACACCTACGACTTCTACCGCGACCTCTTCGGCCGCAACTCGCTCGACGACGCCGGCATGACGCTCGTGTCGAGCGTGCACGTGGGGGAGCCGGACGGCTCCGGGAAATACCAGCCGATGGACAACGCCTTTTGGGATGGCGGGCAGATGGCCTATGGCGACGGCGACGGCCGCGTGTTCGGCCGGTTCACGCGGTCGCTCGACGTGGTGGCTCACGAGCTCACGCACGGCGTGCAGTCGTTCACGAGCAACCTCGTCTACCGCGGGCAGTCCGGGGCGCTCAACGAGCACTTTTCAGATGTGTTTGGGATCCTGGTGCGGCAGTGGCGGCGGGGCGAATCCGTGCAGAAGGCCGACTGGCTGATCGGCGCGCAGGTGCTCGTGCCGGCGAAGACGCGGCGCGGGATTCGCGACATGCTCCATCCGGGCACGGCCTACACGAACGATCCCGACCTGGGCAGCGATCCGCAGCCGGATCACATGAAGCGGCTCTACACGGGCGGTGCCGACAACGGCGGCGTGCACCTCAATTCGGGCATCCCCAACCGGGCGTTCGCACTCGCGGCCATGGCGCTGGGGGGCAACGCCTGGGACGCGGCGGGGCGGATCTGGTACGAGGCGATGCTGCAGCTGTCGCGGACGAGCGTGTTTGCCGACATGGCGGCACTGACGGCGCAGATCGCGGGGGACTCCAGCCGCTTTGGCAAGGACGCAAAGAAAATCGTCCGCGACGCGTGGAAGAAGGTGGGGCTGTAGGGCCCCAGCTGCGGGTCAGCCTGGGCGGCCGGAGGGGCGGATGTCGGCGATGTCGGGGGGCAGGTCCTCGCCCCCCGCGTCGCGGCCGACGGTGATCATCCAGCGGCCGGAATCGGGGCCGCAGGTCCATTGGCCCCACATGCGGCCTTCGCCGTCGTAGTGGCCGTCGTAGCGGACGGTGTGCTTGCCGTGATACGACTTGCGGATGGAGACACCGCCGCCGGGAGCGATGTCACCCTCGAGCGTGAACCGGCCCACGATATCTGCCCCCGAGCCGGCGACGCTCGAGCGGGTGATCGCGACCCGCAGCGGCTCCATCGGCTTGCGGCCGTAGATCCGCTGCTCCCACCAGCCTTCACTACGACATGACAGATTCACGATGCGGCGGAGTTCCGTGCACGGATGACTTCGTACTCGGGACTTCACGTCCCGGCTTTCACACGCCTACGCTGAAAACTCCAGCCCGAAACGCCCAGTGCTAAGCCGCAGGCCGGCCGGAACTCAATAGTCCGATTCCGACAGCAACAGTTGCGCACCCCCGAGCCATTGATCCGCACGAGCAGAGTTAGAGCCGCCATTCGCGATGCTATACGACGTGCCGAATCTGCTGTCGGAGGTCACGAGCTGGGCATACACATTGACGGTTATCGCATCGGCAACGAACTTCGTGTGGCCGTCGCAAAACACTGTCAGCACCCCGCCCGAGTGCTTCGAGGACGGAAGGCCGTAATACCCGACATCGTTCGGCAGAGTGCTGTTGAGGGCCTTGAACGATGACCCCGGGTAAGTTCCGGAAATGCCAAACGCGGGCGTTGACTGCCAATTAATAGAGCCCGTTACAAGGACACTCCAATAGGGTTGGGTGTAGCTGGAGCCATTTTTTTCAGCCAGCAATAAAGTCGTCGAAGTACCGTCTGCAGAAGAAATAGCATCGAGGGTGTTACGAGCGCTGCTGTAACCTCCCGACCCCGTAACCCCGAATCCATCGACAAGCACGCCATCGCTCTTTATCTGGTTTGAGCCGCTGATTTGCGTCGCACCATTTCCGGCATTCGCAGCGTAAGCGATGGTGGGGCCGGGGTCGTCCGAAGGAGATGTAGGGCACGTCATGATTTCCAACGGAGGGCAATTTGCCGACGTGACCGAATTGCTCTCCCAGGCGCGATAGACATCTGCACGCTCGATGTTCGGGAGAATCGGCACCGCCCATGATGGCGTGTATGTACCAGAACCGGACAAGGCCGTGTTTGGGTGTTTGTTTCTCCAACCCGGCAAGGCTGACTTTGTTCCGTCGTACGCGATGATTGCCTTTGACAGCTGGCTCAGGTTGTTCATGCACGTGTTGCGGCGGCCCGCTTCGCGGGCGCTTTGAACGGCGGGCAAAAGCAGTCCCATCAGCGTGCCGATGATGGCGATCACAACGAGCAGTTCGACGAGGGTGAAGCCCGGTCTGCGTGAGAGCGTTTGCATGAATCAATGACTCGCTTTCTGGCCACGACGTGACGCGATCGGCTCGACGCGTCGATGGCGAAGATGACAGCCTTCCCCTAAAGCAATTATCGAGTTGGGCTACTCGGATGTCCAGCGGAAACCCGGTGGTAGGCTGCCCCGTCGCTCACCCGATCTTAATAGGGTAGGCGGGACCTGCGGCACACCCGGCAGGATCGCGGCCTGATTCGCTGAAGCCAGCCCGGAAAGCAGACGGAAAGGAGCGCCATCGACCGATGGCGTTGTGGTGGCGAGGACTCGCGGACGAAAAGGCAACGCCGGAGGCCAAAGCCCGAATCGGCATGACGGGATTCGGGCCAGGCGCGATACCATTGCGTGCGGTGCGTCGATGTCCGCCGCGACCGGCTCGGCCATGCGCCCGATGATCTCCCGGTGTGGATGGCCGAACCATGTGTGTCATGCAGACGCTCCGCGTCAACTTCTCCGCGCGGATTGCCGCCCTGGCGTGCCTCCTGTTCCTTTCGGGCGGCTGTAGCCTGGTTTACCAGGTCTGCTGGTTTCGAGAGTTCAGGCTCACGTTCGGTGCGACTGCGATGGCGTCGGCGGCGGTGATGAGCGTGTTCATCGCCGGAGTCGGGGTCGGCAACGCCGCGCTTGGCCGACTGGCCGACGCATCGCGACTGCCTGTGGGCCTGTACGCGCTGGCCGAGGCGGGCATCGCGTTCACGGTCGCCGTCAGCCCGTTCATTGTCGACAGGTGCCATGCGTCGTTCCTGCATCTCGGCGGCGAAGTGATGCTCGGAGCCTTCGCGGCGACGCTCGTCCGGATCGGCATGGTTGCCGCGGCGATCGGAATCCCGACGTTCCTGATGGGGGGCACGCTGCCGTTCGTGGCCCGAGCGGTCGCGGCGCCCGGGGACGAGGCGCGCCGCGGGGTCGCATTGCTCTACGGTGCCAACACGCTGGGCGCCGTCGCAGGGGCGGTCGTCGCGACCTTCTTTCTGATCGAGGCGTGCGGCACCCGCACGACCCTGTGGATCGCCTGCGTCGTCAACCTGCTGGTGGCCGCCTGCGCCGGGGGCCTTGCTCCCATCTTCCACCGGCTCGATGCGGAGGATGGAGACGTCGCGACGCCGGAAGCAGCCCGGGTGCGTCCGCTCCTCGCCTACGTCATGTGCGCCGGTGCGGGCTTCGGCTTCTTTATGATGGAACTCGTGTGGTACCGGCTGCTCGGGCCGATCCTCGGCGGCACGACCTTCACGTTCGGGCTGATCTTGGCGGTCGCTCTGGCCGGGGTGGGGCTCGGCGGCGTGATCTACTCAATCGTCTATACAAGGAGGCGTCCTACGAGCGATTCCCTGGCGGCGAGCTGCGTTGTGCAAGGGCTCGCGCTCGGCGTGCCGTTCGCACTCGGGGACAGGCTTGCGATCCTCGCCGGTACACTGCGGGAACTGAACGCCGGGGGCTTTGCCGCGGAGGTGGTCGGGTGGGCGCTGGTGGCGTGCATCGTCATCGGGCCGGCGGCGATCGTCAGCGGTTTGCAGTTTCCGCTCGTCATCGGATTGCTCGGCACGGGTGATCGCGACGTCGGCAGGCACGTCGGCAATGCCTTTCTCGTGAATTCCGCCGGCTGCCTCCTCGGTTCACTGGCCGGCGGCTTTGGCCTGCTGCCGTTGTTGACGGCTCCCGTTGCCTGGAGGGCGACCGGCGTGATCGCGGTGGTTGCCGGCGTGCTGCTTGCCATCGTGGCATGCCCGCCGACGGTCGGGGCGGGGCGGCAGGTTACGGGCCCCTGGTGGCGGAGTCGCACGGCGCGAATGGCCCTGCTGTCATGTCTCGCGGCGGCCGCGTCGTGGCTGCTCCTTGCCTTCGAGGGGCCGACGGCCGTGTGGCGACACGCCGGCATCGGGGCGGGGCGTTCGCGGCGGCTGGTGGGCATGGACGGCAATCAGCGGATCGACTGGATGCATTCCGCGCGCCGGGGCATCAAGTG
>Ga0075471_10001238_pt1 | contig 16639 bp, 19 predicted proteins | sample DEB19_08_DNA_2_FD_74787 | JGI IMG/M metagenome (GOLD analysis project Ga0075471, IMG submission 74787) | Aqueous microbial communities from the Delaware River and Bay under freshwater to marine salinity gradient to study organic matter... | ecosystem: Environmental > Aquatic > Marine > Coastal ... | reverse complement strand
GTTTGTTGCTCGGCGCGTTCGCACCGTAGAGTGGGCGTGTGATCATGGAACCGGCGACAAGGCCAGCGGCGCCGACGAAACGGCGACGGGATAGAGGAATGGAGGGGGGGTGGGGGGTGCTCATGGCAAGAGAGATTACGTCGATTGGGGGCTGTTCTGGCAAGCCTTCATTTGAGGCAAGTCTCGCTCAAAATCACGCAATTTGAGCGGCGCAGGCTCGGGAATGCGCTTTAAAATCCTGCCGCAACACCCGAGGCCCCCCATGAAAAAATTTCATCACGTCATCGCCGCCATCGATTTCACGCCTGCGTGCCGAGTGGCCTTCAAAGAGGCTGTCCTGCGTGCTTCACAAGACGGAGCCTCGATCGCCGCCCTGCATGTAATGGATAGCTTTCTGATCCATGAGCTGAAGAAAGCGCTTTCACTCGAACCCGCGCAAATCGTGAGCGAGTGGACCGAAAGGCTGCGAAAGTTCATCGCTGAAAGTGAGGTGGGGGTGGAGAAAGTGCGGTGTGAGGTTCGCATCGGTCATCCGTTCACGGAGATCGTCCAATTCTGCCAGGCGCATGAGGCTGACCTGCTCGTGATGGGAGCAAAGAGTTCCAAGGTCGGGCCGCACCGCATCGGGGCCATCGCTGCGAAGTGCATCCGCAAGGCTCCGGTCGATGTTCTCGTCGTGCGCGAGGAGGCGCAATCACCGCACAAGAAGATCGTTAGCTGCGTGGACTTCTCTGAAAACTCCGCCAAAGCCGTTCAGTGCGCCCTGCATCTTGCTGAGCTCGATGGGGGAACCGTGGACTGTTTGCATGTGTATCAGAGCGCCATCGCCATGTCTTTGGACTATGGCGGTTTCATGCCGGCGATGCCCGTGGCCATCGATCCCGATGCGCTGGGCAACTGGCACAAGCAGCTGCAGGAGTTCTTGGCCCCACTCACTCGAGGAAAGGGCTCTGTGTCTGTCACGCCGCTTGTCATCGAACGCATGAACATTCGTGAGGCCATCCTGCAGCACGTGGAGAACGTCGGAGCCACGCTTGTGGTGCTCGGCACACGCGGCAAAACAGGCCTGCGTGAGTTTTTGATCGGAACCACCGCAGAAAAGATTGTGCAACACGCTCCGTGCTCGATCTTGGCGGTGAAGCCAGACGGATTTGCCGCTCCGGCAGATTGATCTCCGCATGAAAAACCCATCCAGCGCATCTAGCAGCCCGAGCATCGCCGAGCTGCAGGCAGCTCTGCAGGCCAGTGAGCAGCGGGCGGCGACCATCGTCGAGACGGCGGTACATCCCATCATCACGATCGATGAGAATTGCATCATCGAGACGGTCAACACTGCCACCGAGAAACTGTTCGGCTACAAGCGGCACGAGATGGTCGGCCAAAACATTTCGATGTTGATGCCGCAGCCCTTCCGTGACCGACATGATGGCTACGTGGAGCACTACATGCGCACTGGCGAGCGGCGTATCATCGGTATCGGCCGTGGGGCTTTGGCGATGCGAAAAGACGGCAGCGTGTTTCCCATCGATCTGTCTGTGGGTGAGGCCCTTTTGCCCACCGGTCGTCGCATCTTCACCGGTATTATTCGTGACATCAGCGAACGCAAGGCGCTGGAGGACAAGGTCTTGAATATCAGCGAGGAGGAGCGTGCGCGCATCGGCCGTGAACTCCACGACGACTTGTGTCAGCAGCTCGCCGCTATCGGATGCCTCGCCAAAGTGGCTCAGCAGCGCCTAGCCCATATTGGCAGCGAGGAAGCCGCCCATTTGGGTGAGATTGTGCGCATGGTCAGCGAGGCGAACACCCGCGCCCGTGAAACGGCGCGGGGTCTGATGCCCATGGTTCATGATTCGGACGGCCTAATGGATGCGCTCAAAGAGCTCGCTGATAGCACGGCGAGGGCTTTTAGGATCCAGTGTGAGTTCCACTTCGACAATCCGGTGAAGGTTCAAGACATTCAAACGGCGCTACAGCTCTTCCGTGTGGCTCAGGAGGCTGTGTCCAATGCCGTGAAGCATAGCCAGGCTACGCGTGTGGAGATTCACCTTGCCCGACAAAGTGGAAACATCGTGCTCACGGTGCGTGACAACGGTGTTGGCATTCCGGACCAAGGTTCCAAAGGCACAGGCATGGGCCTCTTGACCATGAGCCATCGCGCTCAAATGATGGGAGGTGCCGTCAGCTTCAGTTCCAGATCGCACGGCGGCACTCAGGTCACATGCAGCGTTCCCGCACCCGCCAAAGCTCCGAAACCGTGAAACGTGTCGTCATCGTCGATGATCATCCGATCATGCGCCAAGGTCTCGCGCAGCTCATCCGCATGGAAAGCGGTCTGGAGCTATGCGGTGAGGCGGGCAGCGCTCGTGAGGGCTTGGAGATTGTTAGCAAGCTGAAGCCCGATCTTGCCGTGGTTGATCTGACGCTGCCAGACAAGAATGGCCTCGAGCTCGTCAAAGACATAAGGGTGATGCATCCCGCCACCATTTGCCTCGTGCTCTCCATGCATGACGAGTCTCTCTACGGCGAGCGCAGTCTCCGTGCCGGTGCACGCGGCTATGTAATGAAGGAGGAAGCCGCGGATCAGCTTATCAGCGCCATCCACAAAATCATGTCGGGCGGAATCTATGTCAGTGAGGCGCTCAGCGTCCGCATGTTAGAGCAGATAACCTCTCCTTCCCGCACGAGGGCCGCAGGCATTGATTCGCTCACGGACCGTGAATTGGAAATCCTCGAACTCATCGGTAAAGGGGTGGCCACCAAGAATATCGCCACACAACTCAACATCAGCGCACGCACCGTCGAGGCACATCGTGCACATGTGAAGGAGAAGCTTGGCATCAGTGATGGAGCAGCCCTCGTGCGCTATGCCGTGCAGTGGGTGGAGACACGGACGGGCGTCTGATCCCTGCTGGATCTCATTCAAGACGGTCAAGGCGCACGCGGCAAAGGCCGTTTGAGCGGTTGAGGCCAATCATAGAGGCTGCCTTAGGGGTCAGATCAATCACCCGTCCGCGCACATGGGGTCCACGGTCATTCACCCGCACGATAACCCAGCGCCCGTTGTGCAGATTCGTGCAGCGAACCAGACAGCCAAAAGGCCAGTGGCGATGCGCCGCCGTGAACGCACTGGCACTGAAGCGTTCGCCACTGGCGGTGTGCCGGTCTGTGTAAAGAGAGGCAAGGCCATGCTGAGTTTCCAGAATTTTGGCAGCGGAGGCAGCAGCGGGTGACTTGAAGCTGGAGCAGGAGGAGAGGATTCCGCAAGGTATGAGCAGACCAACAAACACGGAATGACGAAACATTCTCGCCATTCGGTGCACCAGGCGGAATGGATGTCCGTCAGGGGTCATTTGGCCGCGATGGTGTCTTCCGGATGGATCAGACCGTAGTCGCCATCCTTGCGGCGGAAGAGAATGGCAAGCTTGTGGTTCTGCTGATCATGGAAGAGAACAAAGGGGCGCTGGCTGATCTCGAGGTCCACGATGGCCTCGTCCGGGTAGAGCGGGCGGATTTTGTAGGACTCCTCGTGCACATAGGCTGGAGTGACATGGTCGTCTTCATGATGCACCGCCTCCTCATGAAAGACCTGCTCCTGAATGTGGCGGATGGAGCCTTCCTTGCGTGGGCGATGGCTCTTGAGTAGGCGGGTTTTGAACTTCCGCATGCGACGGGCGATTTTGCTGATGCTCTCGTCGATGGAGGCATAGATATCCTCGGTGGTGGACTTGACTTCGATGACGATGTGATTGGCACAGAACAGGACGATTTCCGCCATCTGCCGATGATGCCCCTGAACGTCGAGAACGACCTTGGCCTCGATGATGCGCGGATAGTCGAGATGAAGCCCCTCGATTTTTTTATGGGCGTACTCACGGATGGCCGGAGTGATTTCGATGTGGCGGCCGGTGACGATGATAGGGAGGTTGATGTTGTGGACTTGCATGGTGGTTTGGGGGAAATTTGGCTGCGATAAAGCTGGTGGCGCGCCCATGGTTGTTCAAGGCGCATTTCTGCGCCTTACATGGCGAAATCACGGCCTAAATAGAGCCGGCGGGCCTCGTCGTCGTTGACTAGGAAGTCCTTGGTGCCATGGCGGCGTACTTTGCCTTCGAAAATCAAGTAGGCGCGATCGACGATGTTCAGGGTCTCACGCACGTTGTGATCGGTGATGAGAATGGCGAGGCCGGCCTGACGCAGCATGCGAATGATTTCCTGGATCTCGCCGACCGCGATAGGGTCAACACCTGAGAAGGGCTCGTCGAGCATCAGTAGCTTGGGCGAGGTGACGAGGCTGCGAGCGATGGTGAGGCGCCGCTTTTCACCGCCGGAGAGCGTGATGGCGAGATTGTCGGCGACGTGGTCAATGCCGAATTTTTCCATGAGCGACTGGGTCTGATCCTCGGCTTCCCGTCGGGTGCATCCCTGGGTCTGCATCACACCGAGAATGTTATCCCGCACGCTGAGTCGGCGGAAGATCGACTCCTCCTGTGGGAGGTATCCCATGCCAAAACGGGCGCGCATGTACATGGGCTGGTGGGTGGCGTCCTTGCCGTCAAAGGTCACACTACCACCATCCGGCCTGACGAGGCCCACGATCATGTAGAAAGTGGTGGTCTTGCCGGCACCATTTGGGCCGAGCAGTCCGACAATCTCACCTTTCTTGACCTCGATATCGACTCCGTTCACGACTGTGCGCCCGTCGTAGATCTTTTTCAGCCCTTCGGTGTGCAGCAGCATTTCCCCCTCGGGCACGGAGGAGCCGTCGGACATGGTGGATGAGGAGGTTATGGCAGGGCTTTCAGGCATCGGTCTCAACTCAGGGCCGGTCTGGGGCTGCGGGAGTGTTGGCGGGAGGTTGGGAGCCTTGTGCCGCTTTTTCATCAATGAGGGTGGTTCGGAACAAGCCACCATCGGCCTTCAAACGACCTGCTGGGTCGATCATGATGATGCAACGCGGATCGGTGGCTTCGAGAAGCTTGTTGCCGCGCTGCACGGAGGGCCAGCCGCGCAGGGTGACGCTACCGGTTTGGCCATCATAGATCGCGACTTCATTGCAATGACCGATCTGGAGCTCTCCCTGCTCATCGAATTTCTCGATGGTGACCCTGCTGCCGCGGGCGTAAGCCACCTCAATGCCGGTGTCTTGGGCTGCCGATGCTCCAGCAGCCTTTTTCTCAGTGCGGGAGGCTAGGATGTCGGCATCGTTAGTCGCCTTTTTCCTCCCTTGCGAGCCGCTTTTGTCCTTCTCCATATGGATTTCGAGTTCCTCACAATCGATGGAAGCATTCGGATGGCGTGCTCGGACATTACCGCGATAAATAGCGATTCCTGTGTTGGCGTCAAAGTAGGCCGATCGGTTGGCAGTGATCTCCATACGGCCGCTTTTGGCCTTCTGCGTTTCTTCAGGATCATCCAAATTCAGAGGCTGGAGCTTGCGAGGCTGCGGCCCAACCTGATGCGGAGGCTCGGGTGAGTTGTCCGCCGCGCGGGTTGCTGCAGCGGTCTCTTGGGCCGGTCGAGGAGGTGTCTCGCGACTCTGCATGGCACTCTGCACGGTTTGAACGGCCTTTTGGCGAATGTCTGCGGCCTTTGGGTCCTTGGCCATTTGCAGGGCCTTGCTTTTGAGATCATCCGGAAGAGCCTGCATGGCAGCTTTGGCGGCTGCTTCAGCCTTTTGGCGGCTTTCGTCAGATAGGCGGCCCTTGCTACCGTCAATGACCTTCGTGATGGTATCCACCAGCCCTTTTTTCTGGGGTGGTACGGGGGTGGGCTTGGGCTGAGGTGGCGGAACTGGCGTCTGCGCGGTCACAGCTCCAGTGAGGACCAGCAGGCAGATCAGGCATGAGAATGAAAGATGGCGTTTCATGGCTTGCCTGGCAGTTGGGCAGACGATGATTCGTTGCTTTTGCCGCGGGTGTCAAAGATCACGGTGCGGATGTTTCCCTCCATGAGGCCGCAGTTGGTGGTGGTGTCAAAAATCAGGCTATCTCCTTCAATTTGCACGTCTCGAAGGCTCACTTTACCACGCTGAGTGCTACGCAGGGTGGAAGTTTTCATATTATAAAACGCCGTGGGTAGGGCGATTCGCATGTCACGCTTGGGATCGTTGCCGAATTGCTCGAACACAAAGCCTTCGGCATACAACCGCTCGTCGTCCACCCGACGCACCACATCGGCCCTCATCAGAGAACTCTGACGCCCTGCGGCATCAAAGGAAGGCAGCAGGGCCTGTTTATTCTCGACACCGAGGGGAATGTTTTGCGAAAGCACTTCCGCGAGGCTGCGGGAATCCACCGCCTGCTGGGCGTGAAGGACCCAGAGGCAAGCGCCGATGCTGGTCACAGCGAGCGCGCTGGCCCGTAGCCGCGGACGTCTAGGCGATGGAACGCGTGATGGCATGAATTCGACGCAAGGATTCGACGACGGAGGCAATCTGTGAAAGGGGAATTTGATTGGGGCCGTCTGACATGGCCTTGGTGGGTTCCGGATGGGTCTCCATGAAGACCCCGTCGCAACCTGCTGCTACGGCTGCGCGGGCGAGCACGGGAGCGAGCTTCCCATCTCCTCCGGTGGCGGTGCCCAGACCTCCGGGGCGTTGCACGCTGTGCGTGGCATCCATCACGACCCGATAGCCCAACTCGCGCATCCAGTAGAGTGAACGCATGTCCGCCACGAGATTGTTGTAGCCTAAAGTCGTGCCACGTTCGGTGAACATGAAGTTGTGGCAGCCTGCCGCGGTCAGCTTGTCAGCGATGTTTTTCACATCCCAAGGAGCCATAAACTGACCCTTTTTGACATTGACCGCACGGCCGGTCTCTCCGGCGGCCACGATAAGGTCCGTTTGGCGGCACAGGAAGGCCGGAATCTGAATCAGATCGATGTGCTGCGCCGCCTGCCGGGCTTCTTCTTCTGTGTGGACATCTGTAGTCACTGGTACGCCGAACTTTTCACCCACACGAGCGAGTAAAGCGCAGCCTGCCGCGCACCCGATGCCACGGTAGGAGGAGATAGCGCTGCGGTTGGCCTTGTCGTAAGATGCCTTGAAAATCCAGCGCCAGCCGTATTTCCTCGCCATCGCGTCGATGCGCTCCGCCACATCCCAGATGAAGGGCTCACTTTCCATCACACAGGGGCCAAGCATGAACACGGGTTCAATCCCGTCCATTGTCACAGATCCAATTTGCACCACCGGCAGGTCAAACATTCCGAAGAAGTTGTTAAGGGTTTCATCAGCGGCGGACCGTTTACCATGTCATGGGGCAAAGCAACATATCCCAAGGTGCTGACAACGAGGAATATTCTTTCTGCTACGGCTCAAAAGCCTCAGCGCACAGCCACAGAACTCTTACGAGCTATCTTTGTCATAGGCATCCGTCCGACATAGTCGCCTTTCATTTCAAGGCGTTGTGCACGCTGCCCCATGGTCTCTGAGCGGCCGTCCCGAGAAGAGGCATTTTCAGAAAAAAGGCTCATGGCCTCAGCTCCTGCCTCATCAAGCAAACGAAAAGGAAGTGTATTCATCAGTCCACCGAGCGTCTGACAACTGGTGAGCGAGGTGGCAGCAAGGATTACGAGGGCAAAACGGCAGAACAAAGACATCAGAAATTCGTTTACCATGTTGGCCGGATTCTGTAAACAACAACCTTTTTCGGATATCGTAGCTATTTCTTCGCAGCTTCATCACGCTGCTGGATGTAGGCGGTACGGGCGGATAGATACGGATCTACGGCTTCTTGGGTTGCGGCATCGTATTTCTCCAACTGATCTGGCATGGAGCGCAAGGTGTTGGAGGGCGGCGGAATATACATCCAGTCGTGGTTTCCATTGCCGTTGTAGAGGTAGAGCCCGTAGTTGGCAGGATGGGCCGCATAATCTCCAGCTAACCCGACAAATTCGCGCAGGCTGCTCGGTCCGAACAGTGGGATAACAATGTAAGGGCCATGGCCAAAGCCCCATTGGGCAAGCGTCTGCCCACAATCTTCCGCCGGGATGTCTGCGATGGGGTTGATCTTGTCCGAAACTCGAACGAGACCGCCGACACCGATCAGTGTGTTGGTTACGAACTTCTGGGTTTCGAGCCCGGCACGTTCGCCCTTGCCCTGCAAAACGCAGTTTGCCATCCGGACCGGGTATTTCACGTTCTCGAAGACGTTGTCGATGCCCCGGCGGACGAACTTGGGCAGCACCTTCTCATAGCCCTTGGAGAGAGGACGAAAGAATACCGTGTAAAAGCCGTCGTTGAGCCAGAAGGTTACACGGTTGAGTTTTTCGAGCGGATCATTGACCTGACCCGCATCTGCATAGTCATCCAGATCATCCGTCGCCTCCGACTTCAGCAGCTTCTCTTTGGCGGTGGCTTCTACGGGCGTATTAGCCGCAGGGTGCTGCCCCACTTTGGGAGTGGCGCACGAAGCCAGCAGGGAAACGGATAAGGAAAGTAATACGACGGTTTTCATGGCTGCTTGGATACGGATGACTCGAGGGATTGGACTACGGCCTCAGCACCACCCTTCTTGAACGTGGCATCAAGCTGCGAACGATAATTGGCAATCATGCTCACTCCTTCGATGACCACATCGGTAATCAGCCAACCCGGCTGTTCGATGCGGTAGGTCACTGTGTAGCGGTTCCCTTGGTAAACGACGGTGGTTGGCACGTCCACGCGACCGGTCGCGGGCTCGGTGGCCGCCCGATATTGAATCTCAGGGAGTTGCCCAGGTGTGAACTTGTTGGCGTAGGTGCGGATCACCAAGGTGGTGAAAAGCTGTGTGGCTCGGGCTTGCTGGGAGCTGTCGAATGACCGCCAACCAGGTCCCACGGCACGACGGGTCATCGTCTCAAAGCTGATGTAGCGCTGGAGTAGAGGACGTACTCCGGTGGCGATCGCAGCCTTCGAATTGGACCGGTTTGCCACGGAAAGGACTTCATTCACCGCGCCCTTCAGCTTCGTCTCCGGCTCCGCACTGGCTGCCGTGCAGACATTGGGCTGGGTGGCAAGAGCTAGTAGAAGGGTGAGAAGGACACGATAGCTCATGGAGAAGGTGCTGGGGGCTTTTGTGCCTCGTTTTCTCCCCCCTTGTCAACACTTCCGAAAGCCATTTTTCCAATCAGTGATTCAAGATCGACCGAAGCTTCTGTGTCCACGATGCGGTCCCCCGGTTTTAGAATCGTCTCATCCGCGCCGGGTGCGATCGCGATAAACTTGTCTCCGATCAGCCCGGTCGTCTTGACTGAAGCGATCGAATCTGTTGGCAGCTTCAAATGCGAAAGCACGCGCAGGGTGACGATGGCGCTGAAGTCCGCCGGGTCCACTCGGATGCCTTCGACTCGCCCCACCGGTACGCCGGCGACGACGACATTGCCTCCTAAGCTGAGTCCTGAGGCGTTGGTGAAACGTGCCTCGATCGTATAAGTGTCACCTCCAATCAATGCGCCGGCACCGAGCTTCACGGTAAGCCAAGTAATCGCAGCAATGCCGATGGCGACAAACAGACCGGCGATGAGTTCGAGCTTCGAAGCTTTCATGGTGGGGTGGTGCGATGGACAGCCAATGATGTCGCCTCCTGCTGAGTTCTCCAAGAGGTTCTTCCACTTTGTGCGGTTTGCTTTCGTGCCTGATTGGCGTTCAGCGTCCACGATGTGTCCGCTTTTCTTAGCGTCTATAGGTTTTCTTTGCCGTTGGCTCATGCCTTTGGACCTCTAAATAACGAGCCTCAGCGCTCATCAGGAACGACGAAAAAGCCGCCGGGCAGACAAGCTGCGCGGCGGCTGGATCTTTTGTGAAGAATGAACTTACTTCGCGGGGACGGCGAAGACCTGCACTTCGCAGTAATGATTCATGTCGGAGGCGGTGTTGCCATTGCTCCAGAGGCGCACATAGCGGGCCTTGGAGCCTTTGGCGTCGATGACTCGGCCGTGGTTGGTCTCGATGTAAGCAGGGTCGCTGCCCTTGCCCATGGCGGAGGTGTCGTCATGGTCGCTGTTGAACAGGGTGGTGACACCGGTCTTGAACTCAGGATCATCGGAAACCTGAACCAGCACATCGATGTAGGCTTGGGCCTGCTTGTGGTAGTGCCAGACGGCGATCTTGGAGATGTCATGGGCTTTTTCGAGGTCGATCTGGACCCACTGCTTGCCGGGCATGAGCTCAACGAAGTTGCCATCTGCACCATCGGCATCGCCATCGGTCACGAGGGTAAGATCCCCGATGATGGGGGCTGTGTCGGATGAGGTGACCTTCTTGCCCTTGGCCACGTTGACGGTGCCTTTTGGAGCCAAGAAGCTCTTGATGACCTTGGTGGGATCCGGCTTTTCGAGGTTTGGCAGTGCAGTGGGGACCGGCGTGCCGATGAACATTTCCTTGGGGAAGGTGAGTTTGATCTCTTCTTGGTCACCTGCAGGAGCGGCGGCGGCAGGGGCGGCGCCAGCGGCGGGAGCCGCGGAGGAACCAGACTTGTCAGATTTGCCGCAGGCGGCAAGGGCGATGGCGATCGTGAGGCCGCCGAGGAGGTGCAGTGTGTTTTTCATGTGGGGGAAGTGGGAATGACGAATGAGAGTGGTGGATGATGGAGGCCTTAGATGGCGAAGTCTTCGGGCTTGAATAGGTACTTGGCACCCGTCTTTGCAGCCTCGTAGGCCTTGAGAACGGTGACGCAGGATTTGTAGGCCATATCCACCGGGCAGGTGAGATGGGAGGGCTTTTTCATCTGCACAGCTTCGATGAAGTTCTGCACATGCGGGCTGTGCGGCTTGCGTTGCAGCTTCACGGCGAGATCCCACTGCGAAAGGGCCTTGGACTCGCGGACATCGGCCATGCTCACAGCGCCGTAAGAGGGTGGTTTGGGCTTTTCCCAGTCACGCGGATGCTCCCAGAATTTGCTCTTCGCCTTGTCCTGTGGTTTCACGATCGGCGGATTCTCTCCAAGGGCGATTTCCTCCCAAGAATTGCCTGGTTCGGCGTACAGCTGGTTGCCGTTGGTATCGAGTTCGGAGATGATAGCAGTGCCGCCTACGCCCATGTGCTTTTCGTAGGCTCCTTGGGAACCGGTGGTCGTGAGCACCTGGTAGTAGGCGCGAAGCACACCGCCAGGGGTGTTGAACTCGTAAATGCACATCATGTTGTCCGGCAGTTCATACTTCGGACGACCATCGAGGCCATCGTAGTAATCCACTGCGCCGGTGGCGATGACGGACACGGGATTGGACTCATACATCCAGTTGAACATGTCGATCTGGTGTGCCCCAAGATCCGAGAGCGGACCGCCGCCATACTTGGCAAAATAACGCCAGTTGCGGAATTCGAAGATGTTGCCGTAACCGTACTTGTTGAGCACGTCGTTGGGAATGTCATAGCCCTTGACCGCATCTTGCGGTTGCGAACCAGAGACGCCACGATTCCACTGCGCGTAGCAGTGAGTGACACGGCCCAGCACGCCTTTTTTAAGGATGTTCTCGCGCAGGTTGATGTAGCGTGGGTTCGAGTGACGCTGGTGACCAATCTGAAAGACTTGGTTCGGATACTCTTTGCCCGCTTTCGCCATATCTAAAGCCCCTTCGAGGCTGTTCGACATCATCTTTTCGCAATACACATGCTTGCCCTTGGAGAGGCAAAGACGCGAGAGAGGAGCATGGAGAAAGTCCGGAGTGGCGATGAAGACGGCCTCAATCTCGGGCTGCTTTTCGAGCATGGCCTCGACGTCGTCGTAGATCTTCACTTCGCCGTCGATCTGGTGTTTGTTTTCACCAAGGAAACCACCGCGGGTCTTGGCGATGGAGAATTTCCAGATGTCACACATGGCCACCCACTGGATGCCCGGCACGTCCTTAGAGGCCGTGCGGAGGGCATTGCCTTGAGCACCGCAGCCGACGAGGGCACACTTGATGGTGCGGCCGGCGGCAGTTTGCTGGGCGATGGCGGATTTGCGGGTCGCGAGGTGGATGGCGCCGCCAGTGAGGGCGGTGGTGCGCAGGAAGCCCCTGCGATCAAGGAAACGAGAGAGGGGGGCAGAAGTGGTGCTCATTCGGGGTGTCGCGTGAAGGTTGAAGAAACAGGTGCGTGACATGTGACGGCACGCTGGAAGCTTATTCGGCCTTCTTCTTGCCCAAGATGCCGTCGAGGGAGAATTTCTTCGCGTGGGCGGTCATCAAAGCGAGGGCCACAATGGCGACGGAAACGCCGATGTTGCCGACGAGTTCCGTGTCGTCCGGGAGGCAGGCAAGGCCAAATCCGAGCATGAGGAAGACGGCGCCTGCGGCTAGGAGGCCGAGTTCGGTAAAGATACCCAGAGCCGTCCACACGCCCACGACGAGCAGCACGTAGCCGATCGAGTTGGCAAATGCATTGCACATGGCTTCAGGCAAGAAGCTGTTGGAGGCCATTAGCTTGGCGATCGGTGGGGCCTTCAGCTCCGTATAATTCGAGAAGCTGAAGGTGGTGGTCTCCCCATTGCCCCAGCGGAACTTGTCTACACCGGCCATAAAGAGCCGCATGCCGATCCAGAGGCGCAGCAACAGATGCGCGTAAGCTGGGGCAAGGTTGGAGCAGCATTTGGGAGCAGTTGAGCTGTCGGACATGGTCGAAGGGCGTGTGTGGGTTATAAGATGCCAAAAAGGAAGATTCTGAACGATGTGAGGGCGCGGATTCTGGCGGGTTAGGGGCTGAAATCCAGCGGAAATTCCACGCTCAGCCAGCAACAGAATGACGCTCTCGCCAAGCTGTGGCCAGTCGCCGCAGTCTCTTTGCTTGCCATTTCCGACGGAAACACCTACAAAGGCATCATATTCCCTCTCCCAATCCATGAGCAGCCCTCTTACCACTCCGCAACTGCCCGCCCAAGGTATTCTCGAACCGCTCGGCGATGAAGATCGTGACATCCTCAGCGGTTATGGTGAATTTCTGCCAGTTCAGCCTGGCCAGCACCTCATCGAGGAGGCATGCAGCAGAGCAGCCTCTTTTTTGTCGTCTCCGGTAAATTCCACGCCACTGCCATGCGCGGCGGTCACAAGGTGCTTCTGGGACCTGTTCAAAAGGGTGAAACCCTCGGCGAGATCAATCTGCTCGATCCCAACGTGGCATCTGCCACTGTCACAGCGGTCGAATTTTCTCAAGTCTGGCGCATTGATGGCCAGAGCCTTGAAGCTTATATCAACGAGTATCCTCGTCCGGCGGCTTGGCTGCTGATTGGGGTCGGTCGCACCATCGCTCACCGCCTACGAACGGTGAATGATAAAATCGCCTCCTTCTACAGCGCCTGATCCATCCAACTGAACGCTTGGCATGGAAGGTTTGCTGCCATTTCCCTCATCCGACTGGGCCACGGCGGCCCAAATTCTGTTTCTGCTGGCGGCTGGACATGCGTTGATGGATTTCCCTCTACAAGGGGAGTTTCTCGCTCATTGCAAAAGCCGGCGCCATCTGATGCAGTTGGGCGATCCGGCGCTGCCGCCGAGCAGCTGGATCGTCTGCATGGTCTTTCACTGTCTGCTGCATGGTGCCGCGGTTTGGGTGGTTACGGGTTGCGTGCTTCTTGCCTGCATCGAATTCGTGCTTCACGCTTTAATCGATATCCTCAAAGCGGAAGGTTTCACCAGCTTCAATCAGGACCAGTGCTTGCATCTCGCCTGCAAGGTCGCTTATGTCACGATTGCTCCTTTTATAGATTGAAAAAATCCTGTGTATCACAGCAGGATCTTGAAGGAAGTGGGCAAGCCGGTAAGTGAAAAAACGGAATCATCATGCAACGCACCGCCATCCTGAACGTCGTCGGCCTCACCAGCAGGCTAATCGGCGAGCATACGCCTGCGATCCGGGCTTTTTTGGAGCGGAATCGAATCGCAACCATTGAGCCTGCCTTTCCTGCGGTGACTTGCACAGCCCAAGCCACCTATTTGACGGGCAAAATGCCGCGCGATCATGGTGCCGTGGCCAATGGCTGGTATGATCGCGAGTATGCCGAACATCGCTTCTGGAAACAGCCGGAGCAGCTCGTCCAAGGAGAAAAGCTCTGGGAGGCCCTGCGCCGTATCGAGCCGCAATTTACCTGCGCGAAGCTGTTCTGGTGGTACAACATGCATTCCACCGCCGACATTGCGATCACGCCACGGCCGCTCTACCCGGCGGACGGCCGCAAGGTCTTCGATATTCACACGCAGCCCATGCCGCTGCGCGAACGCATTAAAAAAGACCTCGGCCCCTTCCCATTTCGCAGCTTTTGGGGTCCCGGCAGCGACATTCGATCCTCGATCTGGATCGCTGAGAGCGCCAAGTGGATCGAGGAGAAGCACTGGCCCAGTCTCAGTCTCGTTTACCTCCCGCATCTGGACTACAATTTGCAACGCGTGGGTCTCGACATGGACCAAATCCGCCCAGATCTCCGGCAGATCGACCATGTTGTGGACGACCTCATCCGCTTTTATGAGAAGCGGAACATCCAAGTCGTGCTCCTATCGGAGTACGGCATCACGGATGTCTCCCAACCGGTTCATCTCAATCGAGTCTTTCGGGACAAGGGTTGGCTATCCATCAAGGATGAACTTGGTTTGGAAACGCTCGATCTTGGCGGGTCGAAGGCCTTTGCTATCGCCGATCATCAGGTCGCTCACGTGTATGTGAACGATTCCAGCCTGCTCGCGGAGGTCAAAAGCGTCCTCGAATCCACGCCCGGCGTCGCCCAGGTGCTGGGGAAGGTCGAAAAGCACCTCGCAGGCCTCAATCATGAGCGCAGCGGTGATTTCATCGTCATCGCTGACGCGAAAAGCTGGTTTACCTACTACTATTGGATGGAAGATACCAAGGCTCCTGACTTTGCCCGCTGTGTGGACATTCACCGGAAGTGTGGTTACGACCCCGCTGAGCTCCTGATCGATCCCAAGATCCGGTATCCCAAGCTCAAGATCGCCTTGAAACTGCTTCAGAAGAGCCTCGGCTTCCGCATGCTTATGGACGTGATCCCACTCGACGCCACGCTTGTCAAAGGAAGCCACGGCCGCATTCCTGACGACATGGCTGACTGGCCCGTCCTGATTGGAGACTTTGAGGCCTTCCCGAAATCTGGCACCATTGCCGCTCACGAAGTCTATTCCCACCTGTATCGGCTGTGCTCCCGAGGCCAAGGCTACGGGAGCGTTGGGCTGTGAGGGTTCACGCCCTCCGCCAGCGCTGAAAGGTCTCGATGGCCTCGTATTCAGCGAGGCCGAGCTTGTCGTATTGGCGGGCGTTTTCGCGATTGGTTTCCGGCGCCTCTTTTTCGAGGCTGCTGAGGGCGCTGTAGCGGTTGAGTGCGTTGGCTTTGCGTTCGAGCTGCAGCGGGCTCATCGGTACGGCCATATCAATTTCATGTGGCTCCAGCGCACGTTCCTTGCCGCGATATAGCCAGAGGCTGCACGCGCCGGCGAATTCTTCGGCCGCGCAGGCCTGCAGGGCGTTCATGATGAGACGGAAGGTGATGCCGCTCACACTGCTCGGGTCTGCCGCATCGCCAGTGAGGTAGATCTGATGCGGCTTTTGCTCCAAGAGCAGCTTCTTGATCGAATCGACATCCGTCTGCGTGCTCTTGAAGCGGCGGTAGCGACCCTGTTCGTAGAAGGGCAGGTCGAGAAAAACCACCTTGTCGTGGCTCAAACCGACCGCGTGAGCTGCGTCTCGCAACTCGCCCCGCAGGATGAGACCTTTGAGCTGGCGTAGCAGTGGCGTGTCCTCGCCGAACTCGCCCTTCGCCTCCAGTTGGCCAAGCGCTTGCTTCGCATAATTCACCTGGGGCTTCCAATCGCCCGGTTTCACCGAGTTTGAAGCCAGCTCCAGCAGTGTTTCCGCAAACTTGTCCGCCTCGCTGTCCGGCACGCGCAGGCTGCCGGAGGTCAGCGAGATCAGGCGCACGTCGTGGCCCTGCTCGATGAGGCGGTCAACCGTGCCGCCCATGCCCACGATGGCATCCTGCGGCTCGGGGGAGAAGACTAGGCAGCGTTTTGGATAGGGTCGCGCGCGCTCCGGGCGGTAGGTGTCGTCCTCGTCGGGCTTGCCGCCGGGCCAGCCGGTGATGGTGTGTTGGAGTTGGTTGAAGATGCGGATGTTGAGCTGATAAGCCGGACCTTGCTCCGAGAGCAGATCGCTGAGCCCGTGCTCGTTGTAGTGCTCGTCGACGAGCTTCAACACCGGGCGCTTCGTCTTGAAGGCCTGCCACACCATGGCACGGCGTGTCTCACGTGGTGTCCACAAGACAGGCCCGACCAGCCAAGGAAGCTTGATGCGTGTCAGTTCGCGTGAAGCACCTTGGTCGATGAAGAAACGTGCATCCGAATGGTCTTGCAGGAAGGAGGCGGAAACCGCCTCAGTCATTGGACCTTCGACCGCCTTGGCTACCACGCTGGCTTTGTTTTCACCCCAGGCCATGAGCACGAGCTTTTTCGCCCGCAGGATGGTGCCGACCCCCATCGTGATGGCAAAGTGCGGCACGTTCTGTTCACCGCGGAAGTCACTCGCCGCGTCCTGACGTGTCACACGGTCCAGCGTGATGCGGCGGGTGAGTGAGTCACGGCTCGAGCCGGGCTCGTTGAAGCCGATATGGCCTGTGCGGCCGATGCCGAGGATCTGCAAATCGATGCCACCCACGCTATCGATCTTTTGCTCATAGTCTCGGCAGTG
>Ga0075471_10001237_pt1 | contig 16657 bp, 16 predicted proteins | sample DEB19_08_DNA_2_FD_74787 | JGI IMG/M metagenome (GOLD analysis project Ga0075471, IMG submission 74787) | Aqueous microbial communities from the Delaware River and Bay under freshwater to marine salinity gradient to study organic matter... | ecosystem: Environmental > Aquatic > Marine > Coastal ... | reverse complement strand
TCAGTTCGATCATAGGAGCGATATACTATAACACTCGATGCGATGCCGCCCGCCACAAAAGCGCCGCCATGCGCCCGGTGCGCTGATCACGCCGGTGGGAATAAAACCGGATCGGATCGGCGGCGGTGCACCAACTGCCACCGCTCACCTCGACGACACCCGCCCGCGCCAGCCGCGCCCGTGCGAGCCCGACGAGATCGCACTGGTAGCGCCCGAGCGGATTCGGCTCGAAATGGCGCGCTTCGTCGCCGGCGCTCAAAAATGCCTCGCGCACCTCGGCACCGACTTCGAAATGCGCGCGACCGATGCAGGGCCCGAGCCAGGCGCGAATGCGGGCCGGTTGCGCCTGCATCGCCGCCACGGTGTTTTCGAGCACGCCCGCGACCAAGCCCCGCCAACCGGCGTGCGCGGCGCCGAGCACCGCCCCGTCGTCGGTGGCGAACAACACCGGCAGACAATCGGCCACCATGATCGCGAGCACCACGTCGGCGTCGCGCGTGACGACGGCATCGACGCGTGGCGGAGTGACGGGCGCTGTGCCGCTTTGCGCAAGGTGCACGGCGTTGCCGTGCACTTGCTCGAGCCACAACGGTTCGGCGGGCAACTCGAGCGCATCGCGCACGCGCGCGCGGTTTTGACGCACGGCGAGCGGATCGTCACCGACGTGCGCGCCGACGTTCAAAGATTGCCACGGCACGCCGCTCGCACCGCCGCTGCGCAAGGTGAACGCGGCCCGAAGCTGCGGCGAGGCGACCCAATCCGGACGAATGAAATTCAGATGCATCGAATTCGACTCGCGGTTCTCTCAAGGTTCCGACGCGAGCACGGCGAGCAACTGCTCGAAATCCTGCGGCGGCGCGGCCTCGAACTGCACGGGCCGTCCGGTTTTCGGATGCGCGAATGCAAGCCGCGTCGCATGCAGTGCTTGGCGCGGAAACGACTGCAGTGCGTCGATGACGACCGGACTTGCGCCGGCGGGCAGACGCTTGCGCCCGCCGTACACGGGGTCGCCGACGATCGGATGCCCGATATGCGCGAGGTGCACGCGTATTTGATGCGTGCGTCCGGTCTCCAGTTGCACGCGCAGCAAAGTATGTGCGCGAAAACGCCGCTCGATGCGGTAGTGGGTGATCGCCTCGCGACCGTCGGGACGCACCGCCATCTTGGTCCGCTGCGTGCGATGACGCCCCAAAGGTTCGTCGACCGTGCCGCCGGCGGTGACCCGTCCTTGGCAGAGTGCGAGATATTCGCGTTCGATGTCACGCGCCGCGAGCGCCTTCACGAGCCGCGCTTGCGCGGCGGGCGTACGCGCCACCACCAGCAAGCCCGAGGTGTCTTTGTCGAGCCGATGCACGATGCCGGCACGCGGCACGCGTGCGAGCTCGGGATCGAGTTGCAACAAGGCGTTCTGCAACGTGCCGCTGCGTACGCCTGCGCCCGGATGCACGACAAGACCCGCCGGTTTCATGATCACGTACACCGCCGCATCGCGATGCACGATGGTGAACGGGACCGCCGCCTCGCCCGCCGAGACCCGCTCGTCGGGCAGGTACTCGGGCCGGACCACCACCTTTTCACCGCCCTGCACGCGCAGCCGTCGCGAGGGCGAGGTGCCGTCGAGCGACACCCGTCCGGCGTCGATCCACTGCTGCAGACGCGAACGCGAGTACTGCGGCAGCAGGCGCGCGAGCGCGGCATCGAGGCGTTCCCCGGCGCTCTCCGTCGGGATCTCGAGTTCGGTCGTTTCGGGGTCGCTATGCACAGTCTTGTAAGTTCCGGGCCCTGCGGCTCTGGTCGGCTATAATGCCGGGTCATGAACGCCTCGCATACGAATTCTCGGCGCCCGGCCCGCTCCGCATGGCGCGCAGTCGTGGCGATGGCCGCCGTCGGCACGTTGCTCGCGCTCGGCGCCTGCAAATCGACGCGCGATCTCGACTTGGGCAAAGGCGGCCCGACGCTCGTTTACGAACGCGCCCACAAGAGCCTCGAGAATCAGGACTACGAGAACGCGATCCGGCTCTACGAAACGCTGGTGACGCGCTTTCCGTTCGCGCCCGAAGCGCGTCAGGCACGTCTCGATCTGATCTACGCCTACTACAAAGGCCGCGAGAGCGAATCCGCGCTCGACCAGGCCGACACCTTCATCCGCGAAAATCCCACCCACCCGCGCATCGATTACGCCTACTACATCAAGGGCATGGTGGACTTCGAACGCTCGGCGAACTTTCTCGAGCGTTGGTTCAACGTCGATCTCGATGCCCGCCCGCCGCAAACCGCACGCAAGTCGTTCAACTCGTTCCGGAAGGTCGTGGAAGACCATCCCAAGAGCGAATACGCGCACGACGCGCGCCGTCGCATGATCCAGTTGCGCAACCGCCTCGCCGACTATGAAATCTACGTCGCACGCTATTACGTGCAACGCGGCGCATGGGTCGCTGCGGCGCGGCGCTCTAAAGAATGCATCGAGCAGTACGACGGTGCTCCCGCGGTGCGCGATGCGCTCGAGATCATGATCGAGTCGTACGAGAAACTCGGCATGAAACAGCTCGCCGATCAGACGCGCGAAGTCTATGCGCTCAACTACGGCGGCGACACGAAGTCGGTCGCACCGGTCTCCAAACACCCGTGGTGGAAGTTCTGGGGTTGAGTCGCGGCGCTCAGCGCCGATAACCGCTCGTGATCGGATAACGCCAGTCGCGTCCGAAGGCGCGACGCGAGACGCGCACGCCCGGCGGCGCCTGTCGGCGCTTGTATTCGTTGCGCTTCACCAGATCGAGCACGCGCCCGACGACCGCACGATCGAAGCCGCGCGCGACGATTTCATCCACCGCCAGATCGTCCTCGATGAAGCATTCGAGGATGGGGTCGAGAATCTCGTACGGCGGCAACGAGTCGCTGTCCTTTTGATCGGGCCGCAACTCGGCCGACGGCGGTCGGTCGATGACGCGCTGCGGGATCACCTCGCCCAAGGCATTGCGGTACGCCGCCAACTGGTACACCACGAGCTTGCTGCAATCTTTGATCGGCGCGAAGCCGCCGGCCATGTCGCCGTACAAGGTGGCGTAACCGACGGCCATCTCGCTCTTGTTGCCGGTAGTGAGCAGCATCTTGCCGGTTTTGTTCGAGATGCCCATGAGGATCAGCATGCGACACCGCGACTGGATGTTCTCTTCGGTCGCATCGACGGCACGCCCGGCGAATTCGCCCTCGAGCGCCGCGAGCGTCGCGCCGAACATGCCCTCGATGGGAATCACGCTGTAGCGCACGCCCATGCGCCGCGCCTGTTCGGCCGCATCGTCGCGGCTCATGTCGGCGGTGTATCGCGAGGGCATCATCACCGCCTGCACTTTGTCCGCGCCGAGCGCATCGACCGCAATCGCGAGCGTCAACGCGGAGTCGATGCCGCCCGAGAGCCCGAGCACGACGCCCGGAAAGGCGTGCTTGCCGACGTAGTCGCGCACGCCGAGCACCAACGCTTCGTAAATACTTTGAACGTCCGACTGCAAAGCGGCGATCGCCGGCTGTGACACCGCGCGCACGGTGACGCCGCCGGCCGCGTCGCGCCCGAATTCCACCGCTGCAAGCGCCTCGACGCAGGCGGGTGCGCGCAACACGAGCTCGCCCGCGGCATTCATCACGAACGATTGGCCGTCGAACACGAGTTCATCCTGGCCGCCGACGAGATTCACGTACACGACGGGCAGTTGCACGTCGGCGATGCGCTCGCGCACGACCGCTTCGCGCGCCGCCTGCTTGTGGCGCTCGTAGGGCGAAGCATTGATCACCAACAAAATCTCGGCGCCTTGCGCCTTCGCCAACTGTGCAGGCTCGGCTTCCCAGACGTCTTCGCACACGAGCACACCGAGCGCATAACCCTGATGTTCGATCACCGTCGCTTGCGTGCCGGCGCGGAAGTAACGCTTTTCGTCGAAAACGCGATAATTCGGCAAACAGGATTTGCGATGGCGCGCCTGCTCGCGGCCGTGCGCGTACAGAGTCGCGGCATTGAAGATGCCGCCGCCCGCATATTCGGGGTGCCCGACGAGTATCGCCACCACATCGCTCGCCGCGCGCACGCGTTCGAGCGCCGCATCCACCTTGGCGCGAAAGCCGCGATGAAACAGCAGATCTTCCGGCGGGTAGCCGGCGAGCGCGAGCTCGGGGAAGACGACGAGATTCGCACCGGCCGCCTGCGCTTGCGTTGCGCGTTCGATGACGCGCGCGGCGTTGCCGTCGACGTCGCCGACGAGAAAATTCGTCTGCGCGAGCGCGATTCGCAGTGTGTTCGTCACGCCGGAACCGCCGCTGCGCAGACCGCGATCGTCAACGCTTCTTGCGCAGCTGCTCGCTCATCGCAGCGCCGAGATCGGCCGGCGATTTCACGGTGCGCACGCCGGCAGCTTCGAGCGCGCGGAATTTGTCCGCGGCCGTGCCTTTGCCACCGGCGATCACCGCACCGGCGTGGCCCATGCGCTTGCCCGGCGGCGCCGTGACACCGGCGATGTACGCGACCACCGGCTTGGTGACGTGCTGCTTGATGAACTCGGCACCCGCCTCTTCATCGCTGCCGCCGATCTCGCCGACCATGATGATGCCTTCGGTCTGCGGATCGTTCTGGAAGAGCTCGAGCACTTCGACGAAGTTCAAACCGCGCACCGGATCACCGCCGATGCCGACGCAGGTGCTTTGACCGAGACCGTTGTTGGTGGTCTGGAACACGGTTTCATAGGTGAGCGTGCCCGAGCGCGACACGATGCCGATGCAACCGGGCTTGTGGATGAAGCCCGGCATGATGCCGATCTTGCACTCGCCGGGCGTGATCACGCCGGGACAATTCGGGCCGATGAGCTTCACGTTCGTGCCGGCGAGCGTCGCTTTGACGCGCACCATATCGTTGACGGGAATGCCTTCGGTGATGCACACGACGAGCTCGATGCCCGCATCGGCGGCTTCGAGGATCGCGTCGGCCGCGTAGCCCGCGGGCACGTAGATCATGCTCGCGTTCGCGCCGGTCGCTTTCACCGCATCGTGCACGGTGTCGAACACCGGACGATCGAGATGCTTGTCGCCACCGCGACCCGGCGTGACGCCGCCGACCAGCTGCGTGCCGTAGGCGATGCATTGTTCGGAATGGAAGGTGCCCTGCTTGCCGGTGAAACCCTGGCAGATCAAGCGCGTGTTCTTGTTGACGAGAATACTCATGATCGAATCCTTAGGCTTCGTGGTTCAGCGCACTGCGGCGACGGCTTTTTTGGCCGCATCGGTGAGGTCGGTGGCGGCCGTCACTTTGAGACCGCTCTGCGCGAGCATCTCGCGCGCCTTCTCGGCGTTCGTGCCTTCGAGTCGCACGATCACCGGCACCTTCACGCCGACGGCCTTGACCGCGGTGATCACGCCCTCGGCGATCAGATCGCAGCGCACGATGCCGCCGAAAATGTTGACGAGGATGCCGCGCACTTTCGGGTTGGACAGAATCAGGTTGAACGCCGCGGTGACGCGCTCGGCGGTCGCACCACCGCCGACGTCGAGGAAGTTCGCCGGCGAACCGCCGTGCAGCTTGATGACGTCCATGGTCGCCATCGCGAGCCCTGCGCCATTGACCATGCAGGCGATGTCGCCGTCGAGCGAGACGTAGTTGAGATCGTGACGGCTCGCGGCGAGCTCCATCGGATCTTCCTGCGACTCGTCGCGCATCTCTTCGAGCGCTTTTTGACGGTAGACGGCGTTCGCGTCGATGTTGATCTTCGCATCGAGCGCGAGCAGATGACCGTCTTTGGTGACGATCAGCGGATTCACTTCGACGAGACTCGCGTCCTTGTCGAGCGTGAGCTGGTAGAGCGCCATCGCGATTTTCTGGAACTCGGCGATCTGCGCACCTTTGAAGCCGAGCGCGAACGCCATGCGACGGCACTGGTAAGGCTGCAAGCCCGCCGCCGGATGGATGTTCACGGTGGTGATTTGTTCCGGCGTGTGCGCGGCGACTTCTTCGATGTCCATGCCGCCCGCGGCGGAGCCGATCATGGCGATGCGACCTTTCTCGCGATTGAGGGTGAGCGAGAGATAAATTTCGCGCTCGATCGCCGAACCGCTCTCGACGTAGACCTTGCTGACGGGCAAACCTTCGGGACCGGTCTGCTTGGTCGCGAGGCGCGTACCGAGCATCGCTTGCGCGGCCGCACGCACGGCGTCGGCATCGCGCGCGAGCTTCACGCCGCCGGCTTTGCCGCGTCCGCCCGCGTGCACCTGGGCTTTGACCACCCAGACGCTGCCGCCGAGTGCTTGCGCAGCCTGCACGGCCTCGTCCGCAGTGGCCGCCACGCGGCCATTCGGCACCGGAATGCCGTATGCGGAAAAGACTTGTTTCGCTTGGTATTCGTGAAGATTCATCAGGTGACCCGTCGTCGCTGGACTAAACTCCCATTGTCGCGGAATCGGGGGTGTTAGGGAACCTCCGACGCGGGGAGATTTCCGAATGTTCGCTGCGCTCAGCCTGCCCGAAACCGCCTTGATCGTCGGCCTCGCGGGGCTGTTGGTGGGCAGCTTTCTGAACGTGGTGATCCACCGCGTGCCGATCATGCTCGAGCGTGACTGGGCGGCGCAGTGCGCGGAGATCGCGCGCGAGCACGGCGACACCGCGCACGAACCCGTCGCCGAAACGGCGCCGGCGCCCGCCTTCAACGTCATCGAACCGCGCTCGCATTGCCCGCAATGCAGGACGCCGATCGCCGCGCGGCATCTCGTGCCCGTCGTCAGCTGGTTCGTCCTGCGTGGCGCCTGCGCGCATTGCGGCGCGAAGATCGGCGCGCGTTATCCGTTGGTCGAATTCGCCACCGCGATCGCATTCGCGATCGTCGCGACGCAATTTCCGACGGATGCGAGTCTGCTCGGCGCGCTGCTCGTCACCGGATTTTTGATCGCGCTCGCGATGATCGATTTCGACACGCAATACCTGCCCGATCAACTCACCCTGCCCTTGTTGTGGGTGGGACTCGCGGCGAGCGTGTTCGCACCGATCAAAGAAAACGTCGATCCGACACAAGCCATACTCGGCGCGCTCGCCGGCTATTTGTCGCTGTGGAGCGTGTATCACGCGTTCCGCCTGCTCACCGGCAAGGAAGGCATGGGATACGGCGATTTCAAATTGCTGGCCGCTCTCGGTGCCTGGCTCGGCGCGGCGGCCGTGTTGCCGATCGTGCTGATCGCCGCCGTCGCCGGCTCGATCGTCGGTCTGATCGGCATCTTCGCCTTCGGACGCGGTCGCGAAGTGCCGATCGCGTTCGGCCCCTACCTCGCCGCCGCGGGTTGGCTGGTCATGGTCTTCGGCTGAGCGAGCAAGACCCGTGTATCGCATCGCACTGACCGGCGGCATCGCGAGCGGCAAGTCGACCGTCGCCGATTTCTTTGCCCGACGCGGGGTCCCGGTGATCGACAGCGACCGGCTCGCGCGCGAAGTCGTCGCCGCGAACACGCCCGGACTTGCGGCGGTGCGCGCGCGCTTCGGCGCCGACGTCATCGACCAGGACGGCACGCTCGACCGTCGCGCATTGCGTGCACGGGTGTTCGCCGACCCGTCGGCGCGCCGCGATCTCGAGTCCATCCTGCACCCGCTGATCCGCCAGGCCATGGCCGAGGAAAGCGCGCGCCGGCCGGGCCCGTACCAGTTGTTCGCAATTCCCTTGCTGGTCGAGAGCGGGCGGGCCGCGGAATTCGATCGCGTGCTGGTGGTCGACTGCCCCGAGGCACTGCAGATCCGCCGTGTCATGGCCCGCGACGGCAGCGACGAAGCCGGCGCCCGCGCGGTGCTCGCCGCCCAGGCGAGCCGCCGCGAACGCCTCGCCGTGGCCGACGACGTGATCGAGAACGCGGCGGACCTTGCGAGCCTCGAGACCGAGGTCGCCGCCCTGCACGAGCGTTATTTGGCGGCCGCCGCCCGACAGGCGTCGCGGGTTGCCGGCGCGCCACCGGCCACCGCAGAATAGCCGGATGCGGGAGGGAACGTCGCAGCCGAGCGAAGCGGGGGTCGTGTCAACGACCAAACCGCTCGTATTCGAGCAACCTCTCAACGAACGCATGCGCTCGTACCTGCGCATCGACTTTCTCTACAACCAGGCGTTGTTTCATTCGCACTCGCACAGCCAGTGGAGTTCGCGCGCGGCGGTGACCAGCCTGCTCGACCTGTTGGCGATCATCACGCGTGCCGACACGCGCGCCGACGTGCTGAAGGAACTCGAGCGTCAGGTCGCACTCATGACCGAGTTCCAGCGTCGTCCCGACGTCGACGTCGAACGCTTGCGCACCCTGATCGCGAACTTGACGCGGCTGCGCACCGATTTGCTCGGCGCAGGTTCGGCGTATCTGCAACCGCTGCGCGACTCGGCGTTCCTCGCCGCCGTGCGTCACCGCAGCACCATCCCGGGCGGCACCTGCGAATTCGATCTGCCGGATTTTTATTATTGGTTGAGCCGCACCTCCGAATCGCGCGAAGAGACGCTCGCACGCTGGCTCACCATGCTGCGTCCGTTGTGCGATGCGATCGGCGAACTGTTGTGGTTGACGCGTCAGGGCGGCAAAGCACGTCACGAAATCGCCGCGGGCGGCATCTTCCACATCACCTTCGAACGCGACTCGCCGGTGCAATTGCTGCGCGTGCTCGTCGCACCGGATCTCGGCGTCTATCCCGAAATCAGCGGCAGTCATTACCGATCGAGCGTGCGCTTCGTGGTCTGGAACGGCTTCATGGAACGCCCGCGTCAATCCGACACCGACATTCCCTTCGACGTCGTCTGCTGCACCTGAGTCGACGCCAATGAAATGCCCGACGTGCTCGCGCGCCATCGAGTGGAACGACTCGTTTCCGTTGCGTCCGTTTTGCTCCGAGCGCTGCAGGATGGTGGATCTCGGCGCCTGGCTCAGCGAGAGCCACGCCATTCCCGGCGAGCCGGTCGACGAGCTCGAACTGCGCGACGCGCCTGCACCGCGCGATCGCGGCAGTCTCTCGTGAAACTCTACGACGCGCCGTTCGCCCCGAGTCCGCGCCGGGTGCGCATGTTCCTCGCGGAAAAAGGCATCAGCGTGCCGACCGAGACCGTGGACATCGCCGCCGGCGAAACGCAAACGCCGGCCTTCGCACGCATCAATCCGGTCGGTGAACTGCCGGTGCTCGAACTCGACGACGGCACCAGACTCACCGAGTCGCTGGCGATCTGCCGTTATTTCGAAGCGCTGCATCCGACGCCGCCGTTGATGGGCACGAGCGCCGCAGAACGCGCGCAGCTCGAAGCGCTCGCGCTGCAAATCATGTTTCGCATCTACGTGCCTACCACGCAGGCGTTTCGACACGGTCACCGTTTTTGGGAAGGTCGCATCACGCAGGTGCCGGCCTATGCCGAACTCGCGCGCGCGCAGGTGCTGGCCGAATGGCAACGCATCGACGGCCTGTTGGCCGACCGCGAATTTCTGGGCGGCGCGCAGTTCAGTTACGTCGACATCGTCGCGTACACGACGCTCGATTTCGGCAAACCCTCGGGCATCCGCGTGCTCGCCGAGCAAACCCGCCTCGCCCGCTGGCAAGCCGCGATCGCGGCGCGACCCAGCGCCAAAGCCTGAACGACGCCGCATGGACGCCGACTTTTGGCATGAGCGCTGGCAGAAGGGCGAAATCGGCTTTCATCAGGACCGGCCTCATCCGGCACTGATCAAACATTTCGACGCACTGGGGTTGACGCCGGGCGCCCGCGTCTTCGTGCCGCTCGCCGGCAAAAGTCGCGATCTTGCGTGGCTGGCGGCACGCGGCTGCGCGGTGGTCGGCATCGAGTTGTCGGCGATCGCCGTCGAAGAATTCGTTGCGGAGAACGGCGCGCAACCGCACGTCGATCTGCGTTGCGGCGATCTGTTCGCGCTCACGCCGCAATCTTTGGGTCCGATCGATGCGATCTTCGACCGCGCTGCGCTCGTGGCACTGCCGCCGCCGATGCGCACGCGCTATGCGGCGAAGTTGCGCGAACTCGCGACACCCGGCACGCGCACCCTGCTCGTGACCATGGAATACGACCAGTCGCGCATGCGCGGACCGCCGCATGCGGTGCTGCCGGACGAGGTGCAGGCGCTGTACGGCGCCGATCACGACATCCGCATGCTCGAACACGTCACCGACCTGCCGGACGCACCGCGTTTCGCGGCGCGCGGCGTGGGCGACGTCAGCGAGCGGGTGTACCTGCTGACGCGCCGTTGAGCGGCAAGGATTCGGCGGCGACGCCGAGCGCGTCCGCCACGAATGCGTATTGATCGGCGTAGTCGTCGATCTGCATCCATACGGGCTTGCCCGCGCCATGCCCGGCACGCGTCTCCACCCGAATGAGCACCGGCTTCGCGCAACCTTGCGCATGCTGCAGCGCGGCGGCGAATTTGTAGCTGTGCCACGGCACGACGCGATCGTCCCGATCGGCGGTCGTCACCAGCGTTGCCGGATAGCAGACGCCGGGTTTGACGTTGTGCACCGGCGAGTACGCACGCAACGCGCGGAATTCTTCGGGGTTCTCGGCCAAACCGTAATCGGACGACCATTGTCGCGCGTTCGCACTCGCGGTGTCGTAGCGCAGCATGTCGAGCACGCCGACCGCGGGCAGCGCCGCGGCGAATAAATCCGGGCGCTGCAACAAGGTCGCGCCGACGAGCAGACCGCCGTTGCTGCGACCCGAAATGGCCAGACGCGCAGACCGGGTGTAGCCGGCGGCGATCAAATGTTCGGCCGCCGCGATGAAATCGTCGAACACGTTCTGCTTGCGCAGCTTCGTGCCGGCGCGATGCCACGCCTCGCCGTATTCGCCGCCGCCGCGCAGATTCGCCTCGACGTAGATGCCGCCCATCTCGAGCCAGGCGAGCGCATGCGGTCGGAAGCTCGGCGTCGTCGAAATGTTGAAACCGCCGTAACCGTACAACAACGTGGGTGCCTGACCGTTTTTCACGAGGTCACGTCGGTGCGTGATGAACATCGGTACGCGCGTGCCGTCCCGACTGGTGTAGAACACTTGCTCGGTGACGAATCGATCGGTGTCGACCGCGAGTTTCGCCCGACTCCACTCGCGCACCGACAGATCGGCCAAGTTCAGACGCTGGACGCTGCCCGGCGTCACGTAATCGGTGTACGAGAAATAGGTCTCGAAATCTTTGCCCTTGCCGCCGAACCCGGCGACCGTACCGAACCCGGGCAAGGCGAGTTCCTGCAAAAATTTTCCGTCGCGATCGTGGATGCGCACCATGCTGCGCGCATCGCGCACGTAATTGAGCAGCAGGTGACCTCCGACGTAGTGCGCATCCTGCAAGGCGTAATCCTGCTGCGAGACGAGCTCACGCCAGGCGCGCGGCGCCGGGTCGCGCAAATCGACGGCGATCACCCGGCCGCGCGGCGCGCCGTTCGTGGTCTCGACGTACAGGGTGTCGCCGTCGAGGCCGCGGATCGAATAGAGCGCATCCCAGGCGCCGAAGATCGTGCGCGGCGGCGCTTGCGGATTGCGCAGGTCGAGCACGTCGATGCCGTTGGTCTCGTAGCCGTCGGCAAGCGTGACGAACAACCAACGACCATCTTCGGACACGCTCGCCGAAGGCGTGCGCGTCGCGCTGCCGCGCACGCGATAGATCTCGCGATCGCGCGTCTGCGGCTCGCCGATGCGATGGAAATAGACGACGGGTTGACCGCGATCGTCACCGCGCGCCGGATCGTCGGTACGCGCAGGATAACGGCTGTAGAACACGCCCGAGCCATCGGGCGCCCAGGAGACTTCGAAAAATTTGGTGTAGTGGATTTCGTCGGGCAGATCGCTGCCATCGTCGACGCGTTTGAACTTCCAGATCTCCCAATCCGTACCGCCGTCGGAGAGCGAATAGGCGAGCGTTCGACCATCGGGCGAGGGCTCGAAGCGCGCGAGCGCGACGGTCGCATCGCGACTCGCGGCGTTCGGGTCGAACAGCACGCGCGGCGCCGACCCCGGCGCATCGATCACGTACAACACGCTCTGATTTTGCTTGCCGTCGTTGCGGGTGAAGAACGAGCGGCCGGCTTTGACGCGCGGCACGCCCGTGCGCTCGTAACTCCAGAACTGTTCGAGGCGCGCACGGAACCAGGCGCGCTGCGGCAAGCGCTCGAGCCAGGGTTGCGCGAGCGCGTTCTGCTCGCTGACGAAACGCTGCGTATCGGGCGCACGCAGATCCTCGAGGGCGCGATACGGGTCGGCGACCGACTGGCCGTGGTAGACGTCCACCTGCGTCCCGCGCGCGACGGCAGGATAGGACAGACGCGTGGTGCTGCTGCAGGCGGCGACGGTCATGAGCGTGAGGGCAAGCAGGCAAACGGGCGCGTAGCGCCGGGATTGGTGGCGATGATGCATGATCCTCTCTACACTCCGCGACCACTGCGGCCACGACAGGCCCGCGATGTTAACGGAGACCGTCGCCCCATGCAGGCCACCCGCCCCGCGTCACCGACCGCACTGCTCGCCCTGAGTTTGGCCACGCTGCTCACCCTCGTCGGCGGCAGCCCGGCGCGCGCCGCCGACACGGCCGCGACCTCGCTCAGCATCGACCGACTGTTCAACGGTCCGGACCTCGCCGGGGCGTCCCTGCGCAAGGTGCGCTTCGCGCCCGACGGCAAGTCGGTCACGTTCTTGCAAGGCAAGCCCGAAGCCAAAGATCGTCTCGATCTTTGGGCGCTCGACGTCGCGAGCGGCGAACGTCGTCTGCTCGTCGACTCGGCCACGCTGCAGCGCGACGAAGGCCGCTTGTCGCCGGAAGAAGAAGCGCGCCGCGAACGGCAACGCACCTCGTCCCTCGCCGGCATCGTCGATTACGAATTTTCCGGCGATGGTCGTCTGCTGCTCCTGCCGCTCGGCGGCGATCTGTTCGTCTACGACTTGCGCGCCGCGCGCGGCAGCTCGCCCGTGCAACGCTTGACGAGCACGCCCGCCGCCGAAACCGATGCGCGGTTTTCGCCCGACGGACGCTACGTGAGTTTCGTGCGCGAGCAGAATTTGTACGCGATCGAACTGGCGACGCGGCGCGAGATCGCCGTCACGCGCGACGGCGCGGGCCTCGTCTCCTTCGGCACCGCCGAATTCATCGCGCAGGAAGAGATGGATCGCGACACCGGCTACTGGTGGTCGCCCGACAGCCGACGCATCGCCTACATGCGCGTCGACGAAGCGCCGGTCGACGAAGTCGAACGCTTCGAGATCAATGCCGAGAACGTGCAAGTGATCCGTCAGCGCTATCCCGCGGCGGGTCGTCCGAATGCGCGCGTCGAATTGTTCGTGCGCGACCTCGACGCCGCGTCACCCGGCCGCAAACTCGATGCGGCCGGTGCGGGCGATGGTTATCTCGCGCGCGTCGACTGGTTTCCGGATTCGAAATCTTTGGCCGTGCAACGCCAGTCGCGCGACCAGAAAACGCTGGAGTTGTTGCGCGTCGCGATCGGCGACGGCAGCGCGCGCACGCTGCTCACCGAGCGCTCCGACACCTGGGTGCCGCTGCACGACGAACTCGCCTTTTTGAAGCAGCAGCCGGCGTTCGTCTGGGCATCGCAACGCAGCGGCTACAAGCACCTGTATCTGTACGATCTCGACGGCAAACTGATCCGCCCCGTCACGGCAGGCGCGTGGATGGTCGTCGGCGACGGTCGCGAACCCGCCGTCGAGTGGATCGACGAAGCGCGTCAGCTCGTCTACTTCACAGCCAACCGCGACACGCCGATCGATCGGCATTTGTACGTCGCCTCCTACGCCGGCAAAGAAAACAATCCGAAGCGCATCGATGCGGCGATCCGCCGTCTGAGCCAGGGCGACGGCTGGCATTCGATCACCATGGCCCAAGGCGGTCTCTGGCTGGACAATTTTTCGACGCCGGAACGCCCGCCGACACTCACGCTGCGCAAACCGAACGGCGCCGCGATCGCGACGCTGGTCGCCAACGAACTCGATGCCCGTCACCCCTATGCGCCCTATCTCGCCGCACACCGCCCCACGCAGTTCGGCACGCTCACGGCCGCCGACGGCCAAACGCTGCACTACAAATTGCTGACGCCGCGCGACATGCAGCCGGGTCGCAAATATCCGGTCATCGTCAGCGTCTACGGCGGACCGGGCAATCAGAACGTGCGGCGGGCCTGGGGCGGATATTTCGATCAATACCTCGCCCAACACGGTTACGTGGTGTTCACGCTCGACAATCGCGGCGCGGGCTTCCGCGGCACGGCCTTCGAAGGCGCGCTGCATCGCAAGCTCGGGCACGTCGAGGTGGAAGATCAGGTACGCGGGGTCGAGTTTTTGCGCACCCTGCCCTACGTCGACGCGCGTCGCGTCGGCGTTTTCGGCTGGAGTTACGGTGGCTACATGGCACTCATGTGCATGGTGCGCGCGCCCGACTACTTCACCGCGGGCGTCGCCGGTGCGCCGGTGACGGACTGGAAGCTCTACGACACGCACTACACCGAGCGCTACATGGGCACGCCGGCCGACAACGCCGAGGGCTATCGCAACGGGATGGTGATGACGCATGCCGCGAATTTGCGCGGCCCGCTGCTCGTGATGCACGGCATGGCCGACGACAACGTGCTGATCACGCACAGCACCGCGCTCTTCAAGCGCTTGCAGGATCTGCGCAAGCAGTACGACAGCGTGCTCTACCCCGGCAGCAAACACGGCTTGCTGCGCTTCAAGGCGACCGGCTTGCACGGCTACGAGACCATCGAACGCTTTTTCGGCGTGGCGCTGCGCGATCCGCAGGCCACGCCCGATACGGCCCGGCATTGATCCGGCCGCGACACCGAGGACACAACATTTGAATTCGCTCGACGAACTTTTCGCACGCAACCGCAGCTGGGCCGACGAGCGACGGCGCGACGATCCGCGTTTCTTCGAACGCCTCGTCCGCCAACAGTCCCCCGACTATCTCTGGATCGGCTGCGCCGACAGCCGGGTCCCCGCCAATGAAATCGTCGGTCTCGACCCGGGTGAACTCTTCGTGCATCGCAACGTGGCGAACGTCGTGGTGCATACCGATCTCAACTGTCTGTCGGTGCTGCAATACGCCGTCGACGTGCTCGATGTCGAACACGTCATCATCTGCGGCCATTACGGCTGCGGCGGCGTGAAGTCGGCGCTGCGCAACGAGCGCCTCGGACTCATCGACAACTGGTTGCGGCACGTGCAGGACGTGATGCGCAAACACCATGCGCAGCTCGAGGCGCTGCCCGACGACGGCTCACGCCAGCGACGGCTCTGCGAATTGAACGTCATCGAGCAGGTGCTGAACGTGAGCGAAACCACGATCGTGCAAAGCGCATGGGATCGCGGCAAATCGCTCGAGATCCACGGCTGGATCTACGATCTGTCGGACGGACTGCTGCGCGACATGCACGTCGCCGTGCGCAGCCAAGGCGAGTTCCAGGAAATTTATCAGCGCATGCTCGATCGCTGACGACGCGGGCACCGACCGGTGCCCGCGCCCGATCGGCTCAGAACTGGATTTTTCCGCCGCCGCCCAAGGCGCCCGGAGCGTCGGGGACGACGATGCGCGATGCGGCTTCGCGACGCATATCGCGCGCTTCCTGGATGGCGTCTTCCAGCGCCTGCTTCACCGCGTCGGGGAACTTGGCGATGGCTTCGGCCAGATCTTTGGCTTCGATCTCGAAGCCGAGCGGCAGCACGCCGCCGGGGGTGAGCAACTGCGTCTGTCCGGCGTAGAGCACCGGACGATTGGCATCCACCGTGCCGTCGACGAGCACCGGCGTCATGCGACGCAAAGTGCCGGCACGACGATCGGTGAACAACTCCTCGCGATACAGGCCTTCGACGTCGAATTTGATTTCGGGCAAACCTTGTTCTTGCATGCTCGTGTTTCCGTAGTGGGTGAAGGTCGAATGGCGAAGCGTCAGCGCGGCCGCGCATGCGCCTCGGCGATGTCGGTGATGGTCGCCGGCGCGCCGTGCTGACGAATGATGGCTTTCTTGCGGAAGAACCGCAGATAGCCGCTCGGGCCCATGCGCGAACCGCCCATGCCCGAGAGTTTGAACGAATGTTTGTCGGCCTCGTAACACATGGCGGTGAGCGAGCCGTCGTTGAGGCTGATGCCGCCGGCATCGAGTCGACGCCCGATCTGCTCCGCCTCGTCGAGCGTCCCGGCGATCACGCCGGCCGACAAGCCGTAATCCCCGTCGTTCGCGAGTGCCACGACTTCGTCGATCGAATCGTAGGCCATCACCGGAATCACCGGCCCGAAGGTTTCATCACGCATGATCTGCATGTCGTGCGTGACGTCGACGACCACCGTCGGTCGCAACCATTTGCCGCCGTGGTCTTCGATGTCGCCACCACAGAGAATGCGCGCGCCTTTGGCGCGGGCGTCGGCGAGCTGGCGCGCGACGACCTCGGCCTGCTTGGCGAATATGAAGGGCCCGATCGTGCCGGCGTGGATGTCGGGCCAATTCGGTTCGACGGCCCGGGCTTTTTCGACGAGCCGCGCGACGAAGGCGTCGAACTGGCTGCGATGCACGTACACACGCTCGAGACTTTGGCAGGCTTGGCCGGTCGCCAGGCAGGTTGCCCGCAGCGCGACGTCGGTGGCGCGTTCGAGATCGGCGCTCGGCGCGATGATCAAAGGGTCGTTGCCG
>Ga0075471_10001236_pt1 | contig 16665 bp, 14 predicted proteins | sample DEB19_08_DNA_2_FD_74787 | JGI IMG/M metagenome (GOLD analysis project Ga0075471, IMG submission 74787) | Aqueous microbial communities from the Delaware River and Bay under freshwater to marine salinity gradient to study organic matter... | ecosystem: Environmental > Aquatic > Marine > Coastal ... | reverse complement strand
GTTCGATTGCCGCGAGCTTGTCGACCAAGCCCTGAAGATCGTACATGTTGGTCAGGCGCCCACCGTGATCGCCGTAGCGCTCATGACGCTTGAGAAGACCCTCCCGCTCAAGGTCGGTAATGTACCGCTGAACCTGCCGCTCACTGATCCCAAGCCTGGACGCAAGTTCCTGCTTGCTGGGGTAAGGCTTCCGGTGGGCATCCCACCAGTGGTCGATGATCTGCAAGAGCACCGCCAGCTGGGACGGACCAATGTGCAGGCGCTGCTGCGCACGCAGCAGCATGGATGGGATCATGCAATATCCGTGATCGATGACCTTCGAACCCCACTTCTCGGTCAGCGATGTGCGCGACTTCTTCTTGGGCTCCGCGACACTATCGCCTTGATTTTCCGCTTGATTCTCTTCGGTCATCGTGTTCTCCTGCCGCCATTAATGCTGCGTCAGCCTGCGAAGAGCAAGACCAGCAATAAAGACGTATATGTCTTGGGGATATGGACACAAGTGTCCCGCCCGACTGGTCGGATTTGTCCTCTAAAGTAGACGCAGCCAACCAGGCTAATCGGAAGTCGTATAACAAGGTAAGGTAGTACTGGTCATGGATGACTAGGGGGTCAGCTGGATTCCGCGCAATTCGTCCACAGCCTACCCCTTCCGTTGCGGGGACTTACTGACGACAGCTGGTATTTCCTTTGGCTCATGGCTCCTCCTCTCGTGCTGGAAACCGAACATGTGCGCAAAGGACCGCCGCCGAAAGGCTCGTCCCTCGGAGCTAGAACCCTGTCAGGCCGAGGATGTACGTGCTGCTGTTGGAATGTACGGCCTCCCATGGAGAACGTAAGGCTACGGGCGCCAGCGGAGCCCCTTCTCCTTCGCATAGGCGCGGATCCAGTCGGCAACCGTTCTCTGCTCCCGCTCGATCCCCTCCTCGCTGAGCATTGCGCAGAAATGTTTCGCCGCCTTCTCGGCACTCGGGAACTGCGCTGGCTTCTCGTCGAACCACGTTAAGACCTTCGACTTCACCTGGCGGTTCATCTCATGTCGACTATCGTTTCGGGCAGCCGACTCTTCCTGACGTCGCTGCTTCTCCTGCTCGAGGAGTTCCAACCTGATCTCTTCGCGAAGGTTCGGTGAGGCTTTGAGGTTACCAATCTTCTGTTGGTACTTCTCCGATAACCGCTCGGTTGCTCTTCTGAGCTCAGCTCGACCGACCGCATCTGTCGCCTCGATTAGATAGGACGCAGCTGCGGAAAAGTCGCCGTGACTAGTTTCATCGCTGGGTTTGCGAAGGAACCTCCGGCTCTCGGAATCATACCTGAACACCGTCCGCTTTGCGAAACTGTCCAGCCTTAACAATGCAAAGCCAGCTAGACACTCATATTCTTGCACATCCACGGCTCCCAAGTGCGATGGGTCGAACATGTTGCTCAGTGCTTGATCTAAGGCTTCAAGTTCAGTTGTGTTGTCTCGATCATTGATACCATACTCATCGTGAGCCTCAGGACGAATGCCACTCCGGCTATTTTGGCCGTCCTCAAACAAGTCATAGCGGCCGTCGGTCTCCATCTGAGCAATGGCGTGATCCCGTTCTATTTCGAAGAACGTATCAATTAATGTTTCAGCCTCCCGGGCGATTTCGGCGACTTCTTCGTCAGTGCGCCGCCGCAGGAGCTCTCTCACTCGCCACAGAATTCCGTTCGCACTGTAGGGATATGGCCACCAAGGCAATTGCCCCTTGACCGGATCCAGAAGTTCAAACCGGGATGTCATTTAGCCTCCGCCCCCTCCCTAGCTACCGGACCAACAGTAACCGAGGCTATTCGCGGTTGAAAAGAGGAGCGGAATCTCGCGCCGAATGGGCCACTTTCCTTTGGAGCGCCAATCCGAGTCGATTTTGAGCTCTGAGTGTCCCGAATCAGCATGTGGGCTGGCTTTTCCTTTCAGATCCGCCCGAACACGTAGGGCTTCTGTTGGAGGTCACCACTGGAACGCCCAAACCCCCTTTCCCCAGAGCGCATGACACCTGAGGCCAGACTCTCGGAAATAGGCCGAATATTAGCGACTGCCCTCATTCGGATGAAGGCTGACAAGTCCAGTTCTTTATCTGCCACATGCGGAGACAGTTTGGTGGACTTGCCGCGCCCCAAGAGCGGTTCTGGCAGTGAAAGACGCAAATGCATCGGAGCTGCACATGAAGGCTGAGAGAAGAGAAATATCATTGTCGGGCGGCGTGGACACGGATCGAACCGTGCTCGCCCGCCTTGCCGCACTGAAGAAGATGTCCGTGAGGGAATTGAAGACTGAATGGCAGACCCTGCATGGCGAGGCAGCCCCCAATAATAGCCGGGTGTTCCTGGAAATCCGCCTCGCCTATCGGATCCAGGAACTCGTCTATGGTGGGATTGATCGTGAAACGCGCCGCATGCTCGATCTCCTCGCCGATGAGGTTGAAGGCTTGTCGCGCCGCCGCAGTCAGATTGCAGATCCACGAAACCCAGTAATCGGCACACGACTGGTCAGGGAATGGAATGGAGTGAGCCACACTGTGACCGTTCTGAAGGATGGCTTCGATTGGCAAGGCCGGAAATTCAAATCACTGTCGGCGATCGCAAGGGAAATCGCCGGCACACGCTGGAATGGCTACCGGTTCTTTGGACTACGTGAGCGTAAGCGGGAGGATGTCTGATGGAAAAGCAAAACCGCATGGCGCGCCGACTGCGTTGCGCCATTTACACCCGCAAGTCCTCCGAGGAAGGCCTCGACATGGAGTTCAACTCACTCGATGCCCAGCGTGAAGCTTGTGAGGCCTACGTCGCCAGTCAGCGATCGGAGGGCTGGACAGCGCTCAGGGACAGATATGACGACGGTGGCTTCTCTGGTGGGTCCCTGGAGCGCCCTGCCCTGAAGCAACTTCTCAAAGACATCGAGGATGGTCTGATCGACGTGGTGGTCGTTTACAAGATCGACCGTCTAAGCCGCTCACTTATGGACTTTTCAAAGCTTGTGGAGGTCTTCGACCGGAACAACGTGACCTTCGTCTCCGTCACGCAGTCCTTTAATACCACCACCTCCATGGGACGCCTCACTCTCAATATTCTACTGAGCTTCGCCCAGTTTGAACGCGAGGTGATCGGCGAACGCATACGAGACAAGTTCGCAGCCTCGCGGAAGCGCGGCATATGGATGGGAGGCTTCGTACCCTTTGGATACGACGCACGGGACCGCAAGCTGATAGTGAATGTCGAGGAAGCGAAGACCGTGCGGCGCATCTTCGAACGATTCGTCGAGGTTGGCTCAGCCACAGTTCTTGTTCGAGAACTACGCCGGGAAGGCACCCGCAACAAGCAGGAGACGGTCATCGACAAAGGTTACCTCTATCGCCTCCTCAAGAACCGGGTTTACCTGGGTGAAGCGGTTCACAAGGGAGCGATTTATAAGGGCGAGCACGACGCTATCATCGATAAATCCCTTTGGGACCAGGTTCACTCGATTTTGGGTGAGAGCCCGCGGAAGCGGGCTAACAACACTCGCACGGAAGCGCCAGCACTGCTGAAAGGTCTAATCTTCAACGAGACAGGTGCCGCGATGACCCCTACCAGCACGAAGAAAGGAGCAAAGCGCTACAGCTATTATGTCTCGATGGACGTCCTGAAGAACCGCGAAACCGGTGAAGAGACCGCCCCCAGCCGCCTCGCGGCCGGAATGGTCGAAGGGGCCGTTATTGCTGAAGTCCGCCGCACGTTACAAACCCCCGAGATCATTAGGCATGTAGAAGCTGCTCTCAAAAAGGAGGGCGTTCAGAAGGAGGATGCGACTGTAGCCCTCCGGGACTTTCAGTTGCTTTGGAACAACCTCTACCCTGCCGAGCAAGCGCGCATCATTCAGCTGCTGGTCCGGCGTGTCACCGTCACCACGGCTGGACTTGAGGTTGACCTGCGGAAGGAAGGAGCTGCAGGTGTCATTCGTGAAATGATAACACCGAAGAAACTGGAGGCAGCTGAATAGTGATGGAGAAGAACGACACAATTCGGGTGGTGATCCCGCTTAAGCTTCGCAAGAAAAACGGCCGGCCGCAGATCCTGCCACCGGCCAACTACAAACCCAGCGAAGACAGAACCCAGGACCCCCACATTCTGCGCGCCATCGGCCGCGCCTGGGCTTGGCGCCGTCGCATGGAGACCGGGGAATTCATCACCGTTGATGACATGGCTGCGGCTCTGAAGTTGGGAGATCGACACGTCAGCCGTCTGTTGCGGTTAGCGTACCTGTCGCCAGAGGTGCTCAGGCGGCTGACCGTTTCGCGAGAACCAACCGCCTTGAGCTTGCGAGACCTTTTCTTTTTGGCCGGCGAGACTTGGACGATCCAAGTGCAGCGCGCACTGAATTGAACTCAACGTAATTCAACAACGTGGTCAGCGACCTTTATTGTCTGTGTAGTACTTCAAGATCTTTGGTGGAGTACTGTCCGATCTCTCGATCCCGTTGCGTACACGAAGAAATGTTTGAGCGTTTAGATCGTCATGTTGGCTCGCCTGACCATTCTTCACAAGAGCCTCAATCTTACTGACTTCGATGATTTTGGCTTCATAGTAGGCTGCGTAAGACTGCCGTATAATGAAAGAATGCTCATGGGGAGCTAGTTCGACGGTTTGATCGTGGGCACCCCGAGCAGATTGCACTGGAACAATCACAACATTTCCATGATCACATGGATTGGTACAAATAATGAAGAGATGCTTCCTTGAAGGATCTTCCTTCGGACCTGAAACAATCAGGTAGGTCTTGCGCTTGACAACCATGCTTGAGAGCTCAGACGCGCGAGAAGACCTCGTCGACTGACCTTAGACTCTTAACTTCTGCGGCATGTTCAGAGCTTTCAGGATAGCCTACAGCCTCAAATATCTTCTCGAGCGCGATAGGCCGTGAACTTCCATCCGGATCCTCCCACTCAGGAACATTGTTCCTGTCGTGAGTCCAATCCCTCAGCTGATATTGCCCCATAGAGCCGAATTGGTCCCAGACCGCATCGAGCTGACCGAGATCGGCCCGGCTCAACTCATCGAGATCAGTTACGGAAATGCTCGATCGTGCCAATCCAATATCGTGGTTCTGGCGATCTGAGAGGAAATCACTCCACCCAAAATCGTTATCTCCATAAATGCCATCAATGAAGCTCAGCGTCATCGAATTCACAGGCCCGTGGGGCATGGAGACGTGGCGATCATTCTGAATCGGGTGCCCGCGGTGGCGGATGCTCTCGCGATCTGCAATGTAGACGAGTTTCACCGCCTTGAGCACGTTGACCGGCCGTCCGCCGTTCTTGAGGCAGAAATAGGCGATCGTCTGAGCTGCTTTACGGGCGTTAAAGTTCATATCCTATGACTCGCTGGGCGGTGCTCGATGTTTTCTTTACCACGGACGGGCTTAGAAGCTGCACGGCATCTGTTAGGCATCGGCGCTAGGTGGCCGCCAACACCACACATAATTGGGCCTGCGAGTAAACATTTGCTAGACCCCTGGCAAGTCACTTCTCTCGGCGGCGCACTTCCATAGCAGGACAACCTGCCCAAACTTGCAATGCCGGCCGCCTCGTTAGCATGCTGTAAAATAAAGGTTTTTTCAATGCGGATCAGATTGGGCGAGGTCCGCTCGGAAAGAGACGACGCTCCGTCAGAGACTGAATTTGGGGTACGAGCCAGTCTCCGAAGTCCGCAGTACTCTGCCAAACCCTTTTGAAACCAAAAGGAATTCCGGCGCTCATCAGGGCTGTGTGGGAGTTTGCACTGGTAAAATGGCGGAGGAGAAAGCACTGGCAGCTAACTCTCTCTGCGCTTAACTCATTGTTTTTCTTAGGTTCGTGTTTTCCAAGAGTTCGAATCCCGCAGCGGAAGCCGAACGCAAATCACAGGATCAATACGACCTTCCACAGCGCAAGGTTCGAATCCTGCATGGCGCGCCATTCAATTTGAAGGATCTACGTCCCACGGGAGTTAGATCGCCCGATGCTACGGTCTGGCAAGGACCAGTCGGTCGGCGACGAGCTCGTCGACGATCAGCACATTGGGCCTGAGCAGGCGCAGCGCGGCGGTGACGGCCTTCAGCTTCTCCCAGCCGCCCGAGACAAGCACCAGCTGACGGGCGCTGCGCAGGTCGACCGGGCTGACGGCGACGACGCGCTCGTTCACCGGATGATCGACCAATTCGCCGGCCTCGTCGATGAAGTGGCAGAGCACGTCGCCCACTGCACCTGCGGCCTCGGACACGTGGTTTTGCGGCAGGCGCAACGCGCACAGCACCACGGTTCTCCGCAACGCGGAGCCGGAATGGCGCAGACGCGACTCCTAGGCTTCGGCGACCAGGCGCTCGGCCACGAGTTCGTCGGTCACCAGCACGTGCGGGTGCAGCAGCTTCAGGGCGCCGCGGATGACGGCATATTTCTGCCAGCCGCCGGACGCCAGAACGAGCTTGCGGGTCCCCTTCAGTTCGAGCGGGTCGATGGCCACCACGCGCTCGTTGACCGGATGGTCGATGACGTTGCCGTCAATGTCGATGAAGCGACAGAGCACGTCACCTACGGCGCCGCGACGTTCGAGGGCGGCAAGTTCGTCGCTCTCGAGCAGGAGATACTCGGAAAAGGTCGAAAACGGCGACAGTTCGCCCACGCTGAGAATTGCCATGTCCAACTGCTTGGCGCGGCGGAAGATTTCCTGGATGCCGGGATGCGACAGCAGCGCCTCGCGCGTGCGCGGGTCGGGCGCGAAGACGGGCGCCGCCATCAGGTAACATTCGGCGTTGAGGCGGTCGGCAAGGCGCCAGGCGAATTCGGATGGGTTGGCACCGCTCACCCGCGTCAGCCCGCCCAGCATGGACATGATGCTGATGCCGGCAACGTCCTGCTGGGGAATGCTGGGCAGGCTGGCACTCAGCGTCTTGCCCCATCCAAGCCCGATCGACATGTTAGGATGCATGTTGTCGGTGATGACGGAACCGAGAACGGAACCAATGATATCCGACGTGGCGGCTGCATTCTGCGGCTTGGGGATGACGATGGCACGTTCCAGCCCATAACTCTTCTCGAGCTGGCGCTCCAACTCCACGCAATGGCTGAGCTTGCTGGTGACCCTGATCTGGACGATGCCGCTCTCGCGCGAGGTGGCAAGAAAGCGCAGCACGCGGGACCTGCTCAGATTGAGGGTCTTGGCAATCTCATCCTGCGTCATGCCCTCCATATAATAGAGCCATGCCGCCTTGGTCCTGAGATCATCCGTCAGCTCGCCGTTGGCAGTCTTGTCCACGTTAGCCCATCCCGGTGCAAATCGCATCAGCCGACCTTACCTATCAGAGCACCGCAACTTCGGCCAAGACTTTCCTCTACTTGCGCACATGAGGCTAATCCCGTCGCCGGAACAGGTCGACCAGCACGGCGAGCAACACCACGCCGCCTACGATGACCCGCTGCCAGTAGGCATTGACGTTGGCCAGCCCAATGGCATTGCCAAGTACCACCAGCAGCAATGCGCCCAGCATGGTACCGACGATCGATCCCTGCCCTCCGCGCAGCGAGGTGCCGCCGAGGATCGAGGCGGTGATGGCACCCATCAGCCAGCCCTCGCCCACCGAGGGCTGGGCGGCATCGAGGCGGCTGGCGTAGAGAATGCCGGCGAGCGACGCCAGCATGCCCGCGAGACCATAGACAATGAGCTCGACGCGGCGCACATGGATGCCGGCCAGCATGGCCGCCTCGCGGTTGCCGCCGACGGCGAAGATGTTGCGCCCGAACCGCGTCTGAGACAGCATCCAGATGAGAATTCCCCCAATCGCAATGTAAATCACGATGGGCAGCGGAATACCGAACACCGTGCCTTTGCCGAAGACGGAAAAGGCCGGACCCAGCGGGGTTATCGGGTAGCCTTCGGTGATGACCATGGTCATTCCTGCAAAGATCTCCCACGTCGCCAGCGTCACGATGAAGGGGTTGAGCCGGAGCCCCGCGATGATCGCGCCGTTGAGAAGGCCCAGCATCATGCCAAAGGCCATCGTGAGCGGTATGACGGCATAGGGATTGATGCCGGCCTGCGTGAGCATCACCGCGCCGAAGATGGCGGACAGACCAGCTCCCGCGCCCACAGAAAGATCGATCCCGCCGATCAGCAGAACGAGCGTTTGGCCCAGGGCGACGAGACCTACGAAGGTCACCTGGCGGGCGATCACTTGTCCATTGAAGGGAGTGAGGAACTTGTCGGTGTAAAGCGACACGCAGATGATCAGCACGATCAGCGCCACGAGGACGCCGCTCGCCTCCCACTGCCAGAAACGCCTGAGCAGGGCTGAAATGCCACCGGACTTCGTCATGGTTTCTTCTGCACTCTTTGCAGCCATCGTCATTGGACGTGATCCTCTCCTAGCTCATTGCCAGCTGCAGCAGCCGTTCCGGGCTAGTGTCTGCGGCATTCACGATTCCCTTCATGGCGCCCTCGTGCATGACCATGATGCGGTCCGACACGTCCATCACCTCCTCGATCTCGGAACTGATGAAGATGATCGACAGACCCTTCTCGGTCAGGCGGCGCAACTCGCGCTGGATCTCGAACTTGGCATTGACGTCGATGCCGCGCGTTGGTTCGTCCATGATCAGGATGTTGGAGTTTTTCATAAGCCAGCGGCCGATGATCGCCTTCTGCTGATTGCCGCCCGAGAGCGAGGTGATCCGGTCCTTCTGGCTGCCGATCTTGATGACCAGCCGCTCGACATAGCCCTGCACTTCCTTCTGCATGTCGGCGTAGCGCATGTGGAGAAGGCCGCGGAAGCGCTCGAGGTTCGGGAGCGCGACGTTCTCCGTTATCGATAGCAGCGGGAAGATGCCCTCTTGCTTGCGTTCCTCCGGGAGATAGACCATGCCGCGGCGGATCGACTCGGCGGGGGAGGCATTGGTGTAGTCCCGACCGGAGACCCGGACCCGGCCAGCCGATTTCTGCGTCAGCCCAAAGATGCATTTCGCCAGCTCGGTGCGGCCGGCGCCGACGAGGCCAGAGACGCCCAGGATCTCGCCCTTGCGCAGCGTGAAGCTGACATTCTGGAATTCGCCCGGTCGGCCTAGGCCCTCGACCTCCAGGACGGTCTCCGCGGCCTCGAAGCTGGGGCGGGACGGCTTCCCGGAGCGGCTGACGTCGCGGCCCACCATGTGATTGACCATGGTCTGCTTGGTGGCCGTGCGTGCGTCCATCTCGGTGATGAAGGCGCCGTCGCGCAGCACCGAGATGCGGTCGGCGAGCTCGAGGATCTCGTCGAGGCGGTGCGAAATGTAGAAGATCGAACCACCGCCGGTGCTGAAGGCCTTGATATAAGTATAGAGCTTCTCGGTCTCGCGGTAGGTGAGGGCCGCCGTCGGCTCGTCGAAGATCAGGATGCGGGCCTTGGTGGCGGCGGCGCGGGCAATCTGCACCAGCTGCTGCTGCGCCTTGGACAGGTCGCGCACCTGCATCTCGGGATCGATGGTGTCGTCGACGGCGTGCAGGTGTTCGATGGCATCGGCCCGGGTCAGCTTCCAGTCGATCAGCGGGCCCTTCATGCGCTGCGCGCCGAGCAGGATGTTTTCATAGACGGTAAGCTGCGGGACCAGGCTCACCTCCTGCGGAGCGATTCCGACGCCGGCGGCCTGGGCATCGATGGGGGAGGAAAAGCTCACCTCCACGCCATCGCGGGCCAGCGTACCCGACGTCGGCTGCAGCTTACCACAGAAGATGTTCATCAGGGTGCTCTTGCCGGCGCCGTTCTCGCCGATGATGGCGTGCACCTCGCCCGGCCGGATGCCCAGCGAGACACCCTTCAGCGCCTGGACGACACCGAAGGAGCGCGAGACGTTCCGGGCTTCGAATGCGAACTGGCTCATGGCCGCTTCCCCTTGGGTGGCGTGCGAAGGCCGATCCTTCGCACGCCCGTTCCGTCCGACGGTCGTTACTTGCAGTCTTCCTTGGTCAGGAAGCGCGAGCCGGTGTTGTGGAACATCGGGATCGTGTGGTTCTGGTTCTGGGCGACCAGGTACTTGACGGCCCAGTAGCCCATGTCCCACTGGCGCTGCGCCTTGAGGGCATCAATGGTGCCGTTACAGACGAAGTCGACGGCTTCCGGCAGGTCGTCCATGCCCACGATCGCCACCTTGCCGGCGAGGCCGGCGTTGGTCACCGCGCGGGCGGCGCCGATCGGGTTCGAGGCGTCGGCACCGAAGATGCCGGCGAGGTCCGGGTTGGCGGCGAGCGCCTGCTCGGTGAGCGTCACGGCGGTCTCGAGCACGTCATTGTCGGGCTGCTCGAACACGACCTTGATGTCCGGATACTTCTCCAGCACCTTCTTGAAGCCTGTGATGCGCTGCACGTGGTCGGGCGCGGTCAGGCTGCCGGAAAGGATGGCGATGTTGCCCTTGCCATTGAGGCGCTTCGCCAGGAATTCAGCGAGGTCCGCGCCGTCCTGCTCCGAGCTTTTCGGGCCGATGAAGGGGAAGGCGTCATCGCAGAAGGAGTTGAAGGTGACGGTCGGGATGCCCGCCTTCACCGATTCCTGCAGCAAGGCGACGTTGGTGGAGTTGTCGAGGCAGGCGACGGCGAGACCATCCGGCTGGCGGCCGATGTTCGCCTCGATGCGGGCGTTCTGGTCGGCAACGTCAGCCTTGGGCGGCTGGTCCCAGATCATGTTGACCTTGATACCGCTCTTGGCGAGTTCTTCGACGGCAAACTGGCCGCCAGCCTGAACGACGTCATACCAGGGATGGATGACCTTCGGCACGAAGATGAAGGTCAACTCCTTGTCGATCGGCTTGATCAGGTCGGCCTGGTCGGCGCCGAAGGCCAGCGTTGTGGTAAGAGCGAGAGCAGCGCCGGTCAGCGTGCCGATGGTCTTCAGTTTCATTGCGGGTTTCCTCCCATTGCAGGTTTCGGTCGTACTCCAAACCGCGATCCGGGCTCCCGACCCGTTGCGCAGTCTCGCTGGCGTTGCCTCACGGCAACACCCGAGCTCTCCGGGAAGCGGGCTTCCCGGCTTGTGGCTGTCGTCTCCAGCGGGGCTGGATGTGGCGGAAACTTCAGGACCTGGTCTTGGTGGTCCGCATGAAGTTCCACGTGTGTTCGAAATCCTGCACGCCGGCCTGCGATCCGAGGCCGGTGGCGTTGAGTGCGGACGTCGCCTGCGCGAAGCGCACGGCGGTTTCGGGATCCATGCCCTTGACGAGCGCCACCGCATAGCCCGCGTCGAAGGCATCGCCGCAGCCGCAGGTGCACTTCACGTCGATCTCGTAGGCCGGAATCTTGAAACGCGTGCCGTCGGCGTGGCTGTAATAGGCGCCGTCGCCGCCGAGCGTGAAGACGCAGCAGGCAACGCCCTTGTCATGGAAGAAGCGGGTGCAGTCTTCGATGTCCTCGAGGCCGGACAGCGCCCGGGCCTCCTCGATCGAGGGCATGAAGTAGTCGGTCCAGGGCAGCACCGCCGCGACGTCAGGGAGATCGTCGGCCGAACCGGCGAAGATGTCGACGGTCGTGGTGCAGCCCCGGTCCTTCGCGAACTTCATCAGCTTCGCATTCCTTGCGCCGTCCATCGCGTCCATCAGGCCGACGCCGCCGAGATGGAACACCTTGGCGTCGGTGACGCGGGCGAAGTCGCTTTCCTCGACCACGAAGTTGCCGGTGGCACCTTTCATGTGAAGGGCGGGCCGCGAGCCGTCAGCGCGCGTCGTGACGATCGAGGACGAGGTCTTCCAGCCGGGGCAGTGCTGCATCATGGAGGAATCAACACGGAAATGGCGCAGGCGCTCCATGACCCAGTCGCCCATCAGGTCTTCGCCCACACCGCCGACCGCCAGGGTCTTCAAACCCATCTTGGCGGCGGCAATGGCCGCGACACCCGCGGCACCGGACACCGCAAGGGTCAGTTCATCGATAAGATAGCAGCCGCCGCCCGGCGGGATCGCGGTGAAGGGCCAGCCGAGGCAATCGAAGGTATAGAACCCCATCGATACGTAATCGAACTGCTTCTCAGTCATAGAGACCAGCCTCCCTTGCCGGACATTTCTATAATCCATAGTATGATTGATCATGCTCGTCTACACAAATCTTATTCGAAAATGCAAAATGTTCACTCCTGTTGTTTCTCTCCACAGCCGCCAGGTTGTCATGTCCTGAAATAATCCCGTGAATTAAACACTTTCCCGCACCGCAGCAGAACTTCCGCACCGATCGAAATGAACATCTTGACTTTTATTGTGATAAATGTTCAATACTCTGGTCGAACAAAGACGCGACTAGAAACAGGAAGGTTCATCGTGAAGGCAGGCATCCTCGAAGACGTGAACAGGCTGCGCTTTTCCACCGTGGCCGAGCCGGTCCTGTCACCCGGGGACATGCTTCTGAAAGTCGAGGCCGCCACTGTCTGCGGCACCGATATCCGCATCCTGCGCGGCAAGAAGACTGCCGGCATCCGCTACCCCTCGATCCTCGGTCACGAGTTCGCCGGCACAGTGGTCGACACTGGCGGCCACGCCCAGTTCAAGGCCGGTCAGGCGGTCTGCGTCTGCCCGCAATTCGCCTGCGGCCATTGCGAGTACTGCATCCGTGGTGCCGAGAACCTGTGCCGCAACCTCACCGCCATGGGCTACGAGATCGACGGCGCTTTCGCCGAATATGTCCGCATCCCGGCGCGCGGCGTTGCCGCCGGCAATGTTTTCGCCATGCCTGAGGGCCTGAGCTTCGAGACTGCTGCGCTGGCCGAGCCGCTGGCCTGCGTGATGAACGGCCAGGAACTCGTCGGCGTGAAGATGGGCGACGTGGTGGTGATCCTCGGCGCCGGCCCCATCGGCATCCTGCATGTGAAGCTGGCGCGCTTCTCCGGCGCCCGCCGCATCATCGTCAGCGAGCCCAACAAGTTGCGCCGCGAGGCGGCGCTGCGCGAAGGGGCCGACATCGTCATCGACCCGGGCGCAGACGACCTGATCGCACGGGTAAGGGAAGCCTCCGATGGGCTTGGCGCCGACGTGGCAATCTGCGCCATCGGCGTGCCCTCGCTGGCCAATGACGCCATCCGCCTGGTCCGCCACCGCGGCCGCGTAAGCCTGTTCGCCGGTTTCTCCAAGGGCGTGCAAGCAGAGATCGACGTCAACGCCATCCACTACAACGAGCTCGTGGTCACCGGCTCCTTCGGCCTCACACGGCTGCATTTCGAGCGCGCGCTGCAGCTGATCGCCAGCGGCCACCTGAAGCTCAACTCGCTGCTCACCCATCGCTTCGGCCTCGCCGAGATCGAGAAGGCCCTCGCGGTCGCCGAACAGGGCTCGGCGATCAAGGTCGCCATCGTCTGAGGCCCGCCGCATGCCCGAGCGACAGACCATCGATGAGCTGAGGCCGCACTACCCGGTGCTGATCATCGGGGCGGGCATCAATGGCTGCGGCACCTTTCGCGACCTGGCGCTGCAGGGCATCGACTGCCTGCTCATCGACCGTGGCGACGTCTGCGAGGGGGCGAGTGCGGCCTCCTCGCGCCTCATCCATGGCGGCATCAAGTATCTGGAGACCGGCGAATTCCGTCTCGTGCGAGAATCGGCGATGGAGCGCAACCGCCTGCTCCGCAACGCGCCGCATTATGTGAAGCCGCTGGAAACCGTGCTGCCCGTGCAGTCGTGGCTCGGCGGCATCATCCCCTCCGCCCTGCGTTTCGCCGGCTTCAAGGCCAGCCTCAAGGACCGCGGCGCCGCCATCACCGAGGCGGGCCTGCGCCTCTACGATGCCTATAACCGCAAGGTGCGGGCGCTCCCGGACCACCGCTTCTTCGGCAAGACGCGGCTGCGCGCCGAATATCCCGATCTCGACACCAGGATCATTGCGGCCGGACTCTATTATGAAGGCCAGATCACCCATGCCGAGCGCCTCGGCCTCGAACTGGTCATGGATGGTCTCGCGGCCAATCGTGGCAGCACGCTACTCACCTATGGCTGCGCCTCTGCCGGCGACACGCCCGGGCAGATCACCATCACCGACCAGATCACCGGCACGCGCCGCAGCATCACGGCCGACGTCATCGTCAATGCCGGCGGGGCCTGGATCGACAGCGTGAATGCCGGGCTGGGCATCGCCTCGCTTCACATGGGCGGATCCAAGGGCTCGCACCTCATCGTCGACAACCCTCGGCTCCTCGCCGCCCTCAGGGGCCGGATGATCTATTTCGGCACCGCCGACGGCCGCGTGAACCTGATCTATCCCTTCTTCGGCCACGTGCTGGTCGGCTCCACCGATATACCGGTAAAGGATCCCGACACGGCGACCTGCGACGATGCCGAAACCGACTACCTGCTCGCCACCGTGACCGAGCTCTTCCCGGCCATTCCCGTCACCCGCGAGCAGATCCTGCTCTCCTATTGCGGCGTGCGCCCCCTGCCCCGCAGCGATGGCGTGGACATCGGCGCGGTGAGCCGGGATCACGCCATCGCGCATGACGAGCTGCCGGGCACTAAACGCCCCGTGCTGTCGCTGATCGGCGGCAAGTGGACCACCTTCCGCGCCTTCTCGGCCCAGGCTGCCGACAGCGTGCTGGCGCTGCTGGGCAAGCCGCGCCTGGCCACCACCGAAGACCTCGCCATTGGCGGCGGCCGCGACTTTCCCGCCGACGTGGGCGCCCGCCGGGGCTGGGTCATGAGCCTCGCAGCTGTCCACGGACTTTCTCCCGCCCGGGCCGAGGCCCTGCTCGCGCGCTACGGCACGACCGCCGAAAGGGTAGCGCGCGCCGTTGCACAGACTCCGGAGCAGCCGCTCGCCACGCTGCCCGGCTATTCGCAGGCCGAGATCGCATGGCTGTGCCGCGAGGAGCCGATCCGCCGCCTCACCGACTTGCTGTTCCGGCGCACCGCCATCGCCATGGAAGGGCTGCTTACCGGGAGCGCCATCCAGGAGACGGCGCAAATCGCCGCCGCGACCCTCGGCTGGAGCGCGGAGCGCACCGCCGCGGAGATCGCCCTTGCCTCGACCGAACTTGCCAAACGCCGACCGCGCCTCGAGCGCGCCGCCTGACCCCGCAATCACCCGACAGGAGACACCAGGATGCCGATCAACATTTCACCCATCGGGCTCGCCCGCGACCTGCAGACCCGCGCCGACACCGGCAAGCCGATCCGCATCGGCCTCGTCGGCTCGGGGGAAATGGGAACGGACATCGTCACCCGCGTCGCGCACATGCCGGGGATCGAGATCGGCGCCATCTCGGAGCTGCGTCTGCCGGCCGCCGGCAAGGCCGTCGACATTGCCTACCGCGGCGAAGGCCACTGGCGCGAGGCGAGCACCGCTGACCAGCTCAACAGCGTCATGGAGCAGGGCAAGGTCGCCGTCACCAACGACGTGAACCTGCTGATCAATTCCGACCTCATCGACGTGGTGATCGACGCCACCGGCGTTCCCGCGGTGGGTGCGGAGATCGGACTTCGCGCCATGGAGCATGGCAAGCATCTCGTGATGATGAATGTCGAGGCCGACGTCACCATCGGCGCCTATCTCAAGTCGGAGGCCGACCGGCTGGGCGTCACCTATTCGCTGGGTGCGGGAGATGAGCCGTCTTCCTGCATGGAGCTGATCGAGTTCGTCTCCGCGATGGGCCACCCCATCGTCGCCGCCGGCAAGGGGAAGAACAACCCGCTGAACGTCGATGCGGTGCCTGCCGACTACGAGGAAGAGGCCAAGCGCCGCAACATGAACGTGCGCATGCTGGTCGAGTTCGTCGACGGGTCCAAGACCATGGTGGAGATGGCGGCGATTGCCAATGCCACCGGCCTCGTGCCGGACCGCCCCGGCATGCATGGCCCGGCCGCGACGCTCGACACGCTCTCCAAGGTTCTGGTGCCCGAGAAGGATGGCGGCGTGCTGTCGCGCACCGGCGTCGTCGATTATTCGATCGGCAAGGGCGTGGCACCGGGCGTCTTCGTCGTCGCCGAAATGTCCCACCCGCGCGTGCGCGAGCGCATGGAAGACCTGAAGATGGGCCACGGCCCCTACTTCACCTTCCACCGCCCCTATCACCTCACCTCGCTGGAAGTGCCGCTGACCTGCGCCCGTGTCGTGCTCTACGGCAAGCCGGACATGGTGCCGCTGGCCAAGCCCGTTGCGGAAGTCTGCGCCGTCGCCAAGAAGGACCTCAAGCCCGGCGACAGGCTCGATGCCATCGGCGAATACTGCTACCGCGCCTGGATCATGGAAGTGAATGACGCGCGCGAGGCGCAGGCCATCCCCTGCGGGCTGCTGCATGGCGCAACCGTGACCAAGCCCATCGCCAAGGGCCAGCTCATCACCACTGCCAACACCACCGTTCCCGCCAATTCCAAGATCGCCGAACTGCGCGCCCGCCAGGACCGCCTGGTCTACGGACAGTAAGGAGACAACAATGGTACAGACGATGAAGAAGGCTGCCACCGAGAACGTGCCCTATGCCTTTCGCAACTATTCACCCGAACAGCTGCGCGAGGTGCTGCACAAGATGCACCTCATCCGCCGCTTCGAGGAAGGTGCGGAGGACGCCTATACCCGTGGCCTCATCCACGGCACCATGCATCTCTCCATCGGCCAGGAGGCCAGCGCCATGGGCATCTGCATGCCGCTGAAGCCCGATGACCAGATCACCTCCACCCATCGCGGCCATGGCCACTGCAT
>Ga0075471_10001234_pt1 | contig 16668 bp, 12 predicted proteins | sample DEB19_08_DNA_2_FD_74787 | JGI IMG/M metagenome (GOLD analysis project Ga0075471, IMG submission 74787) | Aqueous microbial communities from the Delaware River and Bay under freshwater to marine salinity gradient to study organic matter... | ecosystem: Environmental > Aquatic > Marine > Coastal ... | reverse complement strand
GACGCCCGCTTCGGCCTGCTCGGCGCCCGGTTCGTGGGCGAGGAGACGCTCAACCGTTTCTACGTGCTCCACTGCATCGCCATCCCGCTCGTGGTGGCACTGCTCCTGGCAATCCACTTCTGGCGCGTGCGAAAGGACGGCGGCATCAGCGGGCCGCTGTAGGACCAACTCCATGCACTCAAACGGGTTTTTCCTCAAGGACGTCGCCGGATTTCTCGGCGGCTACTACACGTTCGTGGCGATCATGAACGGCGTCGCCGCCTTCATCCTCTGGCGGCGGAAGAACCAGCCGGGATGGGCCATCGCGTGGTCCGCCGTGGCCGGACTCATGATGATCCTCGCCAGCCTGGCGTTGTCGGGATCCGCATCGCTCGTGCCCGCGCTGCCGCTGTCGGCCCGGGCGCTCGTCAACAAGCTGTCGGGCCCCGTGCTCTACACGCTGGGCACGACCGCCCTGTTCACGATCCTGTTCGTGTTTCGCACGTTCTTCGTCAAGCCGATGGTGGCCTGGACGATCCTCAACGTCGCGCTCCTGCTCATGGGGCTGTCGATGGCCGACGAGAACTTCGCCTCGATCGTCATGAAACCCGACAATGTGCCGATCGTCGGGCTCGTCTTCCTGCTCGCCTTCTTTACCTGGCTGGCCACGAGCAAGGCCGTCGCCAACGACGAGCGGATCGCCCAGGGCCTCCCCCCGCTGGAAAAACTCGACGACGAGAAGGTGCTCGTGTGGCCCGACCTGGTCTACACGGAGCTCATCTGCATGGTGGCCGTTTCGGCGTTCCTGCTGGTGTGGGCGATCTTCCTGCAGGCTCCCCTGGAGGAGCCCGCGAGCAGCGTGAAGACCCCCAATCCCTCGAAGGCGCCGTGGTACTTCCTCGGATTGCAGGAGATGCTCGTCTACTTCGACCCCTGGTACGCCGGCGTCGTGCTGCCGAGCCTGGTGATCTTCGGGCTGATGGCGATGCCCTACCTCGACTTCAACAAGAGAGGGAACGGCTACTACTCGATCGCCGAGCGGAAATTCAGCTACCTGATGTTCCAGTTCGGCTTCCTCGAATTGTGGATCACGCTGATCATCCTGGGCACGTTCCTCCGCGGCCCGAACTGGAACTTCTTCGGTCCGTTCGAGTACTGGACGCCCTACAAGGTCGAGGTGCTCAATAACGTCGACCTGCCGCAGATGTTCTGGGTGAATCTCCTCGACAGGCCGCTCCCCCGGGCGCCGCAGGGGGCCAGCGGCCTGACGCAGGTGGGTTACATCCTGCTTCGCGAATCTCCCGGGCTGCTGCTCCTGGCCGCCTACCTGCTGCTGTTGCCGCCGCTCCTCGCCGTGACCGTGTTTCGCTCCTTCTTCGCGAAGATGGGCCTGGTCCGCTACATGCTGATGGCCAACCTGATGCTGCTGATGTTCTCGCTGCCGTTGAAGATGATCCTGCGCTGGACGCTCAACCTGAAATACCTCGTGAGCATCCCGGAATTCTCGCTCAATTTCTGACGAGGCATTCGTCCCGACGGCCACCGTGGCCTGCCGACCCGACGCCCCCCGACACCGACGCTCCAAAACAGATGCCTGCCACAGAACAGACCTGGCGTAACCTGAAGGTGCTGCACGTCGTCTTCGGCGTGACGGCCATCCTGCTCCTGCTGGCGACGGTTCTGATGCTGGCCGTCGACCACGACCGCCCCTGGAAGAAGTACCAGCGGGGATTCCGGGCACTGGAGACCTGGTCGGCAGCGGCGAAGATCGACGAGCAGGAGTCGCGTTCCTTCACCGAGCAGTCGGCGAAGCTCGAGTCAGCCCTCGCCGACGCGCGACGGGCGAGCCTCGATCCGGTAGTCGCCGAGGCCTTCATCGCCCAGGTCCGCACGGTCCCCGCCGACGCGCAGGCCGCGGACCGCGCCGCACTGGACATCGACCAGCTCCGATCGCAATCCGACCCCGAGCAGCGGCTCGTGCTCCGCGGCGACCTGCTCGCACGCCTGCGCGACATCGTGGGACGGGCCAAGTATCGGGAGGATCTGCTCGCCGGTCAGCTCAAGCTACGGAAGGCGGAGCTCGACAAGAATCGGGCCGACTACGAGCTGGCCGTCGCGGAGGAAGCGCCGCAGGAGCGGCTCGCCGCACTGCTGGCGATCGCCGATGCCAAGCGGGCCGAGGTGGCGACCGCGACGCTCGAGTTCCAAACGGCCAACACACACCGCAAGTCGCTCGACGCCACGCTGCGAAAACTGACGACCGACGAGGATGCCGCGGCCAAGGCGCTGGCGGACCACCGCGGGAAGCTCGGCCAGCTGGCGAAGGCGTTCAAGGATCGGGCCCCCAACGCCGGAAAGTCGCTCCTCGAACTGCCCGTGCTCGACGCCTTCAACGGCCCGCTCCGCATCGACCAGATCTGGCTCCCGCAGCTGACCCTCAACAACAACTTCCGCGACGTCGCCCGCTTCGACCGATGCGTCACCTGCCACAAGGGAATGGACAAGTCGGCCCCGGGCTCGCCCACCGACCCCGCCTACCGCCAGACTGAGACCGTCACGCTCTCGCTGCCGACGCCGGCGAAACAGCCGGAACAGGCGGCCGTCGTCGGGGACGGCAACGACCAACTCGAGTCCCTCTACGGCTTCCACCTCGCGCCGCGCGGGCTATTCCGCGCCGACGACCCCACGATCAGCACGGTGCTGCCCGAGTCGCCCGCCGCCGTGGCCGGCCTGTCGAGCGGCGACGTCATCGTCGAGATCGGCGGCGGCAAGACGCTCGCGAGACGGGTGGCTCTGACCGACCTGCTGGAGACTCCGCGCTGGGGCAAGCCGCTGGAGATCACGGTGCGTCGGGGCGTGCCGCAGCCCTATTCGACCCACCCACGGCTGGACCTCTTCGTGGGCTCCACCAGCCCGCACCCGATGCAGACCTTCGGCTGCACGATCTGCCACCAGGGGCAGGGGAGCGCCACCAGTTTCAAGTGGGCATCCCACTCGCCCAACACGCCCAAGCAGGGGCACGAGTGGCACACGGAGCACGGCTGGTTCAACAACCATCACTGGATCTTCCCGATGCTGCCGCAGCGGTTCGAAGAATCGAGCTGCCTGAAGTGCCACCATCAGGTCGTCGATCTGGAGCCGAGCGAGCGGTTCCCAGAGCCGCCGGCGCCGAAGCTCGTGGAGGGCTACCACCTCATCCGCCAGTACGGATGCTACGGGTGCCACGAAATCAACGGCTGGTCCGGTCCCAGCAAGCGGATCGGTCCGGACATGCGGCTGGCTCCCAACTACCACGAGGTCGCCGAGGCGCTTTCCGCCGATCCCGGACTGGCGGCGCTGGGGCCGACGGCGAACCGCTGGGTCGACGAGGTTCGTTCCAGCCCGGACGGCCGGCAATCGCGCGACAGGCTGCGCGAGCTTCTCGAACGGGATGCCGCGGCCGGGGCCGCCGCGAAGCTGCAGCCACGGTCCCATCAGCTGGCCACACTGCTGAAGGATCCCGAGACGCCGGGCACCCTTCCGAAGGTCGGCCCGAGCCTGCGGCACGTGGCGAGCAAGGTGGGCTTCGACTGGCTCTACGCGTGGCTCCGCAACCCGCAGGACTTCCGCCCCAGCACCAAGATGCCGCGATTCTTCGGGCTCTGGGAGCACCTCGAGGGGAAGGGGCTCGAGGAGTCGATGCGGTACGAGCCACTCGAGATCCGCTCGATGATCGCCTATCTGCAGCGGTCGAGCCAGCCGTTCGAGTACGTGCGGCCCCATGAAGGCATCACGGCCGCCCCGGACATCGAACGCGGCAAGAAGGTGGTGCAGGTGCGCGGCTGCCTGGCCTGCCACCAGCACGCCGATTTTCCGGCGGCGACGAGCACGCATGGTCCGAACCTCTCGAGGATCGGCGCCAAGGTCGCCTCATTGCCGCGTGGCAAGGACTGGCTCTACAGCTGGCTGCGCGAGCCGTCCCGATACCATCCGCGGACGATCATGCCCAACGTGCTGCTCGAGCCGGTGACGCTCGCCGACGGGAAGGTGTCTGATCCGGCAGCCGACGCCACGGCCTACCTGCTGCAGTCGACCGAGAACTGGAAGCCGACGGAGATCCCGGCAGCGTCGACGCTCACCGGTGACGAGCGGAAGGCGCTCGACGAGCTGGCGCTGATGTACCTGAAGGACCGCTTCCCCTCGGCGAAGGCCGAGGAGGTACTGGCGAAGGGACTGTCGGCCGATCAGGCCGCGATCCAGGGCGACGAACAGATGCTGCTGGGCATGGCGGCGGCCAACCGCGACGCCACACTGCTGCATTACGTCGGCAAGAAGACCATCGCGAAGCTGGCCTGCGCCGCCTGTCACGACATTCCGGGCTTCGAGGACGCGAAGGCCGCCGGTGCGGCGCTGGCCGACTGGGGCCGCAAGGACTCCTCGAAGATCGCCTTCGAGCAGGTCGCTCACTTCGTCATGCACCAGCTGCACGAGGGGCACGGCCACGGCGGCCACCGCGCCGGTCCGGCCGCCGCCGACCACGCGCCAGAACGAGGCGACGCGCACGGTGGCCACGCCGTTCCCCAGGACGAGCCGCTCGCCCCCGACCTGGCATACGCGTCGTCGGAGGCCAGCCATGTGAGCCCGGAATCGGTCGACCCGGACACCGGATTCTTCCTCGAAAAACTGCTCGCGCACGAACGCGAAGGTTTCCTCTGGCAGAAGCTGCGGGCGCCGCGGAGCTACGACTACAAGAAGGCTGAGAACAAGAGCTACAACGAGCGCTACCGCATGCCGAAGTTCCCCTTTGACGACGCCCAGCGGGAGGCGGTGATGACCTTCGTGCTCGGGCTCGTGGCGGAGCCTCCCGCGCCGCAGTTCGTGCACCGTCCGGACGCCCGCGAGCAAGCCCGCATCGACGGACTCAAGGTGGCCGAACAGTACAACTGCGGCGGCTGCCACGCCCTGCAGATGGATCGGTGGGACGTCCGCTACAAGCCCGGCTCGCTCGGGGAGGCGGCCGAGGTGGCGGACTACCCGTTCCTGTCGCCTCACTTCACCGATCAGGACGTGCAGAAGTCGCTCGTCACCGACCGGCAGGGCCGGCGGCACGCCCGGCTCGTGGGCATGCCCCTGCTCGATCCCGCGTCCGGCAAACCACAACTCGTCGACGAGGATGGCGTGCCGATCGAGGATGGCGACACAGAGGCGGTTCCGCACCAGCCCGTGATGCTCTGGCAGGACACGCTCGTCGATGGCCAGCCCCGGATCGTCGGCGGCCAAAACGTCGTCGTGCCAGCCGACGCCGTGAAGGCCGGAGTCCACTATCCCGCCCGCGGCGGCGATCTGGCTCGCTTGCTCTTCCCCGTGGTCATCGCCGACGAGAAACAGATCAATCCCAACGTGAAGGCCGATGACGCCTGGGGCTGGCTGCCGCCGCCCCTGGTGGGCGAGGGAAAGAAGGTCCAGTCGGGCTGGCTGCACAAGTTCCTGCTCAACCCCCACACCATCCGTCCCTCGGCCGTGCTGCGGATGCCCAAGTTCAACTTCCGCTCCTCGGAGGCGGCCGCGCTCGTCGACTACTTCGCGGCCGTGGACGGCGCCGACGCGCCCTACGTGTATGACCCGCGGCTCGACGAGAGTTCGTTGGCCGAGGCGGAGCGGGCTAAGCCCGGCCACCTCGAGGGCGCGCTGAAGATCGTCACCAACAACAATTACTGCGTGAAGTGCCACCTGGTGGGAAGCTACGCGCCGCCGGGTAACCCGAAGGCTTTGGCACCGCAGTTGGAGCGGGTGCACGAGCGGCTCCGGCCGGATTACGTCCACAACTGGATCGCCAACCCCAAGCGCTACCTGCCCTACACGGGCATGCCGGTGAACATTCCCTTCGACAAGCCCGTCAGCCAGGATCTGTATGCAGGCACGAGCGAGCAGCAGGTCGACGCGCTGACAGACCTGCTGATGCACTTCGACGCGTTTGCGAAGCGGAGCATGTCGCTGGAGGCCTATCTCAAGCAGCAGCCCGCTCCGCAGCAGGGCCAGCAGCCGGCGGGCCAGCCGGCCGCCAGTGTCGCGCCGCCGACCCCCGCGAAGCCACCGACCGCTGCCGCTTCCGCGTCTCCTCCGCAGGCCTCCGCCTCCTTCGCCCCGCCAACGGCGCTAAACTGATGGGAAAGGCCCACCTTCCCCAGCCGTCCCATCCCATTCCGGAGTCACCGATGACGACCTTCTTCCGCTCCCACCCCGCTCGCCACACGAGCCTGGCTGCGTTCCTCATCGCCTGTGCCGCGACCGGCACCTGCTCCGCCGAGGAGTGGGGCACGATCAAGGGCCGCTTCCTCTTTGGCGGCGCTCCACCGTCGGCCGCCGAGATCAAAGCCGACAAGGATGTGGAAGTTTGTGGCAAGCACAAGCTCGTCAGCGAGGAGCTCGCCGTCGGGGCCGACAAGGGGCTGGCCAACGTCGTCGTCTTCGTCCGTGACAAGGACGTGAAGGTGCACCCCGACGCCGCGGCGACGAAGGCCGAAAAGATCGTCCTCGACAACAAGGACTGCCGCTTCTCGCCGCACGTCGCCTTCGTTCAGACCGGGCAGCCCTTCATCCTCAAGAACTCCGACACTGTCGGCCACAACAGCAACGTGGCCACGCTGAAAAACCCCCCTTCAAACAGCCTGATTCCCGCCGGAGGCGAGTCGACGATCACGTTCGCCAACGACGAGGCCATTCCGGCACAGGTGACGTGCAACATCCATCCGTGGATGAAGGCCTGGGTGCTGGTGCGGCCCAATCCCTATGCGGCCGTGTCGAAGGCCGACGGCAGCTTCGAGATCAAGAACGTCCCGGCCGGGGAGGTGGAACTGCAGTTCTGGCACGAGAAGGCCGGCTACGTCGGTGAGATGACCGTCGGTGGCAAGGCCGAGAAAGTGTCGAAGGGCCGCAAGAAGGTCGCCGTCGTCGCGGGCGGCACCGACCTCGGCGAGATGGTCCTGCCTCCGGCGCTCTTCCAAAAGTGATATCCCCATGAACCGGTCGATCCTCGCAACTCCCATCGTCTTGGCCGTTCTTCTCGTCGTCGGCTGCGGCCCGCAGCGTCTCGCGGCACCGTTGGCTGACGCCGATGCCGCCGCTCGCCTCCGCGGCACGCTCGTGGCGGCGTCGTCGTCGGCCGGGGATGCGGCGGGGGCGGCCGCGACGGGCACGGGCTGGGGGACGCTGAAGGGCCGCTTCACGTTCGCCGGCACTCCGGCACAGGCCAAGGCCCTCGTCGTCGACAAGGACACCGAGGTCTGCTCCAAGGGCGGCATGAAACTGCTCGACCGCTCGCTGCTCGTCGATCCCTCCAGCAAGGGCCTCGCCAACGTGGTCGTGTTCGCCCGCAAGACCAGCCGCGTCAAGGAGTCCGCGCCCTCCTCCACGCCGCTCGTCTTCGACCAGAAGAACTGCGAATTCCTGTCCCCGGTGTTCGCGGCACGGGTGGGCCAGCCGATCGACGTCAAAAACAGCGATCCCGTCGGGCACAACACGAACGTCGCCGGCACGAGCTTCAACCAGCTGATCCCTGCCGGCGCCGGCACGCTCTACAAGCCTGACGGGGAAACCGGCATGCCCACGATGGTGACGTGCAACATTCATCCGTGGATGAAGGCCTACGCTGTGTTCCGCAAGGACGGCTACGTGGCCGTCAGTGCCACCGACGGATCCTTCAGCATCCCCGACCTGCCGGCCGGAGAAACGATCGAATTCCAGGTCTGGCACGAACGGTCGACCGGTCCCAACGGCGCCCTGGGCATCGAAAAGCCCGAACTCAAGTGGACGCCGAAGGGCCGCTTTCAGATCAAGCTCCAGGAAAATGAGGTCAAGGATCTCGGCGCGCTCGAGGTGCCGGCGTCCGTGATCGGCTCGTGATTCCGTCCATGGTCCCGCACCGCCACCGACCACTCCCATGAACCACACGTCTCACCAGTGCCTGCTGCCCGCGTCGCTCGGCATCGTCGCGGCGTTCCTCGCCGTGGGCTGCGGAACGACTCCGCCGGCCTCGTTCCGCCCCAACATGGTCGAGGCCGCCGCCCCGTCGGCCGAGAAGGACTCGATCTCGGCTGAGCAGACGCTCACACCGGCGCAGCGGCAGCAGGTCGCCACGATCCTGCTGGCGATGTTCGGCACTCCCGACGAGCCGGTGGCCCTGCCCGAGACCGGATTGGACGAGGCCAAACTCCGGCTCTGTGCCGGTCCCGTCCGCAGCGACATCGTCGGCCGGAAAAACGGCCTGTATCGCGAACACTGCGCCCATTGCCACGGCATCAGCGGCGACGGCCTCGGGCCGACGGCGGCCTTCCTCAACCCCTACCCGCGTGATTACCGCCCTGGCTGGTTCAAGTTCAAGAGTACCGAACGGGCCGACAAGCCGACGCACGCCGACCTGCTGCGGATCCTGCGAAACGGCATCCCCGGCACGTCGATGCCTTCCTTCGCGCTGCTCAGCGACGTCCAGGTCGACGCCCTGGCCGAGTACGTGAAGTACTTGAGCATCCGCGGCGAGACCGAACTGGCGCTGATGCGTGCGTTCTTTGAACTCGACGACGACGCCAAGGGCAAGCTGCCCGAGACGAAGGAGTTTCTCGTTGGCGAGACGCTGGCCCCCATCGCCGAGAAGTGGCAGGCAGCGGCCGCGGCGCAGATTCCCGTGCCGGAGATGCCCGCCGACATCGACCTGGCGGCGTCGATCGCCAAGGGTCGGGAACTCTTCTATGGCGATAAGGCCAACTGCGTGAAGTGTCACGGCCCCACGGGGCTCGGAGACGGCCAGGCCAACGACTATGACGACTGGAACAAGAACGTCTGGAAGATCCAGGGCAAGCTCGCGAAGCTCCGAGAGTCCGAGTCGGGCCTCGAGGCCGGCCAGCGGTCGTGGGTCAACGAGTTCTCGCAGGTACTGGCTGGTGACGCCCTGAAACCGCGCACGATCCCGCCGCGGAACCTGCGACAGGGCATCTATCGGGGCGGCCGCCGTCCGCTGGACCTCTACTACAGGATCCATGCCGGCATCAACGGCGCGCCGATGCCCGCCGCCAAGGGAACCATCTCTCCAGAGGACATCTGGCACATCGTCAACTACGTGAGATCGCTGCCGTACGAGTTCGACGGGGAACTCGGCGCAGATCGACCGATGGTCGCGAAGGACAGGTTCTGATCGCACAGCCGACGGTCCCGAAAACGCCGTCACATCACGGCGCGGGACGTTGGACGCCAAGAAGAGAGCACCCACGAATCCGCACGACAGCTTGGAGCGCATGACATGAGCCGACTGGCAGGAATCTTCTGGGCGCTGCTTTTTCTGGCCGTCCCCGTGCTGGGCGTGGCCACGTTCGCCGTTGCCCCCGCCTACGACATCTGGCTGCCGAAGGACGTCTCCGAGCACGGCGCCGCGATCGACGGGTTGTTCATGTTCATCCTGGTGCTCACCGGCGTGGTGTTCATCGTCACCGAGCTGCTGCTCTTCTGGTTCATCTGGAAGTACGACGCCTCCCAGGTGAAAGGGCCGGCGACCTACATCCACGGCAGCCACGTGCTCGAGGTGGTCTGGACGATCATCCCGGCGGCCACGCTGTTGTTTCTCGCCATCTACCAGATGAACACCTGGGCCGACGTGAAGATGCGCCGGCCGGCGATGGCACCGACGGTGGAGGTGGTAGCCAGGCAGTTCGAGTGGCGGCTCCGCTATCCCGGCCGCGACGGGACGCTCGGCACCCGCGACGACCTGTTCCTCACGAACGACCTGCATCTGCCGGTCGACGAAGACGTGCTCGTCCAGCTCAAGAGCATGGACGTGCTGCACAGCTTCTTCCTCCCGAACCTGCGGATCAAGCAGGACGCCGTGCCGGGCATGAAGATTCCGGTGTGGTTCAAGGCCAAGGAGACCGGGCAGTTCGACATCGTCTGCGCCGAACTGTGCGGCTGGGGCCATTACAAGATGAAGGGCCGCGTGACGATCGAATCCCGCGCCGACTTTGATCGCTGGCTCGAAGAGACCTACGCCCGCCAGGAGGCGACCCAGCCCGCGGCAGAAGACGTCGCCGCCGCGGCAGGGGAGTGATCCGGCGACGAGACCGCCTACGACGTCCGACTGCCTCCAATCGCACGACCCTCCGCACTCCATCCGCCTTTCCGCCAACTCGAACAACGCCCCTCCAGCAACGGCCTCCAGGAGAAGCTCCCATGACCACCGCGACCGCCTCCACGCTCTCGCACGGCGCCGCCACGGGCCTGCCTCCCTCCCGCAAGCAGCGGCCCGTGTCGGAGTTCCTCTCGACCTACGTCTTCTCGAAGGACCACAAGGTCATCGGGCTGCAGTTTCTCTTCTCGACGCTGCTCTGGTTCCTCATCGGCGGCCTGCTCGCGCTCGCCGTCCGCTGGCAGGTCGCGTGGCCGTGGTCCGACGTGCCGGTGCTCGGCAGGCTCTTCGCCCAACAGGGCGGTCAGATGTCGCCCGAGTTCTACACGATGCTCTTCACCATGCACGCCTCGGTGATGATCTTCCTGGTGATCATCCCGATCCTGGCGGGTGCCTTCGGCAACTTCCTCATCCCGCTGATGATTGGCGCCGACGACATGGCGTTCCCGACGCTCAACATGCTGTCGTACTGGTTCATGTGGCCCGCCTTTCTCTGCTTCACGGCGAGCTTCTTCGTCGAAGGCGGCGCGGCCTCCAGCGGCTGGACCAGTTACCCGACCCTCTCCACCAACGTCGCATCCTCTCCCGGCAGCGGCTGGGGGCAGACGCTCTGGCTGCTCGGACTGACGATGGTCGGCGTTTCGTCGATGCTCGGCAGCGTCAACTACATGACGACGATCATCCTGATGCGGGCGCCCGGCATGACGATGTTCCGCCTCCCGATGACGATCTGGGGCATGTTCATCACGGCCGTGCTGCAGGCCTTCGCCCTGCCGGTGCTCACCGCCGCCGGTTTCATGCAGCTCTCCGACCGCGTGCTGGCAACGGGCTTCTTCTCCCCGGAAGGCAACATCGTCAACAACGCGGTGGCCGGCGCCGGCGGCGGCCAGCCGCTGCTCTGGCAGCACCTTTTCTGGTTCTACAGCCATCCGGCCGTCTACATCATGATCCTGCCGGCGATGGGGATGGTGTCGGACATCCTCACCTGCTTCGCCCGCAAGCCGCTGTTCGGCTACCGGCCGATGGTCTATTCGATCGCGGGCATCGCAGGCCTCGGCTTCATCGTCTGGGGCCATCACATGTTCATGTCGGGCATGAACCCGGCACTCGGCATCACGTTCATGGTGTCGACGATGATGATCGCCCTGCCGAGCGCCGTGAAGACGTTCAACTGGCTGGGCACGATCTGGGGCGGCAAGATCCAGTTCACGACGGCGATGCTCTTCGCCCTGTCCTTCGTCTCGATGTTCATCATCGGCGGCCTGTCGGGCATCTTCATGGCCGCCACCCCCGTCGACATCTTCATCCACGACACCTACTTCATCGTGGCCCACTTCCACTACGTGCTCTTCGCAGGAACGGCTATGGGCGTGTGGGCGGCGATCTACTTCTGGTTCCCGAAGATGTTCGGCCGCACGATGAACGAGTTCTGGGGGAAGGTCCACTTCTTCTTGACCTTCATCTTCTTGAACGGCACGTTCTTCACGATGCACATCCTCGGCGCGGTGGGCTTTCCGCGGCGGCTCGCGGATGCCTATCACTACGAGACGTTCCATCACCTGCAGCCGCTCAATGCCTTCATGACGTGGTGCGCCATCGGCATGGTCGCCTGCCAGGCGATCTTCGCGATCAACTTCTTCTGGAGCATGTTCTTCGGCCCGTTAGCCGGCCGGAACCCGTGGAACTGCAACACGCTCGAGTGGACCGCCCCCAGCCCGCCGGGCCACGGCAACTTCGACTTCCAGCCGGTGGTGTACCGAGGCCCCTACGAATACTCCGTGCCGGGCGTCGACACGGACCACCTGATGCAGACCGATCCGCCGAACGCCGCGGCCGCCGCGGCTGCGGCCGCGCATTGACGCGCAGTGAAAGGACCACCGGCTCGCGCCTGCGGAGCCGGCCTGGAATCGCCCGGCTCATGATCACGTCGCCCCGAACCTTCAACTGGCCTCACGCCATCGCCTGCCTGCTCGTGGCGTCGACGGCAGTCCTGCTGTGTTTCGGCGCACTGGTCACCACGTTCGACGCGGCGATGGCCGTGCCCGACTGGCCCGGCACGTACGGCCACAACATGTTCCTGTTCCCCTGGAGCCAGTGGTTCCACGGCCCATGGGACCTGTTTCTGGAGCATGGCCACCGCCTGCTCGGGGCAGCTGTCGGAATCATCTCGCTCCTGCTGGGAGCCGTCGTCTGGCGGTCCAATACTTCCAGCACGGTGCGGTCGCTGGCCATGGCGGCGATCCTGCTCGTCGTGGTCCAGGGCCTGCTCGGCGGCGCCCGCGTGCTGCTGGACGACAAGACGGTGGCGAAGGTGCACGCCTGCACCGGCCCCCTCTTCTTCGCCGTGGCGGTGGCGATCGCGACGGCCACGCGACGATCCGCCGACGGCCGCGTCAGTGAAGGCGTCGGTGGCCCGCCGTCGACCCGGTCCGTCGCCTCCTCCGCCGGCGCACCGCTGCTCGTGATCGCCTCGTATCTGCAACTCGTGGCGGGCGCCCAACTGCGACACCTCGACGCGGCGGTCGACCCGGTCACCTTCCGCTGGCTCGTCGGCATCCACGTGGCAGGCGCCCTGGTCGTGACGGCGCTCGCCGCCGTTGTGGCGTGGGCCAACGCCTCGACGGCGACGCCGGTACGCCGCTGGTCATGGGGCATCGCCGCGCTGGTCGTCGGCCAGGTTCTGCTGGGCTGCGGCGCCTGGGCCGTCGCTTGGGGAGTGCCCACCGGCCTCCTGCCGAGCGGCTGGCAGCCGTCACAGGCTGTCGTCGCCCGCAGTGTCTCGGGTGCGATCGTCGTGACCGGCCACGTGGTGCTGGGCATGATGATCCTCGGCTCGACCGTGGTGCTCTGGATCGTGGGCGGCGGCCTCCACACCGACGCCGCCGCGCGTCGTGACGTGGGCGGCGCGAGAGCGGAAGGAGCATACGCATGACTCCGCCGCACATGCTCGCACCGCCCGCCGTGGCCGCGACGACGCTGCCGGCCGAACCGGAGGCACTCGCGATCCCGGGAGGACTGGCCGCCGCGTGGGCCGACGGTTCCCGGCTGGTGAGACCACGAATCGCGCTGATGGTGCTGGCCACGGTCTGGGCTTCGGCATGGATCACAGCCGGCCCCGACCGGCTGACTGCCGGCGCCACGGCCTGGCTGCTTCTCGGCACGGCGCTCGTCGCCGCGAGTTCGAGCATCGCCAACCAGATTCTCGAGAGGGATAGCGACCGGATCATGCCGCGAACCTCGCGCCGCCCCATCGCTGCCGGCCGGCTGGGCGTCGACACCGCCGCCGTGATCGCCGCCATGCTGCTGGCCGGTGGACTGCTCGTGCAGGTGCGGTCGTGCGGCTGGCAACCGGCCGCCGCGACGGCATTGACCTGGCTGCTCTACGTGGCGATCTACACGCCGCTGAAGACGATCACGCCCCTCAACACCGCCGTCGGTGCCGTCGCCGGGGCGCTGCCGGTGGCCATCGGCTGGCTGGGCGCCGACGGCCCGCGCCGGCTGGCGGCGGGAGACGCGGCGGGGACGCTCGCCGTCGCTGCACTGGCGACGGTGCTCTACCTCTGGCAATTCCCACACTTCATGGCGATCGCCTGGCTCTACCGCCGCGAGTACGCGTCTGCCCGGCTGCGAATGCTCACCGTGGACGATCCTTCCGGCCTGCGGGCGGCCGGACAGGCGCTCGCCGCCGCGCTGGCGATGATCCCGGTCAGCCTGGTGCTGGCGGTACCCTCCGGCAGCATCCGCCTCTTCCTGTCGGCGGCGGTCGCCGCGCTCGTCTATGCTGTGGCCACGGTCGGCTTCGCGATCCGCCGAGACGACGCTTCGGCCCGCGTACTCCTCTTCACGTCCCTCGGCTCCCTCCTGGCGCTGCTCACGGCCGCGGTCACGTTCGGCCCGCCGTCCTGAGCCGCGTCTCACTCCCCCGTTCGTTCCCGGAAAGCGACCCGATCATGACCGCCTCCGCGATTCCCGTTTCGCACGGCCACGATGGCCACAACGACGGCCACCACGGGCACATCACGCTGCAGTATCAGCCGGGCCTGCCGCTGACGCGCGGCAAGCTGATCATGTGGCTGTTCCTGTCCACGGAGATCATGTTCTTCGCGGCGCTGTTGGGCAGCTACGTCGTGCTGCGGTTCGGAGCCCCGGTCTGGCCAAAGCCACACCACGTGCACTTGAGCGAGCCGATCGGTGCGATCAACACCTTCGTGCTGATCTGCTCGAGCGTCACGATCGTGCTGGCATTGGAAGCCGCACGGGCCAACAAGGCGTCGCTCGCCAAGCTGTGGATGCTGCTCACGCTGGTGCTCGGCACGATCTTCCTTGGAGTGAAGGCCTACGAGTATCGGGCGAAGTTCGCCCACGGCATCTACCCCGCCGCACCGCACAGTCGGATCTACGAGAAGCCGGACCTCTACTACGGCTCGGCGGTCCGGGCCCGGCTCGGTGAGCCGGCGATCATCGACAAGCTCAAGGAGCTCGACGAGACCCCGGCCGATAAGTTGACGCCCGACGAGGTGGCGGCCCGCGGCCGGCTCCAGCAGATCCGCAAGATGGTCGCGAGCCCCAACCAGCAGGCCTTCGACCTCGCCGTCGTCGCCGACCAGGTGATGCCACTGCCGACGGAAGGGGCAGGGAGCAGCCACGGCGGCGGGCACGGTGGCCATGCCACCGGCCTCAACGACATCTTTCCATGGCTCAGGCTGCCCGCGGTCATTCCCGGCGGCAACATGTGGGCGAGCACCTACTTCCTGCTGACGGGATTCCACGCCATCCACGTGGCGGTGGGCCTGCTGGTGTTCGCGATCCTGCTCTGCTACCGGCTGGGCCGCGAGGACTCCGGAAAGATCGAGAACATCGGCCTCTACTGGCACTTCGTCGACCTGGTGTGGATCTTCCTGTTCCCGCTGCTGTACCTGTTCTGAGGTTTTCCATGAGCGACCACGACGCACACGGCCCCGTCACCCGGCCCGGGGGCATGCCCCACCACGACGCCCACGATCACGACCATGGCCACGGGCACGATGCCCACGACCACGGCCACGGCGGCATCGGCAAATACTTGCTGGTCTTCGCGGCGCTCTGCTTCCTCACCGGCATGTCGTTCTTCACGTATTCTCCCGCTTGGCCGTGGCGCGATCAGCCGCAGGTCGGCTGGGCTTTCATGATGGCCGTGTCGTGCACGAAGGCCCTGCTCGTCGTGCTCTTCTTCATGCACGTGCTGTGGGAAGCCAACTGGAAGTACGTGCTCACGATCCCTGCCGCCATGATGGCGATCTTTCTCGTCGTCATGCTGATTCCGGACATCGGCATGCGAAATCGCATGGTGTCACAGGAGCGGGCGCTCCACATGGCCCGCGGGTCCGACGTGCGGCTGCTCGAACAGGCCGGTGAGGCGAAACTGCTCGACCAGCCGGCCCACTGACCGCATGCACACTACCGCCCCCAGGTCGGTTTCCACCGGGATCGCGACAGCTATCCATGGCCCTTCGTGACATGCCGCCGGGCGAAGAGGTGACAGTCTCGCGTGCCGCTCTCCCGGCGGTCGTGATCGTAGGTCTGCTCGTCGGCTGTGGCCGGCCGGCGGCGGTCGTGGCCACGCCGCGGGCTGCGGAAGGGGCTCCGCAGCCGGCCTCGGCGCGGGTCGAGCCGGGGCAGCCGGCGGCCCGGTTCATGCTCACGGAGCGGGACGGCACGACCTTCGATTCGGCGTCGCTGCGTGGCAAGGTCTGGCTGGCGAGCGTGTTTTTTGCCAATTGTCCGGGGCCGTGCTTCCGCGAGAACCAGGCGATCGCCGATCTCCTCCGTGCGATCCCCGACCCGGATTTCGTCGCGGTCAGCGTCACCTGCGATCCGGAGAACGACACCCCGGAAACACTGCGCCGCTACGCCGACCGGTTCGAGGCGGACGCCGGTCGTTGGAAGTTCCTCACGGGCGACATGGCGACGATCAAGCAGATTGCCAACGGATCGTTCCTCCTCCCGGCCGAGGTGGGCGTACACTCCGAACGGGGCGTCGTCTTCGACCGGCAGGGCCGGCTGCGTGGCAGCTACCACCTGCTGCAGCCCGACCGGGTCAAGCTCCTGGAGAAGCTCATCCGCGACGTGCTCGACGAGCCGGCCGACGCCGTCGGAGCGGGCGCGGCCCCGGCCGGAACCGCGCCGCCATGACCCTCGTCGAAGCAGCCCGATGGCTGCCCACCATCAACGCATCGCTCAACGCGATCGCCGCGCTCTTGTTGACCGTCGGCTGGGTGCTGGTCCGCCGTGGCGACTGGCGGTCGCACCGCAGCGTCATGATCGCCGCATTCGCGGTGTCGACGCTCTTTCTCGTCTCCTACCTCGCCTACCACGGGATCGTGGGGCACGTGCCCTTCAAGGGCGAGGGGCCGGTGCGGGCGGTCTATTTCGCGATCCTGATCTCCCACATTCTGCTCGCGGTCACGGTGCCGGTGCTGGCGATCGCGATGTTCGTCTTGGCGTCCCGGGGGCGGTGGACCGCCCACCGCCGGCTGGGCAGGATCACGCTGCCGATCTGGCTG
>Ga0075471_10001229_pt1 | contig 16682 bp, 16 predicted proteins | sample DEB19_08_DNA_2_FD_74787 | JGI IMG/M metagenome (GOLD analysis project Ga0075471, IMG submission 74787) | Aqueous microbial communities from the Delaware River and Bay under freshwater to marine salinity gradient to study organic matter... | ecosystem: Environmental > Aquatic > Marine > Coastal ... | reverse complement strand
CGCCCGTCAGGGGAAGCGGCGTAGCCACCAGCAAACACGCGAGCGAACCTTCGGCCGCGCAATCGGCGGCGAGATCGTCGAGGTTCCAGTTCTGGCCCTGAACCAGCCCCATGTCGCGGAGATGGATCATGTGAACCGGCATGAAACAGGTCGGGTCGACTGCCGGATACACCTCGAAGGTGATGGTGTCGGTCGCCACCGCGGCGATGTCGTGGTCGAAGAACCACTCGATCGTTTCCGTCGAGAGCCCCGGCGCCGGGTACGAGTATCTCTGCTTGTCGCCCCGCCGCAGGTGCGCCATCTGCCCGGTGCGCACGAGCACGGCATCCCCCGGCTCGGGCCGCTCATCGGCGCCGGCGAGGATCGCGTCGAGATCGTCGGTCGTGACCGCGTACGGCTCTTCGAACCACTGCACCCCGTGATGGCGGGCGACATCGATGACGAGGGCTCGGGTGGCGACGGGCCCGAAATTCTCGATTCCGAGTCGCTGCGCACCCGCATCGGCCGAGACGACCTCGTTCGACACCCCGTTGTAAAGCTCACCCTCGTAGCCGACATGGGCGAGTGAATCCCAGTGCGTAGCCGCCTGGGTCCCCATGCGAAACGAATCGTCGCTCGTCGTGAAGTCGGCCGGATCACCCGTGAACGAGAAATTGACCGTATGGGTCCGCAACTCCGGGTTGATGCGTTCCGGCATGTTGACGGTGTCCCACTGGGGGCCGGTCGCGTCGAAGGGGATAGCCAGCGAGAAGAGCCGTCCGGTACGAGCAGCGGCAAGTCCCCGACGCACGGCCTCGGTCGTGATCAGGTTGAGCGTGCCCCGCTGATCCTCGGATCCCCAGCGGCCCCGATTGCTGACCCTCTGCGCGAGCGCGCGGAGTTCGGGCGTCAACGGCACCGGCTCACAGTATCCTGACCGCCGATGGCGATCGCCGAGCGGATCGACTGCATGGAGTGCGGTGGCCGCGCCTCCCTGGCTCAGCGCCTCGAACCCGACGACATCGTCGAAGCCGGTGACGTCATCGTCTACCTGTGCGGCGATTGCTCCCAGCGGTGGGACGTCGTCGTCGACGAAGCCGACCTCGCCGAGGACTGAGGCGCGCAGTCGGCGCCGAGCGACTCCCACTCGGTCGCCGCGACCCTCCGCACCTCGACGATGCGACTCGTCCGGAACGACGCGACCCGTTCACTGAAGGCCGACGTGATGCGGCCGCCGCCGTTGCGAGCGAAGAAGGTCGTCAAGGGCCCTTCCTGTTCGTAGGCGTCGGCCCCGTCCACCAGTGTCGTCGTGTCGTCCTCGAAGCACACCACGTAAGTCATGCCCGGACCGTACGACGAGACGCCTGTGGATCGGAAGGGGATCAACCTGTTGACGAACCTGTGGAAGGCGGGAATCGGATGTACTCGTCGATGAGGACCAGACCGAGGTCACGGTCTCGAGTGACGTCGGGGGCGATTCGGCCCCGATCGACGAGATCGGCGACGAGTCGGTCGAGGATCACATCGATCGTGAGGTCGTCGGATCCGTCTCGCCAGGTCTGACGTTCGTGTTCATCGGCGAAGCAATACGCCTTCCACGAGACCGAGAAGCGCAGTTCCGACCACTGATACCGACCGAGAACCTCGTCGGCGCGGTTCCGCAAGACCCAGTCGTCGTCCTCGGGGGCGAGGCGCGTACCCGGTCGGATTCTCGGAAGTTCGTCGGCGGTTACCGCACCGATCCGCTCGACCCCGTGGAATACGGAATCCGTGTCGAACACGAGGGCGGTGTCGAAGCGAACCCGGTGCTCACGACATGCCGCTCCGGCTCCCTCCGGCCAGTAGGCGAGTTCACCGCCATCGCAGTCGTGGAACCAGGCGATGCCGGTCGCAATCGGCATCCGGTGATCCTCGAACAGGCCCGAGTGGAGCATGACGACGAGGAGCCACTGCGGGAGAATCTTGCGGTTCGCGCCACGAAACTCGGGAACATCGGTATGAGTCGCGTGTTCCTGGCCCGGAACCATGAGATTGCCGTAAACGATCGCGGGCTCGACGAGAGGGCGACCGTGGATCGCCCGTGCGGCCTCGACAAAGGCCTCGTGCCGGAGGAACGGCCCGATGCCCGCAACGAGCTCGCGGGTTCCGTAAGCGAATTCCTCGCGGAAGTAACTCGTGCGGGCGGCGAGGACAGCCGGGTGCTCGGTTCCCGACCCGACGAATTGCTGGAGGGCGTCCTGGCGTTGAGCGAGACCAGCAGTCACGGGATGATCGATCGGTTCGCGGTCTCCGTACATCCGGTACGGACCGGCCCGATGGCACAGGTCGACCATCGCCGCGGCCTCGACCGGGCCGAGACACGGATCCAGGGTCACGACGGTCGCGGCCATCGAAGAACGCTAACCCAGAGTCGGACCTGTCGCTATCGTGTCCGAAGGAGGCATCCCGTGTCCGAAGACTCGAGCACCCGGCGATCGCACCTGCGCTGGCCGGTCATCGGCCGCCTCGCCCCGCCCTTCGGCGACGATTACATCCCCGTCGAGGCTACGGGTGCGTTGTTCCTCGTCGCCGCCGTCGGCGCCGCACTGGCGTGGGCCAACCTCGCACCCGAGTCCTACACCGTGTTCTGGGCCCGTCATTTGTCGATCGGAATCGGTTCCGTAGCGGTCGATCACACCCTCGAGGCCTGGGTGAGCGAAGGACTCATGACGCTGTTCTTCTTCGTGCTCGGCCTCGAACTGAAACGCGAACTCACCATCGGTTCCCTGCGTCACCCTCGGGCGGCCTTGCTCCCCATTGGCGCCGCGTTCGGCGGAGCCATCCTCCCGGCCGCGATCTTCACCGCGATCGTCGCGGGCGGGCCCGGCCGCGGCGGCTGGGCGATTCCCATGGCGACCGACGCCGCTCTGGCTCTCGGAGTGCTCACCGCTCTCGGACCGAGGATTCGGGCCGGGGCGAAGACACTGCTGCTGACCATCGCCATCGTCGACGACCTCATCGCGATTCTCGTGATCGCGTTCTTCCTCTCCGGTGGCGTCGTGTTCGAAGGTCTGATCGGCGCCGCGGCCGCAGTCGGGTCCGTGGTTCTCCTCCGCCTCGTCGGGGTCCGGAATCCGTGGTTCTACGTCCCGTCGGGAGTGGCTCTGTGGCTGGCCCTCGGGGCGGCCGGAATACATCCGACCATCGCGGGCGCCGCGCTCGGCCTCCTCGCTCCCGCACGTACGACTGCGGATTCCGAGATTCTCGGGCGGGTCGAACGCCACGTCCATCCCTGGACCGCGCTGCTCGTGGTTCCCCTGTTCGCTCTCTCCGCGGTGGGTATCGAGATCACTGGTTCCACCCTCCGGGGCCTGGTCGAACCCGTCGGCTTCGGAGTCGCCGTCGGACTCGTCGTCGGGAAGTCGATCGGAATTCTCGTGACCGCTTTGATCTTCGTCCGACTCGGCCTTGCCGTGATGCCGCCGGGCACCGGAGTCGGCGATCTCGCCGGAGTCGCGATTCTGGGCGGCGTCGGCCTCAGCGTGGCCCTCTTCATCACCGATCTCGCCCTGTCGGGCATCGCGGCGACCCAGGCCACGATGGGCCTGCTCGTCGGGTCCGTCCTGAGCGCCGCCCTCGGAGCATTCGGGTTCATCCTTCTCGGGCGACGTCGATCGCGGGCCGCAACTCTCGCGTCGGGCACCATGGACCCCGGACCCGGCGAGGAGGAGGCGTGACCGAGATGACCCCGGCCGAGGCCGAGAAGCAATCGGCCGCCGAAGCGGCCGCAGCCCTCGTCACCGACGGAATGACGGTGGGCCTGGGTACGGGATCAACCGTTCACCACCTCCTCGTCGCGCTCGGCCGGACACGACCGAGCATTCGCTGTGTCGCCACGTCGCTTCGCACTGCCGAGGAAGCCGCCGGTCTCGGCCTCGCGGTCGAGAATTTCGACCGCATCGACCGGCTCGACCTCGCCATCGACGGCGCCGACCAGATCGCTCCCGACGGGTGGATCGTGAAAGGCGGCGGTGGAGCGCACACCCGCGAGAAGATCGTGGCCGCAGCCGCCGAGCGCTTCGTAGTGATCGCGGATTCCTCGAAGGTCGTCTCCGCCCTCACCGCTCCGGTTCCACTGGAGCTCCACCGCTTCGGGTTGGCCGCCACGATGCGCGCACTCGGCGCAGTAGCCCTGCGTGACGTGCCGCCGAGTCCCGACGGCGGTGTGATCGCCGACTATCTCGGCGAGGTCGGAGACCCGTCGACCCTCGCAGCGCGCCTCGCATCATGCCCCGGAGTCGTCGACCACGGCCTGTTCCCTCCCGCCCTCACCGCAACGATCATCGTGGCGACGGGCGGTCGGATCGAGACGCGCGATCTCGGATCCGGGTCAGCCGCGCGCTGACCGCACGCGCTCGATGAGTCGTTCCGAGGATGCATCGAGTGCTTCGCCCGATCGGCCTGCGAGCCGGCGTTCGACCACCTCGGCTATCCGCTTGCCGAGTTCGACTCCCCACTGATCGAAGGGATCGATTCCCCAGACGACCGCCTGGGTGAACACCGAATGCTCGTAGAGCGCTATGAGCGCACCGAGCGTCCGCGGGGTGAGAGCCTCGCCCAAGATGACGGTGTTCGGGCGGTTACCGGGAACGACCCGGTGCGGAACGCCCGACGGATCGACTCCCGCCGCCCGCAACTCGGTCTCGTCGCATCCGAAGGCGAGTGCTCGCGACTGCGCGATGAGATTCGCGAGGAGGAGATCGTGATGCCCGTCGAGGCCGTGACCGGGACGAACCATTCCGATGAGATCGGCGGGAACGCAGTGCGTGCCCTGGTGGAGCAGTTGGAAGAAGCTGTGCTGCGCATCGGTGCCGGCCTCCCCCCAGGTCACCATCCCCGTCGGCCCGTTGACCGGTGACCCGTCCCGGTGCACCCGCTTCCCGTTCGATTCCATCGTCAGTTGCTGGAGGTAGGCGGGGAAACGGTCGAGATCGGCCGAATAGGGCACGATCACCGTGGACGCGGCCCCGAACCAGCCTCCGTACCAGACCCCGAGGAGACCGTGGAGCATGGGAATGTTGCGCGCGAACGGCGCTTCGGCGAAGTGACGGTCCATGGCGTGAAGCCCGGCCAGGAAATCGGCGAAGTGAGCCGACCCGATCGCCAGCATCAACGACAGCCCGATGGCCGAGGGCAGTGAATAGCGACCACCGACCCACTCTCGGAAGCCGAATACTCGCTCGGGATCGAGGCCGAACTCGGCCGCCGCCGCGGGATCAGCCGAAGCCGCCACGAAATGGCGCGCGACCGCGTCGGTGCCGAGCGCATCGACGACCCAGGTCCTCGCCGCACGCGCGTTCACCAGGGTTTCGATCGTCCGGAAGGACTTCGAACAAACGACGAAGAGCGTCTCGCCCGGGTCGAGTCCGTCGAGAGCCCGCTCGAGATCAGCCCCGTCGACGTTGGCAACGAAACGGATCTCCGGCCCGCCTCCACCGAACCTGCGGAGCGCCCGCACCGCCATGCGGGGTCCCAGGTCCGAACCCCCGATTCCCAGGTTGACGACCGTTCGCACCGGCCGCCCGTCGGCACCCCGGAACGCACCGGTCCGGACCTGTTCGGCGAGCCTCCCCATCCGAGCGAGAACCTCACGCACGTCGGGAATGACGTCAACCCCATCGACCTCGAGGCGACTCCCGGCCGGAAGCCGCAGCGCCGTGTGCAGAGCGGGACGGCCCTCCGACCGGTTGACGGGCGCTCCGGCCGACATGGCGTCGCGCCACGCCGCAACCCCGGCGGCATCGGCCAGTCGTGAGAGAAGAGCGACGGTCTCGAAGCTCACCATGTGCTTCGAGAAGTCGACGGTGAGCCCGGCTCCTTCGACCGTCAATCGGTCCACCCGACCGGGCTCCGCCGCGAAAAGGGATGCGATCCCGGTGTCACCGAGATCGACCCGGTGCCGGTCGAGAGCCCGCCGGGCCGCAGCCACCGCTCGGGGATCGTCGACGGGCAGGTCCACGGGGCGAACCGTAGGCGCGCCGAGGAGGGTTCTTGACCCCACGGCCGCGCGCGTGCTCGGATGGGTTCGTTCCGAAACGGGGGAAGTCCGGTCGAAGTCCGGCGCTGACCCGCAACCGTAGGCAGGGCTCGCTCCCTGTAAGCCGGGATACCCGACGGAACGGCTCCGAGAACACCGTCGCGGACTGCGGGAGGGGGCTACCGGTTCCGGCCGGTCGCTGCTGCTCGTTTCCGTGCCCCGAGACCACGGAAACGAGCGCTACCGATGACCTTGCCGACCCCGCCCGCCTCCAGGTTGCGGGTGCAGGCAATCGCGACCCTTCTCACGGCGGTCGGACTGCTCGTCACCCTTGCGAGCCCGGCACGCGCTGCCGAAGCGCCGACCTCGTCGGAACGCGCCGTTTCAGGGGCCCGGTGGATCCTGAATTCGCTCTCTCCCGCCGGGCTGCTCCCGAGCCCGACCGATCCGACCCGGCCGAGCCCGACCGCTACCGCCCAGGCAGTCTCCGCGCTCGCCGCGACGGGGGGCGGCGCAGCGGCCGTGGATCGGATGCTCGATGCCCTCGCCCCCCTCGTCGACGACATAGCCACGGAGGGCGGCACCGATTCGGCCGGCGGACTCGGCACGCTCATAGGCGCCGTCGTCGCGGGCGGCCGCGATCCGCGCGCATTCGGAGCCCCACCCCAGAATCTCGTCGCCCGCCTCCGCGCGCTCCGGCAACCGAACGGCCTCTTCGGCCTCGCCGACCCGACCTACGACGGCACGTACCGCCAGGGTCTGGCGCTTCTCGGACTCGCCGCAGCCGGGGAAACCGATGCCACCGGGCTCGATTGGCTCGAGGATCAGCAGTGCGCGACCGGCTTGTGGACGAGTTACCGGGCTGACACCACGGTCGCCTGCCCACCGCCGGACGCTGCGGCCTATACCGGTCCCGATTCGAATTCGACTGCGCTCGCCGTCGCGGCGTTGGCCGCCCACGGGCGGAATGCCGCTGCGGCCGCCGGGGTCTCCGCCCTCATCGCGGCCCGCAGTGCCGACGGCGGCTGGAACTTCATTCTCGGCACCGACATGGCGACCGACGCCGCATCGACAGCGCTCGTCGCCGTCGCGTTGCGGACCGCCGACGCCGCCGCCGACACCGAGGGCCTCGCCGCACTGGCCCGATTCCAGGTGCCCTGCTCGGCCGAGGTCGCCGACCGGGGCGGTGTCGCCTACCAGCCCGGCGAGGACGGTTCGCTCGTTCCGGATGCCGGTTCGACGAACGCTGCGGTGATCGCCTTCGCCTCGGCTCCCCTCCCCGTGCCGGCCGTCGCCCTCGGCCCCCTGGCCGAGGATCCCTGCGTCACTCCCCTCCCCGCCCCTCCCGCAACGACGTCGACCACGACGGTGGCGGGCGGTAGCGGTGAGCTCCCCCGGACCGGCGCAGAGACTCGCGCACTGCCCGTGGGTGTCACCGTCCTCGGTCTCGGCCTCGCCCTGCGTTTCGCCGCCCGCCGCCGGTGACCCGCGGCGTCGTGGCGGCCCTGGTGCTGGCGACTAGTGCACTCGCGCCCGTCGCCGGTCCCGTCGCGACCCCGGCCTGCGCCGCCGGTTCGATTCCCGTTGCGGTCGTCGTCGACTTCTCGGGTGTCGCCGCGACAACCTCTACGTGCGTAGCCGCATCGAGTCGCGACACGGGCGCGACCGCCCTCACCGCTCGGGCCCGGGTCCTCGGACGGCCGGCCCCCCGCTACTCGGCTTCGGGCTTGCTCTGCGCGATCGACGGCTACCCGGCCGACGGATGCGGTGTGCGCGACGGCGGTTCGTACGCCTACTGGGCCTACTACCTCGGCCGGGGAGACCGATGGGAGTACGCGAACGGCGGGCCGGCCGGACGGCGTATCTCGGCGACGACGAGCGAGGGCTGGCGCTGGCATCCGGCCGGGACGGGAACGGCAGCCGATCCCGTTCCTCGCGCCGCGGCCGACTCGGCCGCACTTTGCCGACCGACTCCGACAACGGGTCCCGTAACCTCGACAACCGACGCGACACCGGATGTACCCGCGCCACCGCCGTCGACCCGCCCCCCCGCGTCCGCACCAACCGGTACCCCGCCCGCCTCGGGCCCGACAACCGTCAGCCCCCGGCCTCCGTCTGCCCCGTCCTCGACCGCTGACGCTCCGGAGACCTCGACCTCGCGGGCGCCCGCCGCCCCTCCCGTTCCCCCGGGAACTTCCGACGGCGGGAGCGGCGTACCGCGCGGGCTGGTCGGCGGCGCACTGGTCGTGGCCCTCGGGGTCGTCGGCTTCGTCATCTCCCGGCGCAGGCGGCGATCATGACCGGACGTCTCCTCCACCCCTTCGCCTGGTGGGCCTGGGCGGGCGCGCTCGGGTACGCCGCATTGCGTACGACGAACATCCTCCTCCTCGGTCTCATCATCGCGGTGTCGTGGGTCGTTGTGGCCGCCCGTCGCCCCGACACACCGTGGGCGTCGGGCTACAGCACGTTTCTCCGACTCGGCGCCTTCGTTGTCATCCTCCGCGTCCTCCTGGAGATCGCGTTCGGACAACGCCTGCCGGGCACGGTCCTGTTCGTCACCCCGCAGGTGACGTTGCCGACGTGGGTCGCCGGTACGAGTATCGGCGGGCCCGTCACGATTGCCGCGTTGGTCGGGGCCGTGGCCGCGGGCCTCCAACTCGCGGCGTTGCTGGCGTGCGTCGGCGCCGCCAACTCGCTGACGAGTCCGGCCCGGGTGCTTCGGGCTCTGCCCACCCCGTTCTACGAGGTCGGGCTCGTCGTCACCGTCGGACTCTCGTTCGCGCCGCTCGCCACCGTCGGCGCGCGCCGGGTCCGGGAGGCTCGCCGTCTACGCGGTAGGCCCGACCGGGGCCTCGCCTCCGTGCGGGGTGTCGCCGTTCCTGTTCTGGAGGGTGCCCTCGATCAGGCTCTGGCCCTCGCGGCCTCGATGGACAGCCGGGGCTACGGACGCCGGGGCAGCCTCGGGGTCGGCCGTCGGCGATCCGCTGCGGCAGCGACCGTCACCGCAGTGGTCCTCACCGGCGCGGGCGCGTACGCACTATTCGGCGGCTCCGCCGCTCTCGCTCCGATCGCGCTTCTGCTCGCGGCGCTCGCGTTCGGGATCTCGGTCGTCATCGTCCGGACCGGTGCGCCCCGCACCCGATACCGGCCCGATCCCTGGCTCGCGGCGGAGTGGATCACGGCGATCATCGCGGCCGTGGCGGCCGCCGCGTTCACCGTGGCCGCTCGACTCGATCCCTTCGGCTTGAACCCGCCGCTCGTACCCGCCCGTATTCCGCCCCTCCCGGCCCTCGCCACCGGAGCCGTTCTCCTTTCGGTCCTTCCCGCGGTCCTCACCCCCGCACCGCCCCCCGAGGACTCGGCATGATCGGATTCGAGGCAGTCACCTTCACCTACCCCGGCGCCCCGGCGCCGACGCTACGGGACATCGATCTCGAGATTGCCGACGGAGAGCTCTTCCTCGTGGTGGGCGCGACGGGGCAGGGCAAGACGACGATGCTGCGTGCGGTGAACGGTCTGGTGCCCCACTTCACGGGGGGAGAGCTCCGGGGTCGGGTACGCGTCGACACCCTCACCACCACTTCCCCGCCGCGCGAGTTCGCCGCGGTCGTCGGCGCGGTGGGGCAGAACCCGGCGAACGGATTCGTGACCGACCGGGTCGAGGACGAGTTGGCCTACGTGATGGAAAACCTCGGAATCCCGGCCGCGACGATGCGTCGGCGGGTCGAGGACACCCTCGACCTCCTCGGGATTACCGGCCTGCGCGGTCGTTCGCTGGCGACCCTGTCCTCTGGTGAGGCCCAGCGCGTCGCCATCGGTTCGGTTCTGACCGCGGGGCCCCGAACGCTCGTGCTCGACGAGCCCACCAGTGCGCTCGACCCTGCGGCCGCCGAGGATGTGCTCGCGATCCTGCTCCGCCTGGTGGACGACCTCGGCCTGACCGTGCTCATCGCCGAACATCGCCTCGAACGGGTCGCTCAGTACGCGACGGGTGCGGCTCGTCTCGACGCCGACGGTCGCTTGTGCTTCGGAGCCGCCGCCGAAATCCTGGCCGGATCCGAACTCGCGCCTCCCGTCGTCCGGCTCGGTCGTGCGCTCGGATGGAAGCCGACTCCGGTGTCGGTCCGAGAGGCGCGGCAACGGGCCGGAGATCTGCGCGAGCGGTTGGCGGGCAGCAATCCGCCCGCACCATCGGCTCCGAGCCCCGGAGCCGAGGTGCTCCGGCTCGGCGGGGTCACGCTCCGGTACGGAACCCGCGAGGTTCTCCGCTCCGTCGATCTGCGCGTCCACGAGGGCGAGATCGTCGCACTGATGGGACGTAACGGATCGGGCAAGTCGACCCTCCTCGCCACCATCGCCGGCATGCGGCCCGCCGCCGCCGGCTCGGTGTCGGTACTCGGAGCCGATCCGCAACGGGCGGACGCCGCGGAACGAATCCGACGCGTCGCCCTCGTGCCCTCCGACCCGGGCTGGTTGCTCTACGAACGCACGGTCGCCGCCGAGTGCGCGACCGCCGATCGGGAGCATTCACTCACGCCGGGAACGACCCGTGCGCTCCTCGATCGGATCGCTCCGGGGGTGGCCGGGGATCACCACCCGCGCGATCTCTCCGAGGGCCAACGACTCGCCGTCGCCCTCGCCGTGGTGTGCGCCCCCGGCCCTCCCCTCGTACTGCTCGACGAGCCCACACGCGGTCTCGACCTCCCGGCCAAGACCCGGCTCGTCGCCACGCTCAGCGAGCTCGCCGCCGCCGGACACGCCGTCATCTGTGCGACCCACGACGTGGAGCTCGTCGCCGAGTTGGCGCACCGCGCCGTGGTGCTCGCCGATCGCGAAATCGTCGCCGATGGAGCGGCCCGTGATGTCGTCTGCCACTCGCCGGTCTTCGCACCCCAGATCGCCAAGGTCCTCGCTCCGCTCCCGTGGCTCACGGTCGACGAGGTGCTGGAGGCCACGGCGTGATCCGGTTCCGGGTGCGCTCGGGGCTCCTGCTCGCGTTCACGTCGCTCGTCGGTATCGCTGCGTTCACCTGGCCGCTCACCGCCGATCCGACCGGTACGGCCGACGGCGCGCACGGTGCTGACGCCCCGTGGCTGTTCGCGCTTCTGCTCCCCCTGCTCGTCGCGATCCTCCTGGCCGAGTTGACCGAGGGCATCCTCGACGCCAAGGCCATCGCCGTGTTGGGAGTGCTCGTCGCGGCGGGCGCCGCTCTACGCGTCCCCGGCATGGGGGCTACCGGCTTCACGGCCCTCTTCTTTCTCCTCGTCCCCGGCGGGCGGGTGTTCGGGCGGGGCTTCGGTTTCGTACAGGGTGCCCTCACGTTGTTCGCCTCCGCGCTGCTGACCGGAGGCGTGGGCCCGTGGCTGCCGTTCCAGATGCTCGGCGCGGCCTGGGTCGGCTTTCTCGCGGGATGCCTGCCCCCCGCACGCGGTCGCCGAGAGATCGTCCTGCTCGCGGTCTACGGAGCCTTCGCCGGACTCCTCTACGGCCTCGTCATGGACATGTGGTTCTGGCCGTACGCGACCGACGGCACCCGGCTCGGGTTCGTGGCCGGAGCCCCCGTTACCGAGAACCTGGGCCGCTTCTGGACCTTCCACGTGACGACGGCCCTGGGCTTCGATATCCCCCGGGCGGTCACGACCGCCGTCCTCATCCTGGTCGCCGGCGGGCCCGTCCTCGGAGCGCTCCGCCGCGCCGCCCGCCGGGCGGCCTTCATGCCGCTCCCGAACGAGAGCCCGATCACACCCGGAAGCTCTGATCGGACCCCGGCGCGGGCACCTCGGTGACCGGATCCTCGACATCGTCGAACTCGGTACGCAGCGCACGGGACATCACCCCGTGCATCGCGTAGAGGGCCGTGATGTACGTGAGTTCGAGCACCTGCACCTCGTCCAGGTGCTCGCGCAGCGCCGCGAAGACCCCATCGGGAACACGGCCCTGACCGGCCGTCAACGCGTCGGTGTAGGCGAGTACGGCCCTCTCGGCCGGGCCGAAGACCTCGGCGATCTCCCAGTGCGGGATCGCTGCGATCTTCGCCTCGGGGATCCCGGCCGTCCGACACGACTTGCAGTGCTGGGAGAAGACGAACCGGCTGCCGACTACCCACCCGGCCCGCGTCTGCCCGAGTTCCCGGAGTGCGGCCGGCAGTCGGCGCCGGGGATCCTGGTAGAGAGCGAATCCCGCCACACAGTGGTCGAAGACCGCGGGCACTCGGGCGAAGACCGTCCACCAGTCACCCGGGGCACCGGTAGCCGTTCCCGGCTCCGCCACCGGATCGCGACCCCCGAACATCAGCTCGTAGAGGGGAAGGACCGAGGGTGCAGCCTCGTTTCGGGGCACTCCGGACAGTCTGGGCATGACGGCTCCTCTCGTCGCTCCCCCCATTCTCGCCCCTCGAGCGGAACCATTGTCTAGGTTCCCCCGTATCGCCGAGAGCGGGGGAATCACCATGGCGCACCGACACCGGACCGGACGACGACGGCTTCGTCGGACAATGGCCTGCACTCTGCTTCTCGCGGCGGGTGCCTGCAGTTCCGGCAGCGGAAACTCGGTTGCCGACCCGACGACCACGGCTCGTCCGCCTGCGCTCCGGATTCTCGTCACCAACGACGACGGCGTGCGCGCTCCGGGTATCGCCGCTCTGGTCCAAGCGCTCGAGGATCTCCCGAACACCTCGGTCACCGTCGTCGCACCCGACGGAAACCGGAGCGGATCGGGCTCGCGTACGACCATCGGGGGCGTCACCGGGAGCGCGGCGACGACCGCGAACGGGTTCTCCGCTACCGCCGTCGACGGCCTCCCGGCCGATGCCGTCAACTACGCGCTCGACGACACCGAACGAGCGGATTGGCCGAACCTGGTCATCTCGGGGATCAACGAAGGACAGAACCTCGGGGTGGTGATCGATCTCTCCGGAACCGTCGGTGCGGCCCGGACCGCGGCCGCGCGGGGTATCCCCGCCCTAGCGATCAGCCAGGGCCTCGGCGCCGTTCCCGACTACCCCTCCGGGGTGCGCGCCGTCCTGGCGTGGCTGGCGGAGAACCGAGCCGCTCTCGCCGGTCGACCGCTCACTGACGGTCCTGCCCCGGTGACGAACCTCAATGTTCCGACGTGCCCGTTCGGTTCACCGCAGGCCGTGGTCGTAGTTCCCCCCGACCGGTCGGCAAACGGAATCGGCCCGGTCGATTGCGCATCACCGGTGACGAACCTGCGGACCGACGTGGAGGCCTTCGCCAACGGCCACATCGCCCGCACCGACGATCTGGTGAAGGACGTTCCCGCCGCCCCGTGATCGGGGCACTGGTGCCGACGCCACCTTCGGGCGGTCGGCCGAGCGCCTATGTCCCGCTTCGTCAGTTGTGAACGTGCGAGGCGTCCCCGTGTGCGGTGTCGCAGAGGACCGTCTCGCCCTCCTTGATCTGCCCGCCGGGGATGCCCTCGAGGGCGGCAAACGGCCCGCACTTGTGCGGAGTGATCCACACGTGGACCATCGGGGTCATCGGACCCTTCACCAACGGCAGGTTGCAGGTGCCGTCGGCGTTCGTCAAGCCGGCCACCTTCGGAGCGGCTTCCTGGGTGAAGCACAGGTTGTTGTGGATGTGCCACTGGAGCAGGTTGCCGCCGAAGTCGGGGGTGGTGTCGAGCGTCGCGCCGGGCTCCAGCAGGTACATCGCCGCCACGAGTTCCTTCTGCCCTGTCTGATGGTTGAGCTCGTAGACGAGAGACTCGGGGTGGTCGGAGTCGAGGATCCGGCCGTCCTTCATCGCGGCCTGGTTGATGAAGTGCTCGTAGCCGGTGACGAGGTCGCCGATCGAGTGCCAGCCTTGTGCGTCGGCCACGTCGGGGTCACTCCAGCGCGGCAGGTCGGCGAGCGTGTTGGCAATGAGGTTCTCCGCCTCGGCCTGCTGCTGGGGCGTTACGCCCGGAGTGCCCGAAAGATCGATGGGAAGAGTCGGGTCGTAGGGCTTCGCCGCAACCGTGCTCGCGCCGTGACCGTGCCCCCCCGCAGCCGCCACTGAGCCGTCCCCGTGTCCGGCGGCACCCTCGGAGTGCTGGTGTTCCGACGCCGCGATCATCCCGAAGACGGTCACGACGCTGATGAGGCTCGCACCCACCATCGAGACCGTTCCGCCGAACAGGCGGTGCCCGCTGAGCAACCACGCCAGCGCGCCGACCACCGCAACGGCGGCGAGGAGTGCCGCGAGGCCGTCGGCCCACTGCACGCGCTCGGCGTCCTCGAGTCCGTCGATGATGCCGAGACCCGCAACTTTCGCGACCACCCAACCGAGAAGAGCGATTCCGTTGAGAGCCACTCCGGCGACCACGGCCGGGATCCGCTCGTACGCGAGAGCTGTCACTCCCCACCCGATCTGGATCGCGGCGAGAAGCCCGAACACGAGCACCGCCTGCCGGTGCTCGTTGTGCACCCCCATGGCGGCTGCGTGGATGGCCCCGGCCCCGACCGAAGCCACCGCGGGCACCGTCAGGGCACTGAGGCGGTCCCGGGTCGGAATCCGGACGGCGAGGGACGAGTTTCCGTCGAGCGCGACAGTCATGCCGGGATTGTACGACTCCGAACCGGGCTCGGGGATCCGGGACCCTCACGGTCGGCCTGGCCCGCCGCCGTTAGCCTCGGCCGCAGACGGAGGGGACCGAATGCAGATCTGGCAAGCGATCGTCCTCGGTGTCGTCGAGGGTCTCACCGAGTTCCTCCCCGTCTCGAGCACCGGCCACCTGACCGTGGCCGAGAGGGTTCTCGGCCTCCGGATCGATGACCCGGCCGTGACCGGTTTCACCGCCGTCATCCAGATCGGGGCGATCGCCGCCGTCGTTCTCGCGTTGCGGGCCGACATTTTCCGGATCGCCGGGGCCTGGACCGGATCGCTCCGTCACCCGGATCGGAGGAGTACCGACTCCCGCCTCGGCTGGATCGTGATCGTCGGAACCCTCCCCATCGGTCTCGCCGCCCTCGCGTTTCGGAGTGTCATCACCGGTCCGCTGCGGAGCCTCTGGTGGGTCGCGATCGCTCTGATCGGGTGGAGTGTCGTCATGGTCGTGGCCGAGCGCATCGGCGCTCAGGATCGCAACGAGGCCGATCTGACCTTGCGCGACGGACTCTTCATCGGCTTGTTCCAGGCCGTCGCTCTCGTGCCCGGGATCTCGCGATCCGGGGCCACCATTTCCGGCGGCCTGTTCCGCGGGGTCGAACGGGTCGCGGCGACCCGACTCGCCTTCCTTCTCGCTATCCCCGCCATGACCGCCGCGGCGGTCACCGAACTCGACGAAGCGCTGGGCGCCGGCGTCGGACTTATCCCCACCGCGGTGGGAACCATCGTCGCCTTCGCCGTTGCGTACGCGACCGTCGGATGGCTCCTCCGGTTCGTCGCGCGGCACTCGATCGTGGTGTTCGCGGCCTATCGGGCTGGAGTCGGTGCGATCCTCGTCGCGCTGCTGGCTTCCGGCGCCATGGCCGGGCGCTAGAACGGCATCGATTCCGAAGGGAGACCCGTGAGCAACGAACCCGAAGTCCTCTCCGAAACGCAGGAGCAGATCACGACGATCACGCTGAATCGACCGCACCGCCGCAACGCGATCTCGGGCCGAATGCTCGGCGAACTCACGATCGCGCTTCGCGAGGCCGGCAACGACCCCGACGTGCGCTGCGTCATCCTGACGGGGGCGGGAGCCGGGTTCTGCTCGGGCCTCGACATCAAGGACACGCTCGCCGGTACCGGGATCGGATCCGATCCGAGTGCTGTCGGCGATTCGGGCGCCGAGATCGAGAACCTGCCGACGGTGGTGCTCCAGGAACTCGACGTACCGGTCATCGGAGTGATCAACGGCGCCGCGGCCGGGTACGGCCTCGACCTGGCCCTCGGCTGCGACATGCGGATCGGGAGCACCTCGACGCGATTACTCCCCGGTTTCGCCAAGCGCGGCGTCGTACCCGAGAGCGGCGGCACCTGGTACCTGCCTCGCCTCGTCGGCTGGTCGAAGGCCTGTCGCATCGCGATGCTCGGCCGCGACCTCGACAGTGCCGAAGCACTCGGAATCGGACTCCTGGACGAGGTTGTCGGCGACGACGATCTGACGGCGACCGGGCGAGCCTGGGCCACCGAGATCGCCGCCAACGCCCCACTGGCCATCCGGTCGATGAAGCGGCTCTTCCGCGAGGGCCTCACCGAGGAGTTCCGTCCGCACAGCACCAAGGTCTTGGACGAGACGATGCGGCTCTTCGGGACTTCCGACTTCCGAGAGGGCATCACCGCCTTCGTCGAGAAGCGCACTCCCCGCTTCGAGGGGCGCTAGGGCGTGCGTCGGTTGCGGCGACCCAATAAGGACCCGACGATCGAGGCTGCCGCGGTAACGCTCGCCAAGAGGGGCAGAGCGCAGCCGCCTCCGCTCCGGTAGCTGAGACCGGGGGCGATGCGAAACGAACTGCGGCCGCGGCTGTTGAAGGTGAGCGGTCCGAACCGTACGCTCCCGCTCGCCCCCGACTTCGACAGATTGATCCACGAATTGCGACCCGTACGGATTCGCCTCTGGTAGCGGAAACCCATCACCGACCTCCCCCCTCGCGAGGCAGGATACGGTGGATCCGGCCCATCCTCGGCCGAGTTCGTGGGATGATCCGGGCGTGCGTAGCGTCGCGACCGCCGGACTCGGGTTCCTGCTCGCCGTCCTGTGG
>Ga0075471_10001227_pt1 | contig 16693 bp, 12 predicted proteins | sample DEB19_08_DNA_2_FD_74787 | JGI IMG/M metagenome (GOLD analysis project Ga0075471, IMG submission 74787) | Aqueous microbial communities from the Delaware River and Bay under freshwater to marine salinity gradient to study organic matter... | ecosystem: Environmental > Aquatic > Marine > Coastal ... | reverse complement strand
GACACGCCGCTCGAGGTTGCGTGCGTCATCGGCTGCGCGGTGCAGACCGGGGTCGGTGCCGTGCTCAACACGGCCCGGGTCGAGGAGGGCGCGACCGTGCTCGTCGTCGGAGCGGGCGGGGTCGGGATCGCGATCGCCCAGGGGGCGCGCATCGCGGGTGCGGCGCGGATCATCGTCTCCGATCCGGTCGCCGAGCGGCGCGAGCGAGCGCTCGGGTTCGGCGCGACCGACGTCGTCGATCCGACCGCGACCGATCTCGTGGCGGCCGTGCACGACTGCACCGGCGGTATCGGGGTCGACTACGCGTTCGAGGCGGTGGGGCGGGCCGCGCTGGTCGAGGCCTGTCTGGCCGCGAGCCGCAGCGGCGGCGCCACGGTCATGGTGGGCGTGGGCGGACTCGACGAGACCCTCGACCTCGGGGTGCCGGCGATGTTCACGCTCACCGAGCGCAAGCTCATGGGTTCGTTGCTCGGTGGCTGCAACGGCCGCCGCGACATCCCCCGGTTGCTCGCGCTCTGGCGGGCCGGGCGGCTCGACCTGGAGGGCATGATCACTGACCGGCGGCCGCTCGCCGGCGTCAACGAGGCCATGGCCGACCTCACCGCGGGGCGGGGCCTGCGGAGCGTTCTCGAGCTCTGAGCGTGGACGTCACCCTCCCCTCCCAACTCGAGGACTTCGTGCGGGCCCAGGTGCGAGCCGGTCGCTACGCCGACCCGCAGGAGGTGGTGGCCGACGCGTTGCGCCGTCTGCGCGAGGCGGTGAAGGCGGCCGAGGATCCGACCGTCGCCGGCTTGCTGCGCGACGCGATCGGCCTCGCCAACCAGGCCCAGCGCGAGGTGACGGCGGTGCTCGGTCAGGCCGACCGCGAGACCTCGCTGCTCGGCGACGTCGTGCGTAATGCCTCGGCGCTCGCGAACGGAGCGCTCGACGTGGCCCGGCGGGTGCCCGGGGCCCGGGGCGTCGAACGTCTCGTGCGGGCTCCGCTCGACGGGGTCACCGCGGCGGCGACCCAGGGCGAACAGCAGGCCCAGGCCATGCGCGGCAACCTCGAATCCACCGCTCAGGCCCTCGGTCTGCTCGGCGGGGTGCTCGAGCGGCTCGCGGCGGCGGGTCGGGTCGTGCAGTCGGTCGTACCGCCCGCGTCGTCGTGACCGTGCGCGAACTGACTGCCGCCGAGGCGGCGGCGCTGGTCCGCCCGACCGATTCTCTGGCGGTGCCCCTCGGCCCGGGTGCGCCGATGACCCTGCTCGCCGCGCTCGGCGAACGCGACGACTGGGAGGCGCTCGAGGTCTTCGGGGCGCTGCTCCTCGACCTGCCCGTGCTGTTCACGCGCCCGGGAGTGCGCTACCTGAGCGGATTCTTCGGACCGGCCGAACGGGCGCTGTTCGATGCCGGAGCGAACATCGAGATGCTGCCGGCCGACTTCCGGCGCTTCGTCATGTTGGCCGAGCGCTTCTGCCCGCGGGTGATGACGACGGTGGCGACCCCGCCCGATGCCCACGGCAACATGAGCCTCTCGCTCCACGCGGGAGCCACCGTGCGTGAGCTGCGGCGGGCGATCGCCGACCCCGATCGCATCGTGATCGTGGAGGTCAACGAGCACTACCCCCGCACGGTCGGCCTCTCGCCCGAACACCCGCACTCGCTGCACGTCGACGAGGTCGATGTGCTCGTCGTGGGGGAGAAGCCCCCCTTCGTGCTCGACGACCCGCCCCCGACCGACGTCGAGGCTGCGATCGCTCGCCACGCCCGGGCCTACATCGATGACGGCTGCACGCTCCAGACCGGGATCGGCGCAATCCCGTCGATGGTCGTGTCGCTGCTCACCGACGGGCCCGGCGGTGACTACGGCGTGCACTCCGAGATGTTCACCACCGGTCTGATGCGGCTTCACCAGTCGGGCAAGGTGAGCAACGAGCGCAAGGGGCAGTTCCGCGGCTTCTCGGTCACGACGTTCGCCCTCGGCACCCCCGAGTTGTACAGCTGGCTCGACGGCAACGAGGCGGTGCGGTTCCTGCCGGTCGAGGTGGTCAACGCGCCGCACACCATCTCTCGCAATCACCGGGTCGTGTCGCTCAACGGCGCGCTCGCCGTCGATCTCTTCGGGCAGGTGTCGGCCGACCGGGTCGGCGGACGGCAGTTCTCGGGCATCGGCGGGCACGAGGACTTCGTCGCCGCGTCGGGCCTCGAACTCGAGGACCGCTCGCTCATCTGTTTGCCGTCCACGGCCGAGATAGACGGAAAGACCGTTTCGCGGCTCGTGACCGCGTTCCCGGCGGCTACGACGGTCACGACCCCCCGGCACCAGGTCGACGTCGTGATCACCGAGTACGGAGCGGCCGAACTGCGGGGTGCCACTACCCGGGAACGGGCTCGGGCCTTGGCCGCGATCGCCCACCCCGACTTCCGCGAGGAGCTCGCTGCCGCGGCCGAGGGCTTCGGCCCCTGAGGGGTCGTGTCGGGCGGGGCGACTCGATCGGGGTCCGGGGCGGGATTTCCGAGTCGGTCCGAGTTTCGGGCCGGATCGGGATCGGGTCGAACCGGCTGCCGTGCCCGACCCGTCGATCTGTGTTAGAAACTCGTCTCGTCGTGGCCGTCCTCTGACTGCTGCTCGTGGGTTACGGGAGTGGTCAAGGTGGGACGGGTATCGGTCGGGGTTCGTCGTGGCTTCTCGGCGGTCGTGTTGATCGCGGTTGCGTCGGTGGTGTCGGCGTTGCCGGTGTCGGCGTCGGCGCCGCGGTCGGTCGGGGCGGGGTTGACGGGGGCGGCGGCGGCACCGGGGATCGGGTCGATCTCGGCCGGCAGCTCGCATTCGTGCGGGCTGGAGACGGAAGGCACGGCCGTCTGTTGGGGATGGAACGCCTACGGGCAGGCGACGGCTCCGGCGGGGACGTTCACGCAGATCTCAGCTGGCTACGTGCATTCGTGCGGGGTGGAGACGGACGGCACCGCCGTCTGTTGGGGATGGAACGGCGACGGGCAGGCGACGGCTCCGGCGGGGACGTTCACGCAGATCTCAGCCGGCAGCTTCCATTCGTGCGGGGTGAAGACGGACGGCACCGCGGTCTGCTGGGGATATGACGGCGACGGGCAGGCGACGGTGCCGGCGGGGACGTTCACGCAGATCTCGGCCGGCAGCTCGCATTCGTGCGGGGTGAAGACGGACGGCACCGCGGTCTGCTGGGGATGGAACGCCTACGGGATAGCGACGGCTCCGGCGGGGACGTTCACGCAGATCTCGGCCGGCAGCTTCCATTCGTGCGGGGTGGAGACGGACGGCACCGCCGTCTGCTGGGGGAACAACGGCGACGGGCAGGCGACGGCTCCGGCGGGGACGTTCACGCAGATCTCAGCCGGCAGCTTCCATTCGTGCGGGGTGAAGACGGACGGCACTGCCGTCTGCTGGGGAGATGACGCCTACGGGCAGGCGACGGTGCCGGCGGGGACGTTCACGCAGATCTCGGCCGGCACCTCGCATTCGTGCGGGGTGAAGACGGACGGCACCGCGGTCTGCTGGGGAGATGACGTCTACGAGCAGACGACGGTGCCGGCGGGGAGCATGTTCGGCCATCCCCAGATCTCGGCCGGCAGCTTCTATTCGTGCGGGGTGAAGACGGACGGCACTGCCGTCTGCTGGGGATATGACGTCTACGGGATAGCGACGGTGCCGGCGGGGACGTTCACGCAGATCTCAGCCGGCACCTTCCATTCGTGCGGGGTGAAGACGGACGGCACTGCGGTCTGCTGGGGGAACAACGACTTCGGGCAGGCGACGGCTCCGGCGGGGACGTTCACGCAGATCTCGGCCGGCGGAGCGCATTCGTGCGGGCTGAGGACGGACGGCACCGCCGTCTGCTGGGGAGATGACGGCGACGGGCAGGCGACGGCTCCGGCGGGGACGTTCACGCAGATCTCAGCCGGCAGCTCGCATTCGTGCGGGGTGGAGACGGACGGCACCGCCGTCTGCTGGGGATATGACAACTTCGGGCAGGCGACGGTGCCGGCGGGGACGTTCACGCAGATCTCGGCCGGCGGAGCGCATTCGTGCGGGGTGGAGACGGACGGCACTGCCGTCTGCTGGGGGAACAACGACTTCGGGCAGGCGACGGTGCCGGCGGGGACGTTCACGCAGATCTCGGCCGGCTTCTTCCATTCGTGCGGGGTGAAGACGGACGGCACCGCGGTCTGCTGGGGATATGACGACTTCGGGCAGGCGACGGTGCCGGCGGGGACGTTCACGCAGATCTCAGCTGGCTACGGGCATTCGTGCGGGGTGGAGACGGACAGCACCGCCGTCTGCTGGGGGAGCAACGGCGACGGGCAGGCGGAAGCCCCGAACCTGATCGTGGCGGCGACCGTCACGGGAATCACGTCGGACGTGAGTCCGTCGGTTCTGGGTTCGGCGGTCACCCTCACCGCGACCGTGAACGCGTCGTCGGGGAGTGAGTCTCCGGCGGGCACGGTGGAGTTCTTCGCCGACTCCGTATCGTTGGGCGCACCGGTGACGCTGACCCCGAACGGGTCGGGGGTGAGTACCGCGTCAACCGTTTTCTCGGCGGGAACTGTGGGGAACTTCTCGATCGCTGCGGTCTACACACCCGACGCGTCCGATCAGTGGCTCACGAGTACCTCGCCGGCATTCGACCAGGTGGTCGGCTACGGCGTCGCTTTCGGATACGACACCACGAAGCGTTGGCGTTCCGGTGCCGCTGTGCCGGTCAAGGTGCGGATCATCGACGCGGCGGGGGCGAATCTGTCGGCCGCGACGGTGCCGGTCATCGCTGAGTGCATCATCCCGGCCGCCGCCTCCGACTGTACGGACGCTGCGGCCCGAACGCTCGACTCGGCGCCGTTCCGCTTCCACGGGAAGAAGTCCGACGGGTCGCATTACGACTTCAAGGTGCGGACCGACGGTCTCGCACCCGGCGACTACGTGGTCGTGTTCACCGTTGTCGGCGACCCCGTGACTCACCGCGCCCCGTTCGCACTCAAGTAGCCGTCGTCGATCGGGCCGGATCAGGATCGCAAATCGGCGAAGTTCGCGAGGCGGATGTCGTGGTCGCGGAGCGTGGCCCGCACCGAGGGATCGCACAGCGCGTCGAGTTCGAGCAGTCGCTCGTCGATGTAGGCGGTCGCCGCATCGGCGGCGGCGGCCGGGTGGCAGGCCAGTTCGGTGATGCCGTCGGGCAGCCCACGCAGCAGCGCCCGCAGGTGCGACGCGGAGACGAGATCGGGGAACGGTTCCCCCGTCTCGGTCTGCCCGTAGAAACCACCCTCGTAGTGGATGCCGGGCGTGTGGTGACGCAGAGGCACCCCGAGTCGCTCGGCGACCGCGACGACGACGGTGCGCACCGGGTCGTCGCGGTGCACGTGCTGGTGCGAGTCGAGGTGCGTCGGCGGACGGCCGACCAGTTCGGTGAAGCGTGTCACCTGCGCGGCCACCTCGTCGGTCACGGCACGCTCGTCGGTGAGGTCGACGCGTCGGTAGATGGACTCCCACGCACCATCCACGAAGGCCCACTCGCCGAGATCGACGTGCAGGCCCACGGCGAGCGACGGAGACGATCGGGCGTAGCGTGCAGCCGCGCCCGCAAAGGGCGGGTGGACCATCAGCGTCGTCGAACTGACGATGCCGTGCTCGTGGGCACGGGTAATGCCCTCATTCACTCCTTCGCTCAGCCCGAAGTCGTCGGCGTTGACGATCACCGTGCGCATCACAGCCCCAGGTCGTGGAGCATGCGGGCCAGCACCGTTTCGGCCCGGAAGTACTCGACCGCGATCTCCCGGGCGGCCCGGCTGTGTCGCCCGTAGTCGTGCTCGACCGCATCGATCGCGGTGAGGGCTTCGTCGCTGGTGCTGAATGCGAACAACCCCTCGCCGGTCGGGAGCACCGCACCGAACCCGGTGTCCTGGGTGATGACCGGACGTCCGGCGGCGAGGTAGCACGCGCTGCGTTCGCTGAACCAGCCGCTGTTCAGGCGCACGTTCAGATCGCGGGCGACGGCGAACTCGGCCCGGCTCCCGTGTATGAAATCCCGGTACGACCACGGGTCGAGCGTGAACGATTCGGCCGCGGTGAGGATCCAGCGATTGGCGATCAGGCGGCTCCGGTCGTCGTCGGCGACGCCGCGGGTCTTCACCGGCTCACCCTCGCCGTAGACGATCGACTCGGGTGGCGCGAGGTTGGTCGCGAGTTCGATCGGTACGGGTGCCCGTCGGGGCACATCGACGAAGCGCAGGAACTCGACGTCCTTGCTCCAGAGGTAGCGCTCGCCGCGGAAGTCCACTTCACAGCCGTCCTGCTTCCAGTTGGCGACGGTCGTGTAGTTGGGACCGGCGGGCTGCTCCGGATCCCATTCGTCGATGAGGATCGGTTGCCGCATACGGCCGACGAGGTTCGGCAGCGGGGGGACGGGACTGGCCGGGGTGCCGATGTTCTCGCCGTATGTGATCGCCGCCCGGTGGCGGCCGATGGCTGCGATCGACATCGGGTCGCCGTCGAACACGTTGATCTCCGGGTACACGGGATCCGTCCCGAGGTACACGAGGTTGTCGGCGAAGTCGGGCTGGTCGGGGCCGGGGTGGGTGGCGCCGGCCACGTTGAGGACGGCGTCGGCGTTTCGGAGTATCTCGTCGGCCCGGTGCGCCTGCGGGCCGAGCCAGGCGCCGTCGGAGAAGCTCTGCCGGTAGGCCCACCGGTCACCCAGGCCGAACTCGTGACAGATCCGCGCGAGGTAGGGAACGGCGTAGTCGGAGTCGCAGACCTTGTAGCGGCGTTCGGGATCGTAGGGCCAGCTCGACGTGGTCTCCAGGTAGACCACGTCGTGGCCCAGGCGGGCGAGCCCGGCGGTGATCTGCATGTGCATCCAGGCCATACCGGCGTAGGGGTTGGAGGCCGCCGTGCCCAGCACGACCAGGCGATGGGCACTCACGGTGTCTCCGTCCGTCGCGCGAACAGGCTCCGGTAGGTGGCGTCCACCAACGCGAATGCGCGTACGTCGTACTCCTCACCCTCATTCATCCGGTTCATCACATAGGCGGCGGCGACCCGGTGTTCGGGGTCGGCCATTCCGAACGAACCCCCGAAGCCGGTGTGGCCGAACGCCGTCGGGCTCGGGCCGAACGAACCCCAGTTGGGCATGAAGCCGACGGCCCAGTTCGGATCGCCGAAGCCGCCGTCCCCGGGCTCGGCGCCGGATCGTTGCCCCATCCGACGAACGGTCGCCGCATCGACCAGGCGCACCCCGTTGCGGGTCCCGCCTACGGCCAACGTCCCGTAGACGGTGGCGACGGCCCGGGCGTTCCCGTGGCCGTTCACCGCGGGAATCTCGGCGGACCGCCAGGCGGGACTATTGAAGAGATCGTCCCCCCGATCCAGGCCGGGGAGCAGAGGGTGCTCGTCATCGACCCACGACGGCGTGATCACTTCGGCACACCGGTCGTGCAGCGCGGAGGGGAGGCCGATCCACGCGTCGACGCCGAGCGGTCCGGCGATCTCCTCGGCGAGGAACGCGCCCGGGGTATGCCCGGTGACCCGGCGGATCAGTTCGCCGACCAGGTACCCGAAGCTCAGCGCGTGGTACTCCGTCCTCGTACCGGGGGGGTACACGGGTGTCGAATCGGCCAGGCGTTCGCACGCGGCCTCCCAGTCGAGCAAGCGCCAGGCGTTCCGGCCGGGCGAGAGCCACACCAGGCCGGCTCGATGGTCGAGGACGTGGCGGACGAGCACGCGCTCCTTGTCGCACCGGGCGAACTCGGGCCAGTACCGCATCACGGGCGCGTCGAGTTCGAGCAGGCCGCGCTCGATCGCCATGTGGGCGATGAGAGCGGTGAAGCCCTTCGTGGTCGAGAACAGGTGGGCGATCGTGTCGCGCTGCCATGGCTGCGTGCGGTCGGCATTCGTGCTTCCTCCCCAGAGATCGACGACCATCTCCTCGCCGACGCTCACCGCGAACGACGCTCCCACCTCGCCGTGATCGGCGAAGTTACGGGCGAACGCGGTCCGGACCGCCTCGAACCCGGCGGCCACCGTGCCGTGCACTTCAGTCGCCGACGGTGACATACCACTTCGCTGCATCGAGCTCGGGCGCCTCGCGGGGCGGGAAAGCCCTCACCGAGAACCCGAACAGCCAATCGATCTCCGTCGCGCCGAGCGCGAGCAGGATCTCGCGGTACGCGGGATGCGGTGTGCTGTTGGCGAACTCGAGGTCGTGGGCGGCCGGATGGGCGCGCAGCCAGCCCACCGAACCGGCGAGGAGCTCCTCGAGGGCGGCGGCATCGACCGCGAGTGCGTCCTCCAACTTGCCGCCCGCGTCGTCGCTGAAGACCGTGTAGCCGAGGAGGTGCCCGGTGCCCGGCGCCCGCAGTTCCAGGCGGAGGCCGGACCGGCGGGCGACGCTCGACGCGTCCCGAACTACTGCGCACTCGATGCCGAGCCCCTCCCGCGCCGCGGGCCACAGGTCGTCGTACTCGGCGCCGGGCGGCCCGTCCGCGGGCGCGACCCGACCGTTCGAGGCAGCGCCGTTCGTCAGGTCGAGCCGGAGGCCGTTCCCGAGCGTGACACGGGACCCGGAGGTGTCCTCCGGAAAGGTGCGCAGCTCCGACCGTCGGACCATCTTCGGGTTGGGCAGGCTGAACACGAACTCCCACCCGAGCCGAGTGCGCTCGGGTCGCGACGCCACGGTCATGCGGCGGACGGGATCGCCCTCGTCGACTTCGACGACGCCGCGACCGGTCCGGCGCATGCGCGGATCGAGTACGACGGAGCGGGCCCGGCAGGCCCGGCCGACCCGGTCGAAGAGTTGTACCCGGTGCGGTGAGTACATGGCGACGCCCAGGACCTCGGGTCCGGTCTCGCGGACCGCCCCCATGACGAGCCACGGTCCCTCGGGGTCGTCGCGGAGCCACGACCGCACATCGGCTTCGGTGATCGGCCCCCAACCCGCGAGGTCGAACAGTCGCACCACCGCACCGAGTTCGCGCGTCTGGTCGAGCGGGCGGTAAGTGAGGGTTGCCGGATCGACCGGTGTCCGGTCCGCACCCATCAGTCGCCGGCCGTCACGTAGAAGGTCTCGGCGCCGAACGGCGGCTCGGCGGCGGGGTCGAGCGAGTCCACCGACAGCGAGAAGATCCAATCGCTCTCTGTGGTCGCGAACTGCCGGATGGCGTCCGTGCTGATCGGGTGCGGGAGCGTGAACAACTCCTCGCACTCGATTTCGGCCGGGTGGGCGCGCAACCACGCGACCGTTGACTGGACCACGAGCGCGAGGGTTTCGCGGTCCGGGGCGAGGACATCGGAGAGGGTGTGGTCGGAGATGCACGCGTAGCCCACGAGTTCGGGGGATCCGGGGTGCCGAAACTCGAGGCGCGGAGTGCGGCCGCGTACGTGCCCGAGGCCCTCGGCGTTGCGGAGCAGTGCGCACTCGAGGCCGAGACCGGTGCGGGCCGCTTCCCACAGCGCGTCGTACTCGGGGCCGATCTCGCCGCCCCGGCAGACGTCGAGGCTCGGCTCGATGAGGGGTGCGCCCTCGATCGGAATGAACAGCCCGGGTCCGAATTCGACGTTGCTCTCCGGAGTCAGGGGCGCCACGGTGCGCAGCGCCCGCCTCCGGACGATCACCGGATTGGGCAGGCTGAAGGTGAACTCCCAGCCTCGTTCGCGGAGCACGGGCAGGGCCGCGGTCGAGAGGAGGCGGAGCGGATCGGAGGCGTCGACGGCGGTGGTGCCCCGGCCCGATCGACGGAGCCGGGGGTCCAGGACCGCAGCCCGGCCACGAGCGGCGATGCCGACGCGGTCTCGCAGCCACAGGCGGTAGGGGCTCCAAAGGGTCATACCGAGGATCTCGTCGTTGCGGTCGTCGGCGATCACCATGATGACGCCGCCCCCCAGCTGACCGTGCAGGAACCAGCGGCCGAGCGTCTCGGGCGCGACGGGACCCCAGCCCGCGAGGTCGTAGAGACGGCTGATGTGGTGCAGCTCGCCGTCGCCCCGCAGGGGTCGGTAGGTGAGGTCGGTCGGTTCGATCGCGTCGGGCTGCGCCGTCATCCGATCACGCCTCCGGTTCTGCGGTCGGTCCGGCGGAGGTCGGTGCGGCCACGGGAGAGGTCGCCCCGATCAGGTGCGCACGGTGGAAGGTCGCGTAGGTTCCCCCGGCGGCCATGAGTTCGGTGTGGCTCCCGATCTCGACGATGCGTCCCTGCTCCAACACGATGATGCGATCGGCCCGTTGCACTGTGGACAGCCGATGGGCGATCACCACCACCGTATGCCTTCCCCGCAGCCGGTCGATGCTCCCCATCACCGCAGATTCCGAAGCGGCATCGAGCGCGCTGGTGGGTTCATCGAGGACGAGGACCGGCGCGCCCTTCAGGAGCGCGCGGGCGATCGACAGGCGTTGTTGCTGTCCGCCGGAGAGCCGCGTTCCGCCCGGTCCGAGCACCGTGTCGTAGCCGTCGGGGAGTGCGCTGACGAAGTCGTGGGCGGCGGCCTCCCGGGCCGCGGCCTCGATCTCGGCCCGGTCGGCACCCGGTCGGCCGTACGCGATGTTCGCGGCGACCGTGCCGGGAAGGAGGAGGGTCTCCTGGCTGACGAGCGCGACGTGCGAGCGGACGTCGCGAACGCGCACCTCGCGCAGGTCGATGTCGTCGATGGCCACTCGGCCCGTCCCGGGATCGAAGGCGCGCTGCATGAGTCCGATCAGGGTGCTCTTGCCCGCTCCCGTGCTCCCGACCAGGGCCACCATCTCGCCGGCCTCGATGCGCAGGTCGATCTGTCGGAGTACGGGTCGCCCGGGCTCGTAGCCGAAGGTCACCGATTCGAATGTGATCGAGGCGCCGGCCCTCGCCGTCGGCAGAGCCCGGGGATGGTCCGGTTCGGGCAACGCCGTGCCGGCCCCGAGGACGGCGAGAACGCGAGTCGCGCTCGCGCGCGAGATCGCGACGCCCTGAGCCAGTGCGGCCAGCGCGGCGACCGGTCCGAGGAGCGAGGCGATATAGGTCGAGAGCAGTACGACGTCGCCCACCGTGGTTCGTCCCGCGATGGCGTCCCATCCGCCGACGACCATGACCACGGATACGCCGAAAGCGGTGAATGCGGCGATCGACATCGCGTACCCGAAGTACGAGTGCTGGAGGTCCATCAGCGTCCGGAATCGCGTGCCGACCGCGGCGTCGAATCTGCGTTGCTCCCGTGCCTCGCCCGAGAAGCCCTGCACCTCGGGAACCGCGGCGAGCGTCCGTTCGATTGCGGTGCTGAGCGCGCCCTCGGCCTCGGCCGCCGCGAGCGACCGTTGCATCATCGGCCGCATCGAGCGTTTCATGGGGAGCAGCATGGGTAGCGCCGCACCGAAGGCGAGCAGGGCGAGCGGCCAGTTGATCGTCCAGGCGATGACGATCATCAGGCCGAGGCTCATCAGGGCGCCCACGGCCCCGAGCCCGACGCTCACGACGAGCACCTGGGCGGCACGGGAATCGAAGGTGATCCGCCGGATGTCGTCGCCGGAGATGTTGCCCGCGGTGTGCGCAATGGAGCGTTGTTGTACGGCCGCCAGCACATCAGCGGCGACGTCCATGCTCATCTGCTGCCCCATGGTCTGGCGGCCGACCTGACGGACCGCGGTGAGGGCCGCGGCCACGATCACGAGGGCGAGGCCGAGCACTCCGAGCAATACGAGCCGACCGGTGGTGCCCCCGGTGCCGGGGATGCGCTCGAGTGGCCCCATCCAGGTCGGGAGCCGGTCCTCGCGAAGCACATCGTCGATCGCGATCTTGGTGGTCCAGGGCATCGCTGCGGCAACGAGGGCCGATAGGAACGCGACGGCGACCTGTCCTCCGAGGCGAGCCCGGTAGGGCCGGGCGTAGCGGAGCATCGACCGCCACCACGGTTCGGATCCGGGATCACGCATGATCGTCGTCCGTGAACTGCAGCGATCGGAATCGCGCGTACGTGCCCCCGAGATCCGTCAGTTCCCGGTGCGTGCCCTGCTCGACGATGCGACCGTGATCGAGGACGACGATCCGGTCGGCGGCGCGTACGGTCGTCAACCGGTGCGCGATCACGACAACCGTTCGGCGTCCGGCCAGGGCGCGCAGCACGTCGACGACGAGTTGCTCCGACGCGGCGTCGAGCGCGCTCGTAGGCTCGTCGAGCACGAGGGCCGACGCGGGGGAGCAGAGGGCCCGGGCGATGGCGAGTCGTTGCCTTTGACCCCCGGAGAGCGAGGCCCCGCGCTCGCCGACGACCGTCTCGTATCCGTCGGCGAGTTCCCGGATAAAGGCGTCGGCCCCCGCGGCGCGGGCGGCGGCCTCGATCTCGGCTCGGGTGGAGTTCGGGGCGCCGTAGGCGATGTTGTCGGCGATCGACAGGGGCATGAGGACGGGGTCCTGGCGGACCACGGCGAAGGTCGAGCGCAGGTCGGAGAGGGCGAGGTCGCGCAGGTCCACGCCGTCGAGGCGGATCCGCCCCCGCCGGGGGTCGATCACCCGCGTGAGCGCGGCGACGAGCGTTGATTTTCCCGCGCCGGTCGGGCCGACCACGGCGAGGATCTCCCCCGGCGCGATCTCGAGGGCGAGGTCGCGGAGGACCGGACGATCGGGCGCGTACTCGGCCGTCAGCTCTTCGACCGTGATCCTCGGCGGCGCGTTCGTCCTCGGCCGTTCGACCGGCACTGTCGGTTCGGGTACGTAGTCGTCGCTCCCGAGGACGGCATCGAGCCGATCGAGGGACGGGACCGACGACCGGTAGGTGCGGTGGAGGCCGAGGAGCGTCTCGGCCTGGTCCTGAAGCGTCGTGACGTAGGCGAGGAACACGAGCAGCGTCCCGACGCTCATCGATCCGTTTGCCACCGACCGGCCGCCGAGGACGAGCACGAGGGCGAAGCCGGTGTTGGTGATCAGGAGTCCGACCGACTGAGCGAGGACGTCCACGAACGCCGAAAACCGGGTCGCAACGACGGTGCGGTCGGAGAGTGTCCGAAACGTGTCGAGGTTGCGGCTCTCGGCGGTGTACGACTGGACGAGGGGCACGGTCTGCACGACTTGGGTGACGAACGACATCATCTCCGACTGGGCGGCACGCGAGGCGGCGGCGCGCGCCTCGAGCCGCGGACCGAAGTAGGTGGCGACGCCGGCCAGCGCGGGAGCGGCAGCCAGCACCACCAGGGTCAACGAGGGACTCTGGTCCCACGCCGACCACGAGACCGCGGCGATGGTCAGCGCGCCCATGAGTGGTGCGATGAGCACGCTGCTCGCCGCGGTGTAGACAGCCGAACTGTCCCACTGGACGCGGCTCATCAGGTCACCGACCTCGTGGCTCTGGTGGAACCGCAACGAGAGGCGGAGGAGCACCGCGTGCAGGTCGGACATCACGGCACCGACCATTCGCTGTCCGGCCGACTCCCATTGCCAGTTGATGCCGTTGGTGACCGCGGCGAAGGTGAGGGCGGTGACGAGCGCGAGGAGGCCGGCCAGAACCACGAGGCCCCGTTGCCCCAAGTCGCCGAGCCCGACGGCGGTGAGCAATTGCCCGGGGAGGCCCTGCACGTCGGCCCCCCCGATGCCGTTGTCGACGAGCAGCTTGAGCGGAAGCGGCTGGAGCGCGACGGCGGCCGAGGACACGACGGTGAGCGCGGCGATACCGACGAGCCGCCGGGTCTCGCGGCGCGGGTATCGCCACGAGGGCCGGGACCGGTCGGCGCGCTCGCTCACGGTGCCGGAGGCGGAGCCGCGGCCTGCTCGACGGCCCGCTGCACCGCGGCGCGAACGACTCGGTGGCCGGCGAAGAGATCGTGGGCAACTCCGATCCCGGCTCCGACGACCATCACGATCGCTGCGATCCACCACTGGAGAGCTGCGCTCGCCCCCGCGGCGGCGATGAGCGTCCACCACGGAAGTCGCGGCCGCGTGCGCACCGAGGCGCGGGGCACCCACCCCCAGGCGACGGCGAGCGTGACGCGCGTGCGCAGCGCCGGCCCGGCGGTGGCGGCGAGGTCCCAGGTATCGGTCGGCCCGCCGATGCGAATGCCGAGGCCCTCGGCTCGGAGTATGCGTTCGAGGTCGAGGAGCCAGGCGGTGCGGTCGCCCCACCAGGGTCGGGCGGTCACGGCGTGCGCGGCGTGGCGGGGCGCGCGCAGGCGTCCCCACGTGCGAGCGAAGGGCTGGGCGACGTGCAGCCAGCCGACCGTGGCGCGGAGGCGACGGGAGTTCCTGCCCGCCCGGGGAGTGGAGAGCGCCATGGCGAGGCCGTACGCGGGCACGAGCGCCGCGACCGCGGCTGCGGCAACGGCGAACCCGGGCGAGACGAACGTCAGCGCGGCGAGCACTACGGCGAACACCGGCATCGACGGGAGAAGTGCTCCGGCCCACGCTGCGGCCTCCGGTGAGCGGCGCCGGGTGATGCCCTGGTAGGGCGCCAGGCCCTGCGAGCCGTGGTAGACGACCGGCCGTAGCAGGCGGGGCAGCAGTCCGATACCGCCGTAGATCACGCCCGACCAGCGTGCGTGTCCGAAGCCGTTGAACCGGTGGGGGTGGGCCCGGGCCAGCATCGCCTCGGCCCGTCCGTAGCCGCGCTGCTGGCGGAGGTAGCCCCGCACGGTCGCGCGCCGGTGGTGGCGGACCTGTGCGGCGGGGGCGAAGGCGATCTCGCCCCCGTTCTCCAGCACTTTCCAGCAGACGTCGACGTCGTCGCCGGCCGAGGTGTAGACGGGGTCGAAGCAGCCGACGTCGAGCAACACTTCACGGCGGAAGGCCATGTTGCAACCGGGAACGTGTTCGGCGCGATCGTCAGCGTGCAGGACCTCGCAGGGCGAACCGGGCGAGAGTGCGACGGCCTGCTCGGTGACGCCGGTCTCGGGGAACGGGAGGTTCGGTCCGCCGGCCGCATGCACCGTGGGATGGTCGAAGGCGAGCGCCAAGTACCAGGGCCACTGGGGGTGACATGCGGCGTCGGCGTCACAGAAGGCGACGATCTCGCCGGTGCTCCGCAGGATCCCGGCGTTGCGGGCCCGGCTCAGGCCGCCGTGCGCGAGCTCGAGGAGGATGAACGGGAAGGAGCGGGCGATCTCGGCGGTGGTATCGGTCGATCCGTCGTCGCAGACGATCACCTCGAGTTCGGGGTAGTCGCACGCGGCCAGTGCGGAGAGGCACTCGGCCAGAGTGCGCTCCTCGTTGTGAGCGCAGACGATGACCGAGATCCGGGGCCACACTTCGCGCAGTGCCTTCATCGGACGACCGGCCCACTCGCGGACGGCGGCGGCGGCCGGCCGCTCGGTGCGATCGGCGGTCGTGATGCCGAAGCCCCAACCGGCGACCGGCACACCGTTCACGCCCCATTCGTCGGTGTAGGCGAACACTACGGCCCCGGCACCGCCCTCTTCGTCGACGATGCGGAGCTGGCGCTCGAGGAGGTGCGCCTGGGCCGCGGGGTCGTGCACCGCGGACGCAAGGCCTAGCTCGGTGATGAGGAGCGGGCGGTCGCCGCTGACGATCTGGAGGTGGCGCAGATAGCGCCGGAAGCTGTCGTGGTCCTCGAGGAACACGTTGAAGCTGTGGAGGTCGATTCCGTCCACCGTGAGGTATTCGGTGGACGGGAAGCTGGTGTAGGTGGTCGGCATCCCGGGGTCGGCGGCGTGGACGTAGTGCACGAGGTCCGACAGAACCTCTTCCACCGCGCCGATGCCGTGGACGCGCACCACGTCGGCCGGCACCTCGTTTCCCACGGAGACGGCGAGCACCTCGGGTCGCCCGGCACACCGGTCGAGCAGCTCGTCGAGCGCCCGGCGGCCGGCGTCGAGCACCGCGCGACGGGTGGCGCGGCCGGTCCGATCGGCGTCGCGCCAGTCGCGGTAGTCGGCGCCGACGATGAGCCGCAGGTCGTGCTCGGAGACGGCCTCGAGCAGGTCGTTCGGCGGCGGGTCGTAGACGCGGATCGTGTTGAGGCCCAAGCGGTGGATGTGCGCGACGTCCCGGGCGATGCGGTCCGGGGTCGGGAACCGGGCGCCGTCGGCGCGGGGAAGGAAAGATCCGTACGTCGCGCCGCGCACCGAGAAGCGGGATTCGCCGAGGCGAAGGTGCTTGCCGTCGGTGGCGACCCGCTCCGTGCTCATCGGTCCTGCCTCCGGCCGGAGATGCGATTCGGACACAAGCGACAGATCATAGGTCCGGTCACCCGTCCTCGATGCGGGGAAAGATGCTTCGCTCGGCTAACCTTTAGCCATGGCAAGCGATCGGGAGCCCACCGCGGAGCGCCCGGTCCCGTCCGTCGTGCTGGCCTCTTCGCTGCGCACGTCGGTGCTGCGCCTCGGGCGCCGGCTCCGGCGCCACGCCCCGGCCGACCTCACCCCGGCCCAGATGTCGGCGCTCGCCACCGTTCGCCGCGACCCGGGGATCACCCTCTCGGGCCTGGCCGCGCACGAGCGGGTCCAGCCGCCCACGATGACCCGCGTCGTCGATGCGCTCGTGGTCAGAGAACTGGTCGAGCGTTCGGTGTGCCCCGACGACCGCCGGGTCTCGCGGTTGCGGGCCACCGATGCGGGCCGTGAACTCGTCGATGGTGTGCGTCGTCGGCGCGACGCCTACCTCGCCTCCCGGCTCGCCGCCCTCACCGACGAGGAACGGGCGACGCTGGCCCGGGCCGCGACGCTCCTCGACCGACTGGGGGAGGAGACGTGACCCGCGTGCGGCGCCTCGGTCGCGCCAC
>Ga0075471_10001225_pt1 | contig 16705 bp, 9 predicted proteins | sample DEB19_08_DNA_2_FD_74787 | JGI IMG/M metagenome (GOLD analysis project Ga0075471, IMG submission 74787) | Aqueous microbial communities from the Delaware River and Bay under freshwater to marine salinity gradient to study organic matter... | ecosystem: Environmental > Aquatic > Marine > Coastal ... | reverse complement strand
CGGTGGCGGAGGCCGTGGCGGCTTCGGCGGTGGCGGTGGTGGTCGCGGCGGCTACGGCGGCGGCGGCGGTGGTGGTGGTCGCGGCGGCTACGGCGGTGGTGGCAAAGGCGGTTACGGTGGCGGCGGTGGTCGCGATCGGGGTTTCAGCCGTGGCAATCGCGATGGATTTGGCGAAGAAGGCGGCTATTGATTGCCACTTCAGTTTTCTCAAAGCGGCATCCTAATAACAGGATGCCGCTTTTTCATGCCTCAGAGCAGCCCGATCCTCAAGGTTGTTAACCACCTCTCTCGAAGTGGGCATGTTCTACGGACTCGAACACCGCGCCTCCGAGGAGGCGTTCGCCATCATAGAGCGCACAGATTTGCCCCGGGGTCAGCGCACGCTGCGGTTCGTGGTATTCGACCTCGGCGCGACCTCCGCCGAGCGGTTTGAAGTCAGCGAGGCCGGCGGGGCAGCGATAACGCGGCTGCGCGTTCAGGACGCGAATGGTATCCAAGGGCTCAGCGGTGCTGGAGGTGGAATGCAACACAGCTTTGCGAGCCCATAGAAACGGTGTGTGCGCGTTTTCGATGGCAACGACGAGTTCGTTCGTCTCTGACCGCTTGGCGACAACGACGTAGGCCTGCTGGTGGATCGGGCTGGCAACGCCGTGGCCTTTGCGCTGGCCGAGCGTGTAGAGATGGAGCCCGCGATGCTCGCCACGCACTTTGCCTTCGAGATCGACGATGGGACCAGGTTTGTCCGACACGAAGGTGCGCAGGAAGTCCTCCATCTTCACCTGGCCGATGAAACAGATGCCCTGGCTGTCTTTTTTCTCCGCTGTTTTGAGTCCCAACTCGCGAGCGAGATCTCGGAGTTCCGGCTTCAACAGATGGCCGATGGGAAAATGCGCGATTTGGACCTGCTCCGGTCGCATCATGGCTAGGAAGTAGGTCTGGTCTTTGTTTGGATCGGCCCCGCGGAGGATGTGACCGCCCTCTTTGCGAGCGTAGTGGCCGGTGGCGATGCCTTCGAAGCCGTTGTCGCGTGCCCAGTCCCACAGCACGCCGAATTTCATCTCGCGATTGCACATCACGTCCGGATTGGGCGTGATGCCAGACTGGTAGCCTTCGAGGAGGTATTTCACGACCTTCTCGCGGTATTCGGTCATGAGATTGACGACGCGAAACGGGATGCCGAGCTGCTCGGCGATGGCGCGGGCGTCCTCGATGTCCTCCTCCCACGGGCAGTGGCCGATGATGTTCTCCTCGTTGATCCAGTTCTTCATGTACACGCCATGCACCTCGTGTCCGGCACGAACGAGGACCGCAGCGGCCACGCTGCTGTCCACTCCGCCTGACATGGCTGCGAGAATCTTCATGAGCAAGAGTTTCGGCAGGGCGAGACAGGCGTCAATGAAGAGGCGTATGCGACTTGACAGACATACGCGCCACGAGGTCTACATGACCCATCAAGCTTACCAAAACGATCCGGAAAGCCTATCGAGCAAACATTCAGCCACACGCATGTGATCGCCGGCTTGATCTTTGCCATACTCAGGGCAGAGGAAATTCATGGCAAAGATCGAAAAAGCACCCACAGGCGAGTTTCACTCCGGCTATGGCTGCGTCATCATGATGGCAGCCATGGGTGTGTTTGGCTTCATTCTCTGGTGGGGCTGGTATTCGCTGACCACGATGGACCGCGAGATCGCGGCCGTGGCGCAGGCTCAACCAGCTGTTTTGAATGCCATCCATCCCGTGGCGGACCTTCAGAAACGTGGAGCAGAATTTACCGCCGCAGCCAAATCAGGTCAAAAAGCCTCATTGAAGCTCTCCGCAGCTGATTTGAACACCCTGATCCTGCTTGCTCCGGATGCGGGCAACGGCAACTACAAGGACATGCTGCGAGTGAAAGGCTTTGATGCTTCCCAAGAGCTGATTATCACCGATGCGAGCCTGCCGATGAACACGGCGAAGTTTTGGGATACCACGAAGCGTTATCTTGTGGGTGAGATCGATTTCAAGCCGGAGCAAACCGAACTCGGTCCGGACGCAAAAGTGTTCGCAGTGCGAGTGCCAGGCAAAACGGTGCCAGCCGAAATGGTGAAGGGCATGCAGATGTATGGTTACCTCGGTCCCTGGCAGGGCCATCCGGAGATCGGGCCTCTGTTAAAAGCCATCAGCTCGGCCAAAGTGGAGGCCGACGGCCTTCTGTTGGAGGTGGGAAAATGAGAACGCCGCTTCCCCAGCATCTAAATCCTTGGAAAACGCTCTCTTCTCGAGAGACCTACTCAAACCCATGGATTCGCGTCCGCGAGGATCAAGTACTCAATCCGTCCGGCGGCCCCGGTATTTATGGAGTTGTCGAATACAAGAACCGAGCCATCGGCGTGATTCCAGTAGATGAGAATGGATTCACTTGGCTCGTCGGCCAGTGGCGCTACTGCCACGCGTGTTACGAATGGGAAATTCCAGAAGGAGGTTGCCCAGCGGGCGAATCGCCAGTCGAAGCGGCACGGCGTGAGCTTTTGGAGGAAACTGGCATCGTGGCAGGACAGATCCAACCTCTGCTCACTGGCATCCAGCTTTCCAATTCGACCACCAACGAAGTCTGCGACATCTTTTGGGCCACCAACCTGTCTTTTGCCAAGGCCCAGCCGGAGGAAACCGAACAGCTCGATGTCCTGCGATTACCCCTATCCGAAGCCATCGAGATGGCCAAAGACGGGCGTATACGCGATGGTGTGAGCATCATTGCCCTCTTGGCGATTGCACATTGCACTTAAGCGAGTCTCGCGGCGAGGTAGCCAAATACGATTCTGATAGAAAAACGGCCAATGGCGCGGCTTCTGCGACTCTCATTTTCATGCGTAGCCTTATTCTCTCCCTACTCCTCGCTCCTTGCTCTGTTTTACTAGCTGCCGAACCGCTGAAAGCCCTCCTCATCACCGGTGGCTGCTGCCATGACTACACGAAGCAGCACGAGGTCATCGCGAAAGGCATCCAAAGCCGCGCGAATGTGCAGGTGGATGTGATTTGGACCGACGACAAATCCACGAACCCGCCGCTGCCGGTCTATGACAAGGCGGATTGGGCCAAGGGCTACGACATCATCATCCACGACGAGTGCGCGGCGAGCATGAACAACAAGGAGACGCTCACGCGCATCCTCGACGCTCATAAAACCATCCCGAGCATCCAGCTTCACTGCGCCATGCACAGCTTCCGCACAGGCGAGGACCGCTGGTTTAAGCGTCTCGGCCTCCAATCGAACTCGCACGGCCCACAGGAGCCCATCGCGATCACGTTTGTCGATAAGGAGCACCCGATTACCAAGACGCTCGCGGATTGGACGACGATCAAAGAGGAGCTGTATAACAACGTGAACCTCTTCGACGCGCATCCGCTCGCGATGGGCAAGCAGACGGTGAAAAACAAGGACGGCAGCACGAAGGACGTCGAATACATCGTCGCTTGGACGAATGAAAAAGCCGGTGCCCGCAGCTTCAGCACCACCATCGGGCACAACACGGAAACCGTGGCCGACGCGCGTTACCTTGATCTCATCACGCGCGGCCTGCTCTGGGCCTGTGACAAGCTCACGCCGGACTACCTCACGTCATTCAAAGGGCAGAACAAAGTGACCTTTGTGCCCGCGAAGCCAGTCGAGGCTCCAAAGCCCCCGCCCACGCCGAAAGACGCCACCGGCATCAAGACGACCGCGAGCAGCGAGGAGACGGGCAAGAACAACTTCGCCTGGCGGGCCGTGGACAATGACGAAAACACCCGCTGGTGCGCCAGCGGGCCGGATTATCCGCAGTGGTTGCAGTTGGAGTTGGAGAAGCCGCAGACGCTGACGGGCATCGAGACCTCGTGGGAGAACCAAGGCGTGTATCACTTCAAAGTCGAAGGCAGCGCCGATGGCAAAACGTGGACCACGCTCGTCGATGGCAGCGCGAACGATAAGAAGGCACCCTACTCGAATGATTTCGCCAAGACCGACGGCATTCGTTTTGTGAAGGTGCATGCGCTTGGCAAAAAGAGCGGCGGCTGGGCCAGCATCCGCGAAGTGAGGCTCAAAGGCCCAGGCATCAAAGCCATCGCGCCAAAGCTCAGCGACGAGCAAAAAAAGGCCTCCATCAAGGCGAATGATCCCAACAAGAGCAGCGGCAACATTACGCCAAAGATCGTGAAACTCACGCCGGAGGAGGAAGCGGCCATTTTGAAGGACGTGAAGGTCGCCGAGGGCTTTGAGGTCACTCTTTTCGCGAACAGCGCTGCGGCGAACTATCCTGTGTTCGTCGCCGCCGAGCCGGATGGCACGCTTTACGTTTCCTCGGATGGCAACGGCTCGCTGGGCCGCAATCCGAAGCGTGGACGCGTCATCCGCCTGCGCGATCTCGATGGCGATGGCCGCGCCGATGAGACGAAGGTCTTTTGCGAGATCGATGCGCCGCGCGGGCTCGTGTGGGATCACGACCGGCTTTACCTCGTGCATCCGCCGCACCTCAGCGAGTTCATTGATGCCGATCACGATGGCGTCGCGGAGAGGCAGAACATCCTCGTGAAGGACATCGCCTTCGGTTACAAGGACCGCCCCGCCGATCACACCACGAACGGCCTCAGCCTCGGCATCGACGGCTGGCTTTACATCGCGGGTGGCGACTTCGGTTTCCTGAAGGCCACCGGCACCGATGGCAAAACGCTCCAGCATCGCGGCGGCGGCGTCATCCGCGTGCGTCCCGACGGCACCGGCCTCGAAATCTACTCCACCGGCACGCGCAACATCCTCGAAGTCGCCATCAGCCCGCTGATGGACATCTTCGCCCGCGACAACACGAACGACGGCGGCGGTTGGAACGTGCGCTTCCACCACTTCACCGGCCTCGACGACCACGGCTACCCGCGCCTCTACAAAAACTTCAACGACGAGTGCATCCAGCCCCTCGCCGACTACGGCGGCGGCAGCGGCTGCGGCGCGGTTTACATCGACGAACCCGGCTTCGGCACCTGGAACAACGCCCCCTTCACCTGCGACTGGGGCAGCGGCGCGCTCTGGCATCATCAGGTGAAGCCCAAAGGCGCCACCTTCGAAGAAACCCGCAAGCCCGAGCCCTTCATCAAAATGACCCGCCCCACCGACGCTGATGTCGATGGCATGAGTCGCGTCTATTGCGCCAGTTGGAAAGGCGCGACCTTCGACTGGGCCGGACCAGATGTGGGTTACATCGTGCAGGTGAAGCCGAAGGGCTTCAAAGCCGAGCCGCTGCCGGACTTTGCGAAGGCGAAGGATGAGGAGCTGGTGAAGGTGCTCGACCTCACCGAGCCACAAAGCTATCGCCGCCGCATCGAAGCTCGGCGTGAGCTTATCCGCCGTCGTAGCCAGTTGGCAGGAGACTATGAGTATCAGTTTAGCAAACTGCGAAGTGTCGAACGAAACCTAGTTGCCAATCTGCTTAACCGACTTCCCCCAAACGAGGTCATCAATGCCATTGGGCATCCTGACCCTGTTGTTGCCCATGTGGCTATTCGTTCTGCTGCAGGCCAACAGTTCAGCGATGACTTGTTAGCTCACTTAGATACCGCCAAAAATCATAAGGATGGGGTTCTCCGAGCACTGGCAATGATTCACTTCCCCGAAGTTGTCACCGGCCTGATCGAGCGCCTCGGAAAGGCCACCAATCCCGCGTTGCGCCAAGGCATCCTCGCGGCGCTGTGCCGGCTGCATTTTAAGGAAGGCGAGTGGAAAGGTGATTCGTGGGGCACGCGGCCGGACACGCGGGGGCCGTATTACCAGCCGGAGGCCTGGAGCGAGACGCCGAAGATCGCTGTGGCGCTGAAGAACGCTCTGGCGAAGGCCTCGCCGGAGGAAGCGGCCTTTTTGGTGAAGGAACTGAACCGCAACCGCATCCAGTTCAACGAAGCGCAGCAGCGCATCCTCGAACTCGCGAAGAAGGACCCGAAGGTGCTGCCGGAACTGGCGGCGCAGATGGCTGGCGCGGAGGAGATTCCCGCAGAGGCGGTGCCGCTGCTCGTCGGACTCCTCCGACAGGTCGGACCCGTCGGACCGGTGGCGCTCTCCCAAGCCATCATCGCCCTCTCGAAAACCGACAGCGCCGAAGCCGTCTCCGCCACGCTCGCTGCGCTGGAGCCGCTGAAGAAGCTCCCGGACTCTAGCAAAGACTACGAGGCGGCCTTCAACGCCTTCTTGAACGCGCCGAAGCTCGAAAATCACCACCAGCTCGTCGAGCAGATCGCCGAGAAGGGCGAGTGGCCGGTGTCGATGTATGCGAATGCTGCGTTGCTGAACCTCGCGAACCGCAAAACGGGCAGCCCCGAGTCCATCCAGCTCACGCAGAAGGCGCTCGACAAGGGCTGGGCCGATCCAAAGCACCGCAAGCTCATCATCGACGCCATCAGCGCCTCCAAGCACATGCCCAGCGCCGCCAAAGTGCTCGCCGCGCTCGATGATCCCGATGCCGAGGTCAAAGGCGCCGCCGAACGCGCCGCGAAGGCCATGCGCATCCAGAAGATCGAGGACAAAACGCCCAAGATCATGACCTTGAAGCCCGAAGAGGCCCTCGCGGCCGTTTTGAAGGAGAAAGGCAACGTGGCGCTCGGCGAGCAAATCTTCACCAAAGCCACCTGCGTGGCCTGTCACACCGTGAAGGAGACCGAAGCCCAAAAAGGCCCCTACCTCGGCAACATCGCCCAAACCTACAAGCGCCCCGATCTGGCCCAAAACATCCTCGATCCGAACAAAACCATCGCCCAAGGCTTCGCCAGCGAGATGATCACCCTGAAGGACGGCACCCAGCAAATGGGCTTCATCACGCTGGAAAGCGCGAACGAGGTCAAACTGCGCAACATCGCCTCCCAAGAGTTCACCTTCAAAACCGCTAACATCAAAGACCGCCAGAAACTCCCCATGAGCATGATGCCGCCCGGGTTGATGCTGAACTTCACGGTGAAGGAATTTGCGAGCCTGCTCGATTATCTGGAGTTGCTGGCGAAAAAGTAAGCCAAGGTATCCTTCGGGAATTACGCCTTGTCCCAAGCATGTGTCCTCTCTCCTCGAGCATGTTTTTTGCATCGAAAGATCACCTCAATAGGAGCTTGGCGGGATTCTTGCTTATTCCTATTTAGATGAATAGTTTCTCAAAAATGATATTCACATTTGGGCTTTTTTCCGCAAAAAAAATTTTTCGTTGTGGAACCCTCTAAATTACGATGAGAAACAATTTATTACCCCCATCAGTGGGATTTTTTTCTGGTCAATACACAACATCTTGTGCAACATGACTTTCGCTACACGAACATATAGTATTTATAAACTTCGCTGTCTGCCTCGCTGTTTTACTTGTTTATTCACTTATTCACACTCTCAAACCCCACATTCAGGCCATGGAAAAGACATACAAGATTGGCAATCGTGAATTTCCTCTCGATCAAGAGAAAGCCGAATCTGCCTTCGCAGACAAGAAAGTCATCAATGGACGCAAATCGATGACCTTCAATCTCCTCCCCCTGAAGTATCAGTGGGCTTATGAGCTCTACAGGGTCATGAAGGCCAACCACTGGGAGCCCGAGGACATCCAGATGCAAAAAGATGTGGAGCAATGGCGTGGCCACGAGATCACGCAAAATGAGCGCTGGATCATCATGATGGGTATCGGTTACTTCTCCGCAGCCGAGGGTATCGTTGGGGATAACATCCAGCACGTCGTCCGTGAACTGGTGACGGCTCCAGAGCTGAAATTGGTGCTCGGTCGCCACGCACACGAGGAAAACATCCACGCCGACTCGCTGTTGTATATGATTTCTTCTCTAGGCATCAATCCGCACGAATGCGAGGCGATGTTCGAGCAGATCCCCACCATTGTGAAGAAGAACCAGTTCGTCACCCGCATTTCCCAAAACATGCGTCGGGACATCGACCTAACCACGTTGGAGAACAAGCAATTGCTGGCAAAGAACATCTTCATGTTTGGCCAATGCATGGAGGGCACACAGTTTTATGGGCTATTCGGCATGATCCTGAGCCTCTATCGCCAAAACAAATTCCCAGGTATCGGACAGATGTTCCGCTACACCCTGCGGGATGAGTCTAATCACATCGAGGTCTTCCGCAATTTGTTCATGGATCTGGTGGAAGAGAACCCCGACCTCTGGACGCCGGAATTTCGCGAAGAATTGGTGTCCATCATGCGCGAAGCCATCACGCTGGAGAAAGAATTCATACGTGACTGTCTGCCAGTGAATGCCGTGGGTCTCAGTGCCGCTGAGTTCGAGCAGTACATCGACTACATCGCCGACCGTCGCTTGGCGGGCTGCGGACTGCCAGCCCTTAGCCCCGGCGTACAAAACCCACTGCCTTGGCTGGCGGAGATGATGGATGTGCGAAAAGAACAGAACTTTTTCGAAGGGAAAGTCACTGACTACCAGAAGGCTTCTGCGCTCGTTCAGACCTCCGACGATGATCTGTAAATCGGCGGGTGTGAACAACCTTCCGAACAAGAAAGAATAACTTTCGCTGGAGTAATACGCACCCATTTCACATCCTCTCGATCCCCTGATTTTCCGTTCATCTCTTGTTAATACTGCACCATCCGCTTCTCCCGCCATGATCACCACGCTGCTGCAAGAGGATAAAGTCCTCAAAAAAGTCACTCAGACACCGAAAGACCAGAAGCCCCGCTTCGCTTGGAGGACCCTCGCCATCTCTTCCGCGGAGGTGTCCGTTCCTTCATCCATCAAGGTCAATGTTGGTGGCGCGGAACGTGACTTCGACGCCGAGGAAATTGCTGACACTGTAGGCTGTGCCCTCACGGATCTTTTCCTTGCCAGGCAAAAGCAGGAGGGAGACATCTTCAATGAAAGCAATCAACAGCTCGTGCAGAAAATCTCCCAAGCGGTGACGGAGGAGATTTATCAGCGCACAGCCCAGCTCGCCGAAGGAAGCAGCGGCGCGGCCACTCTGAATTCGAAGGATATCTACCACTGCATCGAGCGGGCACTCATCAACAACAATGCTCACGATGTCGCACGCACTTTGGCGGAAAAGCGCAAGCGTGCCGGCGACCCGTTTGCCGATGCGACCATCCAACCACTCATTGTGAACACCAAAGTTATCCGCCGCAGCGGGCAGCTTGTGCCCTGGAACCACAACAAGATCGAAATCGCCGTCCGCAAGGCCTTCCTCTCGCTCGAAATGGATTCCTCGCCCGCTGTCGCCATTTCCGAGGTCGTCAGCCGTATCATCGCGGAGGAAAACAAGCAGTTTATCCATATCGAGGACGTGCAGAACCTTGTCGAAGAAGAACTCATGAAGCAGGGCTTCTTTAAGGTCGCTCGTGCCTACATCCAGTACCGTGCCCTACGCAACACCATGCGGGATGCGGATGAAATCGAAGCCGCTGCCGCCAATGAAATCGAGAGTCAAGACCAGCAGTCACTCATCCTTGTCAAGACTGCTGACGGCAACAGCTTCCTCTGGGATGGGACGGATCTGAAGAAGCGCATCGATTTTGCTATGCTCGGCCTCGATTTGTGCCTTACACGCGCTGAGATCGAAATGGAACTGCGTCGTTCCCTGAATTCGGATATCACGCTCGATGACCTCAAAAAGACCGTCATCCTCAATGCCAAGACCTTGATGCAACGGGATGCCGACTTCGCCAAGTTCGCCGCGCGCGTACTTCTCAGCTACATCTACGAAGAAGTGCTCGGCTGGGACATCGTTCGTGACGGCATTGACCAACTTCGAGAGTTTCACCGCCGCACCTTCCGCCGCAACCTCGCACGCGGCGTCGAAATCGACCGCTACAATCCACGCCTGCTTCAGTTCGACCTCGACAAGCTAGCCGACGCTCTCGACCCTGCCGCTGATCTCGACTTCGACTTCCTCGGCGTGCAGACCCTCTACGACCGCTATCTTATTGTCGATAAGAAAATCAAGCCTGCCAAGCGCCTCGAAACGCCGCAGCTCTTCTGGATGCGCGTCGCTATGGGCCTCAACGTCGGCGAGAAAGACGGTGCCGAGGACAAGATCATCGGCATTTATAAAATGTACAAAGGCCGTCGCTTCTGCTCGTCCACGCCGACGCTCTTCAACAGTGGCACGCTCCACAGCCAGCTCTCCTCCTGCTACCTCTACAAGGTGGACGACAGCATCGAGTCCATCATGATTCGTGGCATCGCGGAGAATGCATTCCTTTCGAAGTGGGCCGGCGGCCTCGGCGGCTCTTGGACCAGCGTCCGCGGAACCGGTGGCTATATCAAAGGCACCAATGGCGAATCCCAAGGCGTCATTCCCTTCCTCAAACTGCACAACGACCAGCTCATTGCGGTCAATCAGGGTGGCAAGCGCCGCGGTTCTGGCTGCGCCTACCTCGAGGTCTGGCACAATGACATTGAGGACTTCCTCCAGCTGCGCATCAACACTGGCGACGAACGCCGCCGCACGCACGACCTCAACACCGCCAACTGGATTCCAGACCTCTTCATGAAGCGTCTGGAGGCTCGTGAAAACTGGACCCTCTTCCGCGCCAACGAAGTCCCAGATCTTCACGAACTCTACGGCTCCGCCTTTGAAAAGCGATACACCGAATACGAGGCCCTCGCCAAAGAAGGCAAAGTCTTCGGACGCGAACTGGCCGCCGTCGATCTTTGGAAACTCATGCTCAAGGCCATTTTCGAGACTGGCCATCCTTGGATCACCTTCAAGGACCCGTGCAACGTTCGCAGCCCACAGGACCACGTTGGTGTCATTCACAGCTCCAATCTCTGCACCGAGATCACGCTCAACACCTCCGCCGATGAGACTGCCGTGTGTAACCTCGGCTCCATTCTCATCGACAACCACCTTGATGACGCTGGCAACATTGATCACGCCAAGCTCCGCGAAACCATCCGCAGTGCGGTTCGCGCCCTCGACAACGTCATCGACATCAACTTCTACCCCACCGAGGCCGCCAAGACCTCGAACATGCGTCACCGCCCCATCGGCCTCGGCGTCATGGGCTTGCAGTATGCCCTCTATCGCAAAAGCATCCCCTTTGCCTCCAAGGAAGCTGTCGATTTCAACGACGAAATGATGGAAGCCATCGCCTACTATGCCTACGAGGCCTCTAGCGACCTCGCTGCCGAGCGTGGTCAGTATTCAACCTATAAAGGTAGCAAGTGGGACCGCGGGATCCTGCCTCAGGACACGCTCGACCTCCTCTCTAAAGAACGCGGTCAAGAGGTCGATGTTCCCCGCGGTGGCAAAATGGACTGGAGTGCTCTCCGTGCGAAGATCGCCAAGCAAGGCATGCGCAACAGCAACGTCCTTGCCATTGCTCCCACAGCGACGATCTCCAACATCATGGGCTCCAGCCCCTGCATCGAGCCGCTGCTCAGCAACATGCTCGTGAAGGCCAACCTCTCCGGCGACTTCATGCTGCTCAATCCTTTCCTCATTCGAGACCTCAAGAAGCGCGGTCTGTGGACGCCAGACATCCAAAACAAACTCAAGTACATGGACGGTGAGATCGACGCGATTGAAGAAATCCCAGTCGACCTCAAGCGCCGCTACGCCACTGCCTTCAGCATCGACTGGTCGTGGGTAGTTGACGCTGCTGCACGTCGCCAAAAGTGGATCGACCAAAGCCAGAGCGTAAATCTCTTCTTCGGCGGCAAGGAAATGAGCATTCTCAGCCACATGTACCGAGGTGCCTGGCGCAAAGGGCTCAAAACCACCTACTACCTCCGCACCCGCAGCGCCTCCAACATCGAAAAGAGCACCGCCGAATTCCAGAAGGAAATCCGCAGCACCGTCATCAGCGGCGCCAAGCAATACTCCGAAGAAGAAAAGATGGCTTGCTCCATCGAAGCCATGCGCAATGGCGGAACGTGCGAGGCTTGTCAGTAGAAGTTTCCAATTAGTTCTGCTGATTCGGTTAAGTTAAGCCATAATGGCGGGCAGCACTGCCCGCCATTTGCATGGTGTCAGATGAAATTTGATGCACTGCGGACGACCAAGTGCCAGCCGGGCAATACACTTCGACCAAATAACAACGGGGAAGATGCGTGCAGCTGCGATGGAACTCATCGTATCTTGGGGTCTACAATGAACACGCATGATTTGCCGTGAACCGTATGCATTTGCGCCAAGCCGCGTTTGGCTCACCGACCATCCGACATGCCTGGCACACGAGGATCATGGGCGGGAAAGAAACGTTTCTGATGAATGTCCAAGTAAATCGCTTGGCAGGCACCAAAGCGAGTCGTCGGAGCCAGTTTGTGTCCGAGTTTTTCGACGTGCTGGAGCGTTTCCTCGCCAAAGGCTTTTTCAATCTTGAGTTCGTCTGGGTTCCATTGGTGATGAAAACGCGGCTCAGCTAGCGCAGCAGCGGGAAGCTGACCATCATCGATGATGTGTGTGAGCAGCAGAAGGGTTTGGGTGATGATCGTGGGACCTCCGGCGGCTCCGGTGATGATGACGGGCTGCCCCTCTTTGAGCACGATGGTGGGGCTCATGCTCGACAGGGGGCGTTTGCTAGGCGCGATGGCATTCGCCTCAGCTCCGACGAGCTTGAAGGCATTCGGAACGCCGGGCTGCACAGCAAAGTCATCCATCTCATCATTCAAAAGCACGCCGGTGCCGGGAATAACGACCTTGCTGCCGAAGGCCGTGTTGATGGTTTGATTCAGCGCCACCCAGTTTCCCTGCGCATCGGCGGTGCAAAGGAAAGTGGTATGCTTGCCAAAGATATCTCCTTCCCAATGCGGAGGCATGCCGTGGCCGGATACAGTGGCCGCGTGGTCGAGGTCAATCTTTCGAGCCAACTCAGCTGCGTAAGCGGGATCGACGAGGCCGCGCGGCACCTTGGCAAAGTCAGGATCCCCCAACCAGTGAGCACGATCTGCGAAAGCGAGCTTCATTGCCTCCGTGATGACATGAATACGGCTACTGGCGCGGAAGTGACGGATCGGAAAGTGCTCCAAGATGTTCAGGATCTGCGCCACATGCACGCCACCAGAACTCGGTGGCGGCATGGTGATGAGCTCATAGCCACGATACTTTGAGCGAATCGCCTCACGCTCGGGCGCCCGGTAGGCTGCATAGTCCGCTGCGGTGATGATGCCACCATTCGCTTTCATCCATGCCTCGGTCTTTTGGGCAAATTCACCCTCATAAAACCATTCAATGCCATTTTTTGCGATGGCTCGATAAGTGGCCGCGAGATCTTTCTGCACGAGCCTCTGGCCCTTTTCCAAAGCTTTGCCGTTATTCTTGAGGAAGATGGCAGCCGTGGAGGAAAACTGTGCGAGCTTCGTGGCGGTGGCGGCAAGCTTGCGAGCGTAGAGCTCATCAATGGGAAAGCCCTGTTCTGCGAGATCAGCGGCGGGTAGCAGCACATCGGCGAGCTTGAGCCTGCCATGCTTCGATTGAGCTGCGGCGCAGGCTTTGAGATAACCTGGCACACCACTGGCGAGAGCACCAGTCTTGCTGGCCTCATCATCGATCTTGCCATTGATCACATACATGTCGCGATGTGCCTTGGCGGGAGCCATTTCACGTCCGTCGAGACAAGTCACGGTGCCGTCTGCAGCCCGAATGACGAAAAAGCAGCCGCCTCCAATGCCTGAGTTATGCCCATCGACCACGCCAAGCGTCAAACCGGCTGCGATGGCCGCATCAATGGCATTTCCGCCTTTGGCGAAGGCATCCATACCAGCCTTCGTGGCCAGCGGATGCACCGTGGCGATAGCATGCGAGGCAAACGAGGCATCCTCAGCACGCAACAACCCTGAGAATAGCAAAACCAGAGCGAGCAATCTTTTCATGCCAAGACGCTAGCCACGACACCGCGAACCGTCGATAAAAAAACGGGAGCCTCTCCCGAGGCTCCCGCTGCGTGATTTTCGCGCTCGATCAAACCTTCCAGTCGCCACGATACTCGCGGGTGAGCCACTTCGGATCACCACCACTCACGAAGGTGTGTGCGGCGGGGTTCCACTTGAGGTTGGCTCCATACCAATAGCCGAAGTTCATGAGGTGGCAGGCAATCGCGCTGCTGGCACCTACACTCGCAGTGCAAATGGGTTCTTTACGACTCTTGATGCAGGAAATGAAGTCGGCGATCTGATCCTTGCTCTCATAGAGCGAGACTTTTTTGTCCTTGAGAAACTCGCGCTCTGCGAGGGTGTACTCGCGCTCAACCGAGGTGCCGGAGGTCTTGTCCTTGCCGTGGAAGGCATGGATCTCTTTGCCACCCATACTGAGGGCAAATTTGCCACGTCCGACATTCACCTCGCCTTCCGTGCCGTGGAAGGTGCAGCCGTGGCTGCCTTCCGCATGCGTGAGGACGGTGCCGCTGGCATAGATGAGCTGGCAGCCTCGCTTAGCATTTTCATAGTCAGCAGGCGCTTTAACCTCCACCGGACCGTTTCCATCCTCGCCAAGGCCCCACTGAGCAATGTCAATGTGGTGAGCACCCCAGTCCGTGATCATGCCCCCGCCGAATTCACGCGTATTGCGCCAGTTCGGAAAGACTTTGCTCTCGCCGATAGGGCAGAGCTCGTGGTTGAAGGGTGCCAGCGGGGCCGGGCCGCACCACATATCCCAGTCGAGGCCTTCGGGCTTCGGTTCTTCAGGATACGCGTTCGGCTTAGCGGGATTGCCGATGGTAATGGTGATACGCTCAATCTTGCCGATAACGCCATTGCGCACCAGTTCGCAGGCTACGCGGAATTCCTTGCTGGAGCGCTGCATGGAACCGGTTTGGAGCACACGCTTGTGTTTTTGAGTCATCTCCACAACGGAAACAGCCTCATGGATGTTGTGCGTGAGCGGCTTCTCGCAATACACATCCTTGCCATGGCTCAAAGCGCTATTGGTGATGATGGCGTGCCAGTGGTCCGGAGTGGCGATGCAAACTGCATCAATGTCCGCACGCTCAGTGATCTGACGAAAGTCACCAGTGGTCTCGCATGGCTTGCCGCTACCACCATTCTTCGCATAGTGGTCATCCACGCGCTTTTTGTAAAGGTCACGTCGTACATCATAAACATCACACACGGCCACAACCTCGACCTCGGGATACTGAAGAAACCTGCCGATGAGTCCGCCCATCTGCTTACCAAGGCCGATAAAGCCCATGCGGATCTTGCCGTTGGGCGATTGTGACCAAATGCGAGAGGGAAGAATGAAAGGTGCGGCAATGCTGGCTGCAGCAGAGTGGATGAAGTGACGACGGTTATTCATGAGTATGTGAGGTTGAGCTCCAAAGTGCTTGGCATTTACGATGCTGGCAAAGGCTTCCTTGCGCCCATGCATGCGCCATACGATGAAATCACCATGAAAAGCCTGCTGCTGCCTGCTTTCTCCATCCTGCACCCGAGTTGCGCCGCGCCCCAAGCAGCGTCTTTGGCAAACGACCTCTACGCGGATCCTTGTCGCAACCAGCACCGCCAGAACATGCGTGTCCAGAGGCGCCAGCACAACCCATTGGCCTTCGAAAGCAGTTGGCAGGATGGCCAGGCCGGTACGCCGCGCCACCAGATCCAGAACGATCGTCGCCACAGTGCATCCCGCTTCGGCCGCAACAGCGACATGGCCTACCACGATGGTTGCAATCAAGGCTACTCACCAAGCAACAGCAGCCAGAACCCGCTCAAAACGGACAGCATCTACCCGGAGTCCATCCCCCGCCGGACGGATCAGGACACAAGTTGCCAACAAGGCTACGAGAATGGACTACGCGATCGCCTATCGGCGCGCGTAGCCGATCCTGCTGCGCATCTTGGGCGGTGCGATTCGTGGAAGCGCACCCATTTCGAACTTGGGCACTACGATGGCTACAACTCACTCTCCCCATGAACGACAATCACACCCCCACAGGCCGTGGCGGCACTTTCTAGAACCTGTGACATCTTCTGCTGACGACTTCCTTCACATCGCTGCCGATTTTCAACTCGGCAGCCTCGACACCGAAGCGCCTCATCCTCTTACCACGGATCTATCCCGTCTCGCCTGCGAAAACCTCCCTAAGGCCCTGCGCCTGATGCGTGAGGTCGATCTGCTAGCTTTGAAGCGATTTGAAAACGCCCGCGAAGGACTCATTGGCTTGGCCACAGCGATTGCTGACACATTGACGAAAGGCAAACGTGTCTATCTCTGTGGTTGCGGTGCCACAGGCAGGCTCTCGTTGAGCCTCGAAGTCTTTTGCCGACAGGGCGTGCTTCCCTGGCCGCATGAAGACAGCGTCCGCGCCTTCATGGCTGGTGGCGACCTCGCGCTCATCAAGGCCATCGAGACATTCGAAGACCATCCCGAGTATGGCGCAAGACAGTTGGAGGAGCTCGGTTTTGAAGATGGTGATCTTCTCATCAGCCCCACCGAAGGCGGCGAAACCCCATGGGTCATCGGAGCCACCGAACGCGCCACCGAACTCTCTAGTACGCCTCCGTGGTTCCTCTACTGCAACCCCGATGACGTGCTCGCCCGTGCCGCCGAGCGATCCCGCCGCGTCCTCGAAAACCCGCGAATCCGCAAGCTGAACCTAGCCGTTGGCCCCATGGCCATCAGCGGCAGCACCCGCATGCAGGCCAGCACCGTGCTCGAGGCCGCTATCGGCTTCGCTTTGCTCCACACTCAAAATCCCGCGAAAGCCTTCGACGAGGTCAAAAACCTCCAAAAGCTCATCGAAGCCCACGATGGACAATTTCTCGCTCCCTT
>Ga0075471_10001223_pt1 | contig 16718 bp, 17 predicted proteins | sample DEB19_08_DNA_2_FD_74787 | JGI IMG/M metagenome (GOLD analysis project Ga0075471, IMG submission 74787) | Aqueous microbial communities from the Delaware River and Bay under freshwater to marine salinity gradient to study organic matter... | ecosystem: Environmental > Aquatic > Marine > Coastal ... | reverse complement strand
CTCCGCCATCACCTTCGTCAACGCCGCCGTCAGCGTCGTCTTGCCGTGATCCACGTGACCAATCGTCCCGACGTTCACGTGCGGCTTGCTGCGTTCGAATTTTTCCTTGGACACGACTACATCTCCTCAAAAACTGTACTGGAGCTCACGACCGGAATCGAACCGGTGACCTCGTCCTTACCAAGGACGTGCTCTACCGACTGAGCTACGTGAGCAAAACTCTGGAGCGGGTAGTGGGAATCGAACCCACGTCATCAGCTTGGAAGGCTGAGGTTCTACCATTGAACTACACCCGCAGGATGTCTTCTTTGGGGCGCCCTCACCGAAAACCCGCATCTGACCGCCTCGCGCCATCCTCCTGCGAACGTTGACGTTCCCGCTCGTGGTGGAGGGGGTAGGATTCGAACCTACGAAGGCGTAAGCCGGCAGATTTACAGTCTGCTCCCGTTGGCCGCTTGGGTACCCCTCCGCTTTAACCGAGCCGCGTATTCTGATTTCCGGCGGGCGGGGTGTCAATGCAAAATAGGGCCCTGCAGCAAGGAGTCGCGAGGTGAGCTTGGGTATCGATCCGATCGTCTGGTTCTTCGTTCTCGGCCTCACGGCCGGGGCTTTGCGGGCAGATTTGCGTCTCCCGCCCGCGATTTACGAGTTCGTCAGTACTTTGTTGCTGCTCTCGATCGGCATGAAGGGCGGCCAAGAACTTGCCCGACAGGCGGTCACCGGCATTGCAACCCAAGTTCTGTTGACGCTCACGATGGGCGCACTGCTGACGTTTCTGGCGTTCGGCATCCTGCGCGGTCTCGGGCGGCTCAGTCGGGTGGACGCGGCAGCCGTCGCCGCGCACTACGGTTCGGTGAGTATCGGCACATTCGCGGTGGCGGTCGCGTACCTCGCGCGCGCCGGCATCCCGAGCGAAGCCTCGATGCCATTGCTGCTCGTGGTGCTCGAAGTACCCGCCATCCTCATCGGCATCGTGCTGGCGCGCGGTCTGTCCGCGGGCACGCCGTGGTCCTCCGTGTTGCACGAAGTGCTGCTCGGTCGCAGCGTGATGCTGCTGCTTGGCGGCCTCGCCATCGGCACGCTCGCGGGGCCGACGGGTCTCGCGCCGGTTGCGCCGCTGTTCTTCGATCTCTTCAAAGGCATCCTCGCCGTGTTCCTGCTCGAGATGGGCCTGATCGCCGCCGACCATTTCGGCGGCTTCCGTCGTCACGGCCTGTTCATGGTGGGTTTCGCCGTGCTCGTGCCACCCGTTTTCTCGCTGGTCGGCATCGGCTTCGCGGCCGCGATGGGGCTGTCGCAAGGCGGCGCCATCCTGCTCGCCACGCTGGCAGCGAGCGCCTCGTACATCGCCGCGCCCGCCGCGCTGCGCACCGCCGTGCCCGAGGCGAACCCGGCCTTGTCGCTCACCGCCGCACTCGCACTGACGTTCCCGTTCAATATTTTGTTCGGCATCCCGCTCTACCAGCGGGCCGTCGAATCACTGCTCACGCACTGAGGCCACCATGACCGGCGCTGCCCACACGCTACGCAAACTCGTCACCGTCATCACCGAAGCGACGCTCGAGCGCGATCTCACGCGCGAAATCGAAACTCTCGGGGTGGCCGGCTACACGGTCACCGATGCGCGCGGCCGCGGCGCACACGGCGAACGCCCCTCGCATTGGGGACACAGCAGCAACATCCGTCTGGAAGTGATTTGCGACACGCCACTCGCCGAGCGGCTGGTCGAACGCTTGCGCGACAAGTACTACCCGAACTTCGCGATCGTGATGTGGGTTCAGGACGTCGAAGTGCTGCGCCCGGACAAATTCCGTTGAAGCGCGGCGATCAAATCCGAAGGCAATAAGCGCGACTCTCCGGCGCGCAGATCGCGCGGCAATTCCACCACGCCGTAACGCAGCCGCATCAAGCGACTCACCTCGTGTCCGACGGCGCTCCACAAGCGGCGCACCTCGCGGTTGCGGCCCTCGTGCAGCACCACGCGAAACCAGGCATGACCGTCCGAGGCATTCTCGGCGACGATGCGGTCGAACTGTGCCGGGCCATCGTCGAGTTCGACCCCCGCGCGCAAACGCGCGAGCGTCGCCGCATCCGGGTGTTCGCGCACCCGCACCAGATATTCGCGCTCGATCTGCGACGACGGATGCATGAGCCGATGCGCAAGCTCGCCATCGTTGGTGAACAGCAGCAAGCCCGACGTATTGACGTCGAGGCGACCGACGACGATCCAGCGGCCCGCCGGCGGTGGCGGCAAACGATCGAACACCGTGGGTCGGCCCTGCGGGTCGCTGCGCGTCGTCACCTCACCCAAGGGCTTGTGATAGCCGAGCACGGCGACCGCCGCCGGGGCGAGAGTCGCTTGCAACGAGATCATTCGCCCATCGACCTCGATGCGGTCGGCCGACTCGACGCGCTGACCAAGTTCGGCAACTTTGCCGTTGACCGTGACCCGACCTTCGCGGATCCAATCCTCGATCGTCCGACGCGAACCGAGTCCGGCCGCCGCCAGCGCCTTCTGCAATCGTTCGCCACTCGACATAACGATAGGTTATCGCGTCATGCCGATCGCTGGCGATGGGGTCGCGCGACCGCACCCTATCCTCTCGTGCATGATTCACGACAGCATTCTCGACACCATCGGCCGCACGCCCGTGGTGCGCATCAATCGACTCGCACCGGCGCACGTGACGATGTACGTGAAGTGCGAATTCTTCAACCCGCTGCATTCGGTGAAGGATCGACTCGCGCTCGCGATCATCGACGACGCGGAAAAACGCGGCACGCTAGCGCCGGGACAAACGGTGGTCGAAGCGACCTCCGGCAATACCGGCATCGCACTCGCCGCGGTGTGCGCGGCCAAGGGATATCCCTTCGTCGCGGTGATGGTCGAAACGTTTTCGATCGAACGGCGCAAGATCATGCGTGCACTCGGCGCGAAAGTGATACTCACGCCCGCTGCAGAACGCGGCAGCGGCATGGTGCGCAAGGCCGAGGAACTTGCCGCGAAACACGGCTGGTTTCTCGCCCGCCAGTTCGAGAACGAGGCCAACCCAGCCTATCACCGCAACACCACCGGGCCCGAAATCCTGCGCGATTTCGCCGGCCGCAGACTCGACTACTTCGTGTCGGGCTGGGGTACGGGCGGCACCATCACCGGCGCCGGACAAGTGCTCAAACTCGCGCGCCCGGATCTGCAAGTCATCGCCACCGAACCCGAAGGGGCCGCTTTGCTGTCGGGCAAACCGTTCACGCCGCACAAGATCCAGGGCTGGACGCCGGACTTCATTCCGAAAGTGCTCGATCGCACGGTCGCCGATCGCATCGTGCCCGTGACCGACACCGAGGCCATCGACACGGCGCGCGCACTCGCGCGTAACGAAGGCATATTCTGCGGCATCTCCTGCGGCGGCACGTTCGCCGCGGCGCTGCGGGTCGCGCGCGAAGCCGAGTCCGGTGCCGTGCTGCTCGCCATGCTGCCGGACACCGGCGAGCGTTATCTCTCCACTGCCTTGTTCGCCGACATTCCCGAAGGCAGCGATCCGGAGCCATGAGCGCGACGCGCTACGCACCGTTGCCCGAACCGTTCGCCTTGCACGCGGGCGGCGCGCTGCCATCGGGGCGGATCGCCTACGAAACTTTTGGCTCCCCTGCCGCCGCAGCCGAGCGGACGATCCTGTTGTTCGGCGGACTTTCGGCGTCGGCGCATGCGCGCTCGTCGCCGGAGAATCCGCAGCCGGGCTGGTGGGAAGAGGTCGTCGGCCCCGGTCGCGCGCTCGACACCGAGCGGTTTTTCGTGGTCTGCGTGAATTCTTTGGGCAGTTGCTTCGGCTCGACCGGCCCCGCCACGCCGCGCCCCGACGGCCGGCGCTGGGGCGCGGACTTCCCCACGCTCTCGGTCGAAGACATCGCGAACGGCGGACGGCAAGTGCTGCGTCACCTAGGCATCGCGCAACTGCACAGCGTCGTCGGCGCATCGCTCGGCGGCATGACGGCACTCGCGTTCGTCGCGCAGCACCCCGGCATCGCGCGGCATCTGGTGAGCATCAGCGGCACCGCGGCCGCGTCGGCACTCACCATAGGCTTGCGCGCCGTGCAACGCGAAGCCATCGAACGCGACCCCGACTTTCGCAACGGCGACTACGATCCCGAACACCCGCCGCGCAATGGTCTGCGCCTCGCCCGCATGCTCGGCACGCTCACCTATCGCGCACCCGCGGGACTCGCCACGCGCTTCGGGCGTACGCGCGCGGTCACGGGCGATCGCTTCGCGATCGAAGAATATTTGACGCAGCACGGCGAACGCTTTGCCGACCAATTCGACGCCAATGCCTATTTGCGTCTGTCGCGCGCGATGGATCGATTCGATCTCGCCGCGCATGGCGACCCGGAAAAAACTTTCGCGGCTGCGGGGCTGCGCTCCGCACTGATCGCGGGCGTCGAGCAGGATTTGCTGTTCCCGCTGTCGGAGCAAGCATCGATCGTCGAACATCTGCAACGCGCCGGTGTCGCGACCCATTTTCTGCGTATCTCGAGCGAACACGGCCACGACGCCTTCCTGCTCGAACATGCGCTGTTCGAGCCGGCGCTACGTCGCCACTTCCACCCTTTGAACGACCAGGTGATCGCCCATGCGTGCTGAAACCATCGCCGTCCACGGCGGCTATTCTCCCGACCCCACGACCAAGTCGGTGGCGGTGCCGATCTATCAGACGACGTCGTACGCCTTCGACAGCGCACAACACGGCGCGGACCTGTTCGATCTCAAAGTGCAGGGCAACATCTACACGCGCATCATGAATCCGACCACCGACGTGCTCGAAAAGCGCGTCGCGCAACTCGAAGGCGGAATCGGCGCCCTCGCGCTCGCCTCGGGCAGTGCGGCAGTGACCTATGCCATCCTCACCATCGCCGAACACGGCGACAACGTCGTCAGTGCCAGCGCACTCTACGGCGGAACCTACAATCTGTTCGCCCACACCTTTCCGCAATTCGGCATCGACATCCGCTTCGCCGACCAGCGCAATCCCGCCGAATTCGCGAAGCTGATCGACGCGCGCACCAAAGCGATCTATTGCGAGTCGATCGGCAATCCGCTCGGCAACATCACCGATTTCGGCGCACTGGCCGACATCGCGCATCGGCACGGTATCCCGCTGATCGTCGACAACACCGTGCCCTCGCCTTATCTCTGCCGGCCGTTCGACCACGGCGCCGACATCGTCGTGCACTCGCTCACCAAATATCTCGGCGGCCACGGCAACAGCATCGGCGGTGCGATCGTCGATTCGGGCAAATTCCCGTGGGCCGAACACAAAGGGAAGTTTCGTCGCCTGAACGAGCCGGACGTGTCCTATCACGGCGTGGTGTACACCGAAGCGCTCGGCCCCGCGGCCTTCATCGGTCGCGCACGCGTCGTGCCGCTGCGCAACATGGGCGCCGCGCTATCGCCGTTCAACGCCTTCCTGATTCTGCAAGGCATCGAGACGCTGGCGGTGCGCATGGATCGCATCTGCGACAACACGCTCGCGGTCGCGCGATTTTTGAGCGAACACCCGCAAGTGTCGTGGGTGAACTATGCGGGCCTGCCCGCGCACCCCGACCATGCGCTGGCAAAGAAATACGTCGGCGGCAGACCCTCCGGCATCCTCACCTTCGGCGTGAAAGGCGGGCGAGCCGCCGGCGAGAAATTCCTCGATGCGCTGCAGCTCGTGATCCGTCTCGTCAACATCGGCGATGCGCGCTCGCTAGCGACGCATCCGGCGTCGACCACGCATCGTCAGCTGTCGCCGGCCGAACTCGAGAAGGCGGGCGTCTCGGAAGACATGGTCCGCCTCTCGATCGGCATCGAGCACATCGACGATTTGCGCGCGGATCTCGATCAGGCTTTGCGCGCGCGTTGACGCGCGACGTCGACCTGCTCTTCGAGGATGCGGAACAGGTTGCCGATGAATTCTTTGCGCGCCGCATCGAGCGCGGCGATCTGCTCGGCGTTGAATTCGAAGGCGTCGAGCTGACCTTGCTTGAGGCCGCCGCGGGCGATCTGCGCCGCTTCCATGGCGGCGAGGCGCTCGCGCAAGGTCCACACCTCGCTGCCGAGCGTCACCACCATGTTGAACACTTTGTCGATCGCCGGATCGTCGAAGAACATCGGTCGACCGCCGCGGATCGTGCGCCTCAGCGGCTTGCGCGTACTGCTTGCAGTCTTCGCTTTGGGCGCGGATTTTTTCTTGGCGCTCATTTGAAGGCCCCGAAGCAATACCAACGTACGCCGTCGGCGAGCCGCCCGGTCTTGTCACTGTCGACGTCCTGCTGGTGCGTGGCCGCCTCGGCCAGCACCTGCTCGCCGTACCAACCGACCGACGGCACGACGTGTTGCACGAACTTCTTCGGATCGAAGCCCGCGTCTTTGCAGACTTGCTGCGGCTTCATGTCGCGGAACGGCTTGTAGAACGGCTCGTTGTTGTACGCGCTGTCCCAGTCCAGGTAAAACGCGTCGTACGGCGAGAGCTGCGAGTTCGGCGGCAATTCCATGTGCAACATCAAGCCGCCCGGCTTGAGCACGCGATACGCCTCGGCCAACACCTTGCCGATCGATTTCTTCGGCAACTCGTGCAGGAACATCGAGGAGAACACCACGTCGAAACTCGCATCCGGAAAGTCGAGGTGCTCGGCGTTCATCTGCTGAAAGTGCACGGCGCGATTTTGCACCTGGGCGCGGGCGTGAGCGTAGCGCAAACACGGCGCCGCGACGTCGATGCCGTGCACTTCGGCGGCGGGGAAATGATCTTTCCACGAGCCGGTGTTGTGACCGATGGTGCAGCCGAGATCGAGAATTTTCTTGGGCTTCAGGTGCGGGTACTTGCGACGAATGAAGCCGGCGATCGATTGCCCGATGTCGTCGTGATTCCGACCCATCAGGCCGAACGAGAACACCGCGAAACCGTTGTCGTACAGGGCGCCGGCGGCGACGTCGTCGGTGTCGTATTCACCGTCGTAGTTGCCCGCCATCAGGTGCACGTCGATGGCCGACACGTAGCGCGGCACTTCCAACTTCGGATCGAGCGTGAGCGAACCGATGTTTTTGTTCTTGCGCAGCGCCAGCGCTTCGGCTTTCAACTGATCGCGCTCGCGATCGAGCGGCGGGAACACCGACTGCCACACGAGATCTTGCGCGGTGACGCGCAGGCTCGAGTAGAACTTGAAGTATTCGTTCGACTTGATCGCGTTGTGCACTTCCGGGCCGGTCTTCGCGCCGCGACGACGCTTGCGGCGAAACCGCGGCTCGACCTCGCCGTCCCAGACGGCACGCATGCCGCTCGCCATGTCGTTGAGGACGTGGGCGCGGATTCCCGAAACGAAATTCATGCGCGCCTTCTCGTCGAGAGTCTTGCGCAACTTGAGCGAATGATTGGGTTCCAGCATGGCGGTGCTCCTGCGGTTCAAAACTCGGACAGCAATCGGCCGAGACCTTGAATCTTGTCTTGGATGCCGTTGGCGCGCAATGCGTGCCAATAGGTCGCGGTGTTGATGGCGATCACCGGCTTGCCGAGCCAGCGCTCGGCCTCGGCCGCAAGTCGCACCATCGAGAGATTCGTGCCGACTTGCAGGATTGCGTCGACGTCATCGCCGTCGAGCTGCCGCAAGGTTTTGCGACAAGTGTCTTCGGTGATCTCGGCGATCCCGGTCCACGACGGCGCACGCAGCGGCACGTCGCGCACGGTCTGATAGCCCATGTCCGAAAAATAGTTGCGCACCTGCTCGTTGGCCACCGGATAGTAGGGCGAGAGAAACGCGATGCGCTTGATGCCGCCGTAAGCCGCGAGCGCCGCTGCGCAAGCGTGCGAGCCGACCGACACTTTGACGCCGGCTTCGTTCTCGACTTTGTTCTGGAATTCGTCCGCGCCCTTCGCGCCACCGTAAAACGTGATCGCCGACATGCCCATCACGAGGTAATGCGGCTCGCAGGTCATCACGCTGCGCACGGCATCGAGCACGTTGCTCGAGATGGTCATGGTCGCAGCCAGGAAGGTCTCGTCGCTGATCGCCTTGGCGTTCGGCGTGTAGATGCGGCTGTAATGGTTGGTGACACCCGGCGGACGCATGCCGTCGAAATCCGGTTGCACGGTGGTGTTGGTCGAGGGCCCGAGAACCCCGAACAAGCGGCGATAACCCAATATGTCCTTACGCATCGCAACAGACTCCAGTTGGCTTGCAGTCGAACCCCTCCGACGAGGGTTAACCTATCACGCCTCGAATCGATGGGAACGCAACCGCTATCGGGTTTGCACGGAGCGGTCACCCGGGACGAGAATGCGCCATGAACCATAAGACCTGCGCCGCGCGCGCCCTGCTGATGGCGCTCGCTTTTTTATCGGGCGCCACCGTCACCCTCGCCGCGCCCGCGGTCCAACCCGCCCCGAAATCGCTGGGCACGTTGCGCCTCGCCACCTGGAACCTCGAATGGCTGATCGCGCCGCGGGATTTCCCCGCGCTGGCAAAAACCTGCGTGCCGCCGAACGGCGAGCCGTCCAATCCGCGCTCCATTCCCTGTGACGTGGCGACCGTCGGCGCCCGCACGAACGAGGATTTCGAAGCACTCGCCAGCTACGCGCGCAAACTCGATGCCGACGTCATCTCGCTGCAGGAGGTCGATGGGGTCGCGGCCGCAGGGCGCGTGTTCAAAGAACATGCCTTCTGCCTGTCGTCACGCCCGCACGTGCAGAACAACGGTTTCGCCATTCGTCGCGGCATCCCGTACCGCTGCGGCGAAGAAGTCGTGTCGCTCGCCCTCGGCGGCCGCGTGCGTCATGGCGTCGAACTCGTGCTCTATCCCGGCACCGATCGCGAACTGCACTTGCTGTCGGTGCACCTGAAATCCGGTTGTGCGCGCCAGGGGCTCGATTCGCGGCGCGAGGCCTGCGTGTTGTTGGCGCGCCAAATTCCCGAACTCGAACGCTGGGTCGACGCCCAAGCGGCGGCCGGTCACCGTTACGCCATCCTCGGTGACTTCAATCGCGACCTGCTCGCCGAACGCGAACCCGCACGCGGCGACGACGCAGTGCGCCCGGGGCTTTGGAGCGCGCTCGATGACGGCGATCCGCCGGGGGCACGTTTGATCGCCGTGGTCGAAGGTCAACCGTACAGCAACTGCACGAGCACGCAGAACTACAACGGCTACATCGACCACGTGGTACTCGGCGCATCGCTCGCCACATGGCGCGTGCCGGGTTCGTTCGTGCGACTCACCTACGACGACACCGAAGCCGCGCAGCGCAAACTTTCGGATCACTGCCCGGTCGGCGTCGATCTGCGGTTGCCACGCTGAGTCGCCGATGGACGATCGCCAACTCGCCCTGAGCGTCGTTTTGGTGGCGATGGTCTTCTCGGTTGCGCTGGAATTGCGCGTCGACGACTTCCGTCGCGTGTTGACCACGCCCCGCGGTATCGTCGCGGGCCTCATCCCGCAATTTTTGTTGCTGCCGGTCGCGAGTTGGCTCGTCACGCTCGTGCTCGATCTGCCCGCCGACGTCGAGGCGGCAATGCTGCTGGTCGCCGCCTGCCCGGGCGGCTCGCTCTCGAACGTCATAACGCATCTCGGCGGCGGCGACACGGCCTTGTCGGTGAGCTTGTCGGCCGTCGCCGGCGTCGCCGCGCTCGTGCTCACACCCTTCAATTTTTCCTGGACCGTGGCCACCAATCCGGCCACCGCCGATTGGTTGCGCGAACTCGCCATCTCGCCCAATGAAATCGCCTCGAGCCTGCTCGTCTTGCTCGCTCTGCCGATGGCAGCGGGCCTCGCGCTTGCGCAACGCGCGCCCGCACTCGCCGCGCGCTTGCGCAAACCGCTCTCCCGAACGAGCCTCGTCGCACTGTTCGCGTTCATCGTGATCGGCCTGTATCGCGATCGCGCGCTGCTTGATCTGGCGATCTTGCCGCTGTTCGCGGTGGTGGTCGGACAAAACGCCGCCGGCCTAGCGCTCGGCAATCTCTGCGCGCGTGCATTCGGCCTCGAGGCGCGCGCACGCCGCGCCGTCGTCATCGAAGCGGGCATGCAGAACGCGGGGCTCGCGCTCGGCATCATCGCCTTGCAGTTTGGCGGCGACGTCGGCATGGTCGTGATCGCGAGCCTCTGGGGCATTTGGCATATCGTCACCGGCTTGGGTCTCGCCACGTACTGGAGACGCCTCGATGCTCGATCTGATCTTTGAAGGTGCGACGGTAATCGACGGCAGCGGCGCGCCGCCCCGACTCGCCGACGTCGGCGTCCGCGGCGGATGCATCACCGAAGTCGGACGCATCACCGAGGTCGCGCAGCAGCGTATCGCCGCGCACGGCGCATGGCTTACGCCGGGCTTCGTCGATCTGCACACCCATTACGACGGTCAAGCGAGCTGGGACGAAACCTTCAGCCCAAGCATTCATCACGGCGTGACGACCTTGCTCATGGGCAACTGCGGCGTCGGCTTCGCACCGCTGCGGCCGGGCGATCGCGACCGTGCCGTGCAAGGGCTCGTGTCGCTGATGGAAGGCGTCGAAGACATCCCCGGCGTCGCGCTCGCCGAAGGCGTGCGCTTCGATTGGGAAACGTTTCCGGAATACATGACCGCGCTCGACCGTGTGCCGCACAGCCTCGATTTTCTCGTACAAGTGCCGCACGACCCGTTGCGCATGGCAGTGCTGGGCGACCGCGCGCTCGCGCACGAAACCGCGACTCCCGCCGACATTGCCGCGATGCGCGCGCTGCTGCGCGAGGCGCTCGAAGCGGGTGCTGCCGGTTTCTCGACGGGTCGATCCGACAATCACCGCACGGCAGAGGGTCGCGAAACGCCGGCCTCCGAAGCCGATGCCGCGGAACTCGCCGGCATCGCCTCGGCTTTTCACGGCCTCGGACACGGCGTGGTTCAACTCGTCAGCGATTTCGACGTCTTGCGAGGTGCCGACCGCTTCGACACCGAATTCGACCATGCCGAATTGCTCGCGACCGCGAGCGGACGGCCGCTGTCGATGACCTGGTTGCAGCGCGATCCGGGCGGCGATCAATGGCGCGCGATCCGCGCACGCACCGAGGCGGCCGTGGCACGCGGCCTCGACATCCGGTTGCAAACCGCTTCGCGTGCGATCGGCGTGATTCTCGGGCTCGATACCACGTTCCATCCGTTCATGGGCTTCCCGGGCTATCTTGAAATCGCAGCGCTGCCGCTCGCCGAGCGGGCCGCGCGCTTGCGCGAACCGTCACGCAAGGCGCGCATCCTCGCCGAACGCTCCGGTCGCCTCTCGGGTGACGGCACGCCGATACCGCCGCTGGTCGATCTGCTGCTCGCGAACATCGAACGCATCAGCGCACGCATGTTCCCGCTCGGCGCGGTGCCCGACTACGAACCGAATGTCGCGGCGAGTTTCTACGTCCGTGCGCGGCAGCAGGGTTGCAGCGCCCTAGAAGCCTTGTACGACTTTTTGACCGCCGACGACGGCGGCAATCTCGTGCACTTTCCGATTTTCAACTACAACGAAGGCTCGCTTGACGTCGTCGCCGAAATGCTCGCGCATCCGCGCGCGTTGTTCGGCCTTTCGGATGCCGGCGCGCACGTCGGCACCATCTGCGACGCGAGCGCGACGACGTTTCTGCTCAGCCACTGGTGTCGCGATCGCCCCCGCGGCCGCATCACGCCTGAATATGCCGTCGAAATGCTCACGCGTCGCAACGCGCGCCACCTCGGATTGCGCGATCGAGGCGAAATCGCTCCCGGCATGCGTGCCGATCTCAACCTCATCGACCCCGCAACACTCGCGACGGGAACGCCGCACCTCGTGCGCGATTTGCCCGCAGGCGGGAAACGACTTTTGCAGAAAGCGCACGGTTATCTCGGCACTTGGGTCGGCGGTGTCGCCGTCGCGCGCGACGGCGAAATCACGGCTGCGCGGCCGGGGCGACTCGTGCGTATGCGTTGAGATACTGGAGACGCCGACACGGCGTACGCGAGCGTACAGACGCTGCGGTCTCGATTGTCGTCTCCTATGGATATCCGCCATCCCGCGCTCGCGCAGGAGTACGCCGATGTCTGCCGACCCGATCGATTTTGCGCCCCGCCTCACGATCCTGCCGCCGCGCGCACACGGCACGCACTGCGAATTTCTGGTGTTCGGGATGATGAGCGACATCGAGACGACGATCCGGCGCGAGTTGCGTAGCGTCGCCGGTCACGAAGCCTGGCCCATCCTGCAACGATTGTTCGACGCTCACTTGCGGCAACTGCGCTTGCAGTTCTCGGACTTGTGGCTGGACATCGACCAGCCGCGCGAGAAGACGCTAGCCGACCTCGAACGCCTGATCGACGCCGGCTACGTGCATCGCGAACCGACGCACGACGGCGCGGGCGCCTTGCTCGCGTTCACGTCGCGCGGGGCTGAAAGCGCCGCGCGCCTGGCCCAGCAAATCAGCGAAATCGTCGCCGCGACCTGCCGCAAAGCAGGTCCGGATCCGTTCGCAAAGTAGGCGGAATTTGGCTCAAGCGCTGGTGATCGCGGTATTCGGCGCGACGCGGCCAAGTTGCCGCTCGAGCTCACCGGGCGACACGTGCAAGCGCCACAGCGACTCGATCAAGTACGTGGCGACCGCGATATCGCTCGGGATGTCGAACTCGACGGGATCGAGATCCTCGGGCCCGATGACCTCGTTCAGATCGGGATCGACGGTGCTGAAGAGTCGATAGCGACGCCGCTGCCCCGGCTTGAGGCACAGACATTCGATCCTTTTGGGGTGCGACAAGCTCGCACGCGTGGCGAGCGCCACCGCGGTCTGCGATCCGATCGAGTCGGTCATACCGGGCCACCTTCTTGAGGGTTGCTTCGAGCGGCGCAACTCTAGACTCAGTTCGGCGAGTCCGCAACCGTTTGCTGAACATTATTTGTCTAGTGTTGGCTAGACAACAAACGTCCTAAAGATTCCGAATCGTTTCATGGACAATCGGCCCCGGTAGCCTTTGACGGAAGAATCTTTTTGCGCAACCCGGTCCGTGGCGGAAAATCTTTGATTCAAAGATTCGCCCGCAACCTCTCCAGGCGGCGCAAGGAACTTCTGCTCACGCAGGCGGATCTGGCCGAACGGCTGGGCGTCGCGCCCGAAACCCTGTCGCGCTTCGAGCGCGCCTGCCACTTGCCTTCTCTCAAGATGCTCGAACGCATGGCGACGGCCTTGCGCATGCCCATGGCAGAGCTGCTCGGGGACGCGAGCCGCAACGGCAGCGAGGATGCATCGCATTTGCGCGTGACCGCCGCGCTAGACGGCCTCGACGGCCGCGACCGGGAATTGCTCGCGACGACGGTCGAGCACCTGAGCCAGCAGCTGCGCCGCCGCCGACCGCGAAATTGAAGGATCGGGTAAACCCAGCCTTCAGGCCTCAGCGACCGCGGCCGGACTCCGTCTGACGCGGCGACACCACGATCGTTGCCGACGCCCCGCCACCCATCGTCCCGCCCTCGACTTGCACCGTCGCCACGCGCTCGCCGCTCGTGTAGGTGAGGATGCTGACCTTGCCCTGCACGGCACTGAGCAAGCTCCAGCCCGAGCGCGGCATCCCGACGAAGAAGTGGTTGTAGGCTTCGACGGCGCTCATTTGAGTCTTGAGCACGACACGCCCGAGCCAGCGGTCGTTCGTGCCGATCACCAGCGACGCATCGCCGTTGACCTTCGCATCCCGCGGCAAGGGTATGTCGGTGATTTGCAAAACTTTGGCTTGCTCCACCGTCCCCGCGCTCGATTCCGCCCCGGCGCCGGCACTTGCGGCCGCCGCCTTCGGCGGCGGAGAGGACGCGCACCCCGTGACGAGCAAACTCGCGGTCAAGCAGAGCGGCAAGGTCATTCGATGCAACGACATAGGATCCCTCACATATTAGAGCGCGGACGGTCGGACCATCCTACCGCAGGCAAGCCGCCTGCCGCACGAGCCGGGGGACTGCACGGATGCCCCTTTTCCTAGGTATAATTCGAAGTTACCCCTACATCTTTTGAGAATCGCCATGCCTCGTACCACACCGCTCGCCGACATCCGCAACATCGGGATCATCGCCCACGTCGATGCCGGCAAGACCACCACGACCGAACGCATCCTGTACTACACCGGTCGCAAACACACGATCGTGGACGTACACGACACGAAGGATCTCAAGACCTCGACCACGACCGACTACCTCGAGCAGGAACAAAAGCGCGGCATCACCATCCAGAGCGCCGCGGTGTCGACCTTCTGGCGCAAGAAGAAGATCAACGTCATCGACACCCCGGGGCACGTCGACTTCACCATCGAAGTGAACCGTTCGCTGCGCGTGCTCGACGGCGCCGTGGTCGTGTTCGACGGCGTGGCGGGCGTGGAGCCGCAATCCGAAACGAACTGGCGCCTGGCCGACAACTACGAAGTGCCGCGCATTTGCTACGTGAACAAGATGGACCGCAGCGGCGCCTCGTTCACGCGTTGCGTCGACATGATCAAGAAGCGTCTCGGTGCGCGCCCCTTGCCGGTGCAACTGCCGATCGGCTCGGAAGACAATTTCAAGGGCATGGTGGACCTCGTCACCATGAAGGCCCTGGTGTGGAGCTCGGACGATCGCGATGCGGTCCCCGAAGAAATCGACGTCACCGCGGACCTCGCCGACAAGGTCGGCATCACCGTACCCTCGGATCGCGAAATCCTCGCCAAGGTCTTCGAGTACCGCAAAGAACTCGTCGACACCTGCCTCGAGATGGACGATGCGGCGATGGAAGCGTTCCTGCTCGAAGAACAAGATCCTTCGGCGGAAACCCTGCGCGCCTGCCTGCGCAAGGGCACGATCGGCGCCAAATTCAATCCGGTGCTCTGCGGTTCATCGTACAAGAACAAGGGCGTCACCCAAGTACTCGACGCGGTCGTCGACTACCTGCCCGCGCCGACCGACGTCGCAGCGATCAAAACCGTCGATGTCGACGGCAAGCCGGTGGGTGAGCGCCTGTGCTCGGACGACGAGCCGTTCTCGGCACTCGCGTTCAAAGTCATCAACGACGCCTACGGCGCGTTGACGTTCGTGCGCGTCTACTCGGGCGTGCTGTCGAAGGGCATGTCGGTCACCAACTCCACGCGCGGCAAGCGCGAGAAGATCGGTCGCATGGTCGAGATGTTCGCCAAAGAAGCGAATCCGATCGAAGAGGCGCGCGCCGGCGACATCATCGCGCTCGTGTCGCTCGCCGAGACCGACACCGGTGACACGCTCTGCGACTCCGATCACCAGGTCGTGCTCGAGCGCATGCGCTTCCCGGAGCCCGTCATCAGCGTTTCCGTGCAGGCCAAGACCAAAGGCGAGCAGGAAAAATTCAACGCCGCCCTCGGCAAGATGGTGCGCGCCGATCCTTCACTGCGCCTCGAGACCGACCGCGAAACGGGTCAGACGATTCTGCGCGGCATGGGCGAACTGCACCTCGACGTCACGCTCGATCGCATGCGCACCGAGTTCAACGTCGAAGGCACCATGGGCGAGCCGCAAGTGGCTTACCGTGAAGCGTTCACCAAACCCATCGAAGAACACTACACCCACAAAAAGCAGACCGGCGGTTCGGGCCAGTTCGCCGAAGTGTGGATCAAGTTCGAACCGCTCGAGCGCGGCTCGGGCTTCGAGTTCGTCGATGCCACCGTCGGTGGCTCGGTGCCGCGCGAATACGTGCCCTCGGTCGAAAAAGGTCTGCGCATGCAGATGGACGAAGGCGTGCTCGCCAAATTCCCGACCGTCGACTTCCGCGCGACGCTGGTCGACGGCAGTTACCACGACGTCGACTCCAACGCGCTGACGTTCGAAATCGCCGCCAAGGCCTGCTTCCGCGAAGGCATTCGCAAAGCCGCGCCGGTGCTGCTCGAACCCGTGATGAAGGTCGAGGTCGTCACCCCGGGCGACTACCTCGGCGACGTCATCGGCGACATCAACCGTCGTCGCGGCTCGATCCAGGATCAGCTCGAGCGCGGCACCAGCATCGCCGTGGTGTCGACCGTGCCGCTGTCGGAAATGTTCGGCTACATCGGCCAGCTGCGCGCGATGACCAGCGGTCGCGCGTCGTACACGATGGAGTTCTCGCACTATGACCTCGTGCCGCGCAACGTCGCGGAAAAGGTCATCGAAGAAGCGAACAAGCCGGCCAAATAAGCCGCGCTACGGCGTCAAAGAAAAAAGCCGGCCCCGCGCGAGCGGGGTCGGTTTTTTTATGCTTATCAGACGCAAAAAAATCTTGTTACTATCGTCATCCTTGATCGTGTCTGCGGGAGTGGGCGCATGACAGAGGATGAGTCCTCCTCGGCGGTGGCTGAAGACCCAGTCGCCTCGCGACCTGAAACTTCGCTGCGCAGTAGTGCGCCGCTCATCGCCGCCGCTGCATTCTTGCAAGCCTGCGGCGGAGGCGGAGCGGGCGGCAGCACTTCGAGTGCGACCACGCCCGCAACACCGACGACACCGCCACCACCGGTCACACCGACGTGGTCACCGCCGGCGGATGCCCCGTATGCGCGCTTTCTCCTGCAAGCGCAGTTCGATTCCTCCGATTCCGACATCGCCGCCGTCAAGGCCAAAGGCTATTCGACTTGGCTTGACGAGCAGATGGCCGTGCCGTCGAGCCAAGGCGGCTGGGACTGGCTCAACTCCCGCGGCTACGGGGTCGTCGACAAACGCGAGTTCTACTTTGCCGAGTGGTACCTATCGGATTACAT